>Ga0209098_1000464_pt1 | contig 44980 bp, 21 predicted proteins | sample AD_JPNHW1_MetaG_FD_184429 | JGI IMG/M metagenome (GOLD analysis project Ga0209098, IMG submission 184429) | Active sludge microbial communities of municipal wastewater-treating anaerobic digesters from Japan - AD_JPNHW1_MetaG (SPAdes) (version 2) | ecosystem: Engineered > Bioreactor > Anaerobic...
TCGACTACATGGAGGACTTCCGGATCTTCACCTTCGACCCGCGGCGCTTTCCCGACCCGAAGGCGCTCAACGCCGAGCTGCACGCGCAGGGGTTCCACACCGTCTGGATGATCGATCCCGGGCTGAAAAGCGACGAGGCCGCACCCGCTCAGCCGCCGACGCCGGCCAACGCGACCGCGGACACGCCCGAGCAGGCCGCGGCGCGCGCGGCGGTGCGAGCGCGGTTCGCCGCGCTGCGCGAGGAGGGACGGCGCGGGCGCCACTACGTGCAGCGCGCCGACGGCACGGACTACGAGGGCGAGGTGTGGCCGGGACGCTGTTTCTTCCCGGATTTCACACGGGCGGCGACGCGCGCGTGGTGGGCGGGGCTTTACGCGCCGTTGCTCGCGCAGGGAGCTGACGGCGTGTGGAACGACATGAACGAGCCCGCGGTGTTCAACGTGCCCAGCAAGACCATGCCCGAGGGCGCCGTCCACCGCGCCGACCCCGAGCTCGGCGGCACCGGCCCGCACGCGCGCTACCACAACATCTACGGCATGCAGATGATCCGCGCGACGCGCGAGGGGCTCGAGGCCGCGCGTCCGGACCGGCGTCCGTTTGTGCTCTCGCGGGCGAACTTCCTCGGCGGCCAGCGCTACGGCGCCACGTGGACCGGCGACAACACCGCCGACTGGGAGCAGCTCGCGTGGTCGGTGCCGATGGCGCTCAACCTCGGGCTCTCGGGCCAGCCGTTCACCGGGCCGGACATCGGCGGCTACGTCGGCGACGGCCCGGCCGGAGCGCCGCCGCACGACCGCGGCACGCATTTCGCCCGCTGGATGGGCGTGGGCGCGCTGCTGCCGTTCGCCCGCGCGCACACCAACAAGACGAATACCGACAAGGAGCCGTGGGCTTTCGGCCCGGAGGTGGAGCGCACGTGCCGCGCGGCGATCGAGCGCCGGTACCGGCTGATGCCGTACCTCTACACGCTGTTCCGCGAGGCGGCGGCGAGCGGGATGCCGGTGGTGCGGCCGGTGTTCTTCGCCGACCCGCGCGATCCGGCGCTGCGCGCGGAGGACCGGGCGTTCCTGCTCGGCGGCGACCTGCTGGTCGCCTGCCGGCTCACGCCCGACCGCGACCAGGCGCCGGCGATCCCGGCCGGTTGGGCGAAGATCCGCCTGCCCGGCGAGACGGGCGACGATCCCGACCTGCCCGAGCTCTACCTGCGCCCGGGCGCGGCGGTGCCGACGGGGCCGGTCATGCAGTATGTGGACGAGAGGCCTCTGGACCGGATCGCGCTGCTCGTGTGCCCCGATGCGAGCGGCGAGGCGAGCGGCACGCTGTACGAGGACGCCGGCGACGGTTACGGCCACCTCCGCGGCGAGTACCGGCTGACGACGTTCCGGGTGACGCTGCGCGGTGGGCGCGCCGAGGTGACGACGAGCCATGAGGGCAACTGGCCCGCGCCGGCGGGGCGCAGCGTTGAGGTGATCGTCGCGGGTGGCGCCGGTGTCAGATGATGCCGTGCTGCCGTGCTGGTGCCGGTGGATGAGACCTACTTCGGGGCGACCTTGTACGCGACGAGGCGGCGGGCCGTTGCGACGTCGACGGCTTTTGTGACCGGGAAGCGGATGCCGCGGCCCTCGGCGTACGGGCGCGCCTCGGAGAGCTGGCGCTTGGTGTCCGCCGGGAGATCGCCCGCGAGGGCGAGCGCGACGGCGCGTTCGCCGAGGACCACGGAGGCCTCGAAGTCGCCGCTGCGCGGAATGAGGTAGAGCAACGTGCGATCCTTGAGCTTGAACAGGCACAGGCTGCCGAACTCGAGCTTCGAGGGTTTCCACACCTGGCTTAGTCCGGGGAAATCGGAGGTCATTCCGGCGACGAGTTGGCGCCAGAGCGGGCCGGAGTCGCCGAGCGCTGCAGCGAGAGTGGTTGGGGATGGGGACTTGGCGGGACCGGGGGATTTCATGCGGGGAGGGGCGGGGAAAGGAGCGGGTAGTGAGTAGCGAGGAAGGTGGGGCACGGGCAACTCCAGTAGCGCGGGTGCGGAACGGCGGAAGGATGCAGGCGTTTCTTCATGGAAGGGTCCGGCGGTGTATCGAAGAGGCTCTTGCCAGAGCGGGGCTGTGGCGTTGTGCTGGCGGCAGAACATCCATCGCGATGAACCAGCAGGCCAGACCCCATCGGCACCAGTCCCCGGAGCACACGAAGATCGCACAGACGTATGGATTGCGCGTTGTGATCGGGAAGATGGTGCTCGTGCTGGGCTCCGGCGTGGCGCTGGCGGGGACGCTGCTGACGAGCTCGTTCCGCTCGTCGGTCGCCATCGGGCTGGCAGCCCTTGGGGGCGTATGCCTCATCGCGTTTTTCGCCGGCGATTTCCCGGCGTCGGTGCGTTGCCCCGGCTGCGGGCGGCGCATGCGGGTCCGGACGCAGCGCGATGCGCAGCATCGCAGGCGGTTCCGCTACCTCGAATGCCCGGGATGCCGGCAGACGATCGATCTGGCGGAGCGCCGATAGACTGCAGCTCCGGCGCCGCGCGCCGACATGGATATTCTGTCACACGGGCTTTGGGGCGGCATCGCCTGCGGACGGCGAAGCCGGCGCGACTACCTGTGGGCGTTCGGGCTCTCGCTGGTGCCGGATGCGCTCGGCGAGGGAGTCATGTTCGGCGTGGCGGCGCTGGCGGGGCTGCCGCTGCCGAACGCGGGGCATGGGCATCCCAACATCACGGAGTTCCCGCTTCCGCTGCAGCAGTGCTACAACGCGACGCACAGCTTGGCCGTCTTTGCCGCGGTCTTCCTCGCCGTGTGGGCCGTGCGCCGGCGGCCGTTTCTGCCGCTCGCGGCCTGGGCGCTGCACATCCTGATCGACATCCCGACGCATTCCCTCGCGCTCTTCCCCACGCCGTTCCTGTGGCCTTTCTCGGATCTCAAGGTCGACGGCATCCCCTGGCATACGCCCGCCGTGCTGATCCCCGACGTCCTGCTGCTGCTCAGCGCCCATGCCTGGTGGCGGCATGTGCGGCGCAGGCGGAATCGTGCGGACGGGAACGTGGAGCGGCGGACGGAGCGGTGAGGCGGCGGGCGTCGAGGGTTCCGCCGGAACGGAGGCCGGCGCCTCGCGAGTTCCCAGTCACTGGCTCTCGGAGGGCGTTGCGAGACAACGCCCCTACGGGCTGCGGGAAGCGGCCGATCACTCGGCCACAAGCTCGTAGTGGAGGGTGTTGTCCTTCGGGGAAACGGCGAACGAGAGGATGGCGTTGCTGTAGCTGGTCTTCACCTTCCGGGCACGGGTGCCGTCGGGCTTGAGGGCGTAGACGGTGCGCGGGCCGGAAGCGGCGAGCTCGATGGTGGCGGGCACGCGCTCGGCGATGGTCGGGCCGTGGCCCCAGTCGGTGCCGACGGAGGTGCGCGCGGCGTTCCACTTCATCTCCTGGTTCTCGGCGCGGGCGACGACGGTCACGAGGACGCGCTTCGAGGTGGCGAGCGAACGGCCGTCGAGCGCGACGGCCGCGACGGTGGCGAAATCGCGGCCGAAACGCGGGCAGGCGACGTGGAGCGGGCCGGCGACGACGTTGGCGCCGCCGAGGAATCCGGTGGCGACGGCGGCTTGCGCTCCGCTGGCGGTGAGTACCTGGCCCTGCGGGGCCAGGATCAGGCGGGCGGGTGGTCTATCATACATCCCCTGGCAATCGAGCGATGACTTGGCGGCGGTGGGCCGGTCGTTGACCTGGAGACGGCAGTCGAGGAAGTCGAAGGGCCGGTCGGGGTTGAGCTTGGCCCAGAGCATGTCGAGGTGCATGGCTTCGGCCCACACGGGGTTGCCGGGGCGGAGCTCGGCGACGGTGGTGGCGGGCGGAACCAGGCCGGCGCGGAAGACGCGGGTGGCGAAGGGCGCGAGCGACCACTTGGCGGGGTGGTTGATCTGGTCGAAGTAGCTGGTAATGCGGCCGTCGGGGTTGCGGGTGCCGTAGGCGCCGAGGTCGAAGGCGTAGACGGCGTCCCAGTTCTGCCGGCACGCGAAGATGGCGAGCTCGGGGTACATCTCGCAGACGAAGTCGCTGGTGGCGGGGTGGTCGTACTCACTCACGGAGTAGGGTTTCCCGGCGACGCGCAGGTAGGCCATGTTGCCCAGCTCGCCGAAGCGGCGCGGGCCGAAGGTGGCGAGCATGGGCGAGTTGGCGATGGTCCAGTTGGCTCGGTTCCAGTCGCCTCCGCCGAAGATGGGGTGCTGCCAGTAGACGTGGGTGTCGGCGAAATCCATGGACCGCTCGCGGTCGATGGCGGTGATGCCGGTGAAGTTGACCTGGGAGCAGACGATCGGGGCCTTCACGTGGAGCTCGTCGCGGAGGAAGGCGCGCATCTCCTCGGCGAAGGCGCGGTCGGTGGCGGCGAGGAAGGCGATCCAGTCGGTCCACTGGCGGGTGGTCGGCTCGCCGGGCAGGGGGACGGTGCGCGCCTCGAGTGTCTGGCCAGGGCGCAGGCCGCCCTCGGCGGCGCCGGCGGCGAAGCGCAGGCCGCGGATCTCGATGCGGTTGACGCGCTCGGCGACGTCGAAGTTGAGGCGGGCGAGGCTGCCGGCGACGGAGTGGACGGGAAAGACGAGGCGGACGGGAGTCCAGTCGGTGGAGATATCGACGGGCTGGAGGAGGCCGAGGCTGCGCCATCCTTCGCCCGGACGGGTGGCGGAGTCGTTGCAGAGGCCGACGCTGAGCTTGCCGGCGGTCCGGGCGCGGGCCTCGAAGGCGATGGTGTAGACGGCGTTGTCCTCGACGGGTAGCGAGCCGGTGGTGACCTGGACGTGCCAGTTGACGCCGGCGGACTTCTCGACGGTGACGGCGAAGGCGGTGGAGTCGGCGCCCGGGGTGAGTGTGGCGATGGCGGCTGGTTGGATACTGGCTGTCCATGCTGCGGTGGCGGGGAGGATGGACTGCGGCGCGGCGGCGGCGGAGTCGGTCCAGGCGGCGGCGAGGGCGGCGGTGCTGGCGTAACGGGCGGCGAGCCAGGCGTTCCACTGGGTGCGGAGCTCCTCGCGGAAGGGTTCGGGGAAGCGGTCGGCGCCGCGGCCGATGTCGCGGGTGAAGTAGCCGAGCAGGGAGTTCTCGTTGTTGATCTCGACGATGGCGACGGCGGGATCGTCGGCGGGGGTGAGGCCGGTGTACGGATTCCTGGTGGTGAGGAGGCGGCGCGCGTAGTCCTTCTGGAGCTCGATCATGTGGCGGTCGAAGATGTCGACGCGCTTCTGGTAGTCGGGGAGTTGGGATACGGACTCGGGCATGCCGTCGGCCGCGGTGATGGTCTTCGAGACCTTGAGGTTGAGGTTCGAGTAGATGCCGTGTTTGGCGAGGGTGGCGATGAGGCGGTGGATCTTGTCGAGCTGGGCGGGGTCGGGCGCCTGGCGGTCGCGTTGGGACGGGCCCCAGATGCTGCCGCCGCCGGCGACGGACCAGGGGTTGTCCAGGTGGTGGAGACGGGCGATGTTGATGCCGGCCTTGGCGAGGCGGCGCGCGAGCAGCTCGGCGTCGGCCGCGGAGGGGAAGGCGTCGTCGGAGGCGAGGTTGACGCCGAAGAAGCGCACGGGCCGGCCGTCGGGCGCGACGAAGGCGCCGTCCTTCGCGGTGATGCGGGAAAGGGGGGCGGCGTTGAGGGCGGAGGTGTCGAGGGCGGTGCTGGCGACGGGTTCGGTGGAGGGCCAGACGAACCAGCCGGAGGGCACGGCTGCGGCTGCGAAGGGGAACGCAGCCGCGAAGAACACAGCAGCGAGGGCGTGACGGAACTGGGGGGCGATCATGCGGGGATGTGTGGCTCCGGGATGGCTCAGCGAGGGGGTGGTGGCGAGTGCGGAGAGCAGGGGCACCGGAGCGGAAGGGTGGGTTGTTGCATCGCGCTGGGGTGGGCGTAAGCCGTGCGCTTGAGGGGATGGCGGAGGACCGGGCTCTGCATGACAAGCCCCCTCGGCTGTGACGTTGAACGTGGGTGCGGCGGTGGCGCGCCGATGTTCGGCGCGTGCGCGAATCGTCCAGCTTACTCGTGCGTGAGCACGACCTCGCGGGCGAGGGCGACGTGCTGCGGGAGGACCTTGCGGTGGTCGTAGGCGCGCAGAACCTTCGAGTAGGCGGTGGGCGTGAGCGACTTGCCGCTGCGTTCCTTCGCGAGGCAGGTGCGCATCATGCGCGAGAGGCCCTCGACTTCGCCGGGCTTCACGAGGTAGGCCTCGGCGCGCTGGCGCACCATTTCCGGGATACCGTGGACGTCGGTGGTGACGATCGGGGTGCGGAACGCCATCGCCTCCATCACCACGCGCGGGAACGACTCCTCGTAGCTGGTGCAGACGAAGAGGTCGGCGAGGAGGAAGAAGTCGTAGGCCTCGCGCGTCTCGGGGACGAGGGTGAGGTTCTCCAGACCGAGCTGCTTGATGTCGGCCGTGAGCCAGTTGAGGAAGATGCCCTGGCGCGCGCCCACGAGAACGAAGCGGACCTTCTGCTCGCCGCGGTGGTGGCGGTTGAAGTGGTCGACGGCGCGGATGAAGACGTGCTGGCCCTTGCGTTCGCAGACGGTGCCGATGTTGGCGACGATCACCTCGTCGTCGCGGAAGCCGTGTTTGCGGCGCAGCTCGGAGCGGGTGTGCGCGGACTTGAAGGCCTCCATGCCGGCGAGGTCGATCCAGCTGCGGACGATGCGGAAGGAGTCGCGGCGGTTGTGGTCCTCGTAGTAGGCGCGCGTGGCGTCGCAGAGGAAGAGCGTGCGGTCGGCGATCGCGAGCGCCTCCTCGGCCACGCGGTGCATCGGGCGGCGGAGCATCTGCTCGTAGAAGCGGTAGGTCGAGGTGCTCTCGTGGATATAGTAGAGCGAGGGCTTGCCGGCCTGCTTGGCGAGATGGATGCCCCAGAAGCCGACGAGGGTGTTGCAGACGACGAGGTCGATCTTCTCGAAGGGCAACGTGGCGCGCAGCGCGGCGAGGCGTTCGTGGAACTGCGTTTCGTTTTCCGCCGAGTAGAACTGGTGGCGGTCGACGATGCGGATCTCCGCGCCGAGCTCCTCGTAGCGGTGGCGGATCGGCCCCTCCTCGTTGGAAATGACGGTGATCGCGAAGCCCGCCTCGCGCACGAGGTGCGTGGCGTACTCGAGCAGGAAGAGCGGCGCACCCTCGAGGTTGAGGTTGTGCGTGATGAGCAGCACGTGGAGGCGGCCGGCGCGCTCGGTGTGGCCGCAGACGGCGCCGCGGCAGCGCGGGCGGAGCTGACCATCGAGCTGAAGGTGGCGGCTGAAGTAAGGATCGCGCGGCGACGGGTAGCGGCGGACGAAGGCGATGTGCTCGGCCTCGTCGAAGGTGACGCCGCGCGTCGCGCTGCCCCAATGCATGAGCTTCGCCTGTGGCGTGTACACGCAGCGCCAGCCGGCGGCGACGGCGCGCAGGCAGTAGTCGACGTCGTTGTAGGAGACGCTGAAGTCCTTCTCGTCGAAGCCACCAAGTTTCCGGTACAGCTCGGTGCGTGTCATCAGACACGCGCCGGTGACGGCGGAGACTTCGCGCGCGACGGAGTGCCAGATCACCGGCGTCTCGCGCTCGTTGGCCTTCACCAGCGGCGTGTCGGCGAGGCCCTCGTGCGGGCCGATGACGATACCGGTGTGGTTGAGCGTCTTCTCCGGGTAGAGGAGTTTCGCGCCGACGACGCCGACGTCCGGCTGCGAGAACCAGCCGACCATCTCCTCGAGCCAGCCGGGCTCGAGGGCGTTGACGTCGTTGTTGAGGTGGAGAACCAGCGGCGTGTCGATGTGCGGCAGCGCGAGGTTGACCAGATGCGAGTAGTTGAAGGGCGCGTGCACGTCGGCCGGGCGGACGACGGTGCACTTCAGGTCGGTGCGCTGGACGATCTGCGCGAGGTAGCGGGTGACGTCGGCATCGCGCGAGTTGTCGTCGACGATGACGAGCTTCACGTGGCGCCAGTCGACGGTCTCCTCGAGCAGCTCGATGCACTCTTGCAGGAGGTGGAGGCGGTCGCGCGTGGGAATGACGATGGTGACCGGGTTGGCGGCGAGCAGCTTCGGGTCCCAACGGAGTTGGTGGAGATTCAGCCGACGCTGGTGCGCGGCCTCGGGTAGGAGCGGCGCGGCGGCGAGCCCGCGGCGCTGCATCGCCTCCTCGAGGGCGCGGCGCGACTGCTCGACGGCGGGCGCGGCGAGGTCGGTCGTCTCCGCACGCTCGGCGCGGGCGTGGTGGCAGACGAACGGCAGATGCGCGACCTGTGCGGACGTGAGCGTGTCGCCGAGGCGGAGCAGGAGGTCGAACCACGGAATATCCGGATACTCGGCACGGAAGGAGCCGAGCGAGACGAAACGTTCGCGGCGCACGAGGCTGAGCTGGCCGGGGAAGAGTCCGGAGAGCGCGAGCGCTGGGCTCCAGTCGGGCTTGAAGGCCGGAGCGGAACGGCGGCCGGAGGCCTCCATCCGATCCTCGTCGGTGTAGACGAGCTCGATGTCGGGCTGCTTGGCGATGGCCTCTGCGGCGTGGAGCAGGGCGTCGGGCGAGAGGCGGGAGTCGCCGGGCAGGAGCGCGAGGTGCGTTCCGGTGGAGTCGTGCGCGGCGGCGTTGAGCGCGCGGATACGATCGGCTCCGCCAGTGTGGACGATGGCCTGGACGCGCGGCTCGGCCGCGAGTGCTGCGGCGAGCTCGGGCTGCGGCGCGCCGCCAAGGATGAGGCGCGCTTCCCAGTTCGGGTATATTTGCGCAGCGAGCGAGGCGACGAGCTGCTTGAGCTCCTCGCCGCGGCAGCCGGAGGCGTCGACGAGCAGGAGGAAGCGCGGGCCCTTGGCCTGGAGCGCTGCGGCGGACTCGCGCATCAACGTCAGCAGGCGCGGGGCGAGGCGGTTGGCGTGCTGCCAAGCGGCGTAGGGATCCGTGGCCGGCGGGACGCGGTCGGCGAGGCCGATGGGGGCATCGCGGTGGAAGTAGCCGCGCGTGAGCTTGGCGGCGGCCCAGAGCGGCTTGATCGGGCCGATCAATACGCCGCGGCGGCGGGCGGCGGCGTAGAGCGCGCGGCCGGTTTCCAGGAGGAGCTTGTCGGAGAACTCGGGCAGCGGGCGCTCCTGCTGGGTGCAGGTTTTCTGGTACACGCGGCGGACCCAGACCAGGTGGCGTGAGCCGTCCTCGAGTTCGGCGAAGATTTTAACGCAGATCGGATTCGGCGCGTCCTCTTCGAGGTCGAGCATTCCGAAGAACTGCGAATGGCGGGCGTAGGGGTGGCCGGGGAACAGGTCGCCGGCCTCTGGGCGCTCGCGATGCTCGTGGCTGATGGTGTTCTCGACGTTCGGATGCGTGCTGCCGACGAGGCGGACGATGCGCTGGTCCTTGTGGATGAGCCAGCCCTCGAGGCGGATCTTGCCGAACTGCGTGCCGGCGACGCGCAGCGGATTCTCGAGCGCGCCGAAGAATGGCGGGTTGGGGAGAGTGTCGAGCGAGACGGCGGCGGCGGCCTCGATGAGGCGGTCGGCGGCGGGTGCGAGGTCGCCGGTCGGATCGGCGCGACGGGCTTGGAGGAGCTCGCGCCAGATGGCGGGCAGCATCGCGGCGTCGAGCGGCGGCGGGTGCGCGGGACCGCTGCGAACCTCGATGGGCGTGCGCCAGATCTCGACCCAGTTGTGGCCGGCATCGAGGAGTTCGATGCGAAGCTCGGTGGCGCCGAGTGGCGGCGTGACCTGGAGGATGAAGCCCGCGTGCGGCAGCCCGAAGCGGCCGCGGTGGCATTTCTCCATGTGCTCGTGCGGCAGGCCGAAGACGCCGAGGTAGGCGCGGCCGGCGATGACGGCGCGGATATCGGAGAAGATCGCTTCCGTCTTGGAGAGGAACCAGCCGGCGATCCAGGTGGGTTTGCCGTCGAAGACCCACTGGGTGGGTTGTTCGACATCGAAGATGTATGCGTGGTTCTCGTTCATGCCATCCGGCTGCGGGAGCGCGTCACTCAAGACGGCCGCCGGAGCGGGAGCAAGCGCAGCGGTGACTGTTCCTACGGCTGGCGGCGCGTCGGTGCAGAATATGTCAAACTGCCAGTCTCGGTGCCTGCGAGGCCAGTGCGTCGTTGTTGCCTGGAACAGGACGCTCTCAGATACTGCGAAGGCGCTCGGAACAACCCGACAACCCAACCCGATACCTCCATGAAACCCACGATCCGTTGCGTGCTCGGCAGCATTGCAATCGCAGCCATGGCGATCCTCTTCGCCGGTTGCGGTTCGGCAAAGATGGATGCCTACCTCGACAATCTCGAGCGGACCTCGATCAAGCTGGTAGAGCTTACCAAGAAGGCCCGGACCGGCGATCAGGCTGCGCTCAACGAGCTGACGGTGGTGAGCAAGGAGTACCAGGACTTGGCTGCCAATGTGCGGAACGTCCGCAGAATGTCGCCTGCCCAGTCGCGGCGGTACCGCAGGATTGTCGATGACTTCACTGCGTCGATGGCGGCTCAGCCGTGATCAGTCAGTCGAGTGTCGAGTAGACGAGTGACGAGAGTCTGACGGCGGAGGGAGTTCTTGTATCCGCGGTCAAGCGTGAGCGGCTCACCGGAAGTACGGCGCTTGTCCCTCGACGCTCGTCTCTTGTCTCGATGGTCATGGGTCAGCAGGCCGGTCGGGCTGGTGTTTGCGCGTGCGGAAATCAGCGCAGGGGTGTCCGATCATGAGATAGGCGGGCGAGCCCAAGTTCTGCGTGACTCTTAATTCGCCTGCAGGCGGAGCCAGAGGATGCGGCCGCTGTCGGGCTTCACGCCGGTGGTGTAGGTCGGGTCGCCGGCGTCGTACGTCTTGCCGTCGTCGGTGCCGAGACCGAGGTAGAAGTCGCCGTCTACCTCCTCGAAGGAGCGGGCGAAGGTGGCGAGCGGCGGGCTCGCCCAGATCTTGGTCCAGCCGGTGAGATCAGCGGTGCTTTGCCAGATGCTGACAATAAATCGCTCCGTGGCTCCGGTGCCGGTCTTGGTGCTGGTGAGCAGATAGGCGGTGTTGCCGCGGGCGAGCAGATCCCAGGGACGTTCGCCGGTGGGCGTGGTGCGGACAACGTCGTAGGCGCCGACCTTGAGCGAGCGCGCGAGATAGACGTCCGTCGTCCGGGTCTGGTGGTCGCTGCTGGGGTAGCCGGCGAGATAGAGGGCGTACGGGCCGATCGAGATTGGGCGGACGATCTTGGTGCTGTTTTTGTACGGGTCGGGCCCTTGGATTCCCGGGACGAACCAGACCCAGTGATTCGACTGCAGGTCGGAGCGGTCGGGGAACTCACCGGTGGCGGGGTTGTATTCCATGATTCCGAACCCCGCAAAATAGGCGGCTGCGTAGAGCGTGCCGTTGATGGTGAAGAGGGCTGTGACTCGGGTGGTGCGTGCGACGCCGGTCCAGGTCCGGCCTCCGTCGGTGGAGCTGCCGATAGCTTGGCCGGCCACGAAGAGTTTCCCCTGGTAACTGCAGGCATCGTAGGAATGGAGGCCCCAGGAATCGCCGAAGTTCGGCATGGTCGACTGGTACTGGGTCCACGTTTCGTTGGCGGCGGTGCGCTTGTAGAGGTTGCGCACGAAGTCGGAACCCTCGGTGTCGTGGCTGAGGATGTAGAGCTCCCCGTCGATCACCTTGATCGTGTCGATCTGTTCCTCGGGGAGGGTGTCCGAGGTGTCGTAGCCCTCGTAGCGGAAGCCGGGGGTGCCGGGCTGGAGCGAGACGATCTTCATCGGGCCGGCGTTGATGTCGGGGCTGTCCTGGTTGTCGCTGTTGCCCTGGCCGATGTAGAGCCGGCCGGCGAAGTAGGTCATGTCCCAGGGATTGCGGGCGAACGGGCCCTTCTTCCCGGCCGAGTAGTCGGCGACGCCGAGGTCGACGAGGCAGGGCGGTGGTGGGGTGACGAGCAAGCTGACGACGGTGTCGGCGGTAAGGGTGCCGTTGGTGGCGCGGATGGTCGCGGTGAAAGTGCCGGCGGTGGTCGGCGTGCCGGAGATTGTCCCGGTGGCTGGATCGAGCGCGAGGCCGTCGGGCAAGGTGCCGGTCGCGAGGGCGAAGGTGAGGGGCGAACGGGAATCGGGAAAAGTGAGGTTCGCTGCCAACGGCGTGAGCGCGGTGCCGGTGATGGGCGCGAACTGCTGCGGGTAGGCGAGCGTGAAGAAGGTCCTGTTCGCTGCGACGATCCGCCAGAAGGCCCTGGCTGCGGTCGAGCCGGCTGGCTGCACCACGGGCGCGAAAGCGGTCCCGGATCCCGGATACTCGCCGGGCAATGGCGACCAGGAGAGCAGATCGGCCGAGGTCTCGATACGGTAGAACTCGCCGACTTTCCCGGTCCAGCGAAGGGTCAGATTGCCGCTGTTGTCCCAGACGGCATTCGCGCGCGGTGCGGTGGGGGCGGCGGCGAAACCAACGGTGCCAGCGAGGCCGGCGAGGATGAGGGCAAGGGAGAGCCGGTGGTGGGCTTTCATGTGTGGGGGCGGGCGGTGCGGGGTGGTGAACAGCGCGGATTGTCGGCCGAAGGCGGATATGGGCCGGCGTGGCGGTGCGGAGACTATTATGGCTGTCGCGTATTCAGCGGCGTAGCCAGAGGATCCGGCCGCTGTCGGGCTTCACTCCAGTGGTGTAGGTGGGGTCGTCGGCGTCGTACGTCTTGCCGTCGTCGGTGCCGAGACCGAGGTAGAAGTCGCCGTTCACCTCCTCGAAGGAGCGGGCGAAGGTGGCGAGCGGCGGGCTCGCCCAGATCTTGGTCCAACCGGTGAGATCAGCGGTGCTTTGCCAGATGCTGACAACAAATCGCTCCGTGGATCCGGTGCCGGTCTTGGTGCTGGTGAGCAGATAGGCGGTGTTGCCGCGGGCGAGCAGATCCCAGGGACGTTCGCCGGTGGGCGTAGTGCGGACGACGTCGTAGGCGTCGACCTTGAGCGAGCGCGCGAGATAGACGTCGGTCGTCCGGGTCTGGTGGTCGCTACTGCAGTAGCCGGCGAGATAGAGGGCGTACGGGTCGATCGAGATTGGGCGGACGATCTTGGTGTCGCTTTTCTCCTGGGTGGGGGCGGGCCCTTGGATTCCTGGGGCGAACCTGCCCCAGTTGCTTAACTGCAGATCGGGGCGGAGGGGGGACGCACCGGTGGCGGGGTTGTATTCCCTGATTCCGAACCCCGGGTAATAGGAGGCTGCGTAGAGCGTGCCGCGGATGGTGAAGAGGGCTGTCACTCGGCCGGTGCGTGCGACGCCGGTCCATGTCCGGCCTCCGTCGGTGGAGCTGCCGATGGCCTGGCCGGCGACGAAGAGTTTCCCCTGGAAACTGCAGGCATCGTAGGAATGGAGGCCCCAGGAATCGCCGAAGTTCGGCATGGTCGACTGGTACTGGGTCCACGTTTCGCTGGCAGCGGTGCGCTTGTAGAGGTTGCGCACGGAGTCGGAACCCCGGGTGTCGTGGCTGAGAATGTAGAGCTCCCCGTCGATCACCTTGATCGCGTCGATCTGCTCCTCGGGCAGTGTGGCCGAGGTGTCGTAGCCCTCGTAGCGGAATCCGGGGGTGCCGGGCTGGAGCGAGACGATCTTCATCGGGCCGGCGTTGAGGTCGGGGCTGTCCTGGTTGTCGCTGTTGCCCTGGCCGATGTAGAGCCGGCTGGCGAAGTACGTCATGTCCCAGGGATTGCGGGCGAACGGGCCCTTGACTCCGGCCGAGTAGTCGGCGACGCCGAGGTCGACCAGACAGGGGGGCGGCGGGGTGACGAGGAGGCTGAGCGTGGCGTCGTAAGTCTGCGCGCCGTTGGTCGCCCGGATGGTCGCTGCGAAGGAACCGGCTGCGGTCGGAGTCCCGGATACGATTCCGGTGGCGGAATCGAACGCGAGTCCGGGGGGAAGCGATCCGGAGAGGAACGAGAAGGCGACTGTTGTGTTGGGCGCGGTGTAGTAGAGGGTCGGTGCTAGCGGCTTGATCGCGGTGCCGACGATCGGGGCGAAGAGCTGTGGGTATGAGAAGTTGCTGCTCGATGCGACGACCCGCCAGAAGGCTCTCGATGTCGTGGTGTCGGAGGTCTTGCGCACGATCGGGGCGAGGATCGCGCCGGCTCCCTTGTAGCCGGAGGGAAACGGAGTCCATGTCGAGAGATTGTCGGAGGTCTCGATCCTGTAGAACTGACCGTTGGCGCCGGTCCAGCGCAGCGTCAGATTTCCGGAGCTATCGGGCTCCAAGGCTGTGACCGGTGCACTGCTGGCTGAGTGGGCCAACGGGGCGGCCAGAAGCGTGCCGATGAGGACGAAGGGGCGCAGGAACGTGCGGCAGGCGATCATGGTGGGGACGCGGGAGTGGGGCGCGTCGCAAGGACGATGTCCACCGTGAGAGCCGAGGAAAGCGCCGTTAGGTAAGGATGGTGTAATCTTGGATGCGGCCGCCGTGCCACGCGTGGCGGACAGACGACTTCATGCTGGTGGACGGCGAACGCGCGTCCGACGTATTCCGGCCGACAGGTCGTCTCGGCGGCCTCCGTGGATCTCAATTGGCGCGAGCTTGGGCGCTCTCGGCGAGAGCCTGCTTGGCGGCCTTGAACCAGTTCTTCTCCGCGCGGCGCCAGATCGCGCCGCCCTTGCGGTATTTGCGGGTGATGTCGGCGAGAAGCGCGCGCGCCTGGTCGCGACGGCCCATGCGGAGGAGGCAGATGCCGAGATGGTAGCGCGGTTCCTCGCCGAGCGCGGCGGGGACGAGGGACTCGAGCAGTGTGCGGGCGGCGTCGAATTTGCGGTGGCCGAGGAGCACGCGGGCCTGGAGCAGGTCGATGCGGGCCTTGGCGGTCTTGTTGAACTTGGTGTCGGCCTGGGCGAGGAGTTGCTCGGCTTCGGTCAGCTTGCCGACGGCGAGCTTGTACCAAGCAACCTCGGCGATGACCTGCGGGTCGTTCTTGAAGACGCCGGTCGGGCATTCGGAGGCGATCTCCTCGGCCTCGGCGGTGCGGTCGAAGTCGGAGAGCAGTGCGGCGAGCGCGAGCTTGTTCTCCACCGTGGGGCTGTCGTCGACGACCTCGCGGGCGCGTCGGAGGCGGATGCTCTTCGGCACGAACCACGAGGTGCGGATGAGGCGCGGGCTGTTGCGGCGCGCGTCGGGCAGGATCTCGACCAGGACGTAGACGATGCAGCCCAGCAGCGAGCCCATGAACAGGATATACATCCACCAGTAGGGCCGGCCGGTCTTGTAGACATGCACGCAGAGCGCGATCTGGGCCAGGAACGAGACGGGGGCGACGAGGAGAAAGAGGTTCTCGAGGGATTGGGGCATGGGCTACGGGAAACGAGCGGTGCGTGGCAGATGTAGCAGGTACTTGGGATACTGACAGACGCTATTTCTGGGCGAGCGACAATAGCGCGCGCAAGGCCATGAGCAGTAGGATGCCGATCAACCAGACCGGGGTTGAGCCAGAGCCATGCCTGGAGGTGGACGTCGGTCGCCGTGCGGACTCGAGCCGGAGTCGGAGGCGTTGTCTCAGCCAATAGAACCACCGGCCGTCGAGCTGTGCCGCGAGCCGGGCGAACTCGCGGCGGATCGGCCGAGTGTAGGGCTCGGCTGCGAACGGGCTGCTGCGCTTCTCGTGCGCATCGAAGATGTCCTGAACCGAAACAGGATCTGTCGCGTTGCGGTCGGCGAGGGCCAGTAGCGCTTCCGTGGCTGCCCGGCAGCATGCGGGCGTGGCCTTGAGGCCGTCGATCCCGGTGGCTTCGAGCATGCCGCGAGCGAGCGCGTAATCGCCTTCACGTGCTGCGGTGAACGCGCGCATGGCGACAACTGGGCGGCGGACATGGTCGGCGGGCAGGGCGAGCGTGTGGTCGAGGACTTCGGTCAGCTGGCGCCAGCGCCCGAGCGATAGGTTTGCGAGCGCGAGATTGTGCAGCATCCAGGGCTGCGCGTCGGGTCGCCCGCGGTAATCGGCCAGCCACCTCGTGGTAGTGCGGTGGCGGCGGCAGCAGACGAGGGCGTACCCCATGCTGCCCCAGCGGGTGGTGCGCTCCTGCAGGCGGCTCCGGTAGATCCAGCGGAGCAGGCGAAGGCTGCGGACGCGATGGGTGTCGCCGAGGTGCTCGACAAGCTCGGTCCACGCCTTGTCTGCCAAGGCTGGAGGGACCGACTTGCGGTTGATCCGGTGTATCCGAATCCAGTGGCGATGTTCTTTCCAGCTTCGCACCCAGGCGGTGCCGATGAGCGGATTGGTGCCTGGCCGGTCGAGCAGCGGTCTGGTGGTCGCTTCGACCAGAGATTCGAGATGGTGCTCGAACAGGAGATTGATCGCGGTGGAGAGCTCCTCCTCGTGATGTGCCGGGACTTGCGCGAGCTCTCGCAGGCAACGGGCGATCTCTTCGCGGCGGTTGGCGGCGATATGAAGACGCAGTTCCGCCAGGAGCGCTGTCGGGCCGGGCATGTGGGCGCGGATTGCGCCGAACAATCTCTCGGCTTCGACGAGTTCGGCGTCTTCGATGAGGAGGCCGAGCAGGCGTTGGGCGGCCCAGAGGTAGTCCGGCTCGAAATGAAGGGACTGCCGGAGCGAGTCCTTGGCCGCGGTGCGCCGATTCAGTCCGAGCTCGGCGATGGCCCGGTAGGCGTGGGGCACTGAGCCGGTCGGGTTGATCCAGATCATGCGCTCGGCGGCGCGCAGGGCATCCTCGTGCCTGTCTGAATCTCCAAACCAAGTACAGAGCTGCTCCCATCCCCAGTAGTAGTCGGGGTTCCGCTCGGTGACGGTGCGCATAGCCGCGATGGCCGCATCGCGGTCGCCCCGAGCGGCCTCGACCCAGGCGGCGCGTCCGTCGAGTTCGTACGGCCGGACTGAAGCGAGGGCGGGGGGCGCGCAGGCCACGCGGGCTTCGCCATAGCGGCCGAGTTCGACGAGGATCTCGGCGCGGAGGTCGTGGGCTCCGATCAGGCGAGAGTCGCAGCGGTTGGCTTCGTCGCACGCGCGCAGGGCATCCTCGCGTTGGCCCAGGGAGAGGAGAATGCGCGCTTTCCGCAGCCAGACCTCGGCATCGCCTGGGCGTGCCGCGAGCAGGCGGTCGACGGTGCCGAGCGCTCCGTCGGCACGCCCCAGGTCGCGATGCCAGTCGTGGAGCCTGCTCCAGGCCCAGGTGATTGCCGGTGACAGGAAGAGGGCATGCTCCATTTCATCCACGGCCGGCTTGTGCTTTCCCAGTTTCCAGAGCACGTCGGCCAACTGGCCACGGAGCGTCGGTTCGGTCGGGTCGGCAGCGATCCCGAGGCGTAGGATTCGCTCTGCGTCGTCGAGCCGGAGGTGTGCTTCGTAGGCCAGGCCGAGCCGGATGTAGGGACGGGTCCATCCGGGATTGAGGGCTCGTGCCTTCTCCAGCGCCTCGATGGCGCCGGGGAAGGACCCCCGGTGGAAACGGGCGATGCCCAATTCGCACCAGAGGCGGGGCAGTACCGGGAAACGGTCCACCGCCTCCTCGAGGACAGCCACCGCCTCGGCCTGCTTTCCCATTTCCGAGAGGTGGACGGCCAATGCGGCCCAAGTCTGCCAGTGGTCGGGGTGCTTGCGGCGTAGCGAGTCGAGCCGCGCGGCGAGATCTTCGGCGGGGAGTATGGTGCGCGCTGCGGACTGGTACGGTAGTGGCGCGTCGTCGGACAAAGGCTGTCGCTTGATCTCCTCTTCGATGAAGTGGATGGCCTCCCTGCGTTGGTCCTCGTCTCTGCACGCGGAGAGGAGGGACTGGTAGCAGTGATCGGCTCCGATCTGGAGGCGCAGGGCATTGCGGTATTCCTCCCGTGCGCCCGCCCAGTTTCCACGGGCCGAAAGGACATCGCCGACGATGCCCGCGGAGGACGGTGTATTCGGGTCCAGGGAGCGCGCTTTCAGCGCTTCGGTCAGCGCTTCGTCATGGCGCTGCAGCTGGAGGAGGACGAGCGCTCTTTCTCGCAAGGCCCAGGCGTTGGATGGGTCGCGCGCCAAGAGTGCATCGATCGCCTCCAGCCGGTCGACTGGCGCATGATCGCGCAGTTGCTGCACGACCATGGTGTGAATCGGGATGTAGTAGGGGTGCGCCGCGAGGGCGGCGCGCAGGTGGGCGAGGGCGGCGTCGCGACCTTCGCAAATCTCGAGGAGGCGGGCGACCTCGCCGAGGGCTTCCTCGTCGAGCGGCTCGGCGGTGAGGATGGCGCGCCAATGCTCCAGTGCGGCGCGATGATCGATCTGCGCCCGCGCGATGGCTGCCGCGGCTCGGTGCCAGTCTGTCGGGCGCGACCGTCCTTCACGCGGGGCGAGCAGCTCATGGGCGCGCCCGGTGTTGCCGTAGTTGGCGTGCTGGCGTGCGGCGAAGAGGGCCAGCGACGAGTCGTCGGGCTGCAATGCCAGAGCTTCGTCCAGCACGGCGAACCCCTCGGGGGTGCGCTCAAGCATGTCGAGTGCACTGAAGAGGGTGCATGCCGGCCAAGGGGCCCGGGCCTTGGTGGACTCGAAGCGTTGCCGGAGGATGGCGAGGGCGGACTCGGCCTCGCCGAGGTGGCGGCTGGCGATGAAGAAGGAGCGCCAGTGGTTCTCGTTGGTGCCGGCGACAAGTGCGGCGAGGCGGTAGAGCTGGGTGGACAGGACCAGATCGCGGCGATCCCAGAGGATGTTGGCGCAAGTCCGCAATGCCGAGGCATCGGTCGCTCGCCAGTGCAGGAGGCGCCAGGCGTAGTGCAGTGTACGGGTGGCCCGTGGAGACTGTTCGGCAAGCAGCGAGACATGCTCAAGGCGCACAAGGGTGTCCGCGTTACGGCGACCCACCTCCTTGTTCAACAGCTCCCTGAGCTCCTCCATCCGGCCGAGCTGGCGAAGCAGGGAGATCTCGGCGAGGAGTGCGTTTGCGTCGGAAGGATACAGCTTGCGGAGTTCGCGGGTGGCGGAGAGCTGGCCCGCCAGGCTTCCCTCGTAGGCGGCGAGCTGCCGCCGTGCCCAGAGGTTGAGACGGTGATCGGGGGCGAGCGCGGCGAGTGTGCTGGCTGCGGCGCGGGCGCTCACGTGATCGTGGTTCCACAGGCTGCGCGAAATGTGGTACCACTGGTCGTAGAGCTCGGCATCGGGCAGGTCGAGGCCGTCGAGCTTTTGTGCCTGCCCCGCGGGAATCATCACCATGCCGCGCGGTCCGGACGCCGCCTGTTGCACGAGCAGGTCTTCGGCGAGCGCCTCGCCCTGGGTGCGCTGGTAGGGGTCCCGGAAAACGAGGGTGCCGAGCCGCGAGTCGCAGCCGATCACGGCCTGGAGGTGGGCGTTGCGGGTCGACACCGTGGTGAAGGTGAACGGGATTCCTTGTTCGATGAGCGCGCGGGCGCTGTCCCATGTGACCCTGAACTCCCTGACGAACCAGCCGTTGGATTCCGCCCAGTGCCGCTCCTCGTGGTCGGGTGTGCCATCGTATGCGATACGAGCCGCCAATGCGAGGTGGTCGATCTCGACTCCGAAGAAGCGAGCGAGCGCCGTGAGCGTGGCCGGTGCGCACGTCATGTGATGCTGCCGCACAAAAGGGACCGGGAGCACGATGCGTCGCCCCGAGGCCGCCGTGTCTGAGAGGCGCTCGGCCATCCGGCTGAAGAAGGGTCCCTCGGCGTTGGCCGCATGTGCGACTGCATCGGCGGTTCGGCCCTGTTGATAGGCGAGATCCGCACGGACGCCGGCCAGCCAGCGCCTCATGCCTGCCGGCATGCGCGGTAGCAGCCCTTCCAGGTTGCATACGGCTTCCTCCGCTTCCCGAAAGCGGCCGAGTTCCTGGAGGAGATTGAAGCGGCTGATCCGTATGTGACCGGACTGTAGCCGGGCACTTGCCTCGGTGAGCAGGGCGAGCGCCTCCTCTTCTCCGCCGCGGAGCTGGAGCAGGCTGGAGAGGACGCCGATGGCCGGCCGATACCACGGGCGGATCTCGAGTGCGCGACGCGCACTCGCCACGGCTTCGTCATAGCGATCCGCTTTGCGGTGAAGGCTGGCCTGCTCGCAATGGAGCCATGGGTCATCGGGGCTGATCTGCGCGGCCTGCGCGAGCAGGGCACTCGCCGCATCGAAGTCCCGAAACTCCGCGAGCTGGTCGGCCTTGAGGGCGAGAAGATGTGCGCGGTCACGCGGCGTGTTGTCGGAGACGACGCCCGGCATCATCCGGTCGAGCCAGCGCAGTGTCTCCAGCGGTCCGTGGCGCTGTGCCTTGGTGTAGCCGGCGTAGAGCAATGCCCTGCCCGATCCGGGGTGGCGTCGGAAGTTCAGGAAATGGATCCGGTTTGAGGCGCCTTGGTCGCCCCAGTTGGCGAGAAGGCGACCGGCCAACACTGCCTGATCGTGGCCATCCCAGTTCTCCGGTGGCGCGAAACGCCCGGCCAGTTCCCACGCATCGGTCATCCGTGCCGTATCATAGAGTGCCTGCAGGTGGGCGAGCTCGTGCGGGGTTGGCGTTGCTGCTCGGGAATAATGATCTCCATCCATGGGGCGCTTCCGAGCGTGTGTATGCGCGGAGCAGGATCAAGGACGGACCGAGGCGAGCTCAGCGGATTCAGCCCTTGGCGACAAACTGGGCGAGGGTGAGGTGCAGCGCGAGGTTGGCACGGGCGTCGAAGCGGGCGACGATGGAGGCCTTGGCTCGGGCGGGGCGGGCGCGGTCGCCGGCGCGAACCGACTCGATGGCGCCGCGCATGGCGGCGGCGAGGCGGGCGGGATCGCCGGGGGGGCAGAGCCAGGCGTCGTCGGGGGCGAGCATCTCGGGCACGCCGTTCACGTCGGTCGTGGCGATGGGTAGCTCGAAGATCGCGGCCTCGAGCAGCACGCGGGGAAACGCCTCCTCGAAACTGGAGCAGACGAAGACGTCGGCCGCGCCGTAGTAGGCGAACGGATCGTCGACCTCGGGCACGATCTCGACATCGGCGAGGTGGCGCAGGGCAATGTCGTGCCGGAGCGAGTCGAGGTAGATGCCCTCGCGTCCTCCGACCATGAGGTAGCGGCGCGGGGGCAGCGTGGCGCCGGAGGCGGCGAGTTCGCGTTCCAGCAGCTCGATGGCGCGGACGTAGATGTGCTGGCCCTTGCGCTCGCAGACCGAGCCGATGTTGGCGACGACGAGGGCATCGGTGGGCAGACCGAGCTTGGCGCGAAGGGCGGCGCGTGAGTTCGCGGCGCGGTAGGTTTCCAGCCGTCCGACGTCGATCCAACTCGGGGTGTAGAGGAAGTTGCCGTGGCGCTCGTGGCGGGCGTGCACGGGCATCGAGGCGGCGGCGATGAAGGCGACGCGGTCGGCGAGGCCAAAGGCCGCCTCGACTTCGGGGATCAACGCCGCGGGCAGCAGCGGCGCGAAGAAGCGGCGGACCGCCGCACTCTCGTGCACGTACATCAATGACGGCACGCCGAGCTCTCGCGCGAGATGCACACCCCAGAACGCGACCATGGTGTTGGGGACGACGAGGTCGTACTTGGCGGTGGCGAAGCGCGGCGCGAGTTGGGCGAGCGCGGCATGGAACTCCGAGGCGGAGCCGGCGGTGAGCGCGGGCTTGAGGTCGTCGATCTCGACAGCGACACCGGCCGCGGCGAAGCGTTCGCGCAGGGGACCGTCGGTCGGCGAGATGAGGTGGACGGTAGTGCCGGGCTGTGCGGCGAGATAGCGGCCGTACTCGAGGAGGAAGAGCGGTGCGCCCTCGAGGTTGAGGTTGTGGGTGGCGAGGAGGACGCGGAGGGGGCGGAGGCCAGAGGCCGGAGGCTTGAGGCGGGAGGCGAGAGGCGAGAGGGCGGAGCCGAAGGCGCGCGGGGCGTCGTCGCGATAGGATGTCCAGGCGGCGCGGACGGCGGCGAGAATACCAGCGGTCGGCAAACCTTGGACTTTTGCCGCGCGACGCAGCGCCAGTGCGCAGCGGACGAACAGCGCCCGCGAGAAGGTCGGCAGCGGCGGTTCGGCCCCGGCGACACTGCTCGGCCGATAGCGGCGGGTGAAGACGAGCTCGTGGTGCCCGTTCTCCAAAGTCGCAAAGATCCGGAGCGCCACCGGCAGCGGCAGTCCGGAGGGCAGGTCGACGTGGCCGAGGAACTGCGAGTTCTCCATCCCGCGCAGCTCGGAGAAGACGCCGGAAACGTCGCGTCGTGGCTGGCCGTGGAGGAGGGGCGACGGTTGCTTGGGATCGATGACGGCGGTGATCGCGGTGATGGCGTGCGACTGGTGCGCGAGCCATCCGGTCACCGTGAGGCGGCCGTAGCGCAGGCGGTCGAGGCGGGCCGGTTCCTCGAGCTTGCCCCAGAAAGGCGGGTTCGGCTCGGTGTCGAGCGGCTGTGCCCGGTGTTCGGCGACGACCTCGGACGCGAGCGCGGCCAGCGGGGATGCGGGGGCTCGGCGGTGGGATTGGAGGAGCTGGCGGAGCAGCGCCGCATAGTCGGGTGCGGTCTCCTCGGGCGCGGGCGGGGAGTCGGCGGCGGTGGCGATGCCGAACGCGGCAAACTCCTCCCAGCGGCCGGAGATGTCGCAGACTTCGAGGCGGAGGCGGCGGGCGCCGCGGTGCGGCTCGAGGAGGAAGGAGAAGCCGGCGGCGGGGGCGTCGGCACGACCGGCGACGGCCTGCTGCACGTCGGGTCGCGGGAGCGCGCAGAGGCCGAGGAAGGGGCGGTTGTCGATCCACGCGCGGACATCGGCCGGTGCGCGGCCGGAGCGGGAGACGAGCCAGCCAGCGATCCACGACTTGCCGGCGGGGAAGCGCCAGTCGGCGGGGTGAATCTCGAGGGCGTGTTGCCAGTCGGAGGTCATGTGGCGGAACCACTAATGCACACTAATGGGCACTAATGAAGACAGGAGAACTGGTGGGCTCTAGATCTGCACGGCGGCGGTTTCGCGAGCGAGGGCGAGGTGCTGGGGGAGAAGCTGAGTGGTATCGAAGTCGCGGAGCACGCGGGAGCGCGCGGCGGTGATCTTTCCGGTGTCGCCCGCGAAGTGTTCGCCGAGGGCTTTCACAAGCGTGACGGCGAGTTTGGCCGGATCGCCGGCGGGAATGAGGTGGGCCTCGTCGTTGGCGACGAGCATCTCGGGGACACCGAAGACATCGGTGCTGACGATTCGGACACCGAAGGCCATGGCCTCGAGGAGCACGCGGGGGAATGACTCCTCGAAGCTGGTGGAGACGAGGAGATCGGCCATGCGGAAGAAGTCGTCGACCTCGCCGTTCTCGGGAATCACGCGGACCGTGTCGGAGAACTGGAAGACGGCCATCTCCTGCCGGATGGCCTCGAGGAAGAGGCTCTCTCGCGCCCCAACCATGAGGAAGAGGGGGAATGGCCTGCCCGGGAACGTGGTGGGCCACTGCCTGCGGAGGCGGGCGATGCCGCGCAGGTAAATGTGCTGGCCCTTGCGCTCGCAAACGGAGCCGACGTTGATGACCAGCGGAACGTCGGCGGGGATGCCGTGTTTGCGCCGGAGCGCGAGACGATCGGAGGCGGCGACGAAGTGCTCGATGCGGGCGACGTCGACTGCGCTGGGGACGAGGCGGAAGTTGTCGTGGATGTTCTGCTGTTGGTGGACGGCCATCGTGGCGTTGGCGGCGAAGCAGACGCGAGTGGCGTCGCGCAGGGCTGCCGCGGCGGCGTCGCGGAGGTGGGCCGGGAGGCCTGCGCCCGCGAAGAGCTTCTCGACCGAGGAGCTCTCGTAGAGGTAGAGCAGCGAGGGCTTGTTGAGCCGGGCGGCGAGGGGAACGGTCCAGAAGGTGAGGACGGTGTTGCCAACGATCAGGTCGATGTCCGGCAACGGGTGTGCGGCGGCGAGCGCGGCGATGGCGGCGTCGCACTGAGCGGCGGTGGTGGCGGTGTGGATCGCGGCGGTGTCCCAGACTTCGACCGGGATGCTGAGCGCCTCGTAACGGGCGCGCAGTGGGCCGTCCTCGGGCGAGACGATGCGCACGCTTACGCCCGGCACCGCGGCGTGGTGACGCGCCTGTTCGAAGAGCAGGATTGGTGCGCCCTCAAGGTTGAGATTGTGGGTGGCCAGGAGGAGTCGGAGCGGGCGGGAGGCGGAGGGAAGGAGGGAGGCGAGAGGTAAGGGGCTAGAGGACGGATGGCTACGGAGTGCGGATACGGTGCGACTGGTGGCCCAGACAGAGCGGGCGGCGGCGAGGAGTCCGGCGGTTGGGATCCCTTGCGACTTGGCTGCGCGGCGGAGTGCGAGTGCGGCGCGGGCGAAGCTCAAGAACGAGAGAACGGGCAACGGAGGCTCGTCACTGGCTTCGATGCTGGGCCGGAAGCGGCGGGTGAAAACGAGCTCGGTGTGGCCGTTATCGAGCGTGGCGAAGATGCGGAGCGCGGCCGGCAGCGGCAGATCTGGCGGGAGGTTAACATTGCCGAGGAACTGCGAGTTGGTCGTGTCGCGGAGCTCGGCGAACAGGCTGGAGACATCGCGCCGCGGCAGGCTGTGCCGCAGCGGAATCGGCGCCTCGGGATCGAGCACGGCGGTGAGCGCGGTGATGGATCGCTCCTTGTGGGCGAGCCAACCGGTGACGGTCAGCCGGCCGTATTTCAGGCGGCCGGTGGCGGCGGGTTCCTCGAGCTTGCCCCAGAAGGGAGGGTTGGGCTCGGTGTCGAGCGGCTGTGCCCGATGTGCGGCGACGACTTCGGTCGCGAGTGCGCCGAGAGGTGTGGCGGGGGAGCGGCGGTGGGCTTGGAGAAGCTGGCGGAGCAGCGCGGTGTAGTCGGGCACGGGCTCGGCAGGCGTGGGCTCGGCGTCGGCGGATACGGAGATGCCGAGCGCGGCGAACTCCTCCCAGTGACCCGAGAGATCACAGACTTCGAGGCGGAGGCGGCGGGCACCGCGGTGCGGCTCGAGGAGAAAGGAGAAGCCGGAGGCGGGAGCATCGGTGCGGCCGGCGATGGCCTGTTGCACGTCAGGGCGAGGCAGGGCGCAGAGGCCGAGAAAGGGGCGTTGGTCGATCCACGCGCGGACATCGGCCGGTGCGCGGCCGGAGCGGGAGACGAGCCAGCCGGCGATCCACGATTTGCCGGCGGGGAAGCGCCAGTCGGCGGGGTGGATCTCGAGGGCGTGTTGCCAGTCGACGGTCATGTGGTGGAACCACTAATGCACACTAATGGGCACTAATGAAGACAGGAGAACTGGTGGGGCTCTAGATCTGCACGGCGGCGGTTTCGCGGGCGAGGGCGAGGTGGACCGGTTGCACACGTTCGGTGGTGAAGGTCTGCTCGAGGCGGTGGCGGGCGCGTTGGCCGAGCTGCGCGGCCCAGGCGGGCTGGGCGAGGACCTGCTCGAGCGCCTCGGCGAGCGCCCAGGTGTCGCCGGGCGGGACGAGCAGGGCTTCCTCGTCGTGTCGCACGATCTCGGGCACGCCGTGGACGGCGGAGCTGACGATGGGCAGCGAGAACGCCATCGCCTCGAGGATCACGCGAGGGAACGACTCCTCGAAACTGGAGCAGACGAAGACATCGGCCGCTCCGTAGAAGGCGGCGGCATCCTCGCTCTCGGGCACGACGGCGAGGTTGGGACGGTTCAGCGCCGCGAGTTGCGAGGCGAGGTCGTGGTCGTAGTGGGTGTCGCGGGCGCCGACCATGAGGAAGCGGACCTTCTCGGCGGCGGGATAGCGGCGGCAGAGGAGGTCGACGGCGCGGGCGAAGAGGATCTGTCCCTTGCGGTCGCAGACGGTGCCGAGGTTGACGACGAGGCGCTCGTCGGGTGTGAGCCCGAGGCGGCGGCGCAGGTCGTCGCGCGTGCGCGAGGTGCGGACGGCGTCGAGCGAGCGCAGGTCGATCCAGCCGGGGGCGATGCGGTAGTTGGCGCCGTCGGAGAACGGCGTGTAGTACTGCCGCGTGGCGGCGGTGAGGAAGGAGACGCGGGTGGCTGCGGCGAAGGCCTGCTCGATGCCCGGGAGCGCGGCGGGGTTGCGGCCGTGGAAGAACGCGGCCGGAGTGGTGCTCTCGTGGATGTAGAAGAGGGACGGGCGTCGTGCGGCGCGTGCGGCGTGGATCGCCCAGTAGCTGGCGAGGGTGTTGGCGACGACGAGGTCGCAGGAGGCGAAATCTAGCTTGGCGACGATGCGGCGCAGCGCGGTGCGCTGGGCGGCCGGCGAAGTGGCGTGCACCAGCGGCGTGAGGTCGACGACGTGGATGGCGGCGCCGAGCTGCTCGTAGCGTTTGCGCAGAGGGCCGTCGCGGCCGGTGATGACGGTGAGCCGTGCGTGCGTGTTGTGGCGACAGTAGGCGGCGAATTCGGCGAGGAAGAGCGGCGCCCCTTCGATGTTGAGGTTGTGGCTGACGAGGAGGATGTGGCGCAGGTCGGACTGCGCCGGGTCGGTGGTGAAAAGCTCGCCGGAGAGCCCTCCCATCGATGGGCCGAGGCGCGGTGCCAGCGTGCGGAACGAGCGCCAGATGGGGAGCAGCTCGGGCAGGAGCGCGCGAAGATTCTCGGTCGGGATGCTGCGGCGGTGCAGGGCGGCGTGGAGCGCCCAGGCTGCGGAGAGGAAACCTCGATGGGTGAAACGCGGGTAGCCGTGTTTCTCGATCTCGACGTCCCAGAGAAGGGTGTGCTGGACGTTGCAGAGATGCCAGGAACCGTCGGCGAGCTCGGCGTAGAGGCGCAACGTGCGCGGTTGCGGGAGCTGCGCGGGACAGTCGATGAAGCCCTTCCAGCGGCAGTGCTTCGCGTGGGCGAACTGCGGGAAACGCTCGGGAACGCCGGCGTAGTCACCGGCCGGTTGCAGCTCTTGCACGGTCTGCAGGTCGAAGGTGGCCAACACGCGGCGGACCGGCTCGGACTCGTGGAAGAGCCAGCCTGTGAGGTTCACGCGACCGAAGGCGCCGCGGGTGATCGCGGCGGGCTCGTCGAAATGGGCGTGGAATGGGGCGTGGGCGAAGCGAGCGGTCGACGGGTGCGGCAGCGCTGTGGCGATCTCGGTGGCGAACGTCCCCCAGTCGGGGTTTGCGTCGCCGGCGGCGCGGCGAAGCAGCAGGTGGAATGCACGGGCGAACTCCACGGCGCGCAGCGGGGCGGAGCCGGCGGCCGCGGCGGTTTTCTTCGACGCAGGTTCGACGGGTGCGGGGCCGGCGGTGACGACCTCGGTGTGCACGGCGAGCCACTCGCCCGCGAGTGTGCAGGCTTCGAAGACGATCGAGTTTTGGCCGGCGGCGAGGATGGCGGGTTGCTCGAAGGCGGCGAGCAGCCGAGATTCGCGGGCCTTGAAATACTCGGCGAGATCGGGGCGCGGGAGGCCGTAGATGCCGGGGAAGACGCGTTGACCGACGCGGGCGCGGAGGTCGACAAAGTGCCCGCCGGGTTTCGCGACGAGCCAGCCGCGCAGGACGATGCGGCCAGCTGAGGGCGTTTCGCCCGGTGCGGGCGAGTCGAGATGGAAGGTGGCGTGGGGAGTCTCGATCATCGAGGTGGAGCGGACGGAAGAGTGGAGCCGCTAATGCCCACTACTGGGCGCTAATGCGGAAAGGCGGAGGGGATGAGCCTGCATGCAGGCGATCCGGGGCGTGGGTCGCCCCTTCAGGCCGACCGGGCGGGTGGTGTACGCGCGTCGGGTACGAGTATGGTGCCGGGCGGGGCGGGCTGAAGCGCCGCCCCACGCGCAGGCGTGGGTTTGAGAGCCGGTGCGCTTCATGATCAGCCGAGGGCGGCCTCGCGGCAGAGGGCGAGGTGCTGGGGGAGGAGCTTGGTGGTGTCGAAGTGGCGATGCACGCGGGCACGGGCCATCGAGACCATCCGGTCGTCGCCGGAGAAGTGCTCGCCGAGGGCCTTCGCGAGAGTGGCGGCGAGTTTGGCCGGATCGCCGGCGGGAATGAGGTGGGCCTCGTCGTTGGCGACGAGCATCTCGGGGACACCGAAGACATCTGTGCTGACGATTCGGACACCGAAGGCCATGGCCTCAAGGAGCACGCGGGGGAATGACTCCTCGAAGCTGGTGGAGACGAGGAGATCGGCCATGCGGAAGAAGTCGTCGACGTCGCCGCGTTCGGGCAGCACGCGGACCTCGTCGAGGCCGAGCAGGGCGATGTCCTGCTGGACGGACTCGAGGTAGAGGCTTTCTCGGGCTCCGATGATGAGGAAGATGGGGAACGGTTTGCCCGGGAACGCGGAGGGCCACTCCTTGCGGAGGCGGTCGATGCCGCGCAGGTAGATGTGCTGGCCCTTGCGCTCGCAGACGGAGCCGACGTTGATGACCAGGGGGACGTCGGAAGGGATGCCGTGCTTCTGCCGGAGTGCGAGGCGGTCGGTGGAGGCAACGAAGCGCTCGATCCGAGAGACATCGACCGCGCTGGGGACGAGGCGGAAGTTGTCGTTGAGGTTGTGTTCCTGGTGGACGGACTCGGTGGCGCGTGCGGCGAAACAGACGCGGGTGGCGTTGCGCAGCGCGTCGGCGGCCGGTTCGCGGAGGAAGGCGGGAAGGCCGGCGACGGCGAAGAACCTGGTGAGCGAGGAGCTCTCGTAAATGTAGAGGAGCGAGGGCTTGCCTGCGCGGGCGGCAAGTGGAACGGACCAGAAGGTGAGGACGGTGTTGCCGACGACTAGGTCGATGTCCGGCAACGGGTGCGCGGCGGCAAGCGCGGCGATGGCGGCGTCGCACTGAGCGGCGGTGGTGGCGGTGCGGATCGCGGCGGTGTCCCAGACTTCGACCGGGATGCCGAGTGCCTCGTAACGGGCGCGCAGCGGGCCGTCCTCGGGCGAGACGATGCGCACGCTTACGCCCGGCGTCGCGGCGTGGTGGCGCGCCTGTTCGAAGAGCAGGATTGGCGCGCCCTCATACTTGAGGTTGTGGGTGACCAGGAGGAGGCGGAGCGGTCGAGCGGCGGAGGGAAGGCGAGATGCTAGAGGCGAGAGGCTAGAGGACGGAAGGCGGAGGGCGGTAGACGGAGGCCAGAAAGAGGCGGACGCCTGCTGTGCGGTGTCGGCGTAGCGGTAGTGGTAGGGGTTGAGGCGTGGGGCGGAGGGCGGGAAGTCGTAGGTGTCGCTGAGGAACGGATCGCGGTAGGCGCCATGGCGGGCGACGAAGGCGAGGTGTTCCTTCTCGGTGTACTCGCGGCCGCGCGAGGCGCTGCCGACATGCTGGAGCACGGCCTGAGGGGTGACGACGACGCGCTGGCCGCGCTCCCAGGCGCGGAGACAGAAATCGACGTCGTTGTAGGCGACGCGGAAGTCGGTCTCGTCGAAACCGCCGAGCTCGCGGTACAGCGCGGTGCGCGTGAGCAGGCAGGCGCCGGTGACGGCGGCGACGTTGCGCGCGGCGTGCGGGAGGAAGAGCAGCCCGAGATCCTCGGACGGCTCGCGCTCGAAGAGAGTGTGCGGGAGGCGGTCGTGGCGGCTCAGGCCGATGCCGGCGTGGTTGATCGTGCTGTCGGGATATAGCAACTTCGCGCCGACGACGCCGACGCCAGGGATGGTGAGCCAGCCCGCGAGTTCCTCGAGCCAGCCGGGACGGAGCGCCTCGACGTCGTTGTTGAGGTGGAGGAGCAGCGGGGTGTCGGCGCGGGCGGAGCCGGCGTTGACGAGTCGCGAGTAATTGAAACCCGCGGGATCGGCCGGGAGGTCGAGCACGGTGCAGCGCAGGTCGACGCGCGCGGGGAGCGAACGGAGCAGGTCGAGCGTGGCGGGCTCGTCGGAACCGTCGTTCACGACGATCACCTGCACGCTCTCGCGCGGTGTGGTGCGGGCGAGCGAGTCGAGGCAGCGTGCGAGGAGATCGCCGCGGTTCTTCGTCGGGATGACGATGGTGACGGGATTCTCGCGGAGGATCGCGGCGTCCCAACGAAGCTGGTGCAGGCAGCAGGCGTAGCGTGTGGCCCACTCGGGCAGCATCGGTTCGGCGCGCAGGCCGCGGCGCTGGCAGGCTTCGGCGATGGCGCGTCGCGCGGCGTCGAAGAGGTAGCCTTTCTGGTCGCCGCGGGAGGCGGTGCTCTCGGCGTGGGCGCGCCAGTGGTAGCAGACGAAGGGGACGTGGACGACGTCCTCGTGCTTGATGCGCTCGAAGCAGCGCAGGAAGAGATCGATGTCCTGCGCGCCGTTGAAGTCGGGGCGCAATCCGCCGATGTCGTTCACCACGCTGCGGCGGATGACGGTGAGATGGTGCGTGTAGTTGTGGGTGATCGCCATCTCCGGGGCCCACTCGCCCTTGAACTGTGGGTCGAAGTGGCGGCCGGTGTCGTCGATCTTGTCCTCGTCGGTGTAGAGGTATCCGGCGGTCGGGTGCGCGAGGATGGCCTGGGCGACGTGGAGGAGGGCGTCGGGTGGCAGGAGGTCGTCGTGGTCGAGGAGGGCGACGAACTCGCCGGTGGCGATCTCGAGGGCGGAATTGGTGGCGCGGGAGATGTGGCCGTTCTCCTTGCGAAAGACGGGGCGGATGCGCGGGTCGGTCTTCGCTGCCTCCTCAAGGATTTGGCGGACGTGCGGCTTGGGAGAGGCGTCGTCGGCGATGCAGAGTTCCCAGCGCGGGTAGAGCTGGGAGCGGAGGCAGTCGAGGAGCTGGCGCAGGTAGTTCTCCGGCGTGTTGTAGGCGGGAACGAGAAGGCTGATCAGCGGGCCGCCGGCGGCGACGGCGGCTTGAGCATCGAGGCCGAGCGCGGCGAGCAGGCGCGGTGTGGGGCGGTTGTGCCAGAGCCACCGCGAGTAGGGATCCTGCTGGCTGCGGCGGACGACGACGGCCGGCGGTGGCGGGGCGCCGACGGTGCGGCCGAGGGTGTGGTCGAGGTCGGCGCGGAGGCGGTTGATCTCGGCGAACGGATACTTCCAGTCCTGGAGCTTGAAGCGGCCGAGGTAGGCGCCGCGCAGGAGCGCGAGTTTGCAGAGCCAGAACTTCCACGGGCGGAAGACCGGCACGGGCCCGCTGTGCTCGTCGCGCTTGTCGAGGAACATGCGGCGTGAGAAGACGAGCAAGCGGCGGCCGTCGGGCTGGTCGGCGTAGATGCGCAGATGGATCGGCCCGTCGAGCTCGGTGCTCACGTCGACGAGGCCGTAGAAGCCGGCGCGCAGAGCGTTGGGGTGCTCGGGATGGCAGGCGGCGACATCCTGGCGCTCTTTAGGGTAGATGAGGCGGCTGCCCGTGCCTGCGCCGGTGGTGGCGAAGAGGCGGGCGATGTCGAAGCCGATGCCGAAGGTCCAACCGGTGACGCGGAATTTGTCGTACTGTGCCTGGAGCCAGTAGCCGGGTATCTCGATGAAACCGTGGAAGCCGTCGCCGCGCGGCACCTCGGTGGTAAAGACGAGGACCTCGCGCAGCATGCGGTCGGCCTCGCGGCACATGCCGAGGAACGAGGCGTCGTGGCAGGCTCGGTAGAGGTGGTCGAGCGTCTCGTAGACGTGGGCGGTCTTGAGGATCCTGGGCTCGCGCGATGTGCGCGGCAGTGCGGCAAGATCGAGGTCCGAGTGGAAGAACTCGTGCCAGGTGCCGGCGGCGTCTTGCCAGTCCAGGGCGATGGCCCGGGCGCCGGTCCAGGCATGGATTGCGATGAGGAAGCCGCTGCGGCGCGCGACGAGGTTGCCCGGGAATCGCGAGATGAGATCGTCGCGGTCGAGCCCGTAGAGGCCGAGGAAGACGCGCTTGTCGACGCGGGCGCGGATGTCGAGGCAGACCGCTTCTCCCTCGGGGTAGAGCCAGCCGCACAGCTGCTGCGCCGGAGTGGTCAGTCGCCAGGAGGCGGGATGGTCGATGCTGAAGGAGATGTGTGGAACCTTGGCGGACATCGCGGAATGAGCCACAAGGTCTTACCGGTGTCGCGGGAGCGCAGTAAAGATTCTTAGGGGGCGAATGGTTGGTGTGCGGCGTGCCGGTGGCGGAGATACCGATAGGAGATCCCGGAACCAGACCCGAGGTCCGCGGCCTACTCCGTGTTGCCGGCTGGCGTGGGCGCGATCACGTCGTAGAACGTGGCGAGCGACTCGGCGGAGCGGTCCCAGCTGAAGTGCTCGCGGGCGAAGGCGGCGGCGCCGACGGCGAGGCGGGCGGCGAGCGAAGGATCGGCGTGGATTGTCCGGACGGCGGCGGCGATGCCGGCGGCGTCCGCCTGGTCGAGCACGAAGGCCTCGACGCCGTGGCGGACAACTGCGCCGAGGTTGGTGCGCGGCAGGATCACGGGGCGGCCGGTGGCGAAGAATTCGGGAAGCTTCGAGGGGAAACGGTAGTTGTTGAACGAATCTGGCGAACCGGGCTGCACGAAGATGTCGGCGAGGGCGAGCAACGGGGCTAGGTGGGCGTGGTTGTCGATGCGGCCGAGGGCGACGATGTGGGGCGCCGCGCGCGCGGCGAGATCGCCGGGGAGCGCGCAGAAATCGCGGCCGGCGCGGAGCAGAGTCGTGGGCGTGCCGGCGAGGTTGAGCGCGACGACGGCCTCGTGGAGCTCGGCCATCTCGGCGCGGTTGGTCGGATGGAGGTTGCCGTGGTAGAAAAGTACCGTGTGGTCTCGGTCCCAGCCCAGCGCCTCGCGCAGCTCCCAGGGGATCGGGCGCTCGAAGAACTCCGGCGCGGCGGCAGGCCAGAGGATCCGCGCGGGCTTTCCGGGAGGTAGCAGCTCGTCGAGACGATCGAGGATGAGGGTGCAGCCGGCGGTGCGTGCGAGAAATTCGCCGCGGCGCCGCGGGTGCGAATGGTCGTCGCCGACGAGCGCGTCGAGCTCGGCGGGCGGCAGGGCGACCAGCTCGGCGGCGGTGTGGCCGGTGGTGGTTTCGAAAATGGCGCCTTCGTTGTCCTCGAGGTGGACGACGAGTTGCGCGCCGGTCGAGGCGCAGATGGCGAGCGAGAACCGGCGGACGCGTTCGGCGGTGGTCCAGGCATGGACGATGTCGGGTGCGGCGCCGTCGGCGAAGAGCGCGGCGCGCTCGCCGCACTCGGCGTAGGTTGCGCAGCGGAAACGGGCGCCGGGGTGATAGCGGAGCGTGTCGGCGTCGCGCGGCACGGCGACGACGCATTGGTGGCCGCGGGCGATGAGCTGTTCGGCGAGCGCGGCCACGTGGAGCGCGCTGTTCGAGGTCATGTCGCCGTAGAGGACGAAGAGGATGCGGCGGGGCCGGTCCGCCGGCGCGGGGGCCGCGGCGGCCCCGGCAGGGTGTCGCGGGCCGAGGCGGGCTGCCGGTACGGAGAGGTCGAGTGGAAGTGGATTCTCCTCGTCGGTGCGGATGTCGATCCGCCGGTCTGTGGTGAGGAAATGGAGCCGGCCGGCAGTGTCGCGGGCGCAGAGCCGGAGCGGGCCGTGGCCGACGGGGATGTTCTTGACGGAGATGAAGCCGGCGTGGGCGGCGTCGGGCGAGGTGGGGACGAGCGCGGCGACGTCGCTGCGCGGCAGGCCGAGCTCGCAGGCGATGCGGCGGTTGCCGTAGTGCAGCTCGAGGGAGGCGAGGGAGGTGTGCGGGTGGGCGCACCAGCCCTGGATGCGGACGCTTTCGCCGACGACGGGACCGGTCGGATACTCGATGGCGCCGTGGAGCGTGTCGGAGGTGCTGGCGAGAAGGAAGCGGCGCAGGCAGTGCCAGCCGGTGCCGTCGATCGAGGCTTCGAGGCGGGCAAGGTGGGCGCCGGGCGGGACGGTGCCGGCGAATTCGAAACCGCAGGCGCGCGCGCTGTCGGGGAGCGCGAGAGCGGCGGCGACATCCGGGCGATCGTGGCGTGCCGAGAGGGTGAGGACGGTCGCGCCGCAGACGAGGCGGATCTGCGGGGGCTGGGGCGAGGCGGTCGAGGCGCACCAGCCGCGCAGGACGAGTCGACCGGCCGGGGCGAGGTGCGGGCCGGTTGTCTCGAGCTCGTGGCGGAAGGTGGCGGCGGCGTTCACGCCCGCGGGCCTCCGCGGTGCAGGAGTCGGCCGAGCGAGCGCAGCGGAGCGGTGCAGCGCCAGCTCCAAGCGGATCTCATCGCGCGGCGCTCGGCCTCGAGCTGGACGATCCGCTCCTGGCGTGCGATGGCGGTTGCCGTGGTGGAGGCGAGTTGGGGTTCGAGCGTCGCGACGCGGGCGGCCTGGGCGGACTCGCGGCCGAGGGCGGCGGAGAGTTCGGAGCGGAGCGACTCGGTGGCGGCCTGCTGGGTCGAGAGGCGTTCCTGGAGGTCGGCGGCGAGGCGCTCCCGATCCTGAAGCGAGCGATCGGCGAGGGTCTGCGTCTGGGCGAGGAGGTCGTTGGCGGCGGCGAGGCGGGACTGGAGTTCGTCGCGAACATCCTCCAGCTCCATGAGCTGGACCTGGGCGAGGATGAGCTGGCGGCGCAGCGTTTCGGTGGAGGCGGGGCTGCTGTCCGTGGGGAGCGGCATCGGCGTGGGCGGGTTGCGGGCGGCTAGAATTCGTCTTCCGAGGCAACTCGGATGCGGCCGTGGGCATCGAGCTCGAAGGTTTCGCGCCGGATGCTGCGCGGGGCCAGCGGGAGGAGGAGGGCGATGCCGAAGGCGGCGGTGCCCGCGAGGAGGAACAGGACCCAGTTTTTGGCGAGCTTGGCCGCGTACCAAGACCAGAGGCCCAGCTCGACCGGTTGCGTGAATGCTCCCCAGGTGCCGAGTGCGGCGGGGCCGGCGACGATGACAATGGGGTCGGGCGGACGGACGAGGTTGGCGGTGCGCCAGCGTTCACCCGTGGAGGTGTCGAGCTCGAGCGAGGAGGTCTCGCCGGTGCTGGTGGAGCGGAGGGTGAGGGGGAAGCGTGGGGTGCCGAGGTCGCCTGCGGTGAGGAGGCGCAGAACGCGGGTTTTGGAGGCGGGCAGCGGGAGGCTCAGGAAAAAGGTGCTTCCTTCGACTTGTGCGGCCGGGCCGCCGGCCCAGGCGGGGGCAGCGGGGGCAGGAAGAGCGAACCGGTCGCGCTGGAGCGGGACGAAGTCGTCGGTGGTGGCCGGGCCTGCTTGGATGAGGATGGCGGGCTGGAGCGAGAAGGGCAGGATGCGACGCAGGGACGGATCGGCGAGGTACGGCACGGCGTACCCGATATCCGGTTGCATGGATGCCTGTTCCGGGGCTGCGGCGGGCGGGGGTGTATCTTCGTCCAAGGCCAGCTGGAGCGTGGCGAGCTGGCGGTCGTGGAGCGCGGCGAGGGCCGGCAGATCGCGGCCGATGGCATCGTTCGTCCTAAAATGAATGCTGAGCAGGAGAGTGGTGCTCCAGGTCGCGGTGAGGGCGATGCGTGCGGGGAGCCGTTGCCAGTGGAAGTGCCAGAGTTGGGTGATCGAGACGAAGACGACCAAAAGGATCGGCAGTATCATGTCCTGGGCGGCAGTGGCGGAGCCCCAGGTGCGAGGGAGACGTTCAGCGCCGATCCAACCGATGCTAGCCAGGCAGGCGATGGTGATGGCGAGGAGCGGCGCGAGGGAGTGCTTACGGTCGGCATCGCGAATGCCGACCCACAGGCGCAGCGCCAGCGGCAGGAGCAGCACCGCGGTGAGGCCGGGCAGGGGATCGCCGATGGCCGTCAGGGTGCCTTGGAGCGATGGCCAGTGGAGCGCGGCCCAGCGGCCAGGATTGAGGACCTGGTTGGCGCAGATGCCTAGGGTTGCCAGGATGATGACCGCGAAGTCGCGACCGCGACGGGTGCGCGTGGTGCAGGCACGGACGGCGGAGATGGCGCCGAGCGTGATGCAGACCATGATGGGCCAGTCGGCGGCGGCCTGAGCCAGGAGCAGTGAGAACGCCGCGACCCACCAGAATGGCGAGGTGAGGTTGCGGTCGAGCAGCGCCCATGCGGCGGGGATTGAGAGAAACAGGGCGAGACGGTCGGGTAACGCGGAGCCGATGAGCGATTGTTCCCAACTGACCGGCAGCGCCACCAGTATGCCCGCGCAGAGCGAGCTGGCCCAGAGCGCGGTCCAGCCGATCCGCCGCGCGAGGGCGGCGAGCAGCAGCGCCGTGGCTCCGACGAGCAGGAGTGAGGAGACAATGGATGCGATGCGATCGTCCCACTGGCGGTTGGCATGGACGACAGCCCCCAGGACGGCACGGGCGAGGATCGGGAGTCCGTGCGGGTCCGTGGTGGGACCGAGGGTGATGTTGCCGTCGGCCCAGGCGGGCGCCAGCTCCGGGATGCCGGCGCGCCACTGGGCGGCATCGGGGACCGGGGTGCCGAAAGTGAAGATCAGCCAGAGTTTACCGCCCAGTCCGACCAGCATGAGGCCAAGGAGGCAGCACGGAAGAAAGTACTGGAAAAGGTTGAGTCGGCGCAGCACGGCGAGGGGCACATCAATAGCGGCGCGCGGTGTCGTGGGAAAGGAGTTTCGCGGGGCGAAGGACTCCTTTGTGGCGGGCGGTCGGGGGCCGGCCGGTCACGCGGCGCCGATGCGCGAAGCGACGGTCTGGCCGGCGGCCATGCAGTCGGAGAGCGAGATGCCGGTGCGGCTGTTGCCGGCGATGAAGAGGCCGGGGTGGTCGTGCTCAAAGGCGTCGGCCGTGGCGGCGAGGGCGCCGAAGGCGACGGTGTACTTCGGGATCGCCTGCGGCACGCGGGAGCAGTGACGAAACACCGGCGCGCCGCGCACGCCGATCAGCTCGCGCAACTCGGCGAGAACCACGGCGTCGAGCTCGGCATCCGGCAGCGCGGCGTACTCGGGCTGGCGACCGCCGACGAAGACGGTGAGGAGGACGTGGCCCTCGGGCGCGCGGCCGGGGAAGAGCGTGGAGGAGAAGAGTGCGCCGAGGATGCGGCGGTTTTCCTTGGCCGGGATGAGCATGCCGAAGCCGTCGAGCGGGTGGGCGACGGCTTCGCGACGGAAACCAAGAGCCAGGCTGGTGACGGACGACCACGGCAGCGTGGCGAACGAGGCGAGGGGTTGGCCGCCGTCGACAGCGAGGTTGGCGAGCGCGGCCGAGCCGCAGGTGAAAAGGACGGCGTCGAAGTCGGCCGTGGTGGGCTGTGCGGCAGGCGTGGTGGTGTCGCTGGCGGCGGAGTCGGCAGGGCGGAGCGTGAGTCGCCAGCCGGTGGTGACGTGCTCGACTGCGGTGACCGCAGTGCGGAGGCGGACGGCGTCGCCGAGGGAGGTGGCGAGGGCGCGCGGGAGCGTTTCGAGGCCGTCGGCGAAGGAGGCGAGCCGGGGCTTGGTGCGGACGCCGGACTTCTTCTTGGCGCGCATCAGCGCGATCGTGCCGCGGACGAGCGAGCCGTGGTTTTGCTCGAGTCGCCAGAGGCGCGGGAGGGCGTGGCGGACGCAGAGCTCCTCGGGTGCGCAGGCGTAGACGCCGCCGATGAACGGGTTGACGGCGTAGTCGAGAAACTCCTGTCCGACGCGGCGGCGGGCGAAGGCGGCGAGGGTCTCGTCGGGGTTGTCGCGGTTCTGCGCGATGAACGGCTCGGCGAGAACGCGGAGCTTGCCGCGGAACTTGAAGATGGGGGTCGTGATCGCGCCGAGGGGGCCGGAGGGCAGGGCGATGGGGCGGCCGTAGCGGACGATAAAACGTTTCGAGGCGGCGGCGTTGGCGATCTGGAGCTGCGGGCCGAGACCGGCGCGCTGGAGGATCGGGTCGAGCGAGGCATCGCGCAGAAGCGCGGTGTTGGGGCCGCACTCGACCAGCCAGCCGTCGCGGCGGACGGAGCGGATGGCGCCGCCGACGCGGTCGGAGGCTTCGAATACGGTGACGGCGTGGCCGGCGGCGGCGAGTTCGCTGGCCGCGGTGAGTCCGGTGATCCCGGCGCCGACGATGGCGATGCGTGTCATGGACTAGGCGTCGACTAGGCCGAGCATTTGAGCTTCGATCCAACCCAGGCTCACGAGGTCGCCGTAAACGCGGCTTCCGAAGAGCGTGTTGCGGCCATGTTGTCGTTTCAGGGCGGGAAGGAGCCGGTGCAGACGCCGGTACAGTTGCCAGACCTGCTCGGCGGTTGGGTTGCCGGAAGAGCGTTCGAGCACCTCAAGTATCGCTGCAATGGCTGCGCGTGCACTGCCGCCATGTATCTTCGGGTCTATGCCTTTTAGATCACTGAGGGATCGGTCGAGCCGGTGGCGTTTGCGCTCGAGGACGAGGAAATCGTGCGAACGGGTCTGCTCCTTGAGCGCGCAGGCAAGCCCGAGTTCAAATGGCATATTGAAACGCACTGGCGTTCCGACGGCGGACAGGTCGTGGATCGATACCGGGCACGAGCTGAGCAAGTCGAAGATTCGGCGAAGGCGACCTTGGCCGCCATCGGGTACCTGGAAGGTGAGCTGCGGATCGCGGCCGAGCGCGATGAGCGCCGCGGTGAGAGCCACCAGAATCTTCTCGTACGAGGCGTCGTACGGGACGTTGAGAAAGACACGCGGCGCGGCTGCCGTTGGTGACGATTCAGCCGGCGACGGCATGTTCGCGTTTGAGCGTCTGTTCCAGCTTGGCGCGCAAGGCGCGTGCCGAACTCTCGGTGTGCCTGTGTGCGCGAAGGATGTCTACCAACCGTGCTGGCGCTGCGACATGCTTGAATGTAGCGTGTGAAACGACGCCGCTTGTACCGCGAGGTCCAAGATGAGTATGTGCACCGGTCTTTGGCATGGTTGAAATCAAGGCCTCATGCGGTGGTTTGGCAAGGGCGGGCTTACCCTGCATCTGAACTGGGCCTGCTTGGTGTGACAGGTGCCGGATGCAGCGCGAAGGCACCTTGTGCTATGGGTAGATCTCGGCGAGAAGGCGTTGGAGGACGCCGTGGGTGGGCTCGGGCAACGGTTTCTCCTTTTGGAGGAGCTGCACCCGTTCGCGGAATTCGGCGACGACCTGCGGGCGGATCTTTGCCAGGCGCTTGAGCGTCTGGGCGAGCACCAGGCGCGGCACGATGTTGTCGGGCTCGGCGAGGCAGAGCTGGAGGTTGCCGGCGAGGATCTCGCGTTCGCCGCTGAGGAAGCTCGGAGGGACGCCGTCGATCGTGCTGCAGCGCACGGCGAGGAGCTGCTCGAGGCGCAGTAGATAATATGGGAAACTCGCGCCCACGGGTACGCGGTAGAGCTCCGGCGGCGCGACGCGCTCGAGGCCCGCCTCGCGAGAGAGGATCTCGACGAGGCTGTCGGCGATGCGCCGCAGGGCGGACTCGGGCTGCGCCAAGGAGAGCGCGGCCTCGAGGGTGCCGAGCTCCTTGGCGTCGATGGTGCGGATCAGGCGCAGCTCGATGCGCGACGGTTCGGTGGCGGCAACGAGGTGTGTGACGACGACGAAGTCGGCCGGCGTGTCGCCGATGCGCGCGTAGTGGGCGGCCTCGTCGGTTTTCCAGGGAACTCTGCCGAGCACAAAGGCGGGGGCTTCGCCGAGGACCCAGGGCATGAGCGTGCGGACGCGGGCGTGGCCGCGGAACCGGACCTGCTCGGCGAGGAAGATGGGGAGAGCGCGGCTGAGGCGGCCGGGCGTATCGCTCATCTGGTGCACGGGCTTGTCGCCGGGGGCCGCCGTCTCGGCCGTGCTGCCGAGGAAGGCGATGCGCGGCGGTTCGCCGGTGTGGGCGGGGAATAGTTCGGCGGCCGGGGAATCCTCGGGGAGCCAGATCGCTCCGTCGCCGACAAGCATCGTGAGCGATACCTTCTCGGCGGACGAGGGGGCGACGGTGCCGACGTGGGTCTTTGCGAGCTCGGTGTCCCAGTACGCGAGGGTCTTCGCCCAGTCCGGGCGCTTCTGGGCATAGAGCTGGTCGATGAGGGCGCGGGCGGCGTCGAGCCGGCCGAGGTCGAGGTTGGCCTTGATGAGGTTGTTGCCGACGGCGAGGCCGTGGGCGGCGACTTCAAAATGTGGAGTCGTGAGGACGAGCAGCTCGGGAAGGTGGGCGGCGTTGCCGAGGTCACCGCTCATCTGCATGAGCAGGTCCGCCGGGACCGGCGTGCCGGCGGCGGCGAGGGCTTCGCGATAGAGCGCGAGGGCGGTGTCGAGGTCGCGGTTGGCGAGCGCGTCGCGGGCGAGCCAGAGGCGGGCGCGCCAGCTTCCGGGGAGGGCGGCGATGCGGCGGAGGGCGTCGAGCGCGGCTGTCTCGCCGCCGTGCTCGCGCTGGGTGGCGACGTACCAGCCGAAGCCGTTTTCTTGGTTGGGATCGAGCTCAAGGGCGCGCCAGAGGGTTTTCTGCGCGAGCGCGGTGTCGCCGCGGGCGGCGTGGACCTTGGCGAGGTTGCTCAGGACGTAGCTGGCTTCGCCATGCTTGCGTACGTGAGTCTCGAGGACGCGCTCGGCATCGTCGAGGCGTTTGTTCTCGAGGTAGACGACGCCGAGGATGACGGCGGCGCGCTCGGGGATGGGATCGATCTTGGCGAGGCGTTCGGCGGGCTCGACCATGTCGGCGGCGAAGCCGTCCTGGAGCGACTGGGCGATGGTGGCGTAGAGCTCGTCGGGCTTGTCTCGGACTTGTTTGAGGTGATCGAGCAGGACGCTATCGCGCCACTGCTGTTTGGTGATGAACATCTCGCGTCCGTAGGCATCGAAGACGCGGATCATGTTCGGGTCCTTGGCGGGATCGGCGGTGCCGGGCTGCTGGGGGACGGTTTCGTCGGCGCGGGTGACGGTGGTGCCTGCGGCGAGGTCTGAGCCGGAGTCCGGGGTGGGTTTCTTGCCGAAGAGTTTGCGGAGAAAATTCATGCGGGCGCGGGCGACGGTGCGGGGAAAGGGATCAGACCGTCTGCGAGAAGCGGGCGGGCTTCTGCGCGAGGTAGGCGTCGAAGGGCATCGCGAGGTTGCGGATGAGGAGGCGGCCGGCGTCCGTGACCTGGAGACGGTCGGGGTGGCGCTCGATCAGACCGTCGGCCTCGGCTTCGGCGAGGGAGGCGAGGGCGTCGGCGAAGTAGTGCGGGAAGTCGATGCCGAGGCGGGCGGAGAGGGCGGCGTAGTCGAGTTTCAGATCGCACATGAGGCGCATGATCACGTCGCGCCGGACGCGGTCGTCGGCGCTGAGGAAGAAGGCCTTGGCGACGGGCGCCTCGCCGCGGTCGACGGCGGCGTAGTAGCGGGGGATGATTTTCTCGTTCTGGCGGTAGTGGGTCTCCGTCTGCGAGATTGCGGACATGCCGAAGGCGAGGATGTCGGTGCCGCCGCGGGTGCTGTAGCCTTGGAAGTTGCGCTGGAGGGTGCCGGCGGCCTGGGCGACGGCGAGTTCGTCGTCGGCGCGGGCGAAGTGGTCCATGCCGATGCAGGTCCAGTCGCGGGCGGTGAGCGTCTCGACGGTGGCCTTGAGAATCTCGAGCTTGTGCTCGGGCGAGGGGAGCGCGGACTCGGGAATGACCTTCTGGCCCGGGCGCATCCAGGGGACGTGGGCGTAGTTGAAGATTGCGAACCGGTCGGGCTGGAGCGCGAGCGCGCGGGCGAGGGTGTCGGCGAAACTGGCGGGCGTCTGGTACGGGAGGCCGTAGATCAGGTCGAGGTTGAGCGACTCGAAACCGGTCTCGCGCAGCCACGCGATGGCCTGGCGGACGAGCGGTTCGGGCTGGATGCGGTGGACGGTCTCCTGGACGTGAGGATCGAAATCCTGGATGCCGAGCGAGGCGCGGTTGGCGCCGAGCTCGCGGAAGGCGGCTACGTGGTTGCGGGTGAGCCGGCGCGGGTCGAACTCGACGCCGATCTCGGCGTCGGGCGCGAAGGTGAAACGCGAGCGCAGGATGGCGCCAAGGCGGCGGATCTGGTCGGGCGAGAGGAAGTTGGGCGTCCCGCCGCCGAAGTGGAGCTGGACGACGCGGCGTGTGGGGTTGAGCGGGGCGGCGGCGAGCTCGATCTCGCGGATGAGGCGGTCGAGGTAGGGCGCGGCCTGGCCGTGGTCGTGGGTGGTGATCTGGGTGCAGCCGCAGAACCAGCACAGCGACTCGCAGAAGGGGATGTGGAGGTAGAGCGAGAGCGGGCGGTCGGAGCGGTTGTGCGCGTCGATCTCGCGGGCGAGGCGGTCGCGGTCGAACGTGTCGGTGAACTGGGGCGCGGTGGGGTAGGAGGTGTAGCGCGGGCCGGGCTTGGCGTACTTGCGGACGAGGTCGAGGTTGACGGTGAGTGCGGGCATCGCGAGGGCGCGAAGCTACGGCGGGAGGCGGAGCTGGGCCAAGAGGTTTCGCGGCCGAGCCCGCGGCTTCGGGGTGCGGGCCGGCTGCGTCGACTATGTGCCCAGTACGTGTAGCGGCGGGTCTCGCCGGCTCTTGCCACGGCGGCCGGCCGGCGGCAACGTCGCGGCGATGATCGAGATGCGACGCGTTTCCCGAAACATTCTCCGGCTGCTGTGTGCCGCGGCATTGGCCGCGGGCGGGTTGCGGGCGCAAAACGCCGCGCTGGCGCCGGCGCCGCTGACGCTCTCGATCAACCTCGCGGACCAGGATGCCGGCGCGTCCACCCTCGAACTGGCGACGGCGCAGCACGCCGCGGAGCTCGGCTTCGCCACGGCGGCGCGCGAGTCCTACGAACGGCTGCTGGCGCGCGCCGAGCTCGCCGCGGCGGTGCGCAGCCGCGCGGCGCTGGGCCTCACGTTGGTGGAGCTGGCCGCCGGTCGTATCGAGGCCGCGGAGGCGGCGTTGAACCGTGGCGCCGATCTCCTGTCGCCGCAGACACGGCTGCGGCGGGCCCTGATCGCGCTGCAGCGCCGCGACACCGTGGCGGCCGCCCCGCTTGTGGAGAACCTGCGGCCTGAGGATGTGCCGGCGGAGGAGTCGGGCTGGGTATTCGTGGCGCAGGCGATGTTGGCCGAGTCGCGCGGGCAGTACGACCGCGCCCAGGTGTCGTACGGGCAGGCGGAGGGCCGCGCGGTCTCCGAGCTGGCCCGGGCGCAGCTGCTTCTCGCCCGCGAGCGCACCCAGTTGTTGTACGGCCAGGCCGCGCCGGAGCAGGAACAGCAGCTGCGGCGGCAGATCGAACAGTTTCAAGGGCGCCCGGTGGCCTTCACCGCCGCCGGGCAGCTGGCGGTGGTGCTCGACCTGCTCGGGCGCAAGGGCGAGGCGCAGACGGTGCTGGAGCAGCAGCTCCTGCTGGTGCCGGCGAGCGAGAACGAGGCGGCCGACCGCCTGCGGCTTCTGCTGGCCCTGATCGCAGGCCCGGACAGCCCTGTGGGGCTCAACTCGTTGCGACAGCTTTTCGCCGGCGCGCTGCAGCCTGAGATGCAGCGCATCGCGCTTCAGCTGCTCGCCGGCGCGGCCAACGACGCCGACTCCCGCGCTGCCTTCCGGCGCGAGCTGGATACGCAGATCGCGCGGCAGCCGGCCTCGAAGATCCTCGACGATCTGCTCCTCTACCGCGGCCGCCTGGCGCTGGCGCAGCAGGAGTACGACCGCGCCGAGAACGATGCGCGGGCGCTGCTGGCCAACTTCCCCGGTTCGCCCGACCGCGTGCCGGCGCTCAACGTGCTGGTGTCGGTCGCCTGGGAGCTGCGTCGCTACCGCACGGCGACGGATGCGATCACGCAGCTGCAGGGCGAGCTCGGCCTGGACCCGCGGCGCGGGCCGCTGGCCGTGCTGCTCGCCGAGTCCTATTTCCGCGCCGGCGACTACCGCAATGCCGCCGGCGCCTATGCGTTGGCGCTGCTTGAGAAAACGCTGCCGCCCGGCGTGACGCGCGGGACGCTCATGTACCAGCAGGTGCTCTCGCTGCTGCGCGCGGACCAGCCGGCGCAGCTTGAGGAGGCGCTCCAGGCGCTGGACCGGCTGGCGGCGAATCCGGATTTCGACGCCGCGAACCGCTGGCAGGCCGAATGGAACACCGTGAAGACGCTCCAGGTGCGCGGGCAGACGGCGCGGGCCTACGAACGGCTCGGCGGCGTGCTCGCGTCTGAGGCGTTCGCCGTGGCCGCGCCGGAGTTGAAGCTTCGGCTGGCGTGGCTGCAGGCCAGGCTCTCGCTGGACGCCGGCCGGCCTGCCGAGACGCTTGGGCTGGTGGAGCGGCTTCTCGCCGGGCCCGCGGCCGATTCGAACACGGCGGTGCCGGCCGCACTGCGACAGGAGGCGGCGGGCACGGCGCGGCTGGTGCGGGCGCAGGCGTTGCTGGCGCTGGGGCGCGAGCCGGACGGCATGGCGGAGCTGGAGGCGCTGCGGCGCGCCTACCCCGGCAGCGATCCGGCGGTGTACTCGATCGTCATCCAGGCGAAGTATCTTTCCGAGCGCGGGCAGACGGTGGAGGCCCAGCAGCTGCTCATCGAGCTGGCCGACCTATATGAGAACAGCCAGTACGCGGCCTATGCGCTGTACGAGGCCGCCGGCAATGCCGAGCGCCGTGGCGAGGATCAGCATTACCAGGAGGCCTTCCGGATCCTGCACGACCTGGTGGAGCGTTTCCCCCGCAACGAGCTGGTCTTCTACGCGCAGCTCAAGCAGGGCGATCTGCTGCGCAAGCTCAACCAGTTCGGGCCGGCGCAGGTGATGTACGAGTCGATTCTCAACCGTTTCGCGGCGCATCGCGACGCGCCGCTGGCCGAGCTGGCGCTGGCGGACACGCTTTTCGCGCAGGTGACGACGGACGCCTCGCGGCTGGGCAGCGCCTTGGCGCACTACGAACGGCTGTTCGATCTGCCTAGCGCCCCGGGCGAGGTGCGCATCGAGGCCGGGTACAAGGAAGGCTACGCCCTTGCGATGATGCGCGGCAACGCACCGGAGGCCCGGCGCGCTCTCTGGCTGGTGGTCGACCGTTTCCTCCTCGACGAGGCGGAGCGCGCGGCCATCGGCGAGAAGGGGCGCTACTGGCTCGGGCGCACGCTGTTGTTGTACGCCGATCTGTGCGAGAAGGCGAAGGCGCCGCAGGAGGCGCGCGAGGCGTACGAGCTGGTGCTGCGCAGCGGGATCTGGGGCGAGAACTCCGCCAAGGCCGCGTTGGCCCGGTTGGCCGGCGGCGGGCGCTGAGCGCAACGACCGCCCCAGCGAGAGCGTTTCGCCATTTGCCTTTGAATCGCCCACACACCTAGCTTCGCAGTCCTCACATGAGTTTTCTCGACCTCAGTCTCCTCGGCCAAGGCGGGCCCGTGATGTGGGTGCTGCTTGCGCTGAGCGCGGTCGCCGCGGTCGTGTTTGTCGAGCGCGCGCTGTACCTGCACCGCGGCCAGATCCGCTCCACCGCGTTCCTCACCGGCATCAAGAACATCCTGGTCAAACGCCGCCTGATGGAGGCGATCACGGTGTGCGAGGAGACCCCCGGCCCCGTCGCCGTGGTGGTGAAGGCGGCGCTGCTGCACCACGAGGCCGACGAGTCGAAGCTGCGGCTGGCGGTGCAGGAGGCGGCG
>Ga0209098_1000465_pt1 | contig 44948 bp, 40 predicted proteins | sample AD_JPNHW1_MetaG_FD_184429 | JGI IMG/M metagenome (GOLD analysis project Ga0209098, IMG submission 184429) | Active sludge microbial communities of municipal wastewater-treating anaerobic digesters from Japan - AD_JPNHW1_MetaG (SPAdes) (version 2) | ecosystem: Engineered > Bioreactor > Anaerobic...
TTCCTGTAAAGGATCCAGGCAGCGACGGCGAATACCGAAGTATAGGCCAGCGCCCAGGCCAGGGAGGCATTATCGGGCGAAAGCCCTGCATCGATGAGGCCGTTGAAAAAATACGGGGTCAGGGTCAGTTTCTCAGGGCCAAAGACGGGGAAAAGCCACAGGATCATGATCAGTAATTCCGACCCGACATACAGGGCCAGCGGATTCATTCCGAAGGCAACCAGCAGTCGGGTATATTTTTCTTTTTTGAGGTAGTCGGTGAGCCAGTAAATGGCCCCGAGCGTCATGGAAGCCAGTCCGGCGGTATAAAGCACATAAGAGCTGGTCCAGAGTTTCTTGATAAAAGGGAAAACCGGGCTCCAGGCCAGGCCTGCCGCGGTGAGCAGGAATCCTGACAGGAAAAGGACAACCGCCCTTCTGGTTTTATCGTTCGTTTCGGTGAATTTCGCTGCAATCCCGGTACCCAGCAGACCCGTGACAATCGCCGGGAAAGTGCTCAGAATCCCTTCAGGGTCCATCAACGGCATGGATGAGTAAATATGATTGCCCAGTACGAGTTGATCGAGCCAGGCAGCCCAGTTGGTTTCGTAAGCAAGGGTAAGCGACGCCGACAGCGGCGAAGGGATGAAAGCCAGTAATATCCAGTATCCGAGAAGAATGATAACTCCGGCATATATCCTGAATTTACGGGAAGTGTACAACAACATCAGTCCGCAGAAGAAATTCACGAGGGCGATCCTTTGCAGGACGCCCGGGATCCTGAAATGGACAAGGTCTGTGAAAGGGAAGGCATAAAGCAAAACCCCGATGAAGAAAATCAGGGCGGACCGCTTTGTCAGGTGGAGAAATATCTTTTTTTTGGAATCGCCTCTTTTCAGCCGGTTTTGCAGGGAGAGAAAAAGGGAAAACCCCATGATGAACAGAAAAAACGGGAAAACCAGGTCGGTGGGGGTGCAACCGGCCCATGCGGCATGGCGGAGCGGTGGATAGACGGAGGACCAGTCGCCGGGGGTATTCACGATGATCATGGCAATGATCGTGAGACCCCTGAGGGCATCCAGCGAAATAAGACGGTTACTCTGCGACATCGAAAGGGGGATGTTTTGAGGCATAAAATTATAACAATCCCCCGAAATACACCTCTTTATTGGGTTTTCAAATGATTCCCAAAGCTGATTTCCATACAACGCCCGATAATTGCTCTAATTGGTTATTTTTGCCATCTCAATACCCATAAGTGTGGCAGAGGAAAACAGCGAAAACGGATTACCCCGCGGCAAAGCCAATGAAATGACGTTCTGGGAACACCTCACGGAGTTGCGTTCCAGGCTCCTCCGGGTGATTATAGCGGTGCTGGTTTTATCGGTGGTTGCATTTATTTACAGCCGTTTCATTTTCGATAAGATCATCCTGGCTCCCAAAAGCAGCGATTTCATCACTTACCGATGGCTTTGCAGTCTCGGCAGGTTCCTGCATATCGACAGCCTCTGCCTTCAGAAGATGAACATTGAAATTATTAACCTGAACCTTTCGGGACAGTTCATGACCGATATGTACATTTCAATATTTGCCGGCTTATTACTGGCAACGCCTTATATATTCTGGGAAGCCTGGAAATTTATCAAACCGGCCCTTTATGTAAAAGAACAGCGTTACGCCCGTTCAGCCGTGTTCATTATGTCGGGGCTGTTTCTGATCGGCGTTTTATTCAGCTATTATTTCATGGTTCCCTGGACTCTCAATTTTCTTGGAACTTACCAGGTGAGCAGTTCGGTAAACAATCAAATCTCCTTAAGCTCTTACATCAGCACGGTGATCTCGGTGATATTGTCGGTGGGCGTGGTGTTTGAACTGCCGGTCGTGGTATATGTACTGGCAAAAATCGGGATCATGTCGTCGGATTTCCTGAAACGCAACCGCAAATATGCCTTCGTCGTGGTGTTGATTATAGCCGCCATTATCACGCCTCCCGATGTCTTCAGCCAGATTATCGTCACAATGCCGTTATGGCTTCTTTATGAAGTGAGTATCCTTGTGGCGAAAAGGGTGGAACCGAAAGAGGAGAAGGCTGCGGACCAAGAAGCGGATTAAAGGCCCGTCTTTTAGGGGTAATCAGGCAGGCTTGTAACCAATTCCGTGACTCTGCGGGTCTGTGAAATCTCAGTGGTTCCCTTCGCTTTAACCACCAAGACACTCAGAACACCCAGGAGCACTGAGGATTATTTACCACGGAGAACTCGAAAGAACATGGATCAATGTATCGATTCTCAGTGAACCTCCATGCCCTCGATGCCTCCGTGGTTCCCTTCTCTTTAACCTTACATAGGAGACACTTAGAACACTTAGAGGCATTAAGGTTTTTTTACCACGGAGCCATGGAGGACGCGGAAACACAGAGTATTACATTATGCTTAGTGAACCTCAGTGACCTCCATGCCTTAGTGGTTCTCTTCTTTTTTTCTACTGAGAAAGTTCAATTCCTGATCCGCATTCTAAAAAGTTTATTATCAGTTTATTAGGTTCATGATGGAAATGCCGGTTCCCCGTTTTTTCACAAAAACAGGAAGGCTTGTAACCAATTCCGGGACTGAGCGTCAAAAGATCAAAACAAAACAATTTACCTCCCATGGAAAAAACCAATCGTTTGTATCGCTCGAGAACCAGCCGTGTTTTCGGCGGTGTTGCCGGCGGACTTGCTGAGTACTTCGATGTAGATCCCATCATTATTCGCCTGCTCTTCCTTATATTGCTTCTGGCCGGCGGCGGCGGATTACTGGTGTACATCATATTGTGGATTGCCATCCCGGAGCGGCCGCTGATCCCTTTTGAAGACCGTTTCAATACTTCCGGTGAAACCACCAAGGGTGAATCGTCCGAAGGCGCTCAGGCCAATCCCGGAGAACCCTATTTCCCGCAATCCCGGAAACCTTATCAGCCGGGCCGCGGCGGACTGATCGGCGGGCTCGTCCTGATTAGCCTTGGATGTATCTTTCTCGCCGACAGATTTATACCCAACATTAATTTCCATGACCTTTGGCCGATGATACTGGTGGTGATTGGCGCTGTGCTGATTGTTACAAACTTTACCGACCATAAGCAGGATAAAAAAGAACAATAGCCGGGCGTTCAATGGCAGGCGCATCCGGACTGCAAGTTTCTGAGCGGTTCTGATGCGCCCCGGATACCGGAAATAATCACCGAAAACCAAAAAAACATCAAAACCATGAGCTATCGTAAGATTTTCTGGGGAGTAGTGCTGGTGCTGATCGGCATTCTCTTCATACTGAAAAATACAGGTGTGATCTTTTTCAACTGGCACACCATCCTGAATCTGTGGCCGTTACTCCTCATTCTTTGGGGTATTGCGCTCATCCCCGTCAGGGATTGGATAAAAGTCACCATTTCGATCGTCACCATAGTCGTTGCATTCTTTCTGGTCCAGCAATATGGCGATAACAGCCGCTGGAACTGGCGTTTTGATTGGGACGATAATGAAGATGTTGTGCGGATTGACAAGGATCACGAAGATGATGACGCTTTGGAAAACATCACCCAAACCCTCACCGAAGATTACAATCCGGCATTTCCTTACGCCAAACTCGACCTGAACATCGGCGTCGGTAACTTTGAAATTAAAGATACCACATCCAAACTGCTGGTTCTCGACCGTTCGGGTTCCCAGGGCACTTACTCCATGACTGCCACCGAACTGGACAGCATGAAAGTGATCAATGTTTCGCTCAACAAGGCTGAATTCAAGGGCGAAATTAAAAATGATGTACGGATGAAACTCAATCCGGCGCCCATCTGGGACCTTGGTCTGAACATCGGCGCCGCCGAAGTCGACTTTGACCTGAGCCGGTTTAAAACCCGCAATATCAAGATTGAAGGTGGCGCTTCGGATATCGACGTGAAAATCGGGGCCCTGCTGCCGGAGTCAAATGTAAACATACAGGCCGGCGCTGCTTCTATCACTCTCCGGATTCCGAAAGATGCCGGATGCCAGATCACAAACAACACCTTCATGGCCAGCAAAAGCTTCGATGGCTTTAAAAAGATAAATGCCCATACCTATCAGACTCCCGGCTATGCTGCAAATCCCAGGAAAATAAAAATAAATATGGAAGCCGGGATGGCCAGGATTGACGTGGTAAGGTACTAGAGCAAGGAGCGAGGAGACAAGGGGCAGGGAGAAAGGAGAACGAAGAACGAAGAACGGAGCTAGAGGCAGGGAGCGAGGGGCAGGGAGCAGGGCACAACGGAAAACGGAGCAAGGAGTAGAGGGCGGGGAGACTCAGAACACAAAACGCAAAACGCAGAATGCAGAACGCAGAAAGGAGAAGGGAGAAGGGAGAACGAAAAATTATGCTGGCAGGCAGATCTCAAACCCTGAAACCCTGCCCCTTCCCACAGCCCAGCGCAAGGCAGGCAGGTCTGAAACCCTAAAACCCTGCAACTCTAAACCGAAAGCCAAGAGCCAACGGCTAACAGTTTACCTGCCTGGGCAGGCTGTGCGTAAGATGGCAGGCTAAAAGCTAAAGGCTAACGGCTAACAGCCAATAGCCAGAACGCCGAACTCATAACCATCAAGTACTTCGAGAGTCCTTCACGCCAAAAATTCATTGAGGACATTTACAATCTCTTCCGGGGCATCAGCATGAATCCAGTGCGTTGCCCCGGGAATTGTTTTTATCAGGGCTGAAGGGAAATATTTTTTTATCTCAGGTATATCATCATCAACAACATAACCGGATTTTTCTCCCCGGACGAAAAGGGCGGGGCCGTTATATGTCCGGTCGGTTTCTACGCTTTCAAAAATCTGTCCGAGGTTGTGGCTGATGGCCTCCAGGTTCAATCGCCAGGCCGGTTTCCCGGGTGTTTCATAACAGAGATTCTTCAGGGCAATCATCCGAACCTGCGGATCGGCAACGCGTTGCTGAAGATATTTTTCAATTTCCCGGAGTGTATGAAATTGTTCAGGGACGATCTGCTGCATTTCGCTGATGACCTTTTTAACTTCCGGGCTTTCGGGGTATTGCCGGGGAGAGATGTCGATAACCGCCAGCGCAGCCACTTTTTCAGGATACCTGAATGCAAAGGCCATCGCTGTTTTGCCGCCCATCGAATGGCCGACAAGAACCGGTTTTTCGATGCGGCAGGTTTCGAGGAACCCGGCAAGGTCGTCGACCATAGCAGGGTAGGAGTGAATGGCATCGTGCGGCGACCGCCCGTGGTTGCGCAGATCGGGGATATAAACCGAGAACCTTTCGGAAAGCCTTCTGCCGATGGTTACCCAGTTATCGCTCTGACCAAATAATCCGTGAAGGATGATAAGAGGTTGCCCCTTGCCGAAATGCCGGTAGAATAATTGCATAGGTTTTTAATGCCAAAAATACCGGCTATAAAAATAGAGAATTCCCAGCCCTCCGGCAAACGGCCATTGACCTGTATGAATCCATGTGCGCAGTTGGCTGTATGTGAATGGAACCCGGTAGAAGAAGATGGCTTAGAGTTGCCCGAAGACAACGCGAAAATCATGTGCCTGCCAAAAAAATGCCCGGCTGTTCAGGAAGTATAACAACAGACATATACAACAATATAACCACCAGAAATTTTAATGAAATAAAAAGTCTGACAGATAATTTCGATTTTTAACCATATTATATAAAAACAAATTCTAATTTAGTAGCCGTAATACAACTTATTTGGTAGAGAGATCAGGGATGCGAACAAAGTATAAATACCCGCAATAGTTCGCATATTTATTCGCCGGCAGTAAGACGAAGAAAAAAACAAACGGCCACCCGCAGCAAAAGAGTTAAATTTTACTACACAAAAGCCGGCATTAAGAATTTGCAACACATTTACTCCAGGCTGATACATAAGATAACTTTATTAAAACGAACAGATTAACTTTATATATAACACATCCTGCCAATGAATATCCGCAAATTATTCACAATTATTTTACTGGCAACTTTAATAAAAAACCAAAATAGCCTTATTGCCCAGGTGCTTCCCCAAGACTCCCTTGCCCTGGTAGCCTTTTACAACAGTACGGGCGGCCCCTACTGGACTAACCATACGGGCTGGCTCACAGGACCAGTGAGTAGCTGGTATGGGGTGACGGTGGAAGGAAATCGAGTGTCAAAACTTGCCATGTACAATAATAATTTAAATGGTTCAATTCCGTCGGACATTGGTAACTTAAGCGACCTTACAAATTTAGCACTTGGTTATGAACCGATGCTTTATGGGGTGATTCCGCAAGAAATAGGACAGATATTAGAATTAAAGGGATTATTCATTGGGAATTGTACAATTAATGGTACAATTCCCAACACCATTGGGAATTGTAAAAATATTCACTGGTTACAATTGTTCGGAAATTCGCTTACTGGTGCCATTCCGCCAGAAATTGGGAACCTTGACAGCTTACTGACTTTAGATTTGTACGACAACCAATTAACCGGTCCTATTCCACCAGAAATAGGCAATTGCACTCAATTGGTTGAATTGCTCCTTAACAACAACCAGCTTTCAGGCTCAATTCCGGCTGAACTGGCCAATTGCAACCAAATTCAAACACTTGATTTGTCATATAATCAGTTAGATGGAGAAGTTCCTTATGAACTGGCAGGAGTTACCTCGTATGGATTTTTGTATTTGAATAATAACCACCTTACCGGAATCCCACCCTGGAACAATAATTGGTTTTTGAACGTCCTTGCAATCGGAGGCAATTGCATGACCTTTGAAGACCTTGAACCGCATTTTGTAGGTTATATGTTTTACTATTATTATCCGCAGGATAGTATGCAAACCGATATTGATACACTGTTGCCCAAAGGTAGCAACTTTAATATATACTCAGGCAGCCTGGGCGAATATACTACCTACTACTGGTTTCATAACGGGGTATATATGCCCGGCACTGAAAACGCCGACACGCTTAAACTCATCAATATAAACGAAGCCGATGCAGGAGTATATACTTGTTATGCACAAAGCTCAATATGCAAAGAGCCCAACGGCATGCCTATGGTGCTGTTTAGGCGGCCGGTAACGCTTGGCTTAGTTACAGGGGTCGAGCATACGCCATTATCAGATAAAATAATCGCTTATCCCAATCCTTGTAATGATTTACTAACAATTGAGACCTTTGAACCATTTCAAAATGCGACAATAGTTTTAACAAATATATACGGGCACAATATAAAACAAGTACCCTGGGTAAACGGATCTGAAAAGCAAACCATAAGTGTACAAGGGCCGGCAAAGGGTATTTATATTCTCAAGTTAAAAGATAAAAATCACACCTTCACAAAGAGGATTGTAATAAATTAATCAGCAAACCATTAGTGGGCATTAAAAACCCACTGATTCTTGACTGGTTGAAATGTAGTTCTTTGACATTTTTGTAATCACAGTGCGTAAGTATCTATCTGACAGGTGTTTTGTCCAGCAGAGAAATGCTGCGAACTTGTAAAATTTCGTAGATAGGGCGATCAACTTTGAGCTGATTTCCAACCAAAGCAAAAAGGCAATATGCTATGATTGCGCAATACATTTGGATCTTAACGGCATTCATGGTGGTTCCCCAGAATGACTTGATCTTCAGATGCTGTTGCATCCATTTGAAAAACAGTTCAACCTCCCGTCGTTTCTTATAGAGGAATGCGATCTCTTCGGCCTTCAAATCTGTATTATTGGTCAGAAAAACTAAAGTTTTGTCCCTTTCCTGATCGTAGTATTTGATTCGGCGTAGTTTATCTGGGAATCCCTTCTTGGAATTATAAGTTTCTGACTTGCCGATTTGATCACTCATAACACCTGAGGCCTTGTTAACAAGCCTTGAATACATTCGTTTGAAGCGCAGGTTATCATTTGCTCTGGTGACAAAGTATGAACCTCTGGTGTGGATTTTGTGAAGCCTGCCAAAATCAATGTATCCCTTATCCATGATATAGAAACTTCCTGGTTCAATGGGAATTATATCAAGGATATTAACATCGTGAACACTGGCCTTGGTGATGTGTAGAAAAGAGGGAATGGAGGTTTTTACATCGCAGAGGGTGTGGAGTTTTATTCCTCCTTTGTGTTTGCGAAACTCGGCCCACCAGAACACACTCAGACAATGGTCAATCGTAGTTGAATCAAGCACATAAACATGACCTTCGACCGTGATTTCAAAAACTGATCGATACGAGCTTCGTCGGGCTTGAACCATTAAAACGCAGGCAAACTCGTCAAATATTTTACAGCTACGTTTTTCATTGGCGGTGCCAAGGTTGCGGCGCGAGACTTTTGAACCAAATCCCAAATGATAATACTCAGCCTGGTGTGCTTCCAAACTGAGAATTGAATCCCGCATACTATCCCTTGCAGTTAGTTGGCCAAATACCATGCAGAGCATCTGGTTCCAACAAGTAAAAGTCTTTATGTACCTGTTGCCGTTGAACTCTTTAACGATCCGATCAAAAACCCGACGAGGTAGAAACCCTGTGAGCTGAGCGAAGATGTTTTTGCCTTGATTCATGGATAAGCTATTTCCAGCAAAATCCATCATTCAGTTCAAATCGTCACGCACCTAAAAAACGCTGAAACTGCGATTTACAAAGCCTTTCAAAGAACGATTAAGTATTTTTAATGCCCACTAGTGGATTATTATATTTAAAAACATATAATGAGACAATTGGCAGCGTTCGTTCGTCTCATGATAAACAGGAATATGAGATGTGTACGGGTCCTGTCCCGTCTTTCGTGACGCCGGCTTTTATTCCCGGTTGACTATTTATCCGCCAGTCGGCGGACATCTGTTCCGAAATATAAATATTACTAACCTTCCTGCAAATTGCCATTTCCCAGTTTATCACGGGTGTTCGAATGGTGGTTAAAAATATTACGAAACCGGAGAGGCTGGCTATGAAATTCAGCCGGATCGGGCAACGAAGGCAGATTGGAATTAGCGTTATTTGCAGTAACTCAACATATCACCCTCAGGGCATTATTTCAGTTCGTAAGCCATCACCCGGTTATCCCGGAATGTCGGGACAAGCAGCAGGCGTTTCGACGGAATATAATCGATATCGGCAGCATTGATGCCTGCTTTCGAGGTGTTCAACAGCAATTCCTTTGCCTTGCCCATAACCACGCGGTAAACCGATCCCTCCCAATCGGAAAAGAGATATGTGTTCTTACCGCAGTATATCAGCCCGTCGATGCTCCCGGTCCCGGAAACCAGCGTGGATTTTTGCTTACCGGCTGTGTTGATCTGAACGATGGAATTCCCGGTTCCGGCCAGCAGCATGTCTTTTCCCGTACAATACAAACCGTTGACGCCGTCCAGCCCTTCCATCCATTTTTCAAGTTTACCGTTCATCAAACGATAAATAGTCCCTTTCCGCGAATCGGAAACATATACGGCCCCGGAAGGGCTGATACTTATATCGTTCAGGAAAACCGATCCTTCGGCCGGGTAACGTTTTGTGATTTTGCTCCCGGCAATGCTGATTTCAACCACTTCGGTGATGTTGGTTACATACAGTTTTCCGGAATAAAGGCCCATGCCTTTGGGCGCATCCAGGCCCGTGATCCATTCTGACTTCAGAATCCTGCCGTCTAATGAAATTTTGGAAATAAAACCGTTGCCGTCTTTGGCTGCGGGCTGGCCGTTGATATTGGCCACATAGATAACGTCTTTGCCGTCGTATAGAACCGATTCGGGCGTTTTCAGCCGGGCCGGTGTCTCCCATTTTTTGACGACAGCTTTCGAAATTTCTGCCTTCTGGCCCCATACATTAAAACCTGAAAAGCAGCAAACAGCGAGAACAATTCTGAGCATGGTTTTCATGAGGACCTCCTTTTTCAGAATGATTTTTCACTAACTACATTCCCGTCACTGTATATTACTTCTTTCGATAAGGTTCCGTTTTCCTGATAATACTTCCAGACGCCTTCTTCAAAACCGTTCACAAATTCGCCTTCTTTCAGCTTTTGCCCGTTCCTGTAATAGAATGTCCAGGTTCCTGTTTCGCGGCAATCCAGGTAAACGCCTTCATTTTCCTTCTGCCCGTTATCGTAATAGTGCACCGAAGGGCCGTTCATCATGCCATCCCGGTAAATTTTATCAATTTCAAGCTGTCCGTTGGGGTACCATTGTTTATAGGGCCCATTGAAAGCCCCGTTCCTGAAAGTGACTTCCGTAAATTTATTTCCCTGATTGTCCCAGGTGGTTTCCACGCCATTGAGCCTGCCGTCGAGGTACTGCGATTCAACCTGTTTTTGTCCCGGCGAAAGCCAAACGACAGCCGTTCCCGAAAAAGGCGTATCCTGCCCGCTGAGATACATGATGTTTTCACGTTCTGAGAGTTTGGAAGCGTCCACAACACCCTGGGCACTGACAAACGCCTGGAGCAGAAGGATCAGAATAATGGTGGCGGGGTATTTCATAAGGTAAGGGGGTAAACAATTCACCAGCTTATTCCTTCAGTTGTTGCAGGTACAGCCCGATGGTTTTTTCCAGCCCGAGATACAGCGCTTCGCTGATCAGGGCATGGCCGATCGAAACTTCCTGCAGGCCCGGAAGTGAACGGGCGATATACCACAGGTTGTTCAGGTCGAGGTCGTGGCCGGCATTGATTCCCAGTCCTGCTTCGCAGGCAGCTTTAGCGGCTTCGAGGTAGGGGGCGAGCGCTTCAGCACGGTCAACAGGATAATTCCGCGCATAGGCCTCGGTGTAGAGCTCAATGCGGTCGGTACCGGTTTCGGCGGCATTTTTTACCATGGCCACATCCGGATCAACGAAAATGGAAGTACGGATGCCTTCTTTTTTAAAGGCAGCGATCACATCGCGGAGGAAATCCTTGTGTTTTATAGTATTCCAGCCGGCGTTGGAAGTAATGGCGTCGTGGGCGTCGGGCACCAGCGTAACCTGATGAGGTTTTACATCCAGCACCAGATTAATGAATCTGGGCTGGGGGTTGCCTTCTATGTTAAACTCGGTACGGATCAGCGGACGTATTTCATAAACATCGCTGTACCGGATATGGCGTTCATCGGGCCGCGGATGTACGGTAATTCCCTGGGCTCCAAAAAGTTCACAATCAATAGCGGCTTTCAGCACATCGGGCATGTTTCCACCTCTTGCATTTCGGATGGTAGCAATTTTATTGATATTTACACTTAACTTTGTCATCAGTAAGACAATTATGCCGCAAAGTTACAAAAGCGACAGTTTATTTACCCGAAATGTTGGAAACCATGCGCGACGCATCGCCGCATTTTAATGAGAGAATTCATTCCGGATTACAAGAACGATAAAAAGTTAAAGGTATGATAGCCAAAGATTTGTTTACCGATGCCGTTATTCCGCTGAAGACATCCGATACGGGACTGACGGCCTTGCACTGGATGGATGAATTTAAGGTAGAACATATGCCCATTGTGAATGACAGTGAATTTCTGGGGCTCATTTCGGAAGACGATATTTTCGCCTTCAACAGCTTTGAGGAACCTCTTGGCAATCATCCGTTGTCGCACCAGAATGCGTATGTTAACCAGTCCCAGCATATTTATGACGTCATCAGGATGTTTTCCGACCTGAAACTTACCCTGTTACCGGTAGTGGATGATAAGAGGAAATATCTCGGGGTGATCACCCTGGCCCCCCTGGTTGAAAAAATGGCGGCAATTGCAGCTATCAATGATCCGGGCGGCATCATCGTGCTGGAACTTACGGCTAACGACTATTCAATATCGGAAATTGCCCAGATCATCGAATCGAACGATGCCCGCGTTTTGAGCCTTTACGTAACTTCCCACAGCGATTCAACCAAACTCGAACTTACCATCAAGGTAAACCGGCAGGATATCCAGCCTATATTGCAGACATTTCAGCGTTACGATTATCTCATCAAAGCGTCCTTTTTCGAAAGCGATTACTACGACAGCCTGCGCGACCGTTACGACCAGCTTATGAATTTTCTGAATATCTGATTTTCAATTTATGAAACACCCCGACAGGCAGTTACTATGAAAGGAAAGCATACCAGAATCCGGTTCAGCCGATGGTGGGGCGTATTATTTGTATTGTTATCGGTCAATGTTCCTGTTGCAGGGCAGGAGAGGACGCCGGTAATTATCGGCCATATCAGGACTGAAAAGAATTCTGTCACGGATATTTCGGTTATACTTCGGGAATTGCCTTTCAGGGAGGGCGATACAATCGGTGCCGATGAATTTGATAAATTCGTCGGCAAGAGCGTCGAAAACCTGCTGAACACCTCGCTTTTTAATTTTGTAACGGCCGATACTTCGTTTGTCCGGTCGGAGGAGTACAGGGTTGCAACGCTGACCTATAAGTTTGTGGAGCGATGGTACGTATGGCCTGCTCCCATTCTGGAAATTTCGGACCGGAATATCAATGCCTGGTACCAAAAGAGGGATTATACCCGGTTTAACTATGGCGCCCATCTTGTGTGGAACAATGTAACCGGGCGGATGGAGAACCTTGACCTGATGTTACGGTTTGGCAAAAACCAGCATTGCAGCCTGTTGTATGATATTCCGTACATCGACCGACATAAGCAGATCGGGGTGGGACTGGAGGCCGGCCTGATCCGGGAACATGAAGTCGGCTACATTACCGAGGACGATAAACTCCTCTATGCCTTCAACAAAAAGTCCATGATGACGGGTTGGTACACAGCCCTGCATATCTTATATCGCCATTCTATCTATTTTAACCATGAGCTGGATATCGGTTACCAGCGATATAGCTATTCCGATACGCTGCTGGATCTTAATCCCGGATACCTGGCTACGGGGGAGAAGCATTGCTGGTACCCATCGGTATATTATAAGTTTAAAGCTGATTTCCGAGATGCAAAATACTATCCGTTAACGGGATGGTACTTCGATGCCGAGATTTTCCAGGCCGGTTTCGACGCCGGAGATGACCAGTCGGTAACTTCCGGCTGGATAAAATTCACCGGCAGGATTTACCGGAAACTGGCAAACCGTTGGTATGCCGGGGCCGGAATGGTTACCAGGATTTCAACCTTTCCGGACAATTCCTATTTCATGAATACGGCGCTTGGCTATAACCGTGATTTTGTTAGGGGCTACGAATATTATGTGATTGACGGCACCCATTTCGGGGTTTTTAAAAGTTCAGTGAAGTTTGCCCTGATTCCGGAACGCGCCATGCAGATCGGAATTATACCGACGGAAAAATTCAGCCTGGTTCATTATGCAGCTTATCTGACCTGGTTCGGCGATGCCGGGTATGTATGCAAGAATGGTCCTGCCGGCCAGAACAACCAGTTGCCCGGTACTTTGCTGCTGGGTTCCGGACTTGGGTTGGACCTGGTTACTTACTATGATAAGGTAATGCGCATAGAGTTTACCTTAAACCGCAAGGGGGAGAAAGGTATATATCTTCATTTCATTGCAGGACTCTGATGCCGGGGCGGTTGAAATGGCAGCGGTTCATGCGCCGGAAACTTTGGCTTTCCGGCGGCGGGCATGAATATAAGATGAACCAATAACAAAACTGTTTCATAATTTTGCGGAAAAAGAAAAGCAGTGAACATAGCCATATATGGGAAGACCTTCAGCCCGGAACATCTTGATTATTTTAAACTTCTGGTCGGAAAACTTGAGGAATACGGATGCAGGTTGAAAGTCTGGAAGCCTTTCTATGATTTTATAAGCGATTGCAAGGCTTTAACGCCTACCATGCAGCCCTTTTCAACTCCTGCGGAAATTCATGGAAATACGGAATTCCTTTTTTCGGTGGGCGGTGATGGTACGCTTCTTGGCTCCATTGCGCTGGTCCGTGATTCCGGAATTCCGATTGCCGGCATTAACCTGGGGAAAATGGGCTTTCTCTCCAGCATTCCCAGAACTGAAATTGTCGCGGCCCTTACCGATATCTTTCAGGGTAAATACAGGCTTGAAAATCGTTCGCTTATCAAATTAAAAAATCCGGAAGGCCTGTTCGGCGATATTAATTTCGGTCTCAACGAACTGTCAATCAATAAGAAAGATTCCGCCTCCATGGTGGTAATAAGGGTATCGGTCAATGGCTGTCTGCTCCATTCTTACTGGGCCGACGGGCTGATCGTAGCAACGCCTACCGGATCAACGGCCTATTCGATGAGCTGCAACGGACCGATTATTGCCCCTGATTCGCAGAATTTTGTGATCACTCCCATCGCCCCGCACAATTTGACCATACGTCCCATCGTTATTCCTGACAACAGTACCATAAGCCTGAGGATCGAAAGCCGTGACCGGCAGGCGCTTGTTTGTCTCGACAGCCGTTCGGCCGATATTGATCCTGATACCGAAATAATTGTTTGCAAAGCCGATTTTGATGTTAAACTGGTTCAGCGGATCAATGACAACTTTTTTTCGACCCTTCGCACTAAACTCAACTGGGGCGTTGACATCCGGAATTGACCGTCACAGCGTAAACAATAATTTCCGGGCTTCTTTTAATTACCCGATCGAGGCTACATGCCGTCAGGGTATTTTGCCGGCGGCCTTTCCGGATACCGGCAAATCACCGCTATTACAACGGATTGCATGAATATTTCTGCACTTTACCAAATCAAAAATTTAAGTACTTTTGCTTCCTTGTTGAAATATGCTTAAAAAATTAATATTACCGGCGTTTATTCTGCTGTTTGTCCAGGAACTTATGGCGCAGCAAACAGGGGAATTTGGCCCTTTTGCCGGGGTGTCCTACTATGTCGGGGAACTTAATCCGGGTATGCCTTTCAGAATGTCAAAATTTGCTTTTGGCGGCCTTTACAGGCAGAATTTCACCGACAGGCTGGCTGCCCGGATCCATTTCTTAACAGGATCGGTAACCGGCGACGATGCTGCTTCGGGGATCCGCCCTGACCGTAACCTGAATTTTACTTCGCCGATTACTGAAATCGGGGGGCAATTTGAGGTGAATTTTTTCGAATATTATATCGGAAGCCGTCAGCACCGGTGGTCCCCTTATCTGTTCGGCGGAGGTGCGTTCTTTATGTTTAAGCCTTATACCACGCTCGACGGTTCAAAAGTGGAACTGCAACCCCTGGGCACCGAAGGACAAGGCTCTTCCCGGTATCCTGACCGTAAAGCCTATAACCTGTTTTCATTCTCCGTCCCTTTCGGGATGGGCGTGAAATTCAGTGTAAATAAATATTTTGGCCTTGCCGCCGAATGGGGTATGCGCAGAACATTCACCGACTACATCGATGATATCAGCAAAACCTATTACCTTGACCTTGAAGGAGCCGATGCTTCTTCGGTTTCGAGGGAGGAATATCTGAGCGATCCGACCCTTTCGCATAATACGGGCATGCAGCGCGGTAATGAACGGAATTCGGACTGGTATAGTTTTGCAGGAATTTCGGCAACCGTAAAAATCCGGATGCTGAACCGGGAACGTTGCCTGGATCACCAGCGTGACGGTTACTGATTTTTGTGAAACTAAGCATTTTAAGATAAATTAACACGCTGAAAGGCAAGCCAAATACAACAAAGACTTATTTTTGACCGGAAATGACAAATTCGACAGATTTACGAGCCCTTGTTGACATGCAGAAACTGCCTGCCCATGTTGCTGTTATCATGGATGGAAACGGCCGCTGGGCCCGACAGCAGGGGCATGACCGTATCTTCGGACACCAGCATGGCGTGGAAGCCGTTCGCCAAACTGCGGAGGCTGCTGCTGAACTCGGCATCAGGTTCCTTACGCTCTATGCCTTTTCAACCGAAAACTGGAACAGGCCCAAAGCCGAAGTGGATGCCCTCATGCAATTGCTGGTAACGGCCATCCATAACGAAATTAAGACCCTCAATGATAATAATATCCGGCTACGCGCCATTGGCGATCTGAAAGCGATGAATCCGGAAGTATTGGCTCAATTAAACGATGCTATGGATCTCACTTCGGGAAATAACCGGATGGATCTTATTCTGGCGCTCAGTTATTCAGGAAGGTGGGAGATTGAAAATGCAGTCAGAACAATTGCCGGGGCTGTAAAAAAAGGTGAACTGCAGCCGGAAGAAATTGATGAAAAGACCATTTCAGCCTTCATGAATGCCCCCGATGTTCCCGATCCTGAATTGCTTATCCGGACCAGCGGAGAATGCAGGGTTAGCAATTACTATTTATGGCAACTGGCATATACGGAATTTTACTTCACCAATAAATTATGGCCCGATTTCAGAAAATCTGACCTTTACGAAGCAGTCATTGATTTTCAGAAACGTGAAAGACGTTTTGGCCAAACCAGCGAACAATTAACAAATTGCAAAGAATGACACTTAGGCGACCACTGTTTTTAGTACTGACTTTTATTTCGCTGGCTTTTTGCGCTGCTGCCCAGATATCGATCGGTGAACAAATCCCTGAATTTGATTACTATTCCCCGAAAACTTATACCATCGGAGGGATAACCGTGAGCGGGGTTGATTACCTTGATAATTCCGTTCTGATTTCGATAAGTGGCTTACGCGTAGGCGATAAAATTGAACTTCCCGGTGATAAAACCCACACAGCCATCACAAAACTTTGGGACCAGGGGCTCTTCGAGGACATTGAAATAAAAGTGATCAGGGTGCAGGACGATCAGGTTTTCCTGAATCTCTCCCTGAAGGAACGTCCGCGAATGCAGCGTTTCAGCTTCAAAGGCGTCAGGAAAGGTGAAGCCGATGACCTGCGTGAGAAAGTTAAGCTCGTTTCCGGCGACGTGGTCACCGATAACCTGATCATCCGTACAAAAAATCTGATCAGGAAACATTATATCGGCAAAGGCTTCTGGGATGTTGACGTGGATATTGACCAGGTACACGATACTTCACAGCCTAATTATGTTGCACTGGTCATTAATGTTCATAAGCACAACAAAGTAAGGATTCAGAAAATCAATATCAACGGCAACGAGATTTTGTCGGATGGCAGCCTGAAAGCCTCCATGAAAAAAACCAAGGAAAAGGGATCGTACAGGGTCCTTTATGCGATTCAGGAAGGACTTGGAATTATGGTGAATGACGCCTTCTCCGGAAGCCTGAAAAAAATCCCTGCAGATCTTCGCGATATGACCGATGCCAATGTAAAGCCGCGCATTTTCAAAGCGTCAAAACTTATTGCAAACGATTATGAAGAGGATAAAATCAACCTTATCACCAAATATAACCAGGCAGGATATCGCGACGCGACCATTTTGAGGGATTCTGTTTATAAAAACGCAGGCGGGAACCTCGTTGTCGACCTTGATGTTTATGAAGGGCATAAGTACTATTTCAGGAACATAAGTTTTGTAGGCAATACAAAATATACAGCTTCCGATCTGAATACTATCCTGGGAATCAGGAAAGGCGATATTTACAACCAGGAACAGCTTGATGCGGCCATTTCGTTCAATCCCAATGGTTTCGATCTGATGAGCCTCTATCTTGACGACGGCTACCTGATGGCCCAGGTAAATCCTGTTGAGATGCAGGCCGAAAACGACTCTATTGATTTGGAAATCAGGATTCACGAAGGAAAACAAATGCGGATCAACAAGGTTAACATTTCGGGCAATACGCGCACCAACGACAATGTCATTATCCGGGAGATCTATTCCCGTCCAGGGCAGTTGTTCAGCAGGAGCGATGTGATCCGCAGCCGTACTTCGCTGGCGCAAATGAAATATTTTGATCCGGAAAAGATCGATATCACAACCCCAAATCCTAACCCCATTGACGGAACCGTTGATGTAGCCTACAAGGTGGAAGAAACATCGTCGGATCAGCTTGAATTGTCGGGAGGCTGGGGCTACAGCAGGCTGATAGGCACGCTGGGGGTGTCATTCAACAACTTTTCAGCCAAAAATATATTTACCAAAGGGGCCTGGAGACCTGTTCCTTCGGGTGACGGACAGAAATTGTCTATCCGCATGCAGTCGTACGGAAAAGGATACCTGAGCTTCAGCACATCCTTTACCGAACCCTGGCTGGGCGGGAAAAAACCGAACGCCTTCAGCGTTTCTGCTTACGCCTCCCGGTATTCTTACGGTACCAAAGGCTCTTCGTCCTACTACCTTTATAATATCACGGGGCTTTCGTTCATGTTAAGCAGGCGGTTGAACTGGCCCGACAACTATTTTACGCTGGCCAACAGTATTAATTTTCAGCTCTACCGTCTCGAAAATTATTCCAGGTTCACCCAGTTAGGCATAGGCGATGGATTTTATCAGAATTACAGTTACACCATTGCACTGGGACGTTACTCAACCGATGCGGCCATCTTTGCCCGGAGCGGGAGTGAAGTAAGCCTTTCCATTGAAGCAACTCCGCCCTATTCGCTTCTTTTCAGGGATAAATACGCCGGAATGACTTTCGAAGAAAAAAACAAACTGGTTGAATTCCACCAGTGGAAGTTCGCAGGCACATTTTATAAACAAATCGTGGGAGACCTGGTGGTGATGGCCAGGGTCAAAGCTGGATTTCTGGGCAGGTACAATCCCGATATGAATTACACCCCTTTCAACCGTTACTTTATGGGCGGCGATGGAATGACAGGATATTCGTCGGCTATCGACGGCCGCCAGCTCATAGGTTTCAGGGGATATGTCAACGAAAGCCTTACTCCCGATGCATATAGTTCTACCGAACCAGGGGCCATCATTTTCAATAAGAGCACCCTCGAATTGCGCTATCCGCTTTCGCTCAACCCCAACAGCACTATTTTCGGACTGGTTTTTGCCGAAGCCGGGAATTCCTGGGATAATTACAAGGAGTTCAATCCATTTGATGTAAAACGTTCGTTGGGCGTGGGCGTGAGGGTTTTCCTGCCGATGTTCGGGCTGCTGGGCCTCGACTGGGGCTATGGCTTCGATCAGATCCCCGGTATGTCATCTGCAAACAAAGGGCAGTTCCATTTCTCCATCAACTCATCCATCGATTAAAAATCTCTGAAAACGGAATTTTCGGCAAGGACAAGGATTCCCCGATAGTAATCTGATCAATACGGTAAATCATTTGGCAGACTTTTTGAGTAAAGAAAATATCTTTTATCACCCTAACCCAACAGCCCCGGAGGCATGACCATGAAAAAAACGATTTTAACCGCTATGCTGTTCTGCGCGTTCAGTTTCGCGGCTTTAGCCCAGAAATATGCATATGTCAACACCGGCTACATTCTCGATAACATTCCCGAATATGCCGATGCCCAGGCTCAGCTTGATGAATTGTCGGTTCAATGGCAAAAAGAAATTGAGGCCAAGTTTACCGAAATCGATAAACTATATAAGTCTTTTCAGAATGAATCGGTGCTGTTGCCCGACGATATGAAGAAAAAGCGGGAAGACGATATCATCAATAAAGAGAAAGAAGCCAAAGACCTTCAGAAAAAGCGTTTTGGCAACAACGGCGATTTATACAAGAAACGCCAGGAACTTATTAAACCTATCCAGGAGAAAGTATATACCGCCATCGAAGAAATTGCTACGGCCGAAAATTATGCGCTGGTCTTCGATAAAACCGGAACTACAACCCTGATTTATACCAACCCGAAGTATGATATCAGCGAACAGGTGCTTGATAAACTCGGATACACTTACAAACCCCAGGAAACCGAAAATAAAAAGTAATCGCGGCAAGGTGTTGCCGATTTTGGAATTAGAGGAAATTGTTTAACTTTGCCGCCCTCCGAAGTATAAATCATAACACCTTAATATTCAATAAACATAAAAAATGAAGAACTTCGTTAGAATAATTGCAATAGTATTCCTTTTTGCAGCCTTTGTGCCCGCCCAGGCTCAGAAAAACGTAAAACTGGGACACGTGGATTTCGCTAAGGTTATTGAGCAGATGCCTGGTCAGGATACCGTGAAAAGAGTGATGGAAAATTATACCAAATCGCTGCGGGAACAGTTACAGGCCATGCAGACCGAGCTCGAAACAAAATATAACGACTATGTAAGCAACCAGGCATCGTTGTCGGCTATCATCAAGCAAACAAAGGAAAAGGAAATTTCGGACCTTCAGGACCGCATCCAGGCTTTCCAGCAACAAGCCCAACAGGATATCCAGGAACAACAGGATAAACTGACGGCTCCTTTCATCGAAAAAGCCAAAAAAGCTATCAACGATGTAGCCAAAGAAGGCAGCTTCACCTATATCTTCAACAGTGTGGAAGGATTTATCCTTTATCTCGACGGTGGCGAAGATGTAACCCCGCAGGTAAAAAAGAAACTCGGCATTACTCAGTAACTATGCCCGATAATATTAAAAGAGGCTGCCCCAATGGCGGCCTCTTTGCATTTATGCACCTGGTGCCTGCATCCCTTCCTTTTTTGCAACGGCTTCCTGCATCACCTTTCCGTTTTTGGCAGCCTCCTGCCGGTGTTACATTTATCGCCTGATAAGTTTCACTGCACGCCGGTTGCTTTCTTCTATCTTTAAAAGGTAGATTCCGCTCCGGATGCTTGTAAGATCGATTATGGCAGAATTTCCTTTCAGCGTTCCGAATAAAACTGCCGAACCGGTTGAATTTAATAAGCTGAATTTCTTATCCGAAAGGCTGTCGTCAAAACGCAGGCATACAAAACCAGCCGCCGGATTGGGGTACAGGAAAACCTCCTCCTCTCCGGCAGGGATTTCGAGGTTCATTATCAGATTGTTTAGATATTGTGAAAGGTAGGCGCTGAAATCAAAAATGTGTAATTGTTGCGGATTGTTAATGACGGGAGGCTGACTGAAAGCTTCATTGGTCATATATACATTGAGCCCGTCACAGGTTGTTATGGCTTCTGTTTGGTGAAAGGGAAGTGAAACAGAAATTTTCCGCTTGTTTCCGCTGAAAAACCTGTGTCCGCTGAAATCATATAACAGCCAGGTAAAAGGCTGCAGCAAAGTGCTGTAACCGCATAGCATGGCCACCTTTTTATTTTCAAGGTAGGTGGCTCCGGTTATCAGCCCTCCGATGTCAAAGGAAGAAACCGGATATGCTGAATATGTGCCGGGGATTTTTGGCAACGAGTAAACCATCGTTCCTTTGCTGATCCATTGCTTGGTAAACAAATAAATGCTATCGGCCGATACAACCATCGCTTCGCAATCGAAATCCGTATTATTGGCGCCGGCGGGGGTAAAATCAAGCTGGTCAGAATAGGCAAAATTGATGGTATCAATGATCGGATCATTGGTAAGAATGGAACTCTTGCTGATTCTTAAGATCTTTAAATCGGTCCTGTTGCCGTTCAGGTTGTTTCCGAAATCGCCGATATAAAGGTAATCGCCATCCTGTGATATTTCCTCCCAGTCGGTATTTACAACGTTGTTGAGCTGGACCGTGTCGATGATGGCGCCGCTTGCGGTATCCAGTGCATAGAGACGGGTATCCGAATTATCGTTGTGCGTCCAGAGGCATCCGTTCCAGGCTGCCAATCCGGATGTTTCCGAAACCACACCTGGCAAGGTGACGGATGAAAGGGGAGCGATGCTTGCTGAATTATAGATACAACTGCCGTCGTTAAGGGTTGCCGCGGGATTATAATTGATGGCCAGCGAATCGGTGCATCCGCAAATCTGGGCGCGCGTTTGCGCCGATATTAAAAAGCACAGTACGCTGATAACGGTAAGGTGTATTTTCATGTGCTTTAAATGTTGGATGATGGTTGCTGTTCGGAGTGCCGGCGGGCTTCTCCCGACCATGAACAAAGGTAAGGCTGTTTTGTGCAGTTTTCAGCGCGGGCAGTAATTCATGGATAAACTTCAATAAAAAAAGCCGGGAATAACCCCGGCTCCCTTTGGTTTTCCGTTCTGCTTAATCCCTGCGTCCCGTAAAGATCATGATGTAGTATACAAGCGTAGCGAGTGATGAAAGCGCTGCTACAACATAGGTGTAAGCTGCCCAGCGGAGTGCGTCTTCGGCTTTATCGCGGGTTTCGTAAGTGGTAAGACCGCTGTTGGTGAGCCAGGCAATGGCGCGTTGGCTTGCATTGATCTCAACAGGCAGCGTAATGAAACTGAAGAGGGTGGTTAAAGCAAACAAAGCAATCCCGGCCAACAGCAATTGAGGAAAACTGTTGATGAGCAATATTCCCGCCAGGAGAACCCATTGCACCCAGTTTGAAGCAAAACTAACCACAGGCACCAGCGTTGAACGCATCTGCAGCCAACCGTAACGGGTGGCATGCTGCACGGCATGGCCGCATTCGTGGGCTGCAACGGCTGCAGCAGAAATACTGTTGCCGTAATAAACGTCGCGGCTCAGGTTCACGGTTTTGGTCTGTGGGTTATAATGGTCGGTAAGCTGTCCTTCAACGGAAACAACTTTAACATCGAATACGCCTTGTTCGCGGAGCATCTTCTCGGCCACGTCGGCTCCCGTCAGACCCCTGCTTACAGGTATTTTTGAGTACTTTCTGAATTTCGATTTCAATACCTCGCTGATAATAAGGCTCAGGATCATGAAAACGATGAAAATGAGGATGTACATGTCGCTATTGGTTTTTGTTTAAGTGCTTTTATTTATATCAAGATTCCTGCCGGAATTTATTTTGTGTCAGAATGTCAGGGAGAAGAGGCTGGGAGCAGGGAGCAGGGAGCAGGGAGCAGGGAGAAAGGGGCAAGGGGCAAAGGTTAAAAGTCAAAAGTCAAAGGGCAAAGGTCAAAGGTCAAAGAGCATGGAGCGAGGAGCGGGGAGCAGGGAGAACGGAGCAAGGAGTAGGGAGCAGAGAGCTAATGGCTAATGGCTAAAAGCTAAAAGCCAAAGGGCAAAGTTTACCTGCCTGGGGCGGGCCTGTGGGAGGACGGCAGGGTTAAAAGTCAGAGGCGGGGAGCAGACCGGTAGGGTAACCGTAAGAGAGTTTCCGGATTACGGTCTATACACGGTCTTCGTTACTTTCATCCTGTCCCTTATACCCGGCCGGAACGATCGAAGGGTCATGCCAGCTCGCATAAAGGGTGTAATTGTCGGATATCCTTTTTACCTGGCCTTCGAACAGGGAAGTATCGACGGATTTGATTTTTTTTGCCGGAATGCCGGCGTAAACGCTTCCCTGCTCAACCACGGTGCCCTGCGATACCACGGCTCCTGCAGCAACGATGGAGTTGCTTTCAATCACAACACCATCCATGATAATGGCCCCCATCCCGATAAGCACATTGTCGTGGATTGTACAGCCGTGAACGATAGCCCTGTGCGCAATGGAAACATTATTGCCGATTGTCACCGGGTACTTCCGGTAGGTGCAATGTATGACCACCCCGTCCTGGATGTTGACATTATTCCCGATCCTGATAAAATGAACATCACCCCTTACAACGGCATTAAACCAAACGCTGCAGTCGTTGCCCATTTCAACATCGCCGACGATGGTGGCATTTTCGGCTATGAATACATTGGCGCCCAGGCGTGGTGAAATTCCTTTTATGGGATAGATCAGCGGCATAAGCGATGGCTATTTTTTCCGATGTTCAATTCCGTTTTGCGGATTTATCCCCGCTGCCTTATTTTACAATTCGTCTCCGTGGTTGAAAAACATCTCCTCTTTCTCGTTCGATTTGGGATAGTCGATTGAAAAATGGAGCCCGCGGCTTTCTTTACGCTCCTGCGCCATGCGGATAATCAGCCCGGCTACGGTTATCAGGTTGCGGACCTCGCAAAGTTTTTCGATGATCACCGATTGCTTGTACAGGGCGTCCGTTTCACGTCTCAGGATGGCAAGCCTGTCGGCGGCACGTTGCAACCGCAGGTTCGACCTGACGATGCCTACGTAATTCGACATAATAGCCTGCAACTCCTTGATCGTCTGGGTGATCAGCACCATTTCTTCGGTCATGACCGTGCCTTCGGCATCCCAGTCGGGAATTTCGTCTTTAAAAGCGATTGTCTTGATTTTGGATGATGCATCCGTCACAGCGCGGTGTGAAAACACCAACGCTTCGAGCAGTGAATTGGATGCAAGGCGGTTTGCGCCGTGTAAGCCGGTTGAGGAACATTCTCCTGCAGCGTAAAGGTTCCGGATAGAGCTCCGCCCGAATTCATCTACTTTAATTCCGCCGCAGATATAATGGGCCGAGGGAACAACCGGAATCATCTCTTTCGAAATGTCGATGCCCACACTGAGACATTTGGCATAAATGCCGGGGAAATGCGATAGCAGGTCTTCTTTATTGATATGCCGGCAATCAAGGTAAATGTGATCTTCGCCGCTTATCTTAAGCTCGTTGTCGATGGCGCGGGCCACAATATCGCGGGGGGCCAGCGACATCCGTTTGTCATACTTCTGCATGAACTCGTTGCCGTTACGGTCCTTGAGTACAGCGCCGAAGCCGCGTAATGCTTCACTGATAAGGAAAGCGGGTTTTTCGGCCGGATAGTAAAGAGCGGTAGGATGGAACTGTATGAACTCCATTTTTTCAACTACGCCCTTTGCGCGGTGAACCATTGCAATACCATCGCCGGTAGCAGTCCGGGGATTGGTAGTGTTGGCATATACGTTGCCGGCCCCGCCGGTAGCCATCAGCGTTGTTTTTGCCAGGATGGTATCAATCCGGTTATTGTTTTTATTCAATACATACGCCCCGTAACAGGTAAGGTCGGGGGTGCTGCGGTTCACTTCCATACCAAGGTGGTGCTGGGTGAGCAAATCCACGGTGAAATGGTTTTCGAGTATTTCGATATTGGGATTTTCCCGCGCCTGCCTCAGCAGGGTCCTTTCGATCTCAAGCCCGGTCTGGTCTTTGTAATGCAGGACGCGAAATTCGGAATGCCCGCCTTCCCTGGCCAGGTCATACTTTCCCGACGCTGTTTTATCAAATTCAACGCCCCATTCCACGAGTTCCCTGATACGTTCAGGGGCTTCCGTAATGGTCAGCCGGACGATTTTTTCATCATTTAACTCATCACCGGCGATAAGCGTATCCTGGATATGCTTTTCGTAAGTATCGGGAGTATAGGTAACGGCGGCAATCCCTCCCTGAGCATATTTTGTAGCCGTTTCTTCAGCACTATTTTTTGTGATAATGCAAACTGTTCCTTTGCCGGCGGCTTTTAAAGCATAACTTAATCCTGCAATGCCTGATCCGATAACCAGGAAATCTACATACTTTCTCATAGATGCAGTGAAATAAACTCCACAAAAGTACTACAATTTGCAGATACGCCGGATGGTATTACAATTCATCCCCCTTTTTTAAGATCGGCTGCCGGTTCGCTATATTTATCATGGCATACCGGTTTACTGCCTTTTTGTAATTTTGCGGCATGATGGATACATCGGAATTACTGACATCGTGGGCTGACCAGTATTCAGTGCAGTGGAACGATTGCCTTGCTACGGGCTTTGCCAGCCTGGAAGCCATGTGCAACTACTTTCAGGAGTCGGCCTGGCATCATGCCGACCACCTGGGCTTCGGATTCCAGAAATTGAAAAACACAGACCGCGCATGGGTACTGGCGCGAATTACCATGAAGATTGACCGGTACCCGGCCTGGAGGGAATCGGTCATCGTTAAAACCTGGCCTACGGGCGTCGAGAAAATTTTCGCCCGACGTGATTTCCTTATCCTGGACACCAACGGTCAGACGCTTGGAAGCGGGGCTTCCTGGTGGATCATTATTAATCCCCAAACCCGGCAGCCTCAGATTCCCGAAGTTGTCCGCGACCTTATCCTGGAGCCGCCATTGGATGAGTATAAACCGGAACGGTTGCGCCTGCCTGAAACCCTGGAGCCTTTGGGCAATCATACTGTTCAGTACCTGGAAACGGACCGCCTCGGGCATGTTAACAACACCCGCTACGCTGCATGGATTTTAAATGCCCTGGGACCGGACTGGAATAACAGGTATAAAATTGAAAGTTATCAGATAGAATTCGTCACCGAAGCATTCACCGGCGAGAGGATAGGCCTTTTTTCATCGCCGGCCGGCGAATCCCGTTTTTATATAAACGGCAAGCGGGAAAGAGACGGAAAGGAAATTTTCAGGGCAAGGATTGGGGTGAAGGAGAAAGAAAGTTAGTTGTCAATGCCAGCGTACCGGCATGATTTACCTGTCCTGTGCTACCGGATGATTTATTTTAGCTTTTTATTAATCTGACTGACGATGGCATGCAGCAGGTGAACATCTTTTTCGCCGAGAAGGCCTAATCGCTCTATAAGGTGGATGCGGTTGCTGTTGTCGACGGCGATGCCGATTTCGTCAAGCAAGGTTTCTGTTTTGGTTTTCAATGCCTGCAAACCGTCAGTATCAAATCCGGCTTTTTTTGCCTGCAATTTTCTGCCCTTCAGCGCCGATAGTTCATAAGCATAAACCATAACAGCCTGGGCAAGGTTCAGCGATGGGTATTTTCCGGCCATGGAAACGCTTGTCAGGAGGTGGCAAACGGATGCATCGTCGTTGCTTAAACCGCTCTCTTCGCTTCCGAAGACAATTCCTGTGTGTTTAATGGTGTTTCCTTTTTCTGCAATTACCTGTGCCAGCAGGTTTGAGCGGACATACAGACCTCTTTTTGTCCGGCGGCGGGCTGTGGCGCCGATGATGAAGTCAAGGTCGGCGGCAGCTTCGTGAAGCGACGGAAATACGCCGGCTTTTTCAAGAATTTCGTTGGATGCATGGGCGAGCATTCTGGCTTCCGGGCACAGGTGGTTGCAGGGATTGACAAGCCTCAGGTCGCTGAAGCCCATGGTTTTCATGGCCCGTGCGGCAGCGCCTACGTTGGCGGGAACCGCCGGGTTTACCAGGATAAAGGATATTAGCAACGGGACGTTGTTTTTGTCAGAAGGATCTGAATTCATTGTCAAATTTAACAGCCATGATGCTGACAACGGCTATTCGGGTAAGAAAAAAGCCTGTTCGCGATGAACAGGCCCTTTTGTAATTGCTTTACCTGGATATGCTTATGCAGGATGGATGGCTTCTACGGGGCATACGTCAGCACACGAACCGCATTCGGTGCACATATCGGGATCAATTTTATAAATATCGCCTTCGGAGATAGCTTCCACGGGGCACTCATCGATACAGGTGCCGCAAGCGGTGCAGTCATCAGAAATTTGGTAAGCCATTGTTGTAATTTTTTTGGGTTATGTGGAACAAAGGTATATACATTTTTTCTTCACGGAGAGATACACCAATATTTTTTATTTGTTCTAAATAATCACCGGATTCCTGATTCCGGTCATGAAACGCAGATGGGCTCTAACCTTTTTCACCGCAAGTGTTTCAGCCTGCCGGGCGCAGGCTGTTATTCCCGTCCTGAGCTGATTTTTCAGGCAGATGAAGCGTGAGTGGCCGATAAATTTAATACCGTAATTCACCTTGATATCCGCATAATAAATCTAACTTTGCTCAAATTTAAAAAATATCGGAAAGCATGAGTCATCATTCAAATGTTATCGAAAAAGAAGACATTGTAATCAAGTTTGTAGGCGATTCGGGCGATGGTATGCAGCTTTCGGGAACCCTGTTCAGCGATACGGCTGCACTTCAGGGCCTTGATCTGGCAACATTCCCCGATTACCCTGCCGAAATCCGCGCACCGCAGAATACAACTGCCGGTGTATCGGGATTCCAGGTCCATGTGGGCACAAAAAAGATTGACACTACGGGTGACCAGGTTGATATCCTTGTCGCAATGAATCCGGCTTCGCTTCGCTCAAACCTCAAATGGGCCCATCCGGGCGCTACGCTTATCCTTGACGCTGACGCCTTTGATGAAGCTTCAGTTAAGAAAGCCGGATATGCGTCCAACCCCCTGGATGATGAAAGCCTGTCAGGTTATAATGTTGTAAAAGCGCCTGTTTCATCGCTTACCCGCGCAGCATTGAAGCCGCTGAACCTTGACGTTAAATCGGCTGATCGCACCCGTAACATGTTCGCCCTGGGCATTTGCTATTTCTTGTTTGGCTGGAAACTCGATTCCACCATCGATTATTTTAAGGTAAAATTCAAAAAGAAACCTGAGATGATCGAAGCCAATAAAATAGTGCTTGAGGCCGGATACATCTATGCTGACAATATTGAAGCCCTTGCTTCAAAATACCATATTTCAAAAGCGAAGATGAAACCCGGGAAATACCGGAATATCACCGGGAATATAGCAACCGCCTGGGGATTGCTGGCAGCCTCCGAACGTTCGGGACGCCCTATTTTCCTGGGGTCGTATCCTATCACTCCCGCCACCGACATACTTATTGAGCTGGCAAAGCATAAATCGCTTGGGGCAAGGGTATTCCAGGCTGAAGATGAAATAGCCGGAATTTGTTCGGCCATTGGTGCAAGTTATACCGGTTCCATGGCAATAACCACGACCTCGGGCCCTGGATTATCGCTCAAGAGTGAAGCCATTGGTCTGGCAGTAATGACTGAACTGCCGCTGGTTATCGTTGATGTGCAGCGCGGGGGGCCTTCTACCGGCCTGCCTACCAAGAGTGAACAGAGCGACCTGATGCAGGCCCTGTTTGGACGAAACGGAGAAGCTCCCGTTGTGGTGCTGGCTTCATCAACTCCGGCCGATTGTTATTTTTATGCCTACATGGCCGCCAAAATTGCCATGGAACACATGACTCCGGTAATTCTGCTCAGCGATGGCTCACTGGGAAATGGTTCACAGCTTTTCCGCATTACAAAAGTTTCGGATCTGCCGCCTATCACTCCGCCGATTGCCGAAGCAAACGACGCCACTTACAAACCTTACCTCCGCAATCCCGAAACACTGGTGCGCAAATGGGCCCTTCCGGGTACTGCCGGTTTACGTCACAGGGTTGGCGGCCTCGAAAAGGAAAATATCACAGGTAACGTGAGTACCGATCCCCTGAACCATGAACTCATGGTGAAACTCCGCGAAGCCAAAGTCCAGAAAGTTGCCGATGTTCTTCCCGAACAGGAAATTATTGGTGAAAAAGAAGGCGACCTGCTGGTGATAAGCTGGGGCGGAACGCGCGGTACCACCCAGGATGCTGTTGAAGCAATGCAGGCTGCCGGTAAAAAAGTAAGCCTCGCCCATTTCAACTACATCATGCCGTTACCCAAAAATACCCGCCAGGTACTTTCAGGATTCAGGAAAATTGTGGTTTGCGAACTCAACGCAGGACAATTTGTGAATTACCTGCGTATGAAAGAACCTGACTTTAGCTATATTCAGTATAATAAATTGCAATCGTTGCCTTTTACGGTTGCCGAGCTTACTGCCAAGTTTAACGAAATACTGGAGGAGAAATAATCATGATAGAATTTCCGGAAAAAACTATAGAACGTTCGTCCGTAGAACTGAGCAAAGAAGATTTTGTTAGCGACCAGATGGTAAAGTGGTGCCCGGGATGCGGTTCCCATGCCATTCTTGCTGCCGTGGCCAACGTGTTCCCCAAAATCGGATACCGTAAAGAAAATTTTATGATGGTATCCGGAATCGGTTGCTCATCGCGTTTCCCATATTACGTCAATACATACGGAATTCACGGAATTCACGGACGGGCCAATGCCATCGCCTCCGGCGTTAAAATTGCCAATCCCCGCCTCAGCGTTTGGATTACTACCGGCGACGGCGATTCCATGGCCATTGGGGGTAACCACTTTATCCACATTATCCGCCGCAACATCGACGTTAACATCATCCTGTTCAACAACCAGATTTACGGCCTGACCAAGGGACAATATTCGCCAACAACGCCCATGGGCAGCATTACCAAAACCTCGCCCCAGGGAACCATCGAGCATCCGTTTAACCCGGGTGAACTGGTACTGGGATCGCAGGGGACTTTCTTCGCCCGCGTTGTGGACAATAATGTAAAAATGATGACCGAGGTGATGTTCGAAGCTGCCAAGCATGACGGTACATCGGTGATTGAAGTATTGCAGAACTGCGTGATCTTCGCCGATAAAACCCATGCCGCTGTTACCGATAAAGAAATCCGCGATGATGTCCAGCTCCACCTCAAGAACGGAGAACCGATGATTTTCGGCAAAAACCGCGATAAAGGAATCAGGCTGAAAGGTACACGCCTCGAAGTGGTAACGTTGGGCGAAAACAGCATCACCGAAGACGACCTTCTCGTTCACGACCAGTACCAGCAGGATCCGGGCATCCACCTGATGCTGGCAAAAATGGCGCCTCCTCATTTCCCCATGGCATTTGGCGTAATCAGATCAGCCATGTACCCCACATACGACGACCTTGTGGAAGACCAGATCAGCACAGCCAAGGCTACTTCCAAAATAAAATGCGTCGACGACCTGCTCAACAGCGGCGAGACCTGGGAGATAAAGTAAAAAAGTGATTATTCGCTTTTCGTAAAGCCGGAGTTTAGGTGATGGATTCACCGGAATTCCGGCTTTACCTTTATATACTTCCGTCACGGGAAACCAGGGACTGCCCCCGAATGGCTTCCGTCAATCCTTCCACAATACCATTCCGATTTTACATCCTAAAGTTAAATGAGGCAGTATGGATCCTCCCTCATATTTATAGCTGTTGTTGAACCCTTCTTCAAAAAATATATCCTCTTCTTCTGTTTCAGGATTTGTAATATGGCTGTAATTTATCTCGCGGGAAGCGATTCCCAGTCCCCCGTAAAAATCAAAATCAAAGCGGCTGAAAGAGAGCGTAACCCCTCCTTTGATATGCAAGCCTGCTTTCTGCCTGTTGAAAGTCGCCAGCTCATAACAAATAACGAAGGGCTGGTTTTCCGGGTGATAGTATCCATCCTTCAGGATGCTGTTGGTTCGGATATAAAACAACTCTGTTGCAACATAAAATGAAGTGATATCGTCGGCTTTGGGAAAATAATATTTCAGCTCCGGACGCACTTCAATGAAGGAATAATCATTTTTCCAGACAGTTTCCCTGAGCACCCATCCGTTGAGATCATTGTTGCCAAAGCCACAATCAAGTACACAGGCAAATCTCTGGGTTATCCGGTACTCTGCCCCAAGCCTGAACCGCGGAGAAAGATCCAACAGGGTAAAAGGCATGGTATGAAATTCAAGGCTTTTATAATTTTCTTCATTATCCTGGGCGCAGAGTGGCCCTGATAAAACGAAAAGGGATGTCAGGAATAATAGGATATTTCTCATGCGGGCAGTGTTTTATTGAAGAAATTTAATTATTACTGTTTTTGTAAGCATCAGGCAGATAGTTGATTAAAAAAAATCCTCAGGCAATATCAATATGAATCAAACAAATACTTCTTTAAGATAAAGGTGATTGCGCAACCGGGTTTGATCTTTACCTGTTTCAATGATCCTGTTCCCCGCCTGATGGAAAATCCAACGAATATCTGCTGCAACTCCTGCCTGTTCTTACCCCTTTTTACACCACACCGCTTTCACATCTTCAACCGTGTAAAGCCCTTCATCCAGGACTTCTTCCAGGAAGGGCAGTATCAGGCTTATCTTTGAAGGTTTGTCGATGATCTCGATTACCAGCGGCAGATTATTACTGAAATGGGTGACGAGAGAACTGTGCAGGCGACAACTGGAACCATAGCCCATAAACCCGTGAATAACAGTAGCGCCGGCCATGTTTAGCTCCCTGGCTTTCAGCACGATGGTTTCACAGAGGGTGATATCGCCCTGCATATCCCTTTCACCAATATAAATCGTAAGCCGTTGTCCGTTCTCTGCAATTTTCATGTCAGCCGTTGTTCAGGTTTGCATATTTGATTACAAACCTACGGAATTATTTGACAATTTAACGCTGCAATTTTTATGGTACAGTAATTGGCAGACTAAATAATTAAGATTTTAATGGATTATCGTATTGCCCAAATAGAATAATATGTACTTTTGACAATATGTTCAAGCGTTTTTTACATTTCATCGAAGCTGAATCCCTCTTCAATGCTAAAGATAATATCCTGCTTGCCGTAAGCGGGGGGATCGACTCCATGGTGTTGTGCCGGCTCATGTTTGAGGCTGGCTTCAAATTCGGAATTGCCCATTGCAATTTCAACCTCAGGGGTGATGAGTCTGATGCCGATGAAAAATTTGTGGAAACCGCCGCCGCCGGTTACAAGGTCCCTTTTTTTGCAATACGTTTCGATACAAAACAGGTTGCACACAGTCAGGGAATTTCCATTCAGATGGCTGCCAGGGACTTGCGTTATGCCTGGTTCGAAGAAATATGCCGTGAAAAGGGATACGATTATATCGCCACAGCCCATCACCTGAATGATCAGGCCGAAACTTTCTTTATCAATCTTGTCCGGGGAACAGGCATTGCTGGCCTGCACGGCATTTTGCCGCTGCAGGGCAGGACGGTGCGTCCTCTGTTGTTTGCTACCCGCGGCGAGATCCTGGATTTCGCTCATTCGCAGAACATCGTATGGCGTGAAGATTCTTCAAATGCAAGCACCAAGTATCTTCGGAATCAGGTAAGGTGGGAACTCCTTCCGGTATTCGAAAAATTAAACCCCGGGTTTGTTCAGAACCTGGATGATACCATCCGGAGATTGAGGGGGTCGGAATCGGTATATAAACAAAAGCTGGCGGAAGGCATTTCTTCCCTTGTGGAACATGAGAAAGACCGCGACCGGATCCCCATCGGCAGCCTCCGAAAACTTGAACCTGCTGAAACCTGGCTGTTTGAAGCATTACGTCCTTACGGATTCTCGGAAACCGTAACGAAGGAAATCGCCCGTTCGCTGGGGGGAACAGAAAGAAAGGCCTTTTTTTCGCCGGTTTACCGCCTGACGGTTGAACGCGATTTTCTTGTGATTGAAGAAACAGCGAAAATTGCCGATATGGGTGATATCGAATTCCCGGTTGAACAGCATGGCAATGAATTTATTTCAACGGCTCCTGTTCCTGTTGACTTCACCTGTGCAAAAGCTGAAGGGTTTAAACTGCCTCATGACAAGGAAATCGCCTGTTTTGATTATGACAGGCTCGAATTCCCGCTCACACTCCGGCATTGGCGCGAGGGCGACCGTATGGTCCCTTTCGGGATGAAAGGAACCAAAAAACTCAGCGACCTGTTTATCGACATGAAACTGCCACAATCGGACAAAAGTAAACGGTGGCTTTTATGTTCGGGAAGCAACATTATCTGGGTCCTGGGGGTGCGTACCGACGATCGTTTCAAAATCACCAAACGCACGCAAAACATTTTTATCGCTGTAATAAACGACCAATCCTGAACCTCTCACATGTGCAGCCGGTAGGCCTGAAGAATCCCTATGTTTATACAAACAACACATAATAAGTACGTTACAAATTAATACACCTGTTAAATGTCTCGAATGTCTAAACTAACCTTACAAGCAGTAGTCGCGGTGCTCTTCCTGGCCGTTACGGCGGGAATAAAACCGGTAACAGCGCAGATCCTGGAACCGGTGAAGTGGACTTATAAAACCAACAGGGTCAATGATACCATTGCCGAGCTGAATTTCGTTGCAACGATTGAACCGGGATGGCACCTGTATTCTCAAAAAAAGTATCCTGTAGGAGAAGGCCCTTTGCCAACCGAATTTAAATTTGAAAAGAAAACAGGCGCCGTGTTGCAGGGGAGTGTTAAAGAACCCAAAGGGCACGAGATATATGACGAAATGTTCGGTCAAAAGATCCGTTCCTATGATATGAAGGCTGTTTTTACGCAACGGGTGAAAATCACCGGCAATAAACCTGCAGCCATCAGCGGTATTCTGTATTACCAGACGTGCGACGACAAGCAATGCATCTCTGATGAAAAGACTTTTTCTTTCACGCTCGAAGGCGCCAAAAATGCAAAAGCAGGTTCGGACCAGGCTGTTGAAACAACAACCGCCTTGCCCGATACATCGGCAAAGCAGACGGTTGCAGCCGCTCCCGATTCGGTGGCAAAGGCAGATGCTGCTGCCGGGCCCAACAGTGATGAGTTTACCGGGAAGAACCGTTCGCTGTGGTGGTTTTTTATCCAGGCTTTTGCCTGGGGGCTGCTGGCAATTCTGACGCCCTGTGTTTTCCCGATGATCCCTATGACGGTATCCTACTTTATGAAAAGCGGCTCAAAAGGAAAAGTACAGGCGGTTGTCTATGGCCTTTCTATCATCGCCATCTATGTGATATTCGGGGTGCTTATTTCAATACTTTTTGGCGCTGATTTCGGCAATTGGCTGAGTACGCACTGGATACCCAATGTGCTGTTTTTCATCATCTTTGTGGTATTTGCGGCTTCCTTCTTCGGTTATTTCGACATTACCATGCCCAGTTGGATGGTAAATAAGAGCGTGCAGAACGAAGAAAAAGGCGGCGTGGTTGGAACCATATTTATGGCTCTTACCCTGGTGCTGGTTTCCTTTTCATGTACAGGACCAATTGTTGGAACGGTTGTAGTACAGGCAGTTGGCGGGGAGGTGTTAAAGCCCGTCATAGGCATGCTTGGGTTTTCGCTGGCATTTGCCATACCCTTCACCCTGTTTGCCTTTTTCCCGCAATGGCTTAATAAGATGCCTAAATCGGGCGGGTGGCTGAATTCGGTAAAAGTCGTCCTCGGCTTTATTGAACTTGCCTTTGCGCTGAAATTCCTCAATGTCCCTGATCAAACCTACCATTGGGGCATCCTTGACCGCGAGGTTTACCTCGGGCTCTGGATTGTAATCTTTGCCATGCTGGGCTTCTATTTGCTCGGAAAAATCCGATTTCCGCACGACAGCGACTATCCTGTGGTAAAATCATTCCCGCGGCTTGTCCTCATTATTGCCACATTTGCCTTCGTCGTTTATCTGATCCCCGGTTTATGGGGAGCCCCTCTCAAAGGCATTTCCGGCTGGCTTCCTCCTATGGATACGCAGGATTTTGATGTAACAGCCATTGTGCGTGATAATTCAGGAACCGGCGGCGGTGGATCGGTTGCTGCCGGCAATCTTGCCGAAACCTCCAAGTATGCAAATACTGAGCTGAAACTGCCGCATGGTTTGAAAGGCTATTTCGATTATGACGAGGCGCTAAAGGTTTCGAAAGAATTAAAGAAACCGGTCTTTGTCGATTTTACAGGCCATGGCTGTACCAATTGCCGTGAGATGGAAAACCGCGTGTGGAGCGATCCGCAGGTTTTAAAGAGGCTTCGCGAAAACTTTGTACTGGTGGCGCTGTATGTCGACGATAAAGTGATCGAAATGCCGAAGGAAGACTGGTACAAAAACAAAGAAGGCACTGAAGTAAAGCTTCTGGGGAGGAAAAATACTGAAATCCAGCGCGAAAGGTTCGGCACCAATTCTCAGCCCTACTATGTAATTCTCGATGGCGATGGCAATATGCTGGTGTCGCCCCGGGCCTATGATCTGGATATCAATGAGTTTATCAAATTCCTGGATAACGGCGTAGAAGCATACAACAAGAAAGCAGCCGGAAAATAACCGGTTTGAGATTTCCTGTTCAAAGATTCCCGGTAGTTGGTAAAACTGCCGGGAATTTTTTGTAACGATATTTCTCATAAATTCGTCTTATTCAGGAATATAAATGATGCTGAAAGCGAAATAAACTATAGAAATAAATTTATTTCGTTAAAAAATTCATTTCTGGCACGCCTGTTGCTTCTGTCTAAATAAACAAGCCGGTAAGGCAATAACAAACATAAAATCAGAAATTAACACCCTAAAACCTAAAGCCATGAAAAAGCTGATCTTTGCCCTGATGTTGATGATGGCTGCAACCCTGAGCGTCGAAGCTCACAGATATTATCCGACTCATGTAACCATCTCCTTTCAAACTTTTTATGATGAACTTTCGCCCTATGGCGAGTGGATCTATGCGCCCGACTACGGTTATGTGTGGCGCCCATACTTCGATCGTCCTGATGCTTTCAGGCCTTACTCTTCAGGAGGGAACTGGGCTTTGACCGAATACGGCTGGACCTGGATATCCGACTATCGCTGGGGATGGGCAACTTTCCATTACGGAAGATGGTATTTCGATGATTTCCTTGGCTGGATGTGGATACCCGGTTTCGAATGGGCCCCTGCATGGGTAACCTGGGGATCATACAATGATTATTACGGCTGGGCGCCAATGGGTCCCGACATTTACGTGAGCGTAAACTTCAACTGGTTTGCCCCTGATCCCTGGTGGACCTTTGTACCCCGCCGCCATTTCTGCTCGCATCACTGGCGCAATTACATCTATGACCGCCCGGTTCAGATAAACCATATCACCCATATCACCAATGTTTACTACACCGATAACCCGGGAATGCACCGCAACGACAACTGGTTCTATGGCCCGCGGGTCAGCGATGTGGAAAGGTACGGAAATACCAGGGTGAGGACGATGAGAGTTGTTGATACCGACAGACCGGACAACCTGCGGACCCGCGACGGCCAGGTTGATATGTACCGCCCCAGCGTCGACCGCAACCGTGGAGAAAGCCGCCCGGGTGAGTACCGCAATGCAGAGAATCTCCGCAGCGGAACGCGTATCACGCCGCAGAATCCCCGTACCAACGATCCCGGCGTTAACCACAGAAGGGAAGCCGGAGCAGAACCACAGGGGGCAACCAACAGCAAACGCAACTATGACGCCATTCAGACACGTCCCGGCAGGGTGGAACCCGGCAACAATGTTAAGAACGAACAAAAGCGCAATGCACAGCCGGTGAATAGTGAAAGAGGGAAAGAATCAACAGATCGCAAAAGAACTGAAAAGGCGTCCAATGATAACGGCCCGTCGGCAGCCGGAAACCGTGAGCCCGCAATTAAGTCGGACAATAAACGGAGCAGCGAACCTTCAAGGGAAGCCGTGAAACGCGAATCATCTGACCGCCGGAACGCAGAAGTGAAACGTTCGGCTTCAGAAGAAAGAAGTAAAGAGAAAGCCGGCCGTTCCACGGAATCGTCAAAAGTTGAACGCAAGCAGGCAAAAAGCGACACAGGTAACAAATCCGAAAGGAGCCGTTCCTCTGACAAAACATCGAGCCGTTCATCGCGCAGCAGCAGAAACCGGTAATCATCCCTTTTAAAAAAGGCATGCGGGTGCGGGGTTTTCCCCGCACCCGCTTTTTTTATCGGGTACAACTGCCGCACCCAGAGGTATTCCTGATGAATTGTTTACAACATTTTATTACTTTTGGAACCTTCCGATCACAGCAACTACAATTCCTCATGACGATAAAAACATCATTCCTGTCAGCTCTTTTGCTACTGGCGTTCACCGGCGTATCCTATGGCCAATCGTTCACAGCCGTGTCCGACGGATTTATCAATGTTGGCCGCAGTTCGTTGGCCTGGGGCGATTATGATAACGACGGCGACCTTGACCTCCTTCTTTCCGGTGACCCGGTAAACGGATCGTACACCATGAAAATTTACCGCAACGATGCCGGGACTTTTACCGATATCAATGCCAACCTCACGGGGGTATACAACAGCGCCGTATCCTGGGGCGACTTTGATGGCGACGGCGACCTCGATATCCTGGCAACGGGACGCAGCGCTTCCAATTCGAATACATGGCTGTTTCGCAACAAATCCGGTGAATTTGTCCCCGTTAATGCCGGTTTCCCGGCTGTAGGGAGTGATGGGGCTGTTGCCTGGGGCGACTATGACGGCGATGGAGATCTTGACGCCCTGATAGCAGGCAATTTCAGTTGCCGCTTATTCAATAACAATGGCGGAGTATTTACCGATGTTAACGCAGAATTGCCGCCCATCAATAACGGCTGGGTTGATTGGGGCGATTTCGACAATGACGGCGACCTCGACATCTTTGTAATGGGCGATCTGGGAGGTGTTCTTGTTTCGGATATTTACCGTAACGATGAAGACTTCTTTACTGCAATGGGAACAGGAATTATGCCGCTTTCCGGAGGAACCGCCTCGTGGTGCGACGTTGATAACGATCACGACCTTGACTTACTGGTAAACGGATTTGATGAATACCTTGAACCGAAGACCCTCATCTATCAAAATTTGGGAGGGATGCAGTTTTTTTGTATGATACCGGGAATGGTAAATTCATCATTGGGGACTGTTGCCTGGGGCGACTATGATAACGACGGGGATGCTGATGCGCTGATTACCGGCCAGAACCCTGCCTGCGGAAGCCTTTCATCGGTAATATACCGCAATGACGGGGGGTATATGTTCACCAATATTTCAGCGGGACTGGCGGGCGTTGAGCGTGGCTGTTCCACCTGGGGCGATTACGACAACGACGGCGACCTCGATATTGTCCTTTCCGGAAGTTCTGAATCCGGCTCGCCGATCACTGCGCTCTACCGGAATAATGCAGGCAGTAATGTTTTCCAGGAAAATACCCCGCCGCTGGCTCCTGCCGGACTAACATCAACAGTTTCAGGACACCAGGTGCTTCTGGCCTGGAACCAGGCAACGGATGATCATACCCCCACGCAGGCGCTGACCTACAATCTGCGGATCGGAACCACTCCCGGTGGCAACGAAATAATTGCCTGCATGGCTAACAGCGCCGACGGACACCGGCTGATTTCCCAACCCGGCAACGTTTCAAATGATACTTCCTGGGTCGTGAACCTGCCCGACGGGAATTATTACTGGAGCATCCAGGCGCTTGACCAGGCTTTTCTTGGTTCGCAATTTGCAGGAGAACAGCAGTTTACGGTACTGAATGCCGGAATCCTGAAAAATGAAAATCCGGCTGTCTGTCACTTTCAAAATCCTTTTTCCGATCAACTCTCCATCCGGAGTGAGGGTAAATTCAGGATACAAATCAGGGATTCCTTCGGGCGGATAGTTTATACCGGGGATGAACCGGAATTTCATCATGAAATTGAAACCGCATGTTGGCCTTCAGGGGTATACCTATTGAACATCAGCGGTGAGAAAGGCAATTATATGATGAAAGCCATCCGGAAATAGATGGCTTTCCTATTCGCTTCGGTTATAATTCTGGAGCGTCCGGACTGTTATTCAATCTCTTGTTTCAGGTCGCCGGCAAAATAGCGGTAAAACCAGGTGATGGTTTCAATGCCTTTATAGAAACACTCGAGCTGAAAGTTTTCATTGGGCGAGTGTGCGGCATCGGTATCGAGCCCGAATCCCATCAGTATGCTCTTGATCCCGAGTGTTTTCTCGAAGGTGGTAATGATGGGAATGCTTCCGCCGCTGCGTACAGGCACGGGTTTCACGCCGAAGGTGGTTTCATAGGCTTTGCTTGCTGCGCGGTAAGCCCGCGTTGACGTTGGCGATACATAGGGGAAACCGCCGTGATCTTCCTTTACTCTTATTTTAACACTGGGCGGGGCGATCCTCTCGAAGTGACGGGCAAACAATTGGGCAATTTTGTGGGGATCCTGATTGGGGACCAGGCGCATGCTGATTTTAGCCGAAGCTTTGGCCGGCAGCACGGTTTTTGAGCCTTCTCCGGTGTATCCGCCCCAGATTCCGTTTACATCAAGCGTAGGCCTGATGCCGGTGCATTCCTGTATTGTATATCCCTTTTCACACAGGGGCTCGCTGATATCAATTTTCCGTTTATACTCTTCAAGGTTGAAAGGGGCCCGGGCCAGGTCGTTGCGATCTTCGGCTGAAAGTTCTGTTACGTCGTCGTAAAAACCGGGAATGGTAATATGGTGGTTTTCGTCGTGCAGCGAAGCAATGAGGCTGGCAAGGACGTTGGCCGGATTGGCCACAGCCCCGCCGTACAAACCGGAATGCAGGTCTTTATCAGGGCCTGTGACTTCCACTTCCATGTAGGCCAGCCCGCGCAGCCCCACGGTGATGCTGGGGATATCAAGGGCGATCATGCTGGTATCGCTCACCAGGATCAGATCGGCAGCCAGCATTTCCTTGTTTTCGGGCAGCCATTTTGCCAGGGCCGGAGAGCCCATCTCTTCTTCGCCTTCGAGCATGAATTTTACATTGCAGGGCAATTGTCCTGTTTTTACAAGGTATTCAAACGCTTTCACCTGCATGAAAAGCTGACCTTTATCATCAACAGCGCCACGCGCAAAGATTTTTCCATCGGCGATAACCGGTTCAAAGGGAGGAGTTTTCCAAAGTTCAACCGGATCAACCGGCATCACATCATAGTGGCCGTAAACGAGGATGGTCGGTTTGGCGGGATCGGTGATTTTTTCCCCGTAAACCACAGGATGCCCGGTGGTGGGATAAACCCCGGCTTTATCGGCTCCGGCTTTCAGCAGCGATTCCGTAATATACTCTGCTGCCAGTTTCATGTCATTTTTATGTTCGCTTTCGGAACTGATAGACGGAATTCGGATAAGGTCGAAAAGTTCCTGCAGGAACCTGGCTTTGTTGGCTTCAAGGTAAGATTTAATAGTATCCATCAGGTGTAGTTTTTAGTCTTTTCAAAGGTAATCAAAGATGTTGAACAGGGGGATGGGAATTGATGCAGGCCATAAAAAGAGAAGCTCCCGGTGTTCACGGGAGCTCTCATAAAGTTACAAAACGAAAGGGCTTTCTATTCTTTGATACCGTATTTTGTGCATACTTCGTGGTACGTCATTTTCCGGAGTTCGTCTGCCGTAACGTTTGTTCCGGATGATGTTTTCAGGAAATTACTTGCCGGGATAAGGATGAACCTGAAGTAATAATCGGAAGTTCCGGGTACATAAAGGGCGTCGGAGGTAAACTCGATCTGTCCGTAGTCCGGTATCAGGAAATCCCAGTTTGCGCCAATGGCATAGCAGGGCATGGGCCTAACCGGCGCATCGTAAATATCGCCGGGAAGGCTGCAGTATGCAAGAATAACGCCTGATTCTACAATGTCTTCCGTTATTTCGTTGCACGAAATATCAAAGTACCAGTCGCCGGTTTTACCGGCCCAGGTTGCCGGCTTATACCATTGGGAAGCTATGACATTGGCGTTGCCGTCGATGCCGTCTTTGCCTGCCGGGCCTTCTTTTCCGCATCCGGACCAGGTTATGGATGCTGCAACTGCCAGGAAGATAAACAAATAAAGGTTGGTTTTCATATTTGAATGTTTAGGGTGAATGGTTGTCAGGGGCTGTCTCTGATGCATTGCAATGATACCAATTACTGTGCCATAAAACAATGCTTTGATAAATAAGATTGGACCATTACTTTTTTTTTGACAGGCAATCCGTGCTGTTGGAAGCCGGAATTGAGGATCACAGGGTATGGCATGATCTATAAGGCGGCGGCTTACCTGTAATCAGGAAGCCCGGGGCGTGCGGTATCCGGTATGCTGTTGTCTGAACGGGGACAGTACTGTTTCATTTCAACCGTTTCACCGTCAAAACGGGCGTAGGTGAATTTCGACACCCAATCGCCGAGGATAACGGCCTGGGCTTTCGGGGATATACTGACCACATCCGGGAAATGAACATGCCCGAAGATGAAATAATCGATTGAAGGATCTTTTTGTGCCATTTCCCTGCTGAAAATGATCATAGGTTCCTTTTCCACAGGTACCTTTCTTTTGATGTCGCCTTCGCCTTTCAGCATTTTCGTAAGGCGGCTGCGACGCGAAAAATAAGCGCCGAGCCGGGTGCCGATATCCGGATGTATCCAGCGGTACAGCCATTGGTTGAATCGGCATTCGAACACCATCTTTAAAAATTTGTAACTGTGATCGCCGGGGCCTAACCCGTCGCCATGGGCCAGGAAAAACTTTTTATTTCCGAGTTGCACGATCATCGGGGCGCGATGCAGGAGAATTCCCAATTCATCCTCCAGGTACCGGAACGCCCAGAGGTCATGGTTGCCTCGGAACAGGTGAACTTCGATGCCGGCATCGGTCATTTCACCCAACTTGCCAAGCATACGGATGTACCCTTTAGGAACCACAGTCCTGAATTCATACCAAAAGTCAAACAAGTCTCCCATCAGGTAAATGGCTGAAGCGTCTTTTTTTACCTCGTCGAGCCATTGGATGAACTTCCGCTCACGTATTAAACTTCCGCGGCGGTCGGGAATGCCGAAATGAAAATCGCTGGCGAAATAAATTGCTTTGTTGCTGTCGGTCATCGGTCGTGCCAGTTTCAACAGGAGTTAAAGGGATTTTTATTTGTAAAAAGTCATTAACCAGGTTTTCAGTTCATCGGGCTGAATATTCCGCGCTTTGACGAGGCCGTCGGCCCCGATCAGAATCGCTGCCGGGATGCCGGTGATGCCGCATGCCCTGGCAGCAGGCGAATCCAACCCTTTCATGTCGTTCACATGAATCCATGTGGCCTTATCCAGGCGACAGGCTTTGAGCCAGGGTTCCTTCTGCGTATCCAACGCTATGGCATAAATCTCGAATCCTTTTTTCCGGAACTCATTATAAATGGGTATGAGCCCGGCGTTCATCTTACGGCTTGGCGCATTCCACGAACCCCAGAAATATATAAGGTGCGGTTTGCCTGATAAAGACGTCAAACGGATGATGTTTCCCGAAGCATCCGGCAGGCCAAGGTCTGGCTCCGGGCTCCCGGGAAGCATGGCCTTATTCCGGAGACTCGTCCCGGAAACCTGCGCCCTGTATGCTTCCAGCGTCCTATGAAAAGAAGCGGCATGCTTGTTCCCCGGATAATTCGCCGATAACAGGCTGTCAATCCGGATAAAAAGGGGGAGGTCGGTGGCAGGGGTAACCACTTCATTAGGACCAAACCGGCGGTTGATAACCAGCAGGGAAACCAGGTTCCCGGCATTTGCCTCAAGGAAATTCCTTACCCGCTGTTGCTGTTCACCAAAGATGCCATAATAAGCCGAATCAAGCTGCTCCTTTATTTCTCCGAAATCAGCCTTCGGCCGGCTCGTTATGAAAATTTCCCCCAGCGAATCGGTCTTCGATTGGTTCCGGTTGGTGAACATCAGGAAATCATGATACAGGATGCTTCCTGCCGATCCGGAAACCGAATATTCATGCTGCAGGTTATTGCCGTCGCCCGACAGTTTGATCGTTTCTCCCGGCCCGGATGACAGGGTTATAAAGTTCCTGTCATCGAGTTTCAGCAGGTAAAAACCTGCATCGCCCGATTTTATCCTGAATCTGAATTCGCCGTCTTCCCCGGTAGCAGCAGAGTCAAGGATACAAAGGCTGTCGGGGAACAACTCATAAAGAACAATCCGTTTGCCCGGAACACCGGTAAACTGTCCCTGAATGACCATCGACTTGCGGCTCATATTGTTGCACGAAAAGCCCAACGCCATTATTGCAACAAGCACAACAGGCAGAAATTTTCGTAAGGCAGCCATAGATCAGATATGAGGAAAATTAACGATCACAAAGATCGTAAAATCATTGAAAGAGGCTATTCAATTATCTTAACGTTTATAGGAACGCCATAGTATATTTTAATATGCAGGCAGAAAAAACCTGCCCCCTGAAAAGAGGGCAGGCGCTTTTAGCCAGGAATTCACGAAAGTACAGGCAGCATCAGGTATCTCCATCCTGGCGTTTCATCATGGGAATCATCTCAATAATAATCCGGGTAAGTCACCTTTACATAGTTGTGATAAGCTTTGCCGACATTACCGGATGATGTGAAGCCCAGGACAAGGTGCTTGCCCTGAAGCTGTTGGCTGCTGATCTTATCTCCGGGAGACCAGATCAGGACGTCGTCGATGTAAAAACGAACGAAGTGATCCTGGGTGATCATGATTTTGATCTTATGCCAGGAATTGGTATAGCTGTCGGCAACCATAGCATATTCACCGGTTGTGGTAGCTTTTCCGGAACTGTTGTTATAGCCGGCCTGTATCCAGGCGTGGCCCCTGCATCTCTCGGGTACCCAGGTGGCCTGAGTCCCGGCATACATAATGCGGAAATACGTTCCGAGGGGGATATCCTACCAAAGTACCAACGGCTGATAATCTTTGAGGGTGATTCCCAGGCCCGGGCAAACGCAGTATCCGTTAGCATCGGTAATTTTAAGGTAAACTTCAGCTTCGATGACGACCGGGCCTCCGTTGCCGATGGGGACTTTTGAGATCCCATATCCTGCCGTTGGCGAAGTGGCATTGTTGTCGAACAATCCCTGACGGCCGCATGCCTCGTCAACCCAAACGGGCGCCGGGCTGCCGACAAGATAAAAGGATTGAAGCAGACTTGCTTCCGTATTGAAATTGTTGCTCCAACTTATGCCTGGTAAAGGCTGTGAAGATTCGTTGAATGCTGATTCAGCCTTGTTTTGATTCACAGGAATCAGGTCATCCGTCTCTTTCTGACAACCGGAAAAAGCAATTATCCCTGTTGCCAGCATTAATAAAATTCTAATTGGCTTTTTCATGGTCCTGAATTTAAATGGTTGTCTGTCTGTATTAACTAAGGCACTTCTGCCGCTGCCTGTACCGGGGAATGAGCAATAGAGAATACCGGGAATGTTAGTTGATTTTCTGGAAAATTTGTATGAATTTACAACCTGTATAACGCAAAGCAAAAAAGATAAATAAAAGGATATATGGCGGCTGTAATAATATCTGCAAAAATCAGGGGATAGCCTGCATCCTGTTGCTAAAATCATTTCATGGCTGAACAAACCGGTCAGTGTTCCGAAGATATTACTGCCGGGCGTAAAAACTATCCTGATAAATGGCGAAAATTGCCGGTTATTCAGGGCTGCAGCGGCTATCACCCTTAATAAAAACTACTTTTCGAATGCCGGAATTCCGCTTTTTGCATCCGGGGCAAAATTGTAGTAATTTTATTGTATGCTGGTATTATGATTACTTCCCCCGCTCCCCCTCAGGCTCTGATTTGCATCATCACAATTCAAGGAAAGGCAGAGATGAACCAGGTGATTTCGACCCAGTTAATGTTTTTCGATGTATTGAAGAAGCGGCTTCCCGCAAATCTGTCGCTGGTCCATGAATTGTCTGAATTGTTGGGGATCAGCTACGACAGCGCATATCGTCGTCTGAGGGGTGAAAAGGACTTATCTATCGAAGAATTGCGAAGACTATGTATCCACTACGACATTTCATTCGATTCCCTTATCAACATTGATCACCGGCATAAGGTATTTAACTCTATTGATTTACAGGGCGACAGTTTTAATTATTATACCAAGTTGTCTGCCATAGTTAAAGAC
>Ga0209098_1000470_pt1 | contig 44562 bp, 36 predicted proteins | sample AD_JPNHW1_MetaG_FD_184429 | JGI IMG/M metagenome (GOLD analysis project Ga0209098, IMG submission 184429) | Active sludge microbial communities of municipal wastewater-treating anaerobic digesters from Japan - AD_JPNHW1_MetaG (SPAdes) (version 2) | ecosystem: Engineered > Bioreactor > Anaerobic...
CGCGAAGAAAAAGATGATGCTGTTTTCAAATTGTTTCCTGCCATGGACTTTTTCAGCGACCGTGCGGTCAAAGCGCTGACTGAAATACGCTGTGTAACACGTTAATTTTTATAAGTAAAAAATGTCAGGGATCAAAAGTGCATTAATATCTCCCTTCAGGATCATTCTTATCCTGTTAGGAAGCTTGATACTGTTGTTCCTTATTGCTCCTATAGCAGGAATGTTTCTGGCCACCACGGTTTCTGATATTTTTGAATCGGCAAAAGATACGGAGGTTCGTGATTCTATCTGGCTGACGCTTTTCACGGCCATGGGGGCGACACTTTTTACGGCCATTGGAGCTATACCGCTGGCGTATATTCTGGCACGCAAGGATTTTAAACTCAAAAGGTTTGTGCTGGGGCTTATTGATCTCCCTATTGTCATTCCGCACTCAGCGGCTGGTATCGCTATATTGGGGTTCATTTCGCGTGATACGGCGATGGGAAAATTCGCTTCAAATTTCGGCATCGATCTGGTAGGGCATCCCGCCGGCATATCCATTGCAATGGCCTTTGTCAGCCTTCCTTTTTTGATAAATGCTGCACGCGACGGTTTTATTAGCGTTCCTGTGCGGCTCGAAAAAGCTGCTTTGGTGCTTGGGGCTTCACCGATACGGATATTTTTCAGTATTTCGCTTCCCCTCGCATGGAAAAACATCGTTTCCGGGCTGATCATGATGTTTGCAAGAGGCATGAGTGAGTTCGGCGCCGTTGTTATTGTGGCTTACCATCCCATGGTAACCCCTGTATTGATATTTGAGCGTTTTGGTTCTTTCGGGCTGAGTTATGCCCGCCCGGCGGCTGTTCTCTTCATCCTGGTATCACTGTTGTTTTTTGTGGTTCTGCGATTACTTACAAAAACAAAAAATGCTTGAGCTGAAAAAAATATCGAAACGAGCCGGCGATTTTGCCTTACAGGACATTTCTTTTCATGTCTCAAAAGGAGAATATTTTGTGCTTCTCGGGGTTTCGGGCGCTGGCAAGACCATGCTGCTCGAGATTATCGCCGGCCTTCGGAATCCTGACAGCGGCAGCATAGTTATCAATGGCAGGGAACTAACCCATGTAAAAGCAAACAAGCGCGGGGTAGGGCTGGTTTTTCAGGATAATGCAATATTTCCTCATCTGAGCGTGGAAAAAAATATTGCATATTCTTTTCACGGCAAGGGATATTCAAATAATGAAGTGCGATCGCGGGTTTTGAAATGGGCGGAAACCATGAATATTACCGACCTGCTGAGCCGCAAACCATCAGGACTTTCGGGCGGCGAAATCAGGAGGGTGGCACTGGCAAGGACACTGGCTATGGAGCCGACGGTATTATTGCTGGATGAACCTTTATCATCACTGGATGTGCTGATACAGTATGATATGATCAGGTTGCTGAAAAAATTGCATGAAGCAGGACAGACGATCATACACGTAACCCATGATTTTAATGAAGCCTATTCGCTGGCGGATACCCTCACCATCATTAATTCAGGAAAAATAGAGCAGACAGGGCCTCCGGCTGAAGTGTTCAGAAACCCCGCAAGCCGTTTCGTATCCGCCCTGACCGGCATCAGAAATTTTTTCACATGTTTGGAGTCGAAAAGAGTCGAAAATCTATACTGTATTAGGATCAAAGATGGTATTCATTTATATTCGTCTGAACCTTGTTCACCCGTTGCTTCGGTTATTATCCGGGAAGATGAGATAGCATTCCTTCCAAAGGATGGGAGCGTGGATAACAATGTTTTTGATGGGGAAATTACAGATATCATTCCTTCACCTGAGTTTTTCAGTGTGGTTGTAAATGCCGGGATCAATTTTTTTGCGAGAGTGACTAATGAAGAAATGAAAAACTTGAATCTTCATACAGGAGACTCTGTGAGAATAAAAATTCCTCTAGGCTCCGTAATACCGGTTTGATCAGGGTGTTGCCAAGGTGAAATCTGCTTTTAAAATTTCCGATTTTATTGAAACCGATAAGGTTCTTGATATCAGAACTATTCGCACAGCATACATGATATGTAGAAATAATTGTAAATTTATGGAATTCGATCATCAGATGCATCTTTTATCCCATCAAAATAAAAATTATGAAACTAATTGAAAAATCATTAATCGTCCTGTGCCTAATGACAACGAATTGTATCGCACAGACACCGGAGCTAAAAGAGCAATTCATTAATTCTGTTTACCAGACATTTGTTGACAGTTCTTTTACTCAATACTATTTAACAGACGATTGTTCCAGACTATGGCTTTCAAGTCCCAAGATTAAGGATGATTTTGCGCCTTTTTGCCCTGACAGTATTTTTCAGAAGATTTTTTTGAAATCAGAAACAGACACTCTTACCGAAACGTGGCAGTGCCATAATTTAAAAAATTCAAAATGTATAAGTTTGGATTTAAAGTATTCTTTTGTTCGAAATAAAACCTTGCCACAGGAAAAAAAAGTTTACACATTCAGTAAACCGATTTTCAGTGACAATTACGAATATGCAGTAATTGAAATGAGCTATTTTTGTGGGCCGAAGTGCGCGTATGGTTGTACTTTTTTATTTAAAAAGATCAATAGCCGATGGCAAAAAGTAGCTGAAACAAATTGCTGGGCGAGCTGACCATAAAATACCTGCCCACTTTCCTTTTAAATTCCCCCTAAAAACTTCATTGTCCCCACAACCTCATATTTCGCTGGTATTCTAAAATATTTTTCCACCCGCATAAAACCCAATTTCAGCGAAATAATACTTCATGTATTTTCAATCTGTTGAGTTTTTTTTTGTAGGAAATATTGTGTCCACTCCGAAAAGCCCCATTTTCCTTATCCTGCGACTTTTTGCCCTTAATTCCTGGCGCTTATCGCAAACTCTATGGTGACTTTACGTGCATCGTAAACTTTGCTTACTGTTGGTCGCCCAAAACAGGCGACACAAGCAATGTCTGGAAACGCAACCTGAATTATAATAATTCCCGGATCAGCCGGTCAAGCAACAACGCCCCATACCGGACCAGCGGGTTTTGTATTCGTTGCATCATGGATGAGGTGACTACAAGTGTTTACGAAAACATGGCCGAAGAGGTTATTCATGTTTATCCCAGTCCGGCTGCTGACATTATTTTTGTTAGTATTACCGGGGAGCTGCATTTCAGATTGAAAATATACGCTATGGCGGGAGCCTGTCTGCTGCAAAAAGAATTAAACCAGGGTTTGAATGAAATTGACATAGGGTTGCTGACACATGGGATTTATCTGATTCAAATAACGGGTAAGGACATCATCTTAAATAAAAAATTGATTAAGGAGTAAATCAATATACAGCCCATAATTTATATTGCTTCGATGGCTATTTCCCGATCGGTAATGCAAGCATGATAATTAGAGCTCATTTAAAGAAAATATTCGGCTCAAAATTTAGGCAAATTGAGCTATAAGTATTATATTTGTGAGCTAAAAACTAAAATAATGATAGACACAAGAAAACAGCAAATAATTGATTTTATAGAAAAAACAGGAGAATGTTCTTCAAAAGAGGTTTTCGAAGGAGTGAATATTTCCGTGAGCTATGCTACATTGAAAAGATTGTTACTGAATTTAATGTCAGATAATTACATTTCCACGAAAGGTCAGGGTAAGGGGACAAAATATATAATTTCGCCTGCTTATCAAGTAATTCAGCCAATTGATGTTGAGCTATATTATAAGAAAGAAATTGATGAACGAAAAATAATAGAAGGATTCAATTTTACGGTTATAAATGAAGTTTTAGCAAAAAACAGCGTTTTTGCAGAAAAAGAATTGTCAAAATTATATGAACTGCAAAAATATTTTCAACAAAATATTTCTCAATTGTCTGAAAGCGAGTACAAAAAGGAATTTGAGCGCTTAGCAATAGACCTGAGTTGGAAGTCTTCTCAGATAGAAGGGAATACCTATTCTTTGTTAGAAACGGAGAAATTGTTGAAAGAAAAAGAACTTGCTGACGGAAAGACCAGGGAAGAAGCGATTATGCTGTTAAATCATAAGGATGCCCTTGATTTTATCATTGATAATCCAAATTATCTTTATCCTCTGAGTGTTTCCAACATCGAGGATATCCATAGTGTTTTAGTTAAGGAACTTTCGGTAGAAAGAAATATAAGGAAAAGACGTGTCGGTATATCAGGAACTAATTACCGGCCATTGGACAATGAATTTCAGATATCCGAGGCCTTACAGAATACCTGTATCGTGATCAACAACAAAGAAAGTATTTTTGAAAAAGCCTTATTAGCATTAGTTTTAATTTCTTATATCCAACCGTTTATGGACGGAAACAAAAGAACAGCAAGAATAGTTAGCAACGCTATTTTGATGCATGAAAAATACTGTCCATTATCATTTAGAACAGTTGATTCTATTGAGTATAAAAAAGCGATGCTTTTATTTTATGAGCAAAACAATATCTCAAAATTGAAAGAAATTTTTATGAATCAATTTGAATTTGCAGTAAATACGTACTTTTAAAACGGAAAAAACTCCCATAAAACTTCATTGCCCCCACATCCATCTTGCTTCGATGGTAATCAAAAATGCCTCATTGTGTGGGGTATATTACTTTTTATAATCACCTTTTTTTTAAAATCCAAATTCCGCATTAAAATTTCCTATTGCGTAGTATTATAAAAAATTCCGTATAATATGCTGATTTTAAATATTATGATCATATGTTTTTAATGTGGAATCGACAAAGTAAATGTAATCCCGACACTGCGTGTGCGGGACAGGTTCCCGAAAAATAAAAAATTGTCGGAAAACAGTTACTAAGTCGGGATTAACCCCCAAAAGCATTAGTTCGCCCACTCCTAATGCTTAATTTTGGTTTAAACAAAAAAAATAATGTTAAGATTCTTGTTTTTTTATCTATTGTTTTTATATTTGTAAAAATATTTAAAAAGGTTTTATAATTGTCGGCGAACTGTTGCGGGTCTAAAATTTAATACGCTAATATACAGGCATTTTTCAAAATTCATACTTTTCGAAAGGGGTACCTAATAACAATATTTTAAACATGTAGGCGATAAAAATATTTTTTATGAATTAGAAAAATTATTAATATTTTAAAAAAATGTAGAACATAGACTTCTTTTAAAAAACCCGGGCTTGTCTAAAAATATTCACGAGTTGCTTAATTCTAATGAAATAATAAAATGAAACACTTATTTACAATTATTTTGATCGCAATAACGATGGCTGGTTTTGCGCAAATTCCTACAGATTCACTATCGTGTTGGCTTTCTTCTGATATGGGCGTCGTAGCAAATATGAATAATGTTCAACAGTGGGATGATCGCAGCGGTCATATGAGAAATGCCATCACAACCTATGGAAATCCCCAGTTGATACCTAATGAAATATGCGGCAACCCGGTAATCCGATTTAATGGTACGAGCAATGGAATGACACTTCCTCCTTTTGAATCGTTTTCAAATATGAGGGGTGCAATCATTGTCGTGGGAAGAATTAATGGACCAGGTAATGGCGCAGCAGGTTATGGAACTTTTGTTTCTACGTGGGTAGGCTCAGGAGTGGCCTGGCAATTTGCTGCAAATCTAAATACTTACTCCTGGTTTGATGGGGTGGGAGGTTCCGTAAGTCCAATAACGGCATCTCCACCAAATCAATGGGGCATACTTTCGTTAAACAGAAGGTATGACGACACCTTGCAATTCTATAAAAGTGGGATTTTAGTGCAAAATAAGGTTATTGCAAATATTCAACCTACACTGAATAGTATTAAAATTGGCTATAGCGGCTCTTTTGAAGTATTAAACGGAGATATTGCCGAAATAATTATTTACAACAAATCCCTGAGCGATGCTGAAATATATCAGGTGAACACCTATCTGGCCAACAAGTATTGTTTTAATAGCAGCGTGCCTCAACCTACTGCATCAAGTCAGACTAGTTGTGGCCCTTCAAGTTTTATACTTTCTGCAAGCGGTGGAATTCACTACCGATGGTATAGCGATTTAAACAGCACCACTCCCTTAAGTACTGACGCATACTATACCACGCCACTGCTTACTTCAAGCGATACGGTTTATGTTGCAAATTATAACGACACGTTAGAAAGCGCCCGTACCATAGTAACAGCAACAATATTCCCACTTCCAATTGTTACACTCGCTCTCAATCCTGATACTGTTTGTTTAAATTCCGGTGCATTTAATCTTACAGGTGGTTCACCTTTAGGGGGTATATATTCAGGAGCCGGAGTGAGTGCGGGGAATTTTGATCCTAACAATGCAGGTGTTGGGTTGCACGATATGATGTATACATATTCGGATACAAATTATTGTACTAATAGTGATACGACGCAGATATATGTTGATTTGTGTACAGGGCATGAATCTGTTTCAGATAAGCAATCTGTGTTAATATACCCAAGCCCGACAAATGGCATATTATTCATAAATTCAGATCATCAGTTTTCAAATATTGAAATTTTAAATTTTCTTGGAGAAAAGGTTTATGGTGCAGCATTAAATGCCACTAAGGCAGAAATCAATTTGAGTGAAATGCCAGGAGGAATTTATTTTGTAAGGATAAATTCTGAAAGTGAAAGTCAAATTGAAAAAATAATTATTCAATAAGATTTTAGCCTGAATAATTCACATATTGGGCTAAAGCCCGAATAATCAAGGTGCTTTAATAGCCCCGACTTTAAAGTCGGGGCTAATGAAAGAGCCTATACCACAGGGGCTTTAGCCCCAAATAAAATGTTGTGAATTAATCAGGTTAGGGCAATATAAAACCTTCCATAAATGTTGCTGCCACCAACCCGCAGGCGGGGGGTTGACAGATACGAAAATAGTTATCTTTTGCTTTTCGGTTCGTGTCACCGGAATATTATTGTCCGATTAAAAAGACATATCGTCCCTGACGGGACTTCTTCTTTCTTTTATCGATCTCTCTACCAATATTTTGTCCCTAACGGGACAGTCCGACTTTGGCGGACTGAATATTGGTAGAACAAAAAAGAACCCCCGAAACTATAAGTCCCGTAGGGACGAGATATATCATGCATTTCACGTTTTCTGTTTATATTATCCGGACAACAGTGAAACTTTTTATTGCCCGCAATCGTTTACACAAAAGCTTACAATTGATTCTGTTTAATACAAATTAATGGTATGTACTCATTTATACTTAGAAATACTGTTTGAAGAACTTCAAACAAAGTTAAAATCAACGTATTACGATAACATAATAGTTATGGGCTATTTTGAAAAAAACTGCATCACTGACAATATTGATAATAGAAATTATGAATTTAGAGTTTTTATATAAAGGATTAATACTTGGATTTTCAGTCGCTGCTCCCGTAGGACCTATAGGTGTACTTTGCATAAACAGGACTATTAATAAAAACTTTGCAGCAGGATTTGTCAGTGGTTTAGGTGCGGCAACGGCTGATTTAATATATGGATTAATTGCAGGATTAGGATTGGCAGCAATTTCGACTTTTCTAATTGACCAAAAAATGTGGATTCAATTTATTGGGTTAGTTTTCTTGATTTATCTTGGGATTAAAACGATAATAAAAAAGGATAATGATATTGAGTTTAAGTCAGTAGTTGATAAAGGATTATTAAAAGACTACTTTTCTACATTGATTCTGACTATTACGAATCCTATGACTGTTTTATTCTTTATTACTGTATATGCTGGTCTGGGATTGTCTAATACAATAAATGAATTTCATTCTGTAATGCAGTTAATATTTGGCATATTCTTGGGCTCTTGCATTTGGTGGTTGTTCTTGAGCGGACTAAGTAATAAGTTGAAAACGAGAATAAGTAAAAAAATTTTAAAAAGGATTGATTTGGTCTCCGGCATTTTAATCCTATTCTTTGGAATATCGATTTTGATTAATATGATTAAAGAAATAAAATAAAAAACAGCCCATAGTAAACGCCGATATGCCAAGTGGCACCAGCAAGTCGCCAAGTGTCTATCACGCAGGTTAATTAGTTTTGGAGGATACAGAAGCAGTTCCGGAACCCCGCCAGGTACATGGAGTCGATCGTTATAGATACAGTATCGGGAAACAGGACAAGACACTCCTAAGCTTTCCTTCCCCTGTTATTCCCCCCGGGCTTTCTGCCACTAAAACGGGGTTTGGGCCTGTTCTTCAGTGGCTCATACAAAGGGCATTCACCAAATATTTGAGGGACGATACCTTTATGCACTTCTTCGCCAAGCAGTTTTTCAATAGCGGCAAATTTTTGCTGTTCTTCCGGGCTGATCAGGGTGATGGCGATGCCATCGGCTTCGGCACGGGCGGTGCGGCCTATGCGGTGGATATAATCTTCCCCGTCGTTCGGGACGTCATAATTGATCACCATGTCGATATCTTCCACATCGATGCCACGGGATAAAATATCGGTAGCCACCAGCACATTCAGCTTGCGGTTCCGGAAATCAAGCAAAACCTGTTCACGGTTTTTTTGGTCGAGGTCGGAATGAATATCTTCTACTTTCAGTCCTTTCTGTTTCAATTCACGGCTCAGTTGTTTGGCGCTGATTTTTGTAGAACAAAACACCAATACCGATCCTAATTTTTCCGAATCAAGCAGATGGGTTACCAGCGGGACTTTCTGATTGCTATACACCACATATGCCAGTTGCAGCACCTTTTCCGAAGGTTTGGCAAGGGCGATGCTTATTTCTGCAGGCTCAACAAGGATCTTGCGGGCCAACTGGCGTATCTCGTTCGGCATCGTGGCTGAAAACATCAGGTTTTGCCTGGTCTTTGGCATGTACGAAATGATTTGCATGATGTCGTCGTAAAAACCCATGTCGAGCATACGGTCGGCCTCATCAAGGATCAGGTATTTCAAATGTGAAAGATCTGCATAGCCCTGGTTCAGGTGGGCGATCATACGTCCGGGGGTGCAGATCACCACATCAACGCCTTCGGTCAGCGACTGTTTTTCATTTCCGAAAGAGGCCCCGTCGGTACCTCCATACACGGGGATAGAACTCACCGGAGTGAAATAGGAGAAACCCTCCATCTGCTGGTCTATCTGCACGGCAAGTTCACGCGTGGGCACGATGACCATAGCTTTGATGTGTTCGTGGTGTTCCGAAGTGATGATGTTATTGATAATAGGTAATAAAAAAGCGGCCGTTTTGCCTGTGCCTGTCTGTGCCGAGCCGATCAGGTCTTTGCCCTGCATAATAAGAGGGATGGCCATTTCCTGTATCGGGGTGGCAGCCTGGTAACCGATAGCATCTATCCCTTCAAGCAGGCGGGGGTCGAAGCCAAATTCATCAAATTTCAAAGTAGTTCGTTTTGTGCAAAGGTACTATTTTTCAGGCATCTTCAGAACAGTTCTGTAAATCGTTTGCGCGCCATAGGGGAATCAAGGCTCCACACCGTGGCCTTACATTTGCAAACCCTGAAAAGCCCCATCACTTCATAGCCGGCGGCTTCTATCCAGGGCTGCAAAAACGGGCGCGAAGCCACAATCTCCTTTTTCAGGGCGAGGTCATCGTTGGCCTCATTGGCGGTGCCGGTTACACGTATTTGGATACCCTCAGCGTAAAAACATAATTCTACGTTCGGGTTAGTGAGAAGCTGTCTGTAAAAATCTTTATTTTTTCCTGTGGTGAAAATGATGCCTCTGTCATCGGTTTTGTAAATCATGATCCCCCGCACGCGCGGCTGGCCGTTATCGGTGGTGGCAATGAACGACAAAGGATTTTTTCCGATAAAATCAAGGATTTCTTCTTTGGTGTTTAGCATATTTTATGGATTTTCTTTAGATTGTAAATTTCAAAATCTCCCTCAATAAATTTGCCCATCCTGTAAAGACTTTCGCCCGCTCCGCATTCGACAAAAGTATTGACCCCGTTATTCAGCAGAAACCTAAATGTCTGATACCAGTCGAAACCATGAAAAATATTATGTGTAAGCTCCGCGATGATCTCATCTTTGGTCAGAATTATCTTTTGGTTGACCGGAGAAACAAAATGTAAGGTATTATTTCCAATTTCCATTGTCCAAAGCGCTTCATGAAATTCGGCGGCAGCCGTTTTCAGCAAAGGGGAGTGGTAAGGGTGCGAAACAGGCAGCATACGGACTTGCAGTGCGCCCATGTCAGTTGCATTAGTTAAAATTTGTTCAAGATGCCGGCGATGGCCCGACAGCAGAAACGAAAACTCACTGTTCTGATTGATGATAAACACCCCGGAACTGAAAGGAAGAATAAGCGAGGTCACATCATCAAGGCTAAGCCCGCCAATGGCGCCCATAGAAAAAGGGGTTTCCTGAAGGTTTTTTTCTATGGCCCCGAAAGCTGTTTTTATCATGTTCAGACCGGTCTCAAAATCTATCGAACCGCAATGGTACAAGGCGGCATATATTCCCATGCTGTATGAAGTAACATAAGCGGGATATTGTTTTTTTGAATGTAACAAATCAGAAACACAGCAACTGATGATATAGGCTATGTATTGAGATTTCAGTTGATCCGTAAGGAAATTATTGTTTATTACATCAAAATCCCTGAGATCGCTGCCGGTGATATCAGAAGCTTTTTCAAGATAATGAGGTAATCCGGTTCCGTAGCTTTCTATGACCTGTGTCTCTATGCCAAGGTATTCGGGCACAAACGCAGGAAAGAGATGAGCTGTTTTTCTATGATCAATTTTTTTTTCGTTTGTAATGACAGTCATAGATATTGTTTTTTTTCTCTGTGGTTCTCTGTGTTAGCTCTGTGTGACAATAAAAAAATTACACATTTGCCATTCAGTGTTCCCAGAGTAACGCAGAGGTGCATGGAATATCCTCTCATTTACTCAAGTTCAGCCACAAAATTAAGAAATTTTTGCAAAGACTCTTGCTTCACTTTGTCGAAGTGATAGTCGATGTTATCCCTGTAATAGACTTCGATATCAAAACTAACATCAACAACGGCCTTGTATTTTTTTACAACATCACTGATATGTTCAATTCCGTACCTCAGGGCAGCAGAAAAATTTTCGGCTTGATCTTCGGGCAGACCTGGTCTGCAGACCCATACAGCAAATACAAAAGGCAAGCCGGTAAATTTTTGCCATTCGGCGGCAAGGTCCCGTTTATGTGCGAAGTGTTTTGAGATTTCTATGGATTTGTCGCCGATCACCACAAAAGCATCCGTAGCGTGATGATCTTTGAAATTTCGCACATTTAATGACTGCCATTCCGGGGCGATTTTCCAGTAATGCCTGGCCAGCACTTTTGTCAAGCGTACCGAAGTGGCTGATTCGAGGTCTAAGCCAATGGTTTTAATGTCTTCGGTCTTTTTATTGCTGAGCAGCAGAACGGTTTTTACTTCTTTTACGGCTCCTAAGCAGTAATCGGTAATGATTTTGTGTTCCGGAAGGGAAGGTAGCGCACCGGCCGGCACCAGGGCAATGTCGGCATTTCCGGCAGCAAAACTTTCGGCACATTGGGCAGGAGGGGACAGCATCAGCGTGAAATCACCAGGCAACCCGGAGTTTTCTATTCCAAAAACAAACGGAAAAGTGTTGGCGTACGAAACAGCAGCGATGCGAAGCGGGTTTGACATGATGATATTAAACGATCAGGTGAAAAGATCACAGATGTTCTTTACTCGACAGGTATTGCCTGTGAGCTATTTCATCTGAATTATTTTTTTAGAACAAATTAGTTTATCGTTTACGATAAACCGGATAAAATAAATAAACTGTCCCGTACCTTTAAATGATACGGAATAATTTCCGGCCGCTTGTTGAGTATCTGTCAGCTTTTCGATTAATCGGCCAAGATTATCAAATACCTGAATGTTGACCCGGGCATCTTCAGGTATGGTGTATTCAATCAGGGCTTTCTCGGTAAAAGGATTGGGCGATGTTTTAATGTTGTAAATGGAAGCATCCGGAGATGTGTATTCGGCGGCTATAGTTGTCTGTTCAGAATTTTCCTGGTTTTGTGATAGCTGGTATGCGTTTGCATAATAGGCCGCAATATGTGCTTTGGTATGTTCACCTTTTTTGTAAAATGTTATTGAAAGCAGCGGATACCTGACAATCGGGTCGGAATTCTGTGCATACCAACGGTAGGTGATGGTTTCTGCCGGGTTATTGTCCTGTTTTCGCATGAAGCGTACCCTTAATACATTTTGTATTTTTACATCTCCGGGAAGAATGAGAGTGCCGTATCCGTCAGCAAGAGTAGTATAAGTTCCTGAGATAACTCTGGATTGATTATTTGCGATCGCTTGGCCGGAGTATGCACCTGCACAGGACGAGCCGTAGGTAAAGGGAAAAGGGAATTTCACAATGGGGCTGTCATAGACAACAGAACTGTATTCATTTGAATTTCCATATTCCTCCATGCCCGAAGCGCTGACTTTGAAATAAAAATCTGTTTTATTTTCGCGGAGTACAATATTTGCTTCGGGGTACAAACTACTTTTTTCAAAATTTTTGGCTGCAAACATATAACTCGTCAGTTCCCCGGTTTTATTCAGTTTGCTGAAATCCCAAACCTGGTCAGGCCCGGGATTGCCTTCCCGCACACTGTCCGTGATGATGAAGGGTTGTTCATCGGCATTCAAATAGGCATTATTGTCGTATGTCAGGACATGCTGTGCAGAGGTTGTTACAGCGAGTAGACTCAATATAGCGAGGCTAAGGACTATTTTTTTCATGGGTAATTAATTTTTATTTGATATGAGCTATAAATGAAGAACAAATTTATTGATTTTTTCTGAATATTAATTTGGGATATCAAAAACGGTCAAATCTTTTTTTGTGGTACTGCTTGAAATTATTTTAATTTGTGGTTAAAATAAATAATACGAAATATTTGAAACCAAACTTGTTTATTATTTCCGAATGTAGTACCGATTGCTATCGGTACGAAATGAGGAATCTCTTTGTTTTCAAGTACTTCAATGGGGTGAATAGTTACAAAAATTCAAATACATATTGATCTGAATATTTCGGTGCGCTGCACCTATTTTTTGCCATTGCTACTGTTTTTATAAATATTATCGGTGCTCTGCACCTCTTTTTTTAAAAAATCACTAAACGAAATCCATGTTTTTTCCTTTAGCCCCCAAAGGTGGGAACTAGGAATGACAGGCTGTTTGTGCCGATTAACATAAAATTTATTGTCATTCTGATTGTAGTACCTATATCTATTGGTACGAAAAGAGGAATCTTTATTTTATTTTGGCAATAAAAAAAATTTCCTTCATAATCCAGACGATATGGATGAATAGAGAATGATATAACGATACTGCTTATTTATTTTCATCAAAATATGTTTTTTTTGCATCCATTTTTTCTTTGTAACCATAAGGAAAAATTGCATTATTATTTTCGGTCATTTTATCCATTAATCCCTTTACGTAAACCTGTATCTGTTTTGGTAAATCGTAGAACTTCGCATCGACTTGTGTATTGCGTTCAAAATCAAGAGGCCCGTTTTGATGCCTGATAGCATGTTTTAGGCCTTTATAATAAACTATTATTTTTATCCGTCCATCTTCAGTATCGTTATTTCCGGAAGTGCCGTAAACAATCACAGGATCAATTAACCCGTCGCCGTCAAAATCCTGTAAGTCGAAATACTTTGTCCAAAACCAGATTGAATATTCGGGAGTATCCGCTTTGTTTTTCGCCATGATAAAATCTCTCAAAATCCAGTCAATGATCAGTTTTCCCTCTTGTTTTTTTAAATTAAATGCTTTTATCGTATCATTGAGAGGTTCGGCATTTTGTCTTTTGTATTCTCTCTCTGTCAGCAATAAATAGTGTTCTCCTGACAGATCTTTGTAATAATATGCCCTGAAGATCGTATAGTCAATTCCTAATTCTGCTTTTATTTTGTCTGTGAAAACACTATCAGTTTCTTTTTCGGTGAGAATTTGATACATGTTATTGGCATTTTGAGCATTTGTCACAGAGAATATACATTGAAAGATCAAAATAAAAAATACCTGTTTCATTTGCGTTTGAGTTATATTGTTGACAATAATACAATTTTTAGCTTCTGAAATAGGGCTTGAAATATCATATCACGGAATCACCCTTTCCAATTTTTGATTGTAAAATAATAGACCTCCTGTAAAGGTAATTATTATTTTGATCTCAGGTAGTTCAATATCAACTCAGCACTTTTTTCAATGCCGATTATTCCTGTATCCATGCAAAGTCCGAATTGTTTGGCGTCCGACCATTTTTTGCCGGTAAAGGTGCTGATATAATGAACCCTGTCTTTATCGCTCTGAGCCACCTTTTTTACGGCCTCCTCTTCTGTGACCTTATAAAGGTCCTGAATTCTTTTAGCTCTGAATGCCGGATCAGCATGGAGAAAAATACTGAACAGATTCGGGTGGTCGCGAAGAACATAAAATCCGCACCGGCCTATGATAACTGACGAACGGTTATTAGCAATGTGTTTAATGATTTCTGATTCAGCATTAAATACATCAAAGGATGTCGGGGGAAACATTTTCTGATGGGGGACAAACGCATCCGATGCTGTGCCACTGTAAATCCAGAAAGTATTCCAGAACGACTCGATTTTTTCATCACGTAATTCCACATCCTTTTCGGCCGTAGAAAGCTGTTCCGCCGCCTTTGCAATGATTTCATGGTCTGCATAATACATGTTCAGCTCTTTGGCTAGTTGCTGTCCGATGTACGCACCGCCACAGCCCAGTTCGCGGCTGATGGTGATGACAAAAGGTGTTTTTTGATCCATTTTTTACCTCCTTAATTTTTTATTTTATTTCTTGAAGAAAAATAGTTTATAAACGGGTTAAATGAACCTAATATGAATTGATTTTCAGACTTCTGCGCCACCTGTTTCCTGCAACATGGATATATATAATGATTTACTGTCATTTGTAAATAACCGTTGATTTGTATTATACAAATATAATAAAAATTTATTAAAAAAGCAAGGAATATAGACGATTACAACTGAATAAGCGACTGGTGGCGGAAAAAACTAATTTTTTATAAATTTACGGACTACCGGCCTGTTTGCCCCATCGGCAATCCGGAGCAGATAAAATCCCTTCGTCAGAAATTGCACCGGAATTTCAAATGTAGGGTTATTGCCGTCTGTAGTTTGTTTGTGGTAATATACAGTTTGTCCCAGCAGGTTGCTGATGCTGATTTCAAGATGGGAATCCGGTGCCGGGGACAGCGAAAATCTCAGGATGTCGGTCACCGGATTGGTTAATGAAACCTCAGTGTTTCCGGCTTGTGTTTCGCTGATGCCAACGGTGGTTTGATCAACTAACAGGTTCATAACCACCGGCAGGTGATCTGACATGTCGTATAGGGCATCAATAACATCGGAGGGCGCGCTGTTGTTTGTTCCGTAATTAATAGCATCATTCCGGTGATTCCCGTCGTTACCAATGGCCTGATAGCTGCCATTAATATAGTGAATGTGATCGGTGCCGTTTTTTATAAATTCACTTTGCAGAATAAAATCATAACGGTCGTCCATACCTCCGGTTGCAAAACAGCCGTCGGAGGATGTATGCGTTGATTGTGTGTGGATGCTGCTATAAGAGTAGTTGTTATACCAATCTCCAATCATATTTATCGGGTCATAAAAACGTATATTGACATTGGAATGATTGATAAAATTCTGGAAACATTGTTCGTCAGCAGTGCGGATATTAAAGTCGCCCATGAGCAGATAGTTGGCTTTTTTGTTTATGCTGTTGAGGTAGTTCATAAGAGTGTTCGACTGCGTAATCCTCGTGGTAGAGTCTGAAATAGTGTTGCCGGCCTTAAGATGTATCACAATGCAGGTAAGGTAAGCGGTATCTGTAGTGGCAATATTCCATGCTTTATAATAAAAATTATATATGTTGATATCCCTTACACTGGTATAGATATTTTGCTGGGATTTCAATACAAGTTTGTCGGAATTATAAAACATGGCATTTGACAGATCCGAGCCCGCATTGTTGCTCATGTTGCCTCTTTTGTAATGTGTTACGCCATCCGTATTCAGTATGTCGTCGAGCACGTGCTGGTGTGTGGCGGTAACCGGGTTCACCTCATTGGCAGTAAAAATATCCGGGTTGATATATTTTGCAATTTTTTTCAGGCAGTTGTCTTTGGTGGCAGTAGGATTATTGGCTGCGGTGCAGTAGGTACTGGTGCGGTAATAATACATCAGGTTGTAGTGCATCACCCTGATCGTGTCTTGAGAATAGGCCACGGTTGAGATCGCTGTAAGGAACAGAAGGATAAGTTTTTTCATAAAAAAATAATTGTACAAAGATACGGAATAAAGAACTCAATGAAGCATCGGATTAGAATGAATATTACACCGTTTTAAGGTCAGAAGAAAATACACATATTCGGAATGGCGGAACCCATAAAAAATTGTTTTGATATTATCTTTTAAAAAATTTCCTGCCCACCGGTTTATTCTTTCCATCAGATATCCTGAGAATATAAACGCCCTGGCTCAGAAAATCAACAGGAAATCCGAAGGTGTCGTAGGTTCCGGATGTTTCCCTGCTGCATGAATACACCGTCTGCGCGAGAATATTAATTATGCTGAATTCCAGCTTGGAAACAGAGTCGCTGTTTATTGACAAATAAAGCATGTCAGTAACAGGATTAGGAAAGAGAACCTCCGGAATTTCGGTATTAACATGTTTCTGATCTATCAATAGATCCATAGAAACCGGCAGGTGATCCGACATGAGGTATAACGCATTGGTAACCTCTGCAGGAGCACTGGTATTTGTTGTTCCTTCATTAACGGCCAGGTTAAAGTGATTTCCGTCTTGTCCGATGGCTTTATACGAGCCATTAATGTACTTCATATGATCTGTCCCGTCTTTTATGTACTTGCTTTGCAGGATAAAATCAAACCGGTCATCCAAACCGCCTGAGGTATGACATCCGTTTCCGGTGCGATGTGTCGATTGTGTGTGATAATTGCTGTATGTGATATCTGCATGCCAGTCTCTTACCATATTAACCGGATCATAAAACCGGATGCCTGCATTTATATCGTTTACAAGATTCTGAAAACATTGCTCGTCGCCCGTGTAAACATTAAAATCTCCCGAAAGCAGGTAATTTGCTTTTATATTGAGTGAATCAAGGTAGGCCATCAGGATAGTTGTCTGTTCAATTCTTTTCAGGCTGTCTGAGGGAGTGCTTCCCGCTTTCAGATGGACAACAATGCATGTCAGGAATGCAGTATCATTCGTTGATTCCAGATCCCATGACTTATAATAGAAATTATAAATGTTGATATCCCGGTATAGCGTAGGAATACTGTGCTGCGACAGTATCTCAAGTTTATCCGAATTATAAAACACGTCGTTTACACTGATATCATTTGATAGATTTGTGAGGGCTCCTCTCTTGAAATGAGTGATGCCTTCTGTATTCAGCACCCGGTCAAGGATACGCTGGTGCATCGAATCCTGGGGGCTCATTTCGTTGGCGGTTAAAATATCGGGCTTTACAAATTTTACAATTTTCTTAAGACAGCTATCTTTTGATGCAATTGAATTTGTCGTGTCGTTGCATCCAAAAATGTTTTTTCCATAATACAGCATATTGTAATGCATTACCCGGATAGTGTCCTGAGCATAGGCTGTTCCGGAAAACACGATAAAGAAAAACAACAAAAATTTTTTCGATTTATTCATCACGCAAATGTACAAATTAATGTTATACGCGACATTGAATGAAAGAAGGCTGTTGAAATATTATATAATATGTGTTTGAATAAAACATACTATTTTCTATACATCTATCAGGGACTTAAAGGTAAATTTTTGTTTGAGTTTCCTGCCTGATACTATGCTTATATTTTTGAGGAAGTCCGCTGGTTTCCACTGAACTTTAAATGGGCAGCTTTTCGCCCGGAACTAAGGCACTGGTAGTAGTTCTGACCTTACTCACAGCAATAGTGGCAGCGATCACCGAATAAGCAGGAGCAAAGATGAATCCGACCACGGGTACAAAGAAAAAGAAAAAATAGAACACCATACCGTTGGCAACAGACATACCGCGGTTCTTTCGTACAAATTTCACGCTTTCGCGGATACTAAACTTAAAACGTTCATTCGAATAATCGATCATCGAAAACCCATAGAAGTAACAGGTGATAAAAAACATGATCACCGGTGTTATCCATCCCACAACAGGTATGTAGCCAAGGAAAAAGAACAATACCATAAATCCCATTTCAATAAAAAAATTCCGGATCACGATGCGGATTCCCCGCCAGATATCTTTTAAAAATTGTCCGATACGAAAAGGATAATTAGTTCCCGTGAGAATTTTGTCTGTTTTTTCGGAAAGCAAGGCCAGCGCCGGAGACAGTATAGCAAGCACCACATAACGGTACACCGATGAATAAAACAAAAACAGCAGCACGTACAGGCCGACCTTAAATATCCATTTGATGGCGATCACAGCAAATTTAAAAAAACCTTCGGGGTTTTTAGACAGGCCTGTAATGTCAAGGATCCAATCGGTAAATAAACCTATATATTTCCAACCGAAAAAGATCACCAGAATGAGCATGGCCAGGTTGATGACGGCAGGCAAAAAAACATAACCCCAAAGTTTGTTTTTCACAATGAGTTTGTGTGCATCGGAATATGATGTAAAGCCGGTTTTGAAGTTTGGAAATAGTGCCATCCTTTAGGGTTTCCCTTTGATTGCTTTTTTAACGGTTCTGCCGATCTTCGTGAGCCTGTCGATGTTTTCTTTTATCGGAGATTTGGTTAGCCCGTCGATGCTCAGGTTTACATTCTGATAGTGGAATGAGTGTTGTTCGGGATATACGATCACGAAACTGTATTTTATGAAGTTTTTGGAAAGTTGCCTGGGCAGAGCCGACAGAAAACCGCTGTGAGAAATGGTGTTTTCACGGGCGCTGATCCAGAACAGAAGGTCGTTATGGCTCAGGTGATCTTTTAAGGCGTTCATATTGTCGTAATCGTTGAATTTTACGTAGTGTACCGAAGTAGTCTTGGATTTGTCGAAATCTTTAATTAAATGTGAGGTAGTATCTTCGGTGGCAAATATCAAAACCTTGGCCGTCAGTTCTTTTGTGATGACGGCTATCTGGCGCAGCCATTTTTTAAATCCCGGTTCAAACTCGGCATTCGGCGGCACAATAAGGACAATCCGCTTGAAATACCCGAAAGGATGCATGACCTTTACAATAAACATCATCTGGTTGTTTTTCGGAAGGATATTGTCAACGATTCCTCCGAAAAGATTAAGTATGCCCGTGCTTTGTCCGTTCCACCCGATCACCACATTCGTGATCATCAGTTCCTTGATGGCACGGTTGATGCCGTTAGCCACATTGACATCAATACGCGAAACTGAGCGGACCAGCCTTTCGTCGGGCACGGTCTGGCTGATAATATCCGCAATCTGCCTGTTCTTTACCAGAATTTCATAACGGGATTCTTCAGAATCGGGGTTGCCTGTAAACACATTCAGCGTGTATAAGGGTTCTTTTGAATTTTTATTTTTCAGGAACAGGGCAAAATTGATCAGCATCTGCATGTTCTCAGGTTTTGACATCGGAACAAGGATTCGCTGATTCATGGTGTCTTCTTTAACAGGTTTGTTTTTTTCAATACGAGCCAGTTTTCTGCCGGCATTTTCTGTTACAAAAGAGCTGATCAGGCAACTCACGAATATAACAACTACAGTTCCGTTCAACACGTTAATGTCGATGATCTTCAGATTAAACCCGACCATGATCAGCGCTATGGTGGCGGCCGCGTGGGAGCTGCTAAGCCCGAAGAGGACGTTCCGTTCCACAACTGAAAATTTGTATATTTTTTGCGTGAAAAAAGCTGCTATATACTTTGTAACCTCAGCGGTAACAACCAGCAGTCCTGCGATGATCAATGCCTGAGTGCCGTTTAAAAAAACCCGGAGATCAACGATCATTCCGACACCAATAAGGAAAAAAGGAATAAAAATCGTATTGCCGATGAATACCGTGCGGTTCATCAAAACCGATGATGACGGTACCAGTGAGTTTAAGGCGAGGCCTGCCATAAATGCACCAACCATCGGTTCAATGCCTGCGGTTTTAGCAAGAAAAGCAGATGCAAACAGCATACATAATACGTACAGATATTGTGCACTTCCGTCTCCTTCCAGATTTTTAAAAAACCAACGGCTTATGGCGGGCACCACCCAAAGCATGATAGCCATAAAGGCAGTCAGCGAAAAGATCATCACAATCCAAAACCATGTTTCCAGGGTGCCCTGAAAAACTTTTTCGATGATGACCAGTAACAACAAAACGGCTGTATCGGTAATTATTGTTCCTCCGATGACGGTGTTTATTACACGGTTTTTTGTGATGCCAAGCCGTGAAGCAATCGGGTACGAAACAAGTGTATGCGTTGAAAACATGCTGGCAACAAGCAGCGATGCCAGAAAATCAAGTTCGAGGATATAATGTGTAACAAAAAAACCCAGCGTAAGCGGGATGATAAATGTCAGCGAACCAAAAACAGCGCTCCTTGAACGATGTTTTTTAAAATCAACAAGATCGATCTCTAACCCGACGAGGAACATAATGTAAAGTAAGCCAAACTCAGAAAGCATATTTACCCCATTAACCGGAGCAATTATATTCAGCCCGTGTGGCCCGATCAAAACACCTGCAAGGATAAAAACCACGATGCCGGGTATGCGTATTTTTTTTAGCAGGCGCGGAGCAAGAAAAATAATAACAAAGATTAACAGGAAAACAAGTACGGAGTCAGTGATCGGTAATTGAAATTTCGCTAAGAAATCCACGGGAAATTTTTTGCAAAAATATAAAAATTACCAGAATTAATTCAAAGGTTTTTAAAGAATATTTACTTCTGTTTCAAGATATACCCCGAATTTTTCGAGAATACTATCCTGAATTTGCCGCGAGAGTTCAATAATATCAGAACCGCCTGCATTGCCATAGTTCACCAGTATCAGCGGCTGCTTGTTGTTAACTCCCGCGTCGCCCTTACGGTAACCTTTCCAGCCGCACTGATCAATAAGCCATGCAGCGGCGAGTTTATGGCGGTTATCTGCTGCAGGATAATGCGGCATGCAGGGAAATTGTGCGATAAGCTGAACGAATTGTTCATTTGGGATCTGTGGATTTTTGAAAAAACTTCCTGCAGAACCTATCTCCGTTGGGTTGGGGATCTTACTGTCGCGTATGTTGCAGATAGCTTTGCTGACCGTTGCAATATCCGGGTTATTGTTGCTGAGGCGCCCGACCTCTTCGGCAACACCGCCATAATCCAGATGAAATTCCGGAGTTTTTGAAAGGCTGAACAGCACATGGGTGATGATCGCTTTGCCTTTCATTTCCCGTTTAAAAATACTGTCGCGGTAGCCAAACTGACATTCCCGGTTCGAAAATCGCAACAGGCTTCCGTCGTCAATGCTCATGGCATAAACTTCCTTTATGCAGTTCTTTACCTCTGTGCCATAGGCGCCGATATTCTGGATAGGGCTGCTGCCTGCCTGCCCGGGTATGCCCGAGAGGTTTTCGAGGCCGTAAAGCTCTTCTGTAATGCAGAATTTTATCACATCGTCCCATAGTTCACCGGCAGCAACATCAATGGTGGCAGTGTTTTCGTCTTCAGAAACTTTCCTGATCCCTTTTGTACTGATCTTAGCAACCAGGCCTTCGTAATTGTTTGTAAAGAGTATATTGCTTCCACAACCCAGAGGCAGCAAAGACATTTTTGTTTCGTGGTAAAAATTCAGAAGTTCGTCGAAGTCATTTTGGTTCGAAACTTCACCAAACCAGCGTGCATAGGCAGTTATTCCGAAAGTATTGAATTTCTTCAGGTTGAAATTTTCAAAAAACTGCATGACGGACTTATTTTAATGATTGCATATATTTTCGTGACGCGGCAACAAAAGCAACAAAAAGAGGATGGGGGCATTGCACCGTACTTTGGTATTCGGGATGGAACTGCACGCCGATAAACCACGGATGATTGTTGTTTTCCATAATTTCCACCAGTTTGTCTTTTTCATAGGTTCCGGCAGCGATAATACCTGCTTCTTCGAATTGTTTCAGGTATTCATTATTGAACTCATAGCGATGGCGGTGGCGTTCGCTGATATCTTCTTTTTGATAAATATCATAAACTTTTGTCCCTGTTTTTAATTTGCAAGGGTAGGCTCCAAGCCTCATGGTGCCGCCCTTGTTGGAAATTTTCTTCTGGGCTTCCATGATATCGATCACCGGATGCAACGTATCTTTGTTTATCTCGGTGGAGTGGGCATCAGTGTAACCCAGCACATTGCGTGCAAATTCCACCACAGCGCACTGCATGCCCAGACAGATGCCTAAAAAGGGAATGTTATTTTCCCTGACATGACGTATGGATGTTATTTTTCCTTCGATCCCGCGCTCACCAAAACCGGGGGCGACCAATAGTCCATGAATCCCTCTGAGTTTTTCAGCTACATTTCCTTCATTGATATGTTCGGATTGTATGGTTTTCAGGTGTACCTTGCACTGTAATTCCGAACCTGCATGAATGAATGATTCCACAATGGATTTGTAAGCATCTTTCAGTTCTATATATTTGCCCACCAGGGCTATGGTTACTTCGGATTTCGGATTTTGCAGCTTAAAAAGAAATTTTTCCCAGCGTTCAAGGTTGGGCTCGCCCGTAATGGGTGTATTGGTTTTTTCGAGTACCACCACATCGAGCATTTCTTTCTGCATCAGCAGCGGAACATTGTAAATGGTTTCCGTGTCAATAGATTCTATAACTGAAAGTGGCGACACGTTGCAGAACAGCGCTATCTTGTGCTTAATGCCGTCGTTAAGGGGTTTCTCGGTGCGGCAGACCAGAATATCCGGCTGCACGCCGAGTTCCAGCATGGTTTTTACAGAATGCTGTGTCGGCTTGGTCTTTAGTTCGCCGGCAGCGGCAAGGAAAGGAATCAACGTAAGGTGGACGACTACACAGTTGGTTTCGCCAAGTTCCCATTTCATCTGACGGACAGCCTCAATATAAGGCAGGGATTCGATGTCGCCTACAGTTCCTCCGATCTCGGTGATTAGGAAATCAAGGTTGTGATCCTTTGCTAAAAGTTTTATACGATATTTTATTTCGTCGGTAATATGGGGGATCACCTGAACGGTTTGTCCGAGGTAGTCGCCGCGGCGTTCTTTTTCTATGACAGACTGATAGATGCGCCCTGTAGTTACGTTGTTTGCCTGAGAAGTAGGCACATTTAAAAAACGTTCGTAGTGGCCCAGATCGAGGTCGGTTTCAGCCCCGTCGTTCGTAACATAACATTCGCCATGCTCATAAGGATTAAGCGTTCCGGGGTCAATGTTAATGTAAGGGTCAAACTTTTGTATGGTAACGGCAAAGCCTCGTGCCTGAAGCAGTTTGGCGAGTGAAGCGGAAATGATTCCTTTGCCTAAGGAGGAGGTCACTCCGCCCGTAACGAAGATAAATTTGGTTTGCGGCATATCCGGATATTAAGTAACAAAATAAATCATAAAACAAATAAGTTGCCAGGCTAATTTTCATTTTTTTTGAACAGAGGTTTTTATATTCCCGGCCAATGGCTTTGTGAACCGGTAAATAATTGTTGATACTTTTTTCAAATGTGAAAATAGCTGAACACAAAAATTCATTAATATTGCTTTTATTAAATTCATTAAATGTTGATCAACTGATATGACAGCGCAAATAAAGACCGGTTTTGATAATGAGAAATATCTTCGCGAGCAAACTGCCGCCATTCTTGAACGGGTGGGCCGTTTCCACGATAAACTGTACCTGGAGTTCGGGGGTAAAATAGTGTACGATTTTCATGCTGCCCGGGTGCTTCCCGGCTTTGATCCCAATGTCAAAATGAGGTTGCTGCAATTGCTCAAAGATAAGATAGACGTTATCATGTGCATTCATGCCGGCGATATTGAAAGAAATAAAATAAGGGCTGATTTTGGCATCACCTACGATGTGGATACTTTTAAAACCATTGACGACCTAAGGTATTGGGGTATCAACGTGACAGCCGTAGTTATTACTCGTTACCAGAACCAACCGGCAGCCAGAATCTTTAAGAGAAAACTTGAGTCAAGAGGTATTGATGTATATCTGCATTACCCCACCAAAGGCTATCCTACCGATGTGGAACTCATTGTCAGCGATCAGGGATATGGAGCCAATGACTATATCAAAACCTCCAAACCCATTGTAATTGTTACTGGCCCTGGACCGGGCAGCGGCAAACTCGCCACCTGTCTTTCGAACCTCTATCATGAGTATAAAAACGGCATCAAAGCCGGCTATGCAAAATTTGAAACTTTTCCTATATGGGATCTGCCTATCAACCATATGGTCAATGTCGCTTACGAAGCAGCTACTGCCGATCTGGGTGATGAAAACCTTATCGATATTCATCATTTAAATGCCTATGGCAAAAAAGCAGTAAACTATAACCGCGATATCGAAGCTTTTCACCTGCTGAAAAGAATACTTGAAAAAATTACCGGAGGTGTGTCTATGTATCAGTCGCCTACCGATATGGGTGTCAACAGGGCCAGCGCAGGAATGGTAAACGACGCCCTTATTCAGGAGGCAGCCTATCAGGAAATCATCCGCAGGTACTTCAGATGTTCTGTGGAATATGCCATGGGCCTCTCCGAAAAAGAAACCCTGGACCGTACCCTGGATGTCATGAATAAAGCTGGGGCCAGGGAAAAAGACAGAAAGGTGGTGCAACCGGCCCGGAAAGCTGCCAAAGATGCGGAAAAAGCAGGCAAAGGAGATACAGGCATCTATTGCGGGTCAGCCATCGAATTGCACGACGGCACCATTATTACCGGTAAAAATTCGCCCTTATTGCATGCCTCGGCAAGCCTGATACTTAATGCCACCAAATATTTAGCCGGCCTGCCCGACAATATGCATTTGCTGCCGAAAAGCATCATCGATTCGGTAACCTGTCTGAAAAGGGATGTCCTGAATGGCAAAATGGTCAGCCTGGATGTGGAAGAAACCATGATCGTGCTGGCAATATGCGCTCTTTACAATCCTGCTGCACAGATGGCTATGGAGAGCCTTAAGGATTTGTGCGGCTGCGAAGTGCATTCTACTCATATTCCTACCCCGGGCGATGAAGCAGGCTTGCGTAAACTTAGGGTAAACCTCACCTGCGACCCGGAATTTTCAAGTAAGCGGCTTTTTATCAGCGAATAAGATGTTGCTTTGAACTTTGACAATAGGGTGGTAAATATTTTTTTACCTGACTTTTCCGTTACTAATATGCACTACAAAAATTCAGGAGATTCCAAAATCTAAGGTAATATTGGGTTTTAGTCTTTCACCAATTCCAATTTTCCTTTAAATCCTTTTATCCATTGTGGCACAGCATTGATGACAATGATTATCAGGCTGACAATGATCAGGATGGTCAGGCCCATATTGATCAGTCCTTGTACCATGGTAGCACTCACAAACAATTGGGCATAATAGATATTGATAATATTGGATATACCGGCGACCAATGTGGTGATTCCCACAAAGATCATAGGAACAATGGTTACCCATGCAAATTTAGCTTTACCCCGGTTGATGATGAAAGATGTGCCGATGACCAGCGCGATGGTGGCAAGCAATTGATTGGCTGTTCCAAACATGGGCCAGATGGTGCTTACAGAGCCGGTATAAATAAAATATCCCCAGCAGAAAACAATCAGTCCGCTGGTAAGCAGGTTCCCCGGAAGCCAATCGGCACGTGAAAACGGTTTATAGACTTTTCCTAAAGTTTCCTGGAGAATAAACCGGCCGATACGTGTTCCGGCATCTATGGTTGTAAGAATGAATAATGCTTCAAACATGATAGCGAAATGATACCAGTACGACATTAAATTCTGTAGCCCGGGAATAGAAGAAAATATCTGCGCCATTCCCACTGCTAAAGATACGGCGCCTCCCGGTCTTCCGGCTACTTTCTCTCCAACTTCTGCCGACAAGGTAGCCAGATTCGTATCTGTAAATCCCATTGAATGCAGTACAGGTTGTAAAGCAGCAAATTTTTCAGGAGATAAATTAATCTGAAAATAGTCAAACGGGAAAAGGCTGCAAGCGGCTATTAAAGCTAAAATGCTCACCATCCCTTCCGATAACATGGCGCCTACGGCTATCGGCTTAATGTGTGATTCTTTCATGATCATTTTGGGCGTGGTCCCGGAGCCTATCAGTGAGTGAAATCCTGAAACAGCGCCACAGGCAATGGTGATAAACAAATAAGGGAACAAGGTTCCTGGAATGATAGGCCCTCCACCATTATCGAAAATGGTAAAGGCAGGCATTTTCATATTCGGCGCCACAATAATCACACCGATAGCCAGCATAGCAACCACTGAGAGTTTCATGATGGAACTCAGGTAGTCTCTGGGTGATAACAGCACCCATACAGGGAGCACAGAGGCTATAAATCCGTAACCGGCAAGCAATATTGTCAGTGTGGGCCTGTCGAAAGTAAACCATGAGGCCAAAGGTGACTCTGGAATATAGCGCCCGTAAATTACGGCGAGTGCCAGCAAGGTTACTCCCATAAAAGTAGCTTCAATAGTTTTGCCTTTTCTTATCCTGAACATCCAGAAACCCATGAATATGGCAATTGGAATGGTGGAGGCAATGGTAAATGTTCCCCACGGGCTTTCTGCCAAAGCATTAACTACTACCAGGCCTAACCCGGCCAGGGCAATGATTATAATTACGATCACGGCTACAGAAGTAACACCTCCGCTCAACCGTCCTATTTCCCGTTTTGCTATTTCGGCAAGCGATTTTCCATCGTGCCTTACCGAAGCGGTCAGAATAATGAAATCATGCACGGCACCGGCCAGGACACTGCCCAAAACCATCCATAAAAACCCCGGAAAGTAACCGAACTGTGCAGCCAGAACGGGTCCTACCAAAGGCCCTGCTCCGGCAATAGCGGCAAAATGATGTCCAAACAATACCCATTTACTGGTTGGCACGTAATTCTGGCCATCCTGCAATCTCCCTGACGGAGTGATACGTGCATCATTGATAGTTGCAACCTTAGCTGCAATAAAACTAAAGTAAAACCGGTAGGCAAGGGCAAAAATTGCTAATGCACCAATGATTAATGGGATAGCATTCATAGCATTGACAATATTAAAAACGGCGGCAAATGTATAAATTATATTGGTCGGGGTGGATATAATCCGGCCTGAAAAAATCAAAAATAAATCAAGTCGGATGGAAATTGCTTTTATTCAGTTTTTTATCGTTTTTCAACTTAAAGTAAACCAACTACTGATCTTTTTGGTTGTGTCAGGAGCATTCTTTCTTACTGTATATTCGTTTGTTTTGGGATTATACAGATAGTCTTTTTCCCATTTGCCAAAGTTGACAGCCACCTGCCTGATGGCATTGCAGATGAAATAAAGTTCCTCATCCGTCATGGTAGGATGCAGCGAAAGCCTTACCCATCCTGGTTTTTCAGATAGGTCGCCGTGGGTAATCTTTTCAGTAATATGTTTCGATTCCGGGTGGGTAACATTAAGCAGAAAATGTCCGTAAGTGCCGGCACAGGCACATCCGCCGCGTACCTGAATGCCGAAACGGTCGTTCAGCAACTTCACGGCAAGGTTGTAATGCAGGCCATCGATGTAAAATGAAATCACACCCAGGCGGTGTTTGATGTTGTCGGCGAGAATGTGTATACCCGGGATTTCTGGAAGTTCATCAAAGGCAATTTTCAGGAGTTCTTCTTCGCGCTTCTGTATGTGGGCTGTGCCCATCTTATTTTTCAGTTCGATGCATAGCGCCGTGCGTATTGCTTGCAAAAATCCCGGGGTGCCGCCGTCTTCACGGGCTTCGATGTTGTCAAGGTATTTATATTCACCCCAGGGGTTGGTCCAGTCTACCGTACCACCGCCGGGCTGGTCGGGAGCATGGAAAGGATAGAGCAAGGAGTCGAAAATCAGTACCCCGGAGCTGCCCGGCCCGCCAAGAAATTTGTGCGGTGAAAAAAATATGGCGTCAAGTTTTTCCATAGGATCCTCAGGATGCATATTGATATCGCAATAGGGCGCTGAGGCAGCAAAGTCAACAAAACATAGCCCTCCGTACTTGTGCATCAATTTAGCAATTTGGTGATAAGGGGTGCTGATGCCGGTAACATTGGAACAGGCCGTAAAGGAGCCGATTTTAAATTTACGGTCTTTGTATTTTATTAACTCCTTTTCCAGGTTGTTCAGGTCGAAAAGCAGGTCTTTACCGGGTTTTATAAGGATGACTTCGGCGTTGGTTTCGTACCAGGAAGTGTGGTTGCTGTGATGTTCCATGTGCGAAATAAAAACTACCGGTTTTTCACATTTTTGCAGGCAGTTGCTTTTGTTGATCATGCCGCAGGTACGCAATCCTAGTATCCGTTGAAGTTTATTGATCACTGCCGTCATCCCGAACCCCGCAGTAATAATCACATCACTGCCGGAAGCATTGACGTGTTCCTTGATCTTTTTATGAGCCAGGTGATAGGAGAGCGTCATCAGCGTTCCGGTTTCGCTGGTTTCGGTGTGGGTGTTTCCCACATAAGGCCCTATCTTTTCGGAGATGACCTTCTCGATAGGCTTATAAAGCCTTCCGCTGGCTATCCAGTCCGCATAAATCATTTTCACTTTGCCATTTGGTGTCTCAAAAATGAGGTCGTTGCCGACAATGTTTTTCTTGAATTTCGAAAAATATTTTTCCTGTGTTGTCATATTCTGTGATAAAAATTCAGCAAATAGTTATTCGTTGTACTGTTCGTCTGATTTTCCTATTTTTTTCAAAAAATCCTTTTTTCTTTTTTCTGTCGAGATGATGAAAGCATATTGAGGTAACTTATCCTCGGCTTTCAGAATGTTTTTGTCTGACTCCATGGCTTTTTTGATCAGGTCGTTGTAGTCTTTGCGGGAGGAGATGGATTGCAGTTTGTTTTGTGCATAATTGAAAAAATACCAGTCGTTTTCCACTTCAAAATACATGGTGAGTATGCTGCCGCTGCGTTTTCTTGAAATTTCAATATATCCTTCCACATATTTGTTCAATTGGTTGTCGTTTATCATGGCAATACCTATCGGGCTTTCGGATACCAGCGAACGGGACTGTGGGTTCCAGGTAAAATTAATATCGGAGATTACAAGGCTGTGTTTCATTTCGTCAGGAATGGTCTTGAACTTGCCCGACAGGCTGAGCTGGCTGATGAGGTCGTCGGCTTTTTTGGGGCCTACCATGAAACGCATGGCATTATAAAATTTGTCTGCCGACGGATCTGCAGGATCCAGGCTCCCGTCGTTGATGATCGCCTGTGCGAACATCTGGAAGGCGTCTTTCTCAAAGAAAAAGTCAAGGTTCATAACCACATCAAAATAGGTGCTGTTATCGATCATGTTGTTCCTGACTGTCCCGAACGATGCAAGATTCAGACGGCCAAGGTTGGCGCCCATATTGACCTTCCCTTCACCAAAGACATAACAATTTTTTTTGTCGAGGTAAATATAGTTATCAGGTTTAATGTACTTGGCTGATGAATCAACCACAGGGCCTACATAATAACGCTGGGCAGCCTTATCGTAGGTAAGATGGCCCATAGCGGTGATTACATCCGAATCGTTGAAATGGTTTTTGGGCTGAACAAAAGACGGGTAAACCAGTGTGGAATCGTCTCCTATGTAAAGCCCCATGCCCAGCTCATTACCGCTGGCGCCCGAAACATATTCTTTGGGCTTGTCGGTAACGGGTATGGCCACATGGAGTGGATCGATATCAGCTACAAAGCGCAGCCACCGGGGCTTTGATGTGTCGCATTCGTGTTTGATGCGCGAACCGCCGTCGAAATTCAGAAACTCCTTATCCGCATACATCGTTACTTTTCCTGCAAACCCGAAATATGGGCTGAGCATGAAAGATGCTTCTTCACTGATATCGCCGAAAGCATTGGTTTGTCCTGTCTTGTCGACGTTGATCAATTTCAGGAATATCTTTTGTTTATCGCCGAGTTCATCGACGTAGTCGTAGAATCCGTTAGCCTTGTAAAGTTTTTTTGATAAAATGTTTACGGTATCATTATAAATATAATGGAATTTCGAGTCGGTGTTGGCGATGAGCTTCGCATTTGTCAGGGGCAGCATTTCAGCTTTTTTGAGGATGGTAACCTTTCCTGAATCAGGGAAAATAGCGGCATCCGCAACAAGTATCACAGGGACATCGCGGGTGTAGATGATATTTTCTGTAAGATGATAAAAGGCATCCGGCGCATAAAACCTAAGTGAATCCTGGGCGGGATGTTCAGAAACAAAGAAGGATTCCGTGAATTCTTCATCGATGAGTTCTTTCAGGGTTTTGGTTTTCAGGTAAGATAATTCGGCTTTTTTGCTGCTGTTAAACTGCAGCATGTCCTTAGCCATGTGCCAGTCGAAATTATACATATAGCAGGCATAATCATTGAACGGGAATGTTATTTTTGAATTTTCGTCGTTGGATTTGAATTTGCCGAGCTGTTTGTTGAAGTCGATATTTACATTGAAATTGTCTGTTCTTAGCACCAGTTCGCTCAGATCCGGGGTTTTGAACTGGACGTTGGTGGTATCAGACGAAAAAGAGTGATGTTTCAGCAAGTAGTTGTCTGAAGACATTTCCACTTTTCCGAAAGCAATAATGCCATGTCCGTTAAGCGCTTTTGAAGATAATGACAAACCTCCTTTCAGTTGGGCTTTTACAGCAAACATTTCGAAAGGTTTTGACATCTGGTTCACATTCATGACATCCTGATAAGGATACCACTTTATATCGACATCTTCGGCATAAACAGGCGGCAATTCTACCGGTGTGGCCTTTTCCGTGATTGTGTATTCTTTTGCTCTTGCATACATGGAATCGGGGAAGAAAATAAAATCTTTTGAACGGCTTACCGAATTGAGATATTTTAATGTCCCATTGCCGAGAAATCCTTTATAGCTAAGTTCGACAATAGAATCGTAGGTGCCTTTTCCTCCATAGGCTTTGAAACCTCCCGGAGGCGTTTGTATCGTGAACCCCAGCGAATAATCGGGCTGAACGGATAATGGTTCAACAATATCAGGGAATATCCCTGCGGAAACAAGGTAGCCGTTAAATTGCTTTCTTTCGCTGTTGTAACTGTCGAGGGTGTCGATACGGAAAGGCTGCAGGCGGTAATAAAAGCGGTCGCGGGTATATACTTTGTTGAAAATAAATGGTTTGTCGTAATATACATAAGCATCTTTTTTACTTATGAACGAGGGATAACTGGCGAAAGTTTTAAGCCCCGATTTGTTGTTGGGATGGTCGATGAGCAGCTCGCCGTTCAGGTTCTCAATAACTGTTCTGACCTTTACCAGAGGATGATGCCCGTAGAGATCCAACGGCTTGGTGCGATCCTGGACCTTAAAACTCATGGAGTCTGTCATGGGCATGTCAAACTTGAACATGTCGTATTTAAAGGTGATTTTTTTTCCGTAATAATCAAATAATCCGGCATGTATCCTGCCGTCAAATTCAAAATCACGGTTTTTTTTCAGTACGATTTCCTGTTCGTAAGGGTCCGCATAAACGAATTGCGAGTCGCTGAGATGAATACGCGCCACTCCGCGAAGTTTCAGGTCATAATTCATCAGGTTGAGGGTGCCGTTGTCCTGAGCGGAGATAATGGAGTTGAACTGCATCACATCATAATCTGTCTTGCCTGTTTTTGCATTGATATAATTAAATACCCGGTCTTTAAGCATAGCTATACCGGCATCCATGTTATAAATAATGAAGCCCTTTTCCGCAAAGGTCAGAAACTGAGCCTGCACCGCTTCTCTCGAAATATGCCATTTGTTCATCATTTCTGTTTCCGTTATTTCTTTCGAACCCTTGGCATCGCTTATCTGCTTTAAAACTACCAGCGGGTGTATTTCTTCAATCCCTCTGAGTTTTTCCCACCGGAATTCATTATAATAATTATCCGATTCGAAAATAGCATTGCTTTCGCTGCCCAGCCCTCTGATAAAGGTAAAGTCCATCTTGGGCTGATCGAGTTTCCAGTAAAGTGCCTGAAAATACATGTCAATTTTATGATAGGTATTGAAATATGGACTTTTTGATATGCCGGCATCATCACGTATAAGGCTTAATTCACGGTTTTCGTTGTTGTATTTCATGCTCAGGCCGGGATGGAAAATGGAATCCTTATCAAGGTATATAACCACAGCAGCCCTGTCGGAGCCTATCTGGTTTTTACGCATGATGAATTCGTTTGAAGAAAGTTTTACAAAACGCTTGTTGTCTTTTTTGATGTAAAAATGAGCATTGTTTTCACCGGTTCCCTGGCCAATAAGTTTATTGCCGTACATGGCAAAACCTCCCTCAAAATCGATATCTTTGAAAAAGTCTTTTATCTCCTGATTGCTGTAAAAAGAAGTAAACCTTGGGTAAGATACGCGTTCTTCGCTGACATCGGCAAGTACTTTTTCGTTAAGGCTTCCCAAAAGCGGGCGCTGAAAAAAGTTGGTGTTGTAAAACGTAACCGTATCGACCTCGAACTCCGATTTGGAGAGCTGTATGTTGTAGGTTTTGTGTATTTCAACATGTACCTCTTCCCACGGCAGGCCAACCCTGTCCCAGTAAACATTTCCGTCTTTGCCTTCCCATCTGTCCATGGTCGGAAAATATTTCCCTTTGGTGCCGTATATGCAGGTGCTATCGTTTTTCTTTACACAGGTCAGGTCTAAAGAAGCAAATTCAAAATAAGGCACCGAATCGTATTTGAAAACAAAATCTTTGGAGCTTGATTTCCAGCAGGTAAGTTTTGTTTCGTACAGGTAGTTTTTGGTAAGCAGCAGGTTGGTGCCTTCCAGCAAAGCCATAAAACGGATGTTGTTGGATAATTTGGATAACTTGCGCAGGCATAACTGCCAGGCCTCGAAACTTTCCACGGGCAGATTCGAATTATGGAAATTTATCGCGGCACGCAGATATTGCTCGAAGTTTGGATATGTCTTCATCTTGCGTTTCAGCATTACATTGCACATCGTATAAATAGAGTCTTTTTCTTCGGAATCGAATTTGTTCAGCCACATATCCGTGAAATCAACCATCAGCGCCTTTCCGAGGTCTTTCTGTTCCGCCGATGAAACTGCCTGGAACATATCGGTCAGTTCCTTAAAAAAAGCTTCTGATTCTTTTGAAAATTGTTTCAGCGGCTGTGCCAGCAAAGAAAAATTATACGATAAAATAAAAGCAAGAAGAAGAACTGTTTTTTTCATAAAATAAATTTATTCTTTGGTATAAACCGAAGCGCACCAGGAATTCATAGTAACATAACGGTCAAGTTCCAGTTTGCATTGTCCGGATTTCTGGTTTATCAGTGAAAGGTCAGCTTCATAAAAACCACTTAACATCAAAGTGCCGCCTTTTCGCAATGCAGAAGCATAACATGGAATGTCGCTGAGCAGCACGTTACGGTTGATGTTGGCCAGTATAAGGTCAAATTGCCGATCACCGATCGTCGCCGCATCACCAAGAAGCACTTCAATTTCGGGAGTCTGGTTTCTTTCGATATTTTCCATGGAATTGTTGTAAGCCCATTCCTCATTGTCTATGGCCAGAACTTTTAAAGCCCCCATTTTTTTTGCCAGTATAGCCAGAACGGCTGTTCCGCATCCCATATCGAGGACTTCTTTTCCGGGGACATCCTGTTCCAGTAATAGCTGGACCATTTGATGGGTAGTTTCGTGATGACCTGTGCCGAACGACATTTTGGGCTCTATGATGATCTCGTATCTGATGCCGGGCAATACAGGGTGAAAAGGCGCCCTGATATAACATTCGTTTCCGATCTGTACCGCTTCAAAGTTGCTTTCCCACAAAGCATTCCAGTTTTGATCAGGTATTTTCTTTATCAAATATTTGATCCGTATTTCTTTGTTCCTGAATATTTCCAAAGCTTCGAAAGTGCCGGTATCAAAATCCTTTTCGGGAATATAAGCGGAAAATCCTTTATCAGTCTCGGCAAAACTTTCAAAACCATAATCCGACATAGCAGCCATGACTATCTCGGCAAACCGGGGAGGGAAAATTTTACAGTTCAGTTCGAGATAGTTCATTTATTGATCTTTGAAAGAGTTTCAATCATGGAAATAAAATCACTTGCTTTAAGCGAGGCCCCGCCGATAAGCCCCCCGTCCACATCGGGCATGGCAAATAGTGTAGCGGCATTTTGTGCATTGCAGCTCCCGCCATATAAGATAGAAATATTATTTATTGTTTTTCTGCCGTATTTAACGCCGATAAGCTGCCTGATAAAAGAATGCATTTCCTGTGCCTGCTCCGGCGTGGCTGTGAGGCCTGTACCGATAGCCCAGACAGGTTCGTAGGCAATAATTATCCTCCGGAAATCAACTTCTTTCAGCAGGAAGATTGCCTCGGCAAGTTGTTGCCTGACCACTTTAAAATGCCGTTCCGCCTTTCTTTCGCCGATGAGCTCCCCGATGCAGAAAATAGGTTTAAGGTTGTTCTTTAATGCTAAATCAACTTTTTTCATCAGCAGGGCGCTGTTTTCACGGAAATAGTTTCTCCGTTCGGAGTGCCCGATAATCACATATTTGGCTCCCAGGGAATAAATCATGGCAGCCGAGACTTCTCCCGTATAGGCCCCTTTTTCTTCAGAATAACAGTTTTGCGCAGAGGTATAAATGCCAGGGTGTTTCCCGATAAGTTCTTTACAAAGGCTCAGATAGGGATAAGGCGGAGCCAGAATAATATCAAGGAGCTCGCGTTTTTCAATGTTCGGATTTCCTGCCACTCCGTTCAGTATATCTTCGACAAGTGATTTGGCCTCAGGCAGGGTGTTGTTCATTTTCCAGTTGCCTGCAATAATTTTTCTTCTCATGATTTTTGATGTTAGTCTGTATTAGCAAAAATACATTTTAACAGCTTAATATGATCATAAAATAAAAAAAAATACCCCAATTTTATTAACGGTTCATTTTTTTGATGAATACCAGGGCCGTTTACCAATCTGTTCTATGGTTAAATTCATTATTTTAAGTGCCGGCCCCGGATTCCAAATCCTCCGTTAGGAAACGCATATAACCATGTATTGGTACAAAATATCATTTGGTTTTTTACGTTTCCTGGATTTTTTTGAATGGCTCTGTCAAAAACCCGGATCACTTGATGTTTTACTGCAATTTAAATGAGATGGGCAAAGTCATTTGGACATCAATGGCAACACCTTTGTCCATACCGGGGATCCAGTCGGGCATCGAAGATATCACTCGTATAGCTTCCTTATCAAGCAATTCATTGGTTTTTTCCTTAACCCTGATGGAGTCGAGTTTGCCGGTTTTTGTTACCAGAAAGTCTACAAGAACTTTAGCCTGCGATCCGCTTTTTTTGGCTGCTTCGGGATACCTTACATTGTCTATAATGAATTTTGTCATGGCAGCTTCGCCACCGGGAAATTCAGGCATTTTGTCAATCACGGTATCCTGTTTTACAATTTTCTGAGTATCTGAGGTGCCTGGTGAATTCAATTTGTCAGCGCTGTTGCTGCACGAAAATGTCAGGAACATGGCGGCTGCCAGTGCTGACAAAAAAAGTGTCTTTAGGATGGAAAGACATTCGATAAAATTTTTTTTGTTCATAATGCATCGGTTTTAGGTTTTCATGAACGAATTTAACGATTAATTTTTGAATTGAAATGGCATTAAAGTTATTGGTTAGTGAAAATAAAGTCATCGGCAGGACTTTTAAAGAAAGCGGGAAAATTTCAGGAGCCTGATTTTTAAAGTTATGCTCCTGTTTACTCATGCACTATTCTTTCTGTGAAACATCTTTCCTGATTGGACAGGCTTGCCATTTACTTCAGTTTATCAATTTTATTTTTTATGCGAAACTCCAGTAAATAATTTCTTATAAAAAAATGAAGCAATAATCCCTTAAATATTTTTACGTTTTGTTTTATTTTATTTTTTATTATTGTACTAATCTTTTCATTTGTTATTTTTATAAATAAAGAAATTAATTTATGGCTACAAATAATTTGGCATGGGGTTCGCGCATCGGGTTGATTCTGGCAATGGCCGGAAATGCGGTGGGACTGGGTAATTTTTTAAGGTTTCCTGTTCAGGCGGTACAGAATGGAGGCGGCGCTTTTATTATTCCCTATCTGGTCTGTTTTCTTCTTATGGGCATACCCTTATTGTTTATTGAATGGTCAATAGGCCGTTTTGGAGGACAGTTCGGGCATCATACCACCCCGTTCACTTTTAACAGGATGTCTAAGGCCTGGATATGGAAATATATCGGCGTTTTTGGGATATTTTCAAATATTACCATCGCGGCTTACTACTGTTATATCGAGAGCTGGACCATGTCTTATGTTTATCATTCGGCTGTGGGGTCGTTCAGCGGCCTGGACCAGGGAGGTGTTGCCGCCTTTTTCGACGATTACCTTAATATCTTCACCTCCACGACAGGGATACCTTTCGAAGCGATCGTGTTCTTCATATTTTGCCTTGGCCTGAACACGTGGGTTTTAAGCCGCGGATTAAGCGGGGGAGTCGAGAAAGCAGCCAAAATAGGTATGCCGTTACTGATTATTTTTGGTATCTTTCTGGCTATCAAAGCCATCTTTCTCAAAGCCGGCAGCGAAGGAGCCATCAACGACGGTACAGTAGGGCTGAATTTTTTATGGACCCCCCAGTTTCAATCATTAGCGAATCCTAAGGTATGGCTTGCAGCCGCCGGGCAGATATTTTTCACTCTTTCACTGGGGCAAGGTTCTGTGCAGTGTTATGCAGCTTATGTGAAAAAGAAAGACGATATCGCGCTCAATGCGATGTCGGCCGGATGGATGAACGAATTTGTCGAAGTCGTGTTAGGCAGTGCCATCATCATCCCGATCTCCATCGGTTACCTTGGGATCGACAGAGTGGTAGAGTTGACATCCTTCGGCGGTCTGGGACTTGGATTCCGCACCATGCCTTTCCTGTTTCAACAATGGGGGCCGGTGTTAGCCGCCATTGCAGGCGTTGCGTTCTTCGGGTTGCTCTTTTTTGCAGGGATCACTTCTTCTCTTGCCATGGGGACGCCCGTTATGTCTTTCCTGATAGATGAATTCAAATGGCGGCGGTCAAGGGCAGCAATCGGTTTCGGGGTCTCGGTACTATTGCTGGGCATACCAACCGTGGTCTTTTTTAAGAACGGAGTGTTCGACGAATATGATTATTGGGCAGGCACCGTCTCGCTGGTGGTGTTTGCCATGTTTGAAGCCATACTTTTCGCCTGGGTTTTCGGCATGAAAAAAGGCTGGCCTGAGATCACGGGAGGGGCTGACATCAAAGTTCATATCGTTTTTAAATACATACTCAAATTCGTAACCCCGATAATTCTTATTGTTGTTTTCGTCACTTCGCTTATTCGTCCGGCAAATGACGATTGGAGCAAGCTGAGCTTCGGCGGATGGGAACTCCATCACGAATCGATCATTGCAAAAATCAGTAATAAAAATATCGGCACGAACAAAGAATATTTTGCTGATAAATTTTATGCGGAAACATCAGGCGTTGTTGATTCGGTATATGTCAGTGGCGGCAATAATGTTATAGCAATAAAAAAAGCCGACAATAAAATTAATACGTATGAAACCTCGCAAAAAAATACTGTTCTTGTCAGCAAAGGCAATCCTGTAAAAGAAGGCGATGCGATATTTTCCGGGAGTTTTATCAACAATGTCTTTTACATCAACATGTCGCGCCTTTTACTCGTCACTTTATTTTTGGTAATATGTGCTTTAATATTTATTGCCTACCGCAAACGTAAAAAAGAAGGGACACTATAATATGAATACAAGTGCATTATTGTTCATGCTCATCACAGAGGGCGTCATTACAGCGCTGACGTTGTATTTTTTCTTTAAGGTGCTGTTCATGAAACCCAGAGTTGATGTCAATGAGGATTCCTATCTGAATAATGACGAGCTATCATCTGAAAAAACTGATCAATAAGGAGAGGCTTTATTTCGGAATGCCATATTCCAGATCAACAGTTTTTGCGTCATCTTTGCCAAAATATAAAAACCTGGCTTGCATATAGGACGGGGGGCCAAATTTCTCGATAGCATCGTTAGAAAATCCGTATCCCTCAGTGGGAATACCCAGGAAATTCTTGTCGAGTTTTCCGTCTTTGTTGATATCGTGAAGCACAGCAACAGCGTAATCGCCAAGGGGAATATTTTCAAACTTAATCAGTTCTTTATTCGTGCTGATGCTTGTGATGCTGCCTTTGTACGGCTCTTTATCCGGGAAATCTGAGGCTTTATTATACAAAGCAACCATTAATTGCCCCTGGGTATTTTTTAATCCTGTCACCAGTATTAACAGAGTCCCTGTTTCTGTTCCCGGTGAATTTTTTTCGTCATGTCCGGAAATAGTACCGGCCGCGAAAATAATTAACAAAAGCAAACCTGATTTTTTCATGTTTTTAAGATTTATGTTCTTATAACTGAAACGTAAAAAGATTCACTTTTGAATAATTTAGGGTTTACACTTTTTTATGATTTATGTTTAACATCTTGTTCAATTAAAATAATTTTCTGTATGTTTTTTTTTCTTTTATTTTACTTTTTTGATTTTTCCCGAATTCACGAGTCTTTTCATAAAAAATAACGATAAGTAGTAAAATTATTGATGTTGCGCTGTAATAATAACTTATGAAACATTAAAAATATTGTAGAAAAGAAATGCAAAAACGGAGGTTTGATTAAATCCAAAATAATGTTCTGTGAGCTATTGGCGATATCTCTGTGATTATGCTTATTTTAGCACCCTGATTGTATTTTGCTGACCGGATGAAGCGCTGTTTGTATGCCTTATTATTCTAAGACGGAATTTATATTCACTGTTTTTTATTCTGTCGATGATGTGGTTTTACAACAGTTTTTTAATAAGGAAATTTAGATCATGGATTTAATTGAATTTTATTCGCAACGGATATCGTTTTTTCAAAGTAAGGAAAAAGAATGCATTAAGAAAGAGAAACTATTTCCATTTTTAAGGATTTCTGCACTGGTTCTTGCTGCTGGTTCGTTTTTCCTCTTATTCAAAATCAACCTGCTTGTTGCTATACTGGTGGCCCTGGTGCTTATTGTCATCTTTATTGTCATCGCGCAAAAAGATGCACATAATTCACGTGAAAAAGAAAAATACCGCTTGCTGATCACCTTAAATGAAAATGAAATAAACGGGTTGAACGGAAAAAATGGTTTTTTTTCCAATGGTGAACAATATAAAAACATCCCGCATCCTTACTCCAATGATCTGGATATTTTTGGCGATACTTCGTTATTTCAGAGTGTTAACCGGACCACTTTGGATAAAAGCAGCGACGTGCTTGCTGATTGGCTGTTACATCCTGCCGGCACCGGAGAGATCAAACAAAGAAATGAAGCTGTCCGTGAGTTAAGTCAAAAGATTGACTGGAGACAGAAAATATTCTGTCTTGGTCATGCTGTTGATCAGAAAGATAAGAACGCCACCCGGAGATTGATACAATGGCTGAAAAAGACAAAAGAATTCCGTTTTCATAAGCACCTGCTTCTGTTATGTAATTTTCTGACGATAATTACTCTTTCGACAATTGCATTATCATTTTTCTTTTTGCCTGTCTTTGTCCCTGTGCTTATTTACTGTGTTGACCTGCTTGTAATTACGCTGACAAATTCTACCGTGAAAACATGCCATCAGGAAGTTACCAATAACTCCAGTATATTAAATTCCTATTCTGTGATAATAGGAGAAATTGAAAACGAGAAATTCACTTCGCCCAAACTTATCGCGTTGAAGCAAATGCTGAAAACCGATGGGATCACGGCCTCGGAAAACATAAAAAAATTGTCAACCATCGTCAATCACTTCGATTACCGTTATAATATCTACATTCATTTCTTTTTGAATACCTTGTTGTTTTGGGATATTCATCAGGTGAATAAATTATTGAAATGGAAAAGAACAAATCCCGATATTGAGCAGTGGTTGCATTGTGTAGGCCAGTTCGAGGCTTTGTCTTGTTTTGCGAATTTATACTTTAATAATCCGGACTGGTGTTTCCCTGAAATATCTGATAAAAATTTTCTTTTAGATGCCCGAATGTTAGGACATCCCCTGATCATAAAACAAAGAAGGGTATGTAATGATTTCCGGATCACTGAGCCGAAAGTTGTCATCCTGACAGGCTCTAATATGTCGGGTAAAAGCACTTTTTTAAGAACGATCGGTGTAAATTATATTTTGGCCATGGCTGGCTCATGCGTCTGTGCCTCTGGCTTCAGGTTTTCTCCCATATCCGTAGTGTCCAGTATACGGATCGATGATTCGCTGAAAGATAACACCTCTCTGTTTTATGCCGAATTAAAAAAACTTGGATCGATTATTAACATGGTGGAATCTAAAGAAAAGATATTTTTTCTTTTGGATGAAATTCTGAAAGGGACAAATTCGATGGATAAACACTCGGGCTCAAAGGCACTTATTAAACAGTTTGTACAGAATAAAGCGGCCGGTGTTATTGCCACGCACGATATCTCTTTGACAGAATTAGCACAAGAATTCCCGGAAAGTATCGATAACTATAATTTTGATATTAAAATTAAAGATGATGAATTGTATTTTGATTATACCCTGAACAAGGGCGTTTGCACAAGCCTGAACGCCACGATACTTATGAGAAAAATGGGCATCAGGGTTTGAAAGGGAAAATTTAAAAAATAAAAAACTAATACCAATTTGTAATGAGCCTGCAATTCAACCGGAAAATAATAACAATAATAACGCTTTTACTGGTGTTATCTTCAGCGAATATTTATTCACAGAATTTTGATATTGATCTGTTAAGAAAAATAAATTTAAACCGGAACAGGAACCTTGATAATACGTTCAGGGTAATCACCAACAGTGTCAGGCCTGCCCAAATAGGTGTCCCGATAATTTTATACGGGTTAAGCCTGACGACAAAAGACAGTGTGATGAGGCGGAATTTTTTTTATGTGGGGGCGTCAATTCTCACGACCATGGCTGTTACAACGATCCTGAAGGTTAGTATCAATCGTCCGAGGCCTTTTGTAACCTATCCCGATATTGAAAAAGAAACCGATGTGGGCAGTCATTCGTTCCCTTCGGGCCATACCTCCGATGCCTTTGCCCTTGCCACCTCGGTAAGCCTGGCTTATCCGAAATGGTATGTCATTGTGCCCTTGTATCTTTGGGCGGGATCTGTCGGATATTCCAGGATGCATCTGGGCGTTCATTATCCGAGCGATGTTCTGGCGGGGGCAGTCATTGGCGCCGGTTCGGCTTACCTGTGCTATAAAGGCCAGCAATGGTTATCTAAAAAATATAAAATAAAGGTTCATAAAAATAATTTATGAAAATAGGATATGTGCAAACAGCCCCGGTATTCGGGGAAAAGGAAAGGAATTTTGAAGCTGTCCGTACACTGCTAAAAGATGTAAAGGCCGACCTGCTGGTGCTGCCTGAATTATTTGCGACAGGTTATACTTTTACTTCAAAGGATGAAGTTTTGCATCTGTCTGAAACAGGCCATGGCCCGACGGCGGATCTGTTAAAAGAACTTTCTGTATCGACGGGCGCGACGCTGGTCGGAGGGTTCATTGAAATTGATGGCAGTCACGTATACAATTCGGTACTTATCGTTTCAGATAATAAAGCACTTGATACCTACCGGAAAGTTCAGCTCTTTAACAAAGAAAAACTCTGGTTCGCTCCGGGGGACAAGCCTTTTAAGGTATATGAAATTCATGGCGTGAGGATCGGAGCCATGATTTGCTTCGACTGGATGTTTCCCGAAGTATGCAGGACGATGGCCTTGCAAGGCATGCAGGTACTGGCTCACCCGTCAAACCTGGTGATGCCTTATTGCCAGGGCGCTATGGTAACCCGTTGCCTTGAGAACAGGGTATTTGCCGTTACAGCAAACCGGATAGGCCGCGAAAACAGGGGAGAAGATGATTTTACGTTTACCGGAGCAAGCCAGATCACAGGCTGTGACGGCAGGGTTCTTGCCTCGGCGCCTTCAGGTAAAACTCAGGTTGCAGTGATCGAGATCGATGAAAAGCTCGCTGACGACAAGATGATTAATAGCTATAATGATGTGATCAAAGACAGGCGGACTTCTTTCTATGCGATGTAAAGACAGAAGGCCAGACAGGGACTGAATATGGATTCTGCAGGCATTTGATTTGTGATTTTATAAAATGGTTCGTCAAAAATAAACCGATATGATCATTTATAAAGCATTCAACAGATTACCCCGACTTTGCAGTATAGTTAACACGAAATAAATACTTAATAAATCATGAAACTATGAAAAAAGCAAACATCATCCTGTTTTGTTTTATTTCACTGGCATTAATGTTTAATACAGCGTGCAAAAATAAAACCATCGCCAGCAAAGAAATTAATTTCAAACTCGATTCGGTAAGTGTGAACGGCAAGGCTGTAATTGAGCGGGATATGGCTAAAGAGAAAGGTGTTATTTTTGTAAAAGCCCATTTAAGAAAACAAGTCGTCACCATTGTATATGATACAACAATGGGTAGCAGTGAAAACCTTAAGGGTACACTCGAAAAAATGGGTTATAAAGCCGAATTGACCGGTCCTGTTACTCATGGCCAATAACGCCAAACAGGGCTTTGCAGAACTTTTAAAAAAAAATTTTGACACAAAATCTTAAAAGAATACCGGAATTTTTATCTGCCGGTAGTTTGTTAATTTTTATCTGATTTGTGGATAGAAGAAATATTTTTATAAATTTGCTTTGGTTTTACCTTAAAAATCACTCATGAGTATACGAAAACTTTTATTACCCATACTTGCTTTTATGTTGTTTGGATTTGGCAGCTATTGTCAAAAGTGGGAATTGAGTTTAGACAAAGACGGGGTAAAAATATACACACGTGCAGTTAAAGGATCCGGGATCAAGGAATTCAAGGGAGAGGTTATAGCAAATTCAAATTTGGGCAATATATTAGCTGTCATTGAAAAAATATCGGAATATCCGAGATGGATGTATAAATGCACTTATGCAGAACAGGTAAAAAAAGTCAATGAGGTATCGGGCTATATCTATAGTGTGCTCCAGCAACCATGGCCTATATCAGACAGGGATATCTGTTCATATTACTGCGTTTCCCAGGACTCTGTAACCAAGGTGGTCACCATTTCAATGAAAGGGGTTAAAGACTATATTCCCGAGAAACCGGGAAAAGTAAGGGTGCCCAGCCTCAAAGGTTCCTGGAATTTGATACCGATAGCTAAAGGTGTTACCAAAATTGTGTACCAATTACATTGTGAATCGGGAGGTTATATTCCTGAATCTATTGTTAATGCTTATATCACCGATACCCCATATACCAACCTGCTGAACCTGAAGAAAATCGCTGAATCCCCTCTTTGTCCCAAGACAAAGACCGGAAACCTGAAAGAGTTCTGATAGCAATAAAATGCATTATTTTTTTTGAAGAGGCATGGTGTTCCGTTTCATACGTCATCTGGTAATTGAAATTTTTTCATGTTTTTGACTCACAGAAATACAACATATGAAAACCCGGGATGATTCAATTATCTTGTCATTTTTTGAAAATACAAAAGTGTTTTTTCTTGATCATGCTGATCCTGAAATAGTGAAAAAATATTCACGATATTTTCGTGAAGGATATGATGCATGGGGTATTGACGACAAAACCATGCGAGAGCAGCGCGACTTATGGTATGGGCAGTGGAAACAGCAGCTCAGCCGGCAGCAATTGATGGCGCTGGGCGACAAGCTGATGGCATCGGGGAAGTACGAAGAAAGTATCCTTGCGATAAATATCCTGATACAATTACAGAAAGAGGATAGCAGCGGGATAATGGCTAAGGCAGGGGAGTGGCTCGAAAGCAATGTGTCAAACTGGGCACAGACCGACTACCTCTCGGGAGAAGTTATATCTTTCCTGATAAATAAAGATGTTACCTTGTTGAATGATCTTGAGGCATGGAAAAAATCCGTTTCGCGATGGCGCAGGCGTGCCATTCCCGTTTCACTGATCAAAGTGATGAAGCAGGGATACGACCCGGCAAAACTGCTCCATATCATCGATCCTATAATGAGCGACAACGTAAGGGAAGTACACCAGGGGCTGGGATGGTTTCTGCGTGAAACATGGAAAAAACACCCCGGCCTGACCGAGAAATTTCTTTTAAAATGGAAAGATACATGTGCCCGGTTGATCATTCAGTATGCTACCGAGAAAATGGATAAAGCCCAAAAAGAAAACTATAAACGTATAAAATAGAAAGTTAAATAAGTCCTTTATTTAAATTAAAAATAAATAACGATTTATTTTGCAAAACTTTTTTATTAAAAACTAATT
>Ga0209098_1000472_pt1 | contig 44404 bp, 26 predicted proteins | sample AD_JPNHW1_MetaG_FD_184429 | JGI IMG/M metagenome (GOLD analysis project Ga0209098, IMG submission 184429) | Active sludge microbial communities of municipal wastewater-treating anaerobic digesters from Japan - AD_JPNHW1_MetaG (SPAdes) (version 2) | ecosystem: Engineered > Bioreactor > Anaerobic...
CACGTCCCCGGCCTGTTTCCCCTTGCCGTTACCCCGTCAGCATGCCAAACTAAGGCCGTTCAGCACCTGAAGAAAACGCGCGCCCGCCAGCCAGTAGCCAGTGTTGCACTGGCTACTGGCTGGCGGGCGCGTTTCTCCTCTTGTGAATCTGCGGTAAAGGCCGATCACAACACGCGGGCGGCGAGCGTGTGCCAAGGGATGGCGGACAGCGAAGCCGAAAAGGGCTCCTCTTTCGCGATCGGTGCGGCAACATAGCCGCGCACCTTGGAAAAGAGCGGCAACAGACGGCTCAGTGTGCTGAAATGTTCTGCCCGCGGCGTCGCGCTCTGCTTGATCTCCACCAGCGTGACGGAGGCCCCGGTTTCAACCACGAGGTCAATTTCGTTGCGGTTGGAGTCCCGGTAAAAGAACAGTTCCGTGTTGCGCGCGAGGTTGGCCTTCCGTTTGAGGCATTCGAGCACGACCAAGTTCTCGAAAAATGCGCCGGATTGAGGTCCGCACCGCAGCAATTCCGGATCGGGGTAACGTAACAGCCAGGCGGCGAGGCCCGTGTCGCCGAAATAGAGTTTGGGCGTTTTCACGACGCGGCGCGTCATGTTGCGCGAGTAAGGACGCAACAGAAAAACAAGGCCCGTACTTTCGAGCAGCGAAAGCCAGCGTTGAACGGTGGAGAAACTGACGCCCGCTTCTTTGGCGATTTCGCTGAGATTCAGCAGACTCCCCACGCGCGCCGCGAGGAGATCGACCACGTTCTGAAACAGCCGCAAATCATGGACGGCCGTGAGCAGGCGGATGTCGCGCTCCAGATAGGTCTGGACATACGACGCGAAGAACCGGTTGCGGTCGGCCCCATGCACGGCGATCTCGGGATAAAACCCGGTGAAGAGTCGGCGAAAACAATCGGGCGCCGTGACGGGCTGCCAGCCCAATTCGGCGCACGAGAAGGGGTGCAGGCGATAGACCGCCGCTCGGCCGGCCAGAGATTCGCCGAGTCCGGCCATGAGGGGAAAAACTTGGGAACCGGTCAGCAGGAAACGCCCGTTCGCGCGGCGGTCGGCGTCCACCGCGATCTTGATGTGGGGCAACAGTTCGGGCAGATGCTGGATTTCGTCGATGATCAGCCGTGGCGCTCGCGTCAGGAAGGTGCGCGGGTCCTCCCGCGCGGCTTGCCGGGTCAGCGGATCGTCAAGCGTCAAATACTCCGCGTCCGGGAAGAGGTGCTGCAACAGGGTGGATTTCCCCGTCTGCCGGGCGCCGGTCACGACGACGACCGGAAACTGACGTGCGGCGGCGCTGATCTCCCGCTGGAGTTCGCGGACGACATACGTGGTTTTCATGACGCGTATCTTACCCGTGATTTGTATGCAATATCAACAAAATATAATGAAAATACATAATACGCCGCGTGTGCCTCATGCTGGATTTGGGCGTAAAATTTTAGGTCGAATGACCGGTCGGACATAAGCCATCCAATCCTTAATAACGCTCAGCTCTCAAGTGAAAACCGTGGGATTTGGCATCCATTCGCAACTCTCTCAGCTTGAGCGTTGAACGTTCAGCGTTGAGCGTTCTCTTTGATTCTCGCGACCGCCGAGTCCATGATGCGGCCGATGAGCTCGGTGTAAGAGACGTTCGCCATGCGGGCGAGAATCGGCAGGTCAGAGTCCTTGGGGTTCAGGCCCGCGAGCGGGTTGACCTCCAGGAACATGGGCTTCTGTTCCGCGTCGCAGCGGATGTCCACGCGGCCGCCGTCGCGGCAGCCGAGCGCGCGCCACGCGTCGAGCGAGACCTGCTCGGCCGCGGCGACCACGGCGTCCTTGGCGGCGTCACCGGGACGGTAGACCACGCGGTCCTCGTAGTTGCCCTTGTTGGAGTAGGAGTAGACGCCCTTCTCGGCGTTCGAGAGCAACACGATCTCCATGGAGCCGACCACCTGGGCCTGGCGGCCGGTGCCGGTGATGCCGACCGTGAACTCGCGGCCGCCGAGGTAAGGCTCGATCAGGGCGGGCTGGCGGAAGCGAGCCACGAGCTCGTCGCAGACCGCCGCGAGGTCGGCGCGGTCGCTCACGATGGATTTGGACGAGCAGCCTTTGCCCGTTCCCTCGGCAACCGGCTTCACAAAGAACGGCGCGCCGAACCGCAGGGTTGCCAGATCCTCGGCCGACGCGTAGACGCAGAAGTCGCTGGTCGGCACGCCCGCGTCGCGGACCACGCGCTTGGTCATGCCCTTGTGGAGGGTGAGGGCGAGCACCAAGGGGTCGGAAAACACATAGGGAACGCCGTAGAGATCGAGGATCGCGGGCACCTGCGCCTCGCGCGCCACGCCCTGCAGGCCTTCGCAGATGTTGAAGACCAGGTCCCAGCGGTCGCCGGCCTCGAGCCGCCTGACCAGCGCCTTGGCGTGGCCGATCCGGTCGGTCTCGTTGCCGAGTTCGCGCAGGGCACCCTCGATGCCCGCGATGGTCTCCTCTTTGTCGAACTCGGCCGTCTCTTCCATGGACATGCCCATGGCGAGATAGTCCGAACGGAGATCATAAGTTAATCCGATGAGCATAGGCGAATGTCCAATTTCCAACAGGGAATGAGCAATTTCCAACGGCAAGAGAGGTCATTGGACATTCATGCTTGGATGTAGTCCGGGTACTGAAAGGATTTGCCTTCGTAATTTGTCAGGCGCAGGTTGCCCTCGGCGTCCTTGCCCGCGACATAGTCGGGGGCGATCGGGATCTTGCCGCCGCCGCCGGGCGCGTCGATCACGTAGGTCGGCACGGCGTAGCCGGTGGTATGGCCCCGCAGGCTGCGGATGATCTCCACGCCCTTGGATACGGGCGTGCGGAAATGTTCCGAGCCGGAAATCGGATCGCACTGATAGACATAATACGGCTTGACCCGCATCTTCATCAGGTTGTGGACGAGCCGCTTCATGACGTCGGCGTTGTCGTTCATGCCTTTGAGCAGGACCGTCTGCGAGCCGAGCGGGATGCCCGCGTCCGCCAGCAGGCCGCACGCCTTCTGCGTTTCACAGCAACACTCGTCGGGATGCGTGAAATGCAGGCTCATCCAGAGCGGGTGGTACTTGCGCAGCACGCGCGTGAGTTGGGGCGTGATGCGCTGCGGCAGAACGGTTGTGACCTTGGTGCCAATGCGGATGATCTCGACATGCGGGATCGCCCGGAGGTTGGAAAGGATGAACTCGATCTTCTCATCGCTCAGGGTCAGCGGATCGCCGCCGGAGATCAGCACGTCGCGGATCTGCGGCTTGCTCCGGATGTAGTCGAAGATCATCTGGAGCCGTCGCGTGCTGGGGGTGATCGCGCCGTGGCCGACCACGCGCGAGCGGGTGCAGTAGCGGCAATAGGCCGAGCAGAAATCCGTCGCCAGCAGCAGCACGCGGTCGGGGTAGCGGTGGACCAGACCAGGGATCGGGCTCTGGTGCTCTTCGCCGAGCGGATCGTCCGCCTCGCCCGGGCAGCGCCGCATCTCGTAGACCGTCGGGATCATCGCGCGGCGGAGGGCTTGGTCGGGATCCGTGGGAGAGATGAGCCCCATGTAGTGCGGCGTGACGGCCATGGGCAGCATCTTACCGCCCAGCTCAAGCGCCTTTTCCTCGGCGGCCGAAAGCCGGACCATGCGCCGGACGGTCTCGAGGTCGCGAATCCGGTGCTGGATCTGCCAGCGCCAATCGGACCATTGCTCATCGGCGGCATTCGGGAAGAATTGATCGCGAAACGCGCGGCACTGCGGGCTCATCTTCAGGGCACGGGTTTTGACCGGTGCCGCGGGAAGGGTCATCAGGCGCGGTTTTCCGTCCACGCGGGGGACGGATAATGAAAACAGAGGCGGCTCTCCTTGTGGAGGCTCCTCTTCCTGGTCGTCCAGGTGCAAGCTCAACTGCATCGCGTGCGCAGGCACACCGTACACAGCAAAACTCCTTGTTGCAAAAGGATCTATTTCACATGCCTCGCTCCCGCTCGGCAATGCGTCTCCTTTTGCGGAACCCTAATACGCCTGTTTGTTCATCTTGTCAAGCATGCCCGTAAAAAAAGGCGCACCTTTTTGGCCTTCCGCGCCGCCGCCGAGGTTCGCCGCGGCCGTCCCGTCCGGGCGGCGAACGGTCGCGCGCGCTGCCGGATCTTGAGATCAGCGGATCAGGAAAACCGTGCCATTGGCGGTGATGTCCAGATAGGCCCCGGACGGGGTGCCGGTTAAGCGGAGGGTGGCGCCGGCCGGAACGTTGCCGGCCGTTTCCAGCGTCCATGCGTCCAACCCGCTGCCCGTCACCGAGCCGTAGGTGATGAGCGGGAGCCGCATCGTTTTCGGACAGTCTGCGAAGGTCACGCGCACCACGCCGTTCGAAGGCACCGTCAAGGCGCCCGTGACGGTCACGGCCGGCTGGGCGACGAAGGTGGCGCCCTGGGCGACCACCGTGAACGCGCATTCGCCGCCCAGCATCGCCAGCGAGCCGATGCTGCCGTCGATCTGCGGCAGCGCGTCGAAGGCGGAGACGCGGACGCCGCCCGCGCCCGAAACGGTTCCGAACTCGTCGCCCGTCGCGCCGGTGAGGTCGAGCGTCGCGCCGGCGGCCACCGTCGCGGCCTGGGCGAGGCGTTCGCCCGGCACGCGGTAGCCCGCGCCGGTCTTGGTCGTCCACTTGTTCAGAAGATAAGCCTCGACCGCGCCGCGGTCGGCGGGCGAGAGCACGGTGCTGAAGAACATCAGTTCGCCGAGCCGTTCGAGCCTGGCCCGCGTCGCGCCGAGGAACCAAAACAGCGTGTCGCCGGTGGTGGTGAACGACAGCACCTGCACGCCGCCGCTGAAGCCCGTGACGCGGCCGTCCACCCGCTCGCCGTCCAGACGGGTCGTGCCGTTGGTCACTGCCGCGACGGTGCCAGAGCCCCAGACCGGCGAGGTGGGGAGCGAGCTGTTGTCGCGCGTGAAGCTGCTGTTGATGCTGTTGTTGTTGCCGCCGACCGGCAAGCCGCCGCCGCGGAGGCTGTCGAGTACGACGAAGCCGGTGCGGATGCCCGAAAGCGTGCCGACATAGGAGTCCATCACATACGTCGCGGGATCGCGGTCCAGCGTGATCTTCATGTACTTGCTGAAACTGCTCGCCTCGTAGACCGGATTGGTCACGAAGTCGACCCAGCACAGGCTGCCGCCGCGCGGCGCGGCGGTCTGCTGGAGCCACGACCGCTCCGGGTACTGCGACGTGTAGTACCCCCACGCGAAGCGGTTGACGTTGGTGCGGCGGTCGATCCACTGATACACCTCGCCCGGATTCGGATCGAACGTCATCCGGTTCGTGGCGCAAGCGTCGAGCCACAGGAGCATGCCGTTGGTGGGCACCGCCGCCGCGGTCGGCGGCGGCGGCAGCGGCGGCACCGTCACGGTGCCCCCCTGCACCTGGACGACCCCGTCGAACGTGCCGCCGAAACTCAGCGCGCCCGCGCCGGTCTTGATGACCGTACCCACGCCTCTCAGCGCCGCCAGCGTATAGGGGCCGCGCACTTCCAGCGTGGCGTTCGAGGCGACGGTCACCAGCGGCGCGGTGAAGCCACCCAATCCCCATTTGGCGGCCAGATACGCCTCGTTCGCCTTCCGCTCCGCGTCGCTCACCGCGTTCGTGTAGAGCAGCACTTCGGCGTAGCGCTGTCCGCCCGAGTTCTGCCACGCGTTCACCATGCCGAGCGCGTTGACGCCGTGTCCGGTGGCGTTGGTGATGGCGATGCTGAGCACCTGATACCCGCCGTTCAACCCGGTCGTCAGCCCGTTCACAGCCACGCCGTTGGTCCAGACCGGATAGCCGACGCTCTTCCAGATCGGGATCGAGGCCGAGGTCACTTGGGCGTTGTTGCTGACGACGCCGCGTTGGAAATCCCAGTTGCCGCCGGTAAGGCCCAGCAGATGCCCGCCGCCCCGCTGGCTGCCGAAGACCAGGAACGCGTGATAGGTGTTGACCGTGCCGAACGCCACGCGCCGAAACTCGAAGTCCGGGCAGTAGTTGTAGCCGCCGCAGGAGATCACCGGCATGCCGTTCAGGGCGTTGGTGATCACGTAGGGCCGATCGAAGTTGCCCGCCGTGTTGTAGCCCTCGATGCTGGCCGTGAAACCGTTCAGGCGCCGGTCGGCCCACTTGCCGATCACATCGAGCGGGTACGTCGTGTTGTTGTTTTGCGTTTCATGCGTGTAGGAATTCGTGACGCTGGCGTCGAACCACACGCCCGGCACGCCGGCCGGGGCGGCTTGGGCCGGATCCAAGACCAAGCTGCCGCTCGCCACCGCGATCTGGCCGTCGAACGCGCCGGCGTTGACGATCACCAACGCGCCGGAACCGCTCTTCGTCAGAGCGCCTTTGCCCGCAAGGCGGTCGACGCTGCCCGCGCCCGAGATCGAGCCCGCCGCGTTCTCGGCGACCTCGACCTCGTCCAGCCGGCTCCCCGCCGCGAGCGTCAGCGAACACCCGATTCCCGCCAGCGACACCTTGCCCCCCGAGACCGAGGGCGGGAGCGACAGCGCGCCGGCTCCCGTCAGGGTGATGCTCGCGCCGGCCGCCATGTTTGAAACCGCGAACAAACCGTTGCCCGCGAAGGTGAGTTTCGCGCCAGCCGCCACTTGGGATACCACCAGCGTGCCGCTGCCTGAGACCGACACCGTGCCGCCGAGCGTTCCCACCGTGAGCGTTTGGCCGGCGGGGACGTCGAGGGTGCCGCTGGAGGCCGTCACCATCGGCACGGTCGGCGCGGCCACGGACGCGTCGAAACCGAAGGTGCCGCCGCTGAGAGTCACGCGGTTTGACGCATCGCCGACGGTCGCCGCGCAGACGCGCAGCCGTCCGGCCGCCACGGTCACGTCGCCGGTGAAGCCGCAGGGCTGGAGCAGTTCGGCGGTGCCGCTGCCGGCCTTGGTCAGGGCCCCCGCGCCGCCGATCGTGCCGAACAGGCGCGTGGTGCCCGCGCCGTCGAATCCCACGGAGGAATCGGTCCCTGCCAACACCACGCTGTTGGTCGCCGCCAGCACATAGCTGGCGTCGGCCAGCCACGTGCCGTTGGTGATCCGCGAGGCGTCGAACGTCACGCCGTTGCCGGCGCCTTGGACCGTGAAGGTCCCGCCGGCCGATCCCAGCGCATCGCAGGCGAGCACCCGCACCGAGTGGTTGGTCAGCGTGAGGCTCCCTGCGCCCAGCAGCTCCGGCGCGCCGAGCGCCACCTCCGCGCGGTCCGCGATCCGCCACGCGCTCGATGTCGGGAGCGCCAGCACCAGGACCTTCTCCGAAAAGACGACGCCGTTCGATGCGGCCGCATCGATGTTGTACGGCGCATGCGCGCCCAAACCGCCCACGCGCAGTTCGCCCGAGCCGCCCGTGACAGTCAGGACCGGCGCGCCAGCGGAGGGGTCGGCCATGAGTCCCCCCGCCCAGAGCGGCGCGAAGTCGGACCCGTGCGCGGAAAGGTCCAGCGTCGCATGTCCAGCCAAGACGGCCCGCTGGGGCATCGTGGCGACGCGGTCCGTCCGCAACACGCTGCCGTCGCCCGGATCCGCGAACACCTTCGCGTTGGCCATGTTGGTCGCCGAGAAATCGCCGTCCGTCGGGTCGTACATGATGCCCGAGGCGAAGCGGGACGCGGTCGGCCCCACGCCGCCGCCGCCCTGCGACACGCGGACCTCAAGGTCGTGCCAGCCCTTCGCGAGCCGGACGCCGCGGACCACGATGACGCTGCTCCACAGGTTGTCGTTGATGAGCGCCGTCCGGTCGACGGCCAGATAGCCGCCGTCGTCGAAATTCTTGAGGAAGCTGTAGCAGGCGTCCGCCGGCACGTACCAGCGCCCGGCGTAGATGTACTGCGTGTTGGCGGGGTAGGTCGCCGCCAGATTACTGTTGGTGTTGGCCATTCGCGTCGTCAGGCGTACGGCGATGTTCGTCCCCGCCGTGCCGAGGTTGATGGTGTTGTGGGGCGAGGCGCTTTCCATGAGGCCGGGCTCGCCCGCGGCCAGGATCGCGATCGCGCCGCCGGCCAGGCGCAACGAGCCGCTGCCGGGTTCCGACGCTTCGCCCACCAGCAGGGTGCCCGCGTTCACGGTGGCGCCGGCGGAACCCTTGTTGCCGCCGGAGAGCCGCAGCGCGCCGGCCCCCGATTTCACCACGCCGTTCGTGCCGTTCACGGCCAGCGCGAGTGTCGCCGCGTTGGTGCGGACGTCGACCGTGGCGGGCGCGGTCAGCGCGAGGACGCTGCCGGTGAGGGTCCACGACGCGTCATTCTCCGGTCCGTCGTTAAAAGCGAGCCCCGTCAGCGAAACGGAGGTGAGGTCGTTGGAAACCGTGACCGTGCCGACGGCCGCCCGGAAGGATGCGGCGACGTTGGAAACCGCGACGACGCCATCCTGCCAATTCCCGGCCGTGCTCCACACGCCGCCCGCGGCGTTGGTCCAGATGCCATCGGCGGCCTGCGTCGCCAGTCCACCCGCACAGATCGCCAGACCGATCCACCCCCGCGACAGAACTGCTGATTTCATTCGCCCCTCCACGTCCGATTGGTTCACAGGATCCGACATCCAACAACGCAAAAGACAAACATTATTGATGTAATCAAGTATGCGGAGATTGTTTGGGCCTGTCAATGTTCAAAGGGGCATCTTCAATTCGGTACACGTCCGTTCCGCATCGCCCCATGTTGGTGTCCCGCCTTCAGGCGGCCCGGGCCGCGTCGGCCGACTAAAGCCGGTACACCAGCCTTGTTCAAGCGATCAGTCAGCGAATCGGGGATGCGCCCTAAGACCCAGGAACGGCGGTTTCGGCTGAAGCCCACACCCGTTTCTTCCGGTGCGGTCACGGAGATCCCGGACTTTCGAGCCCGGATTTCCGAACGTGTTGCCGCGCTTACTTGAACGTTGCGGTCGCGGGCTTGAGGCCGTCGGCCGTGGCGGTGAGGGTGACCGGCGCCGTCGAGCCGGCGGCGCGGCGCAGGACGGCGACCGCCTTGCCGAAGTAGAGCGGATGGCTGGCGGTGTCCGTGAAGGCGTCGTGGCCGCGCGGGTTGCCGTTGCCGACCGCGACGATCTCGCCGGGGCCGCTGAGGCTGAAGCGGATGCGGTTCGTGGCGCGCGGGTCGCGCGTGCCGGCCGCGTCGGTCACGTCCACCTGCACGAAGACCACGCTCTCGCCGTCGGCCGGCAGCGCGTCCCGCTCGGGCGCGAGCGCGACCGCGACCGCGGGCCCCGCGGTGCGCATGACCTGCTCGGCGATCTTCTTCCCGGCCTGGTAGGCCACGGCTTTGAGCTCGCCGGGCTGGTAGGCGACGTCGAGCCAGCGCAGGCGGTAGGTGTCGCAGATGTCGTAGTAGGGGTTGGACGGCTTCTGGTCGGAGACCACGACCTCGCGCAGCGAGGCCCAGCGGTTCTTTTCGAGCGCCGTGAAGGCGACGCGCAGGTAGCGGTAGGTGGCCGGCCGGTCGAGAACGGCGGGCGCGGCTTCGCCGAGCTTCTTGGCGAAGAGCGGGGTCCAGGCCGCGGCGTCGTCGGAGGCGAGCACCTCGTAGCCGTAGCTCTTGGCCTCGCCCTCGAAGGTCAGCGAGAGATAGCGGAAGGCGGTCGGCGCGCCGAGGTCGACCTGCCACCACTGCGGCACGGCGTCGCCGGAGGCGCACCAGCGGGTCTCGGTGGTGCCGTCGAGCGCGGCCGAGGCGGGGTTGTCGTGGGCGGTGGTCTTTTCGGAGCTGGAGGCGGTCGCGGGCTTGCCGGCCGCGAAGTTGGCGGGCTTGGACTGCGGCTGGCCCTTGGTGCGGCGGCCGAGAGATTTGCCGTTGAGGAAGAGCTCGGCCGAGTCGCCGCTGGTGTAGACGTAGACCGGCACGTTCTGGCCCTCCTTGCCGGCCCAGTTCCAGTGCGGCAGGATGTGCAGGGTGACGGCGGCCTTGTTCCAGTGGCCGCGGTAGAGGAAGAAGCGGTCTTTGGGCACGCCGCAGAGGTCGACGATGCCGAAGTAGGAGCTGCGCGCCATCTCGCTCTGCGGGTATTTGCGCATCTGCTCGAAGTAGTGCATGTAGGGCGTGGGCTCGCCGAGGTAGTCGAGGCCGGTCCAGACGAACTCGCCGCCGCAGTAGCGGTCGCGCTCCATGCGGGCGAACTCGGGGTCGGGGATGTCCGACCAGGGCGCGGCGTTGTGGTCGTAGGAGCAGACCTCGCGGTCCTCGACCGCGTAGTCGGTCTTGTTCTGGGGCGGCGGCACGGCGTAGTAGCCGTAGGAGCTGAGGGCCGAGGCGGACTCGGAGTAGAGCACGGGCTTGTCCGGGTACTTGCGCTTGATGGCGGCGTACTGGCCGCCGTAGTTCCAGCCGGTGAGGTCGAGGTGCTCGAAGACGCCCATGCCGATGGCGTTGGCGTGGCAGCAGCCGATGCCGACCGGGCGCGTGGTGTCGAGCGTGCGGATGACGCTGCGGAAGAGGGTGCAGCGGGGCTCGGTCATGCCTGGGTCTTTGGCGTCGCCGGGCTTGGCGGGCGGGATCTCGTTGCCGATGGACCAAACGAAGACGCAGGGGTGGTTGCGGTCGCGGCGCACGAACTGGCGCAGGTTGCGCGAGACATAGTCCTCGAGGTTCTGGTCGCTGCGGCGGCCGGAGGTGCCTTCCCATTTGTCGAAGGCCTCGTTCCAGACGAAGATCCCCATCTCGTCGCAGAGGTCGAGCACTTCGGGGGCGGGGCAGTTGTGGCTGGTGCGCAGGGCGTTGAAGCCCATGTCGTGCATGATCTCCAGTTGGCGGCGCATGGCGGAGCGGTTGAAGGCCATGCCCAGCGGGCCGAGGTCGGCGTGCAGGTCCACTCCGTAGAGCTGGACGCGGCGGCCGTTGAGGTGGAAGCCGTCGTCGGCCGGGAAGGCGAAGGAGCGGATGCCGAAGCGCGTGGTTTCGGCGTCGGCGCAGGCGCCGGCCTTGACGCCGATGCGGACGCGGTAGAGGTGGGGCGACGCCAGGTCCCACCGCTTGGGCGCCGAAACAGCGAAGCGGTGTTCGAACGGAGCGGCGGCGTGCGCAGGAACCGAGAGGGCGAGCTCTCGGCTGGCGGCGGTCTGTCCGTCGGGGTCGAGCAGGGTCAGGGTCACCGTGGCCTCCACGGCCTGGTCCGTGGCGTTGGTCAGGGCGGAGCCGACCTGCACGACGGCCTGGTCGGCGCCGACCTCGGGCGTGGTGACGAAGGTGGCCTCGTGCGCGACGTGGACGGGGTCGCAGAGGGTCAGCATGACTTTTCGGTAGATGCCCGCGCCGGGGTACCAGCGCGAGTTGTGGTTGCGGGTGTCGGCTTTGACCGCGACCGTGTTGGGCTGGCCGAAGCGGACGAAGGGCGTGGCGTCGACGCGGAAGCCGATGTAGCCGTAGTCCCAGCCGCCGGCCCGCTGGCCGTTGATGTAGACCTCGGGGCTGGCCATGACGCCGTCGAAGTCGAGGTAGACGCGCTGGCCGGCGGCGGCCGCGGGCGTGAAGGTCTTGCGGTACCAGCCGACGCCGCGCCAGGGGAGCTTGCCGGTGCCGCCGTCGGCGTCGGGCGTGAAGGGGCCGGAGATGGCCCAGTCGTGCGGCAGGCGCACCGCCTGCCAGGCGCGGTCGTCGAAGGCGGCGGCCGAGGCGTCGAGTTTGCCGTCGGCGTCCTTCTGGAAGCGCCAGTCGGCGTTGAAGTTCTGGACCGTACGGTCGGCAAGCAGCGAAAAGGCGCAGAACGTCAGTCCTGCGGCAAGGCGACATGTCATTTGGATTTCTCCCCCACTTTAAAGCCTGCATCAAACGCACAGGCTGTGCGCAACACTAAAGCACGCCGATGCGGGACGTCATGAACATTCCCGGATCAGCGCGCCGCAAGTCCGCCGCATCCCTGAAACCGGCTCACTTCTTCGGCAGAGGCCCCATTTCAAAAACCAGCGCGCCGCCCTTCATGATGTCGGCGTGCGCGATCTTGATGCCGGCGACGGGCTTGCCGTTGAGCGTGATGCTCTGCACGTACTTGTTCTCTTTGGAAAGCCCTTTGGCCTCGACCGTGAAAGTCTTGCCCTTGGCGAGGCGGAGCGTCACCTTTTCGATCTGAGGCGCGCCGAAAACGTAGCCGTCGTTGCAGGGGTTGAAGGGATAGAAGCCCATGGCCGAGAAGAGGTACCAGGCCGACATCTGGCCGCAGTCGTCGTTGCCGCAGAGGCCGTCGGGTTTGTTCTTGTACATCGTGTCGAAGATCTCGCGGATGATCTCCTGCGTCTTGTACGGGGCGCCCGCGTAGTTGAAGAAATAGGCCGTGTGGTGGCTCGGCTCGTTGCCGTGCGCATACTGGCCGATCAGGCCCGAGACGTCGAGCACGAAGCCGCTGCCCTCGACTTTGGACTCCAGCTTGAAGAGGGTGCTCAGCTTCTCCGCCGTCGCCTCTTTGCCGCCGATCAGGTTCACGAGCCCTTCGGGGTCGTGCTGAACGTGCCAGGTGTACTGCCAGGCGTTGCCCTCGGTGTAGTCGTAGCCGCTGTGCTCGCCATGGTTGAGCTTCATGGGGTCGAAGGGCGTGCGCCAGTTGCCCTTGGCGTCGCGGCCGCGCATGAACTTGGTCTCGGGGCAGAAGACGTTCTTGTAGTTGTCGGCGCGCTTGGCGAAATAGGCGGCGTCTTCGGTCTTGCCCAGCGCCTTGGCGAGCTGCGCGGCGCAGTAGTCGTCGTAGACGTACTCCAGCGTGCGCGAGACGCTCTCGCCCTTGATGATGTCGAAGGGCAGGTAACCGTACTGGGTGTAGACGTCCCAGTCGGACTTCGGGTGGTTCACGGTCAGCGAGGTTTTGATGCCCTGGAAGGCGGCCTCGGCGTCGAAGCCGCGGAAGCCCTTGAGGTACGCGTCGGCGATGACCGGCACCGAGTGGTTGGCGATCATGCAGTGGTTCTCTTTGCCGGCCAGCGTCCAGATCGGCACATAGCCCTGCGCCTTCTGGTGGGCGACCATGGTGCTGATGAAGCCGTCCACGCGCTCGGGCGTCAGGATGGTGTAGAGCGGGTGCGCCGCACGGTAGGTGTCCCAGAGCGAGAGCGTGGAGTAGTAGGTCTTGTCGGGCGCGGTCAGCACCTTGTCGTCCGCCCCGCGGTACTGGCCGTCCACGTCCGCGATGTTGTTGGGCTGGATGAAGAGGTGGTACATCGAAGTGTAGAAATTTTCTTTCTGCTCCTGCGAGCCCTGGACTTCAGCGCGGGCCAGCAAGCCGTTCCACGCGGCTTTGGCCCGCGTGTGGACCGCCGCAAAATCCCAGCCGGGCACTTCGGCGGCAAGGTTCTTCTTCGCGCCTTCGACGCTCACGCCCGAGAGCGCCACCTTCACCTGCAGGGTCTCGCCGGGCTTGAGGTCGAAGTCCAGCACGTAGCGCGGCGCCTTCTCGCCTTCCTGCGCCGCGAGCTGCCGGATCGCCGCGTAGGGCTTGTCGAACTTGACCACGTAGTAATAGTGGCGGGTCACCCAGGCGCGGGCCTGGTTGTGGCCGGTGATCGTGCACTTGTCCTCGACCGTGACGTCGCTGGCGAGGATGTGCTTCTTGAGCGCGTCCTTGCCGCTCACGATGCCGTACTGCAGATCGACCAGCAGGCGGGCGGGCGCGGGGTTCTTGTAGGTGTACTTGTGGAAGGCGACGCGCGGGGAGGCGGTCAGCTCCACGTCCACGCCGAAGTCTTCCAGCGTGACGGCGTAGTAGCCGGGCTTGGCCTTCTGGGTCTCTTTCTTATACGCGCTGTGGAAGTTCTCGCGCTCGATCGCGCCGGTGAAGGGCTGGAGCTGGACGTCGCCGAGGTCCGGGCACCCCGTGCCGTTCAGGTGGGTCTGGGAAAAGCCCCAGATCTTCTCGTCGAGGTACATGTAGCCGGAGCAGTAGGTCCAGGTGCAGTTGCCGGAGTCTGGGCTGGCCTGGATCATGCCGAAGGGATAGCAGGCGCCCGGGAACGTATGGCCGTTGTCCGCGCAGCCGATGAAGGGGTTCACATACTGCGTGAGATCCCGCTCGCCGCATTTGAAGGGGCAGGTGCACGCGGACACCAGCGCCAGAGAGGCTAACAACCCGACGGTTTTTTTCATGGGAATGGTTCCTTCTTGATTTAAGGTGGCGATATTTAAACAAGCCCAGTCGGGTTATACAAGCGCCCTTTTCAGTCCCCCGCGAGCGCGCCGCCATCCGGCCGATGTCGCGCGAAGGCGCGGGCGACCGCCGCGTGTCCGGCGTTGGCGTAGCAGTAGGCGCAGAGATGCGGACAGGTGTTGTATGCGCCGATGTCCTTGCTGCGGATGCACCCGCAGGCTTTGCGCTGCCCCTTGTCTTTTTCCCGTCCGCCCCGGCGGAGGAAATCCATCAGCGCCTCGTCGTGACCGAAGAGGCGGTCGATGAGGCAGTCGTCCACGCAGCGGCCGTGCCCGATCCCGCAATCCGACAGGTCGACGCCTTCGGCGCAGGTCACGATCTCAAGGCCCCAGCCCCGATTCAGCTCCGCGATGCCCCGCGCCACCCGCTCCATGCTCGCGCCGTCGAACTCGCGGATGCGGATGCCGGCCTGACTCACGTTGCGGAGCACATTGGCGTAGCCCTGAACGTCCGCGAAGCTGATGACCAGACGGCGCGTGTGCCGGTGCAGGCGGTCGCCGACGGCGGCGATTTTCTCCAGCAGGCCCGTTTCGTCGAGCCGATCGGTCAGGACCAGCGGATCGAAGCGCCAGATCACCTTTTCGGGGCCGATACGGCCGGAAAGCGCGATAAACGTTGCGATCCGCTCGTCGAGCGGCGGCACCCCCGGCTCCAGCCGATCCGCCCCGTAGTCGTTCAGCGTGAACTGGAAATAGTAATTCAAGCCCTTCCGGTCAAGCGTGTCCAGATGCGCCATCAGCGGCCCGGGGTTCTTCGTCCAGAAGACGAACAGCCGCGCCCGCGCGAGGCTGACATAGGCGGGTTTGCCGCTGAAGGGGTTGACCCATTTGACCCACCCCTGTTCAAGGCGGCGCAACAGCCAGTCGCCGTAAAACGCGGGAATGTCCGTCGCGCGGCTGGCCGAAATGATCACCGGCGCGTCGAGCTCGCGACATGCGCCGTCAACCCAGTCCCGCTCTTTTTCCCAGTGCGCCACGATCGGCCCCTTTCCCGCCACGACAGTACCATTTTTTCGCCTTCCGCTTCAAAGGGCTTTTGCCGCGCCTCCGTTTATGGTTTAATAAGAATCTACAATTTTTGAAAGGGTGCACCCAGCTTAAGTACCGCCAACCTCCAAAGGAGCCCGCCATGGCCATCGATCTCAAAGCCGCCTACAAGACCATCATGGACGACCACTTCACCCCGCAGATGGAAATCTCCTTCATCGACGGGGCCAAACGCCAGACCCTGTGCTACGAGAAAGTCACCTGGGTCATCGACGGCGAGGAAAAGGGCCTGCGCTACGGCGAGAACCCGGGCCAAGAGGCGGCCATGTACAAGCTCGTGAACGGCAATCTCGCGCTCGGCGACGTCACGGCCCTCACCCCCGGCAACTATCTGGCGTCCGATCCCGAGCTGCTCCAGTCCGGCAAGCACCCCGGCAAGACCAACCTCACCGACGCCGACAACGCGCTCAATATCCTGCGGTACCTCGACGACACGCCCTGCGCCGTGATCGTCAAACACAACAATCCCTGCGGCGTGGCCAAAGCGTCCACCCTCACCGAGGCCTATTCCCGCGCCAACAAGGCCGACCGCCTGGCCGCCTTCGGCGGTTGCATCGCGCTCAACCGCGAGGTCGACCTGGAGACCGCCAAGCTGATCGGCGAGAACTATGCCGAGGTCGTCGTGGCACCCGAGTTCGGCCCCGGCGTGATGGAGCTTTTCGCGACCAAGAAGAACCTGCGCGTCATGCGCATCAACAACATGGCGCGCCTCACCGCGTTCGTGGCCCGGCGCGTCGTGGACTTCAAATCGCTGATCGACGGCGGCCTCGTGGCCCAGTGGTCGTTCGTGCCCGAAGCCCGCAAGGCCAGCCAGCTCATGCCCGCCGAGTGCACCACCAAAGACGGCACGCTCCACCGCATCAAGCGCCTGCCGACCCCGCAGGAGTACGAGGATCTCATTTTCGGCTGGCTCGTCGAAGCCGGCGTCACCAGCAACTCCGTGCTCTACGTCAAGGACGGCGCCACCGTCGGCATCGGCACCGGCGAGCAGGACCGCGTGGGCGTCGCCGAGATCGCGCGCGACAAGGCCTACCGCAAGCTCGCCGACTGGACCGCGTGGGAGAAATACGCCACGCCCTACAACGACCTCGTGATGAAGTTCGGCGACGAGGGCAAGAAGCGCGTCGCCGAGATCGACGAAGAGGTCAAGGCCCGCCGCGGCGGCCTGCCCGGCTGCAGCATGGTCTCCGACGCCTTCTTCCCGTTCCGCGACGGCGCGGAGGTCGGCATCCGCGAGGGCATCACCGCCATCGTCCAGCCCGGCGGCGCGATCCGCGACTGGGACGTGATCGACTGCTGCAACGACGCCGACGTCGCCATGGTCTTCACCGGCCAGCGCAGCTTCCGCCACTAAAAGAGGGTTGCACGGTTTTTGGACAACCTATGACTTGCTATGGACGTTCCATTCTTCTTCTCGCTGCAGCCCTTCTGTTGCCCCATGTCGCGCGCACGGAAACGGCGGCCGAGCAACTCATGCAGGCAACGTTCAAGGTGTTCAATCCCGCCTCGACCGGCACCGGATTCCTGATACAGGATCCCGCGCCAGACGCGACGGAAACCAATGTGCTTCTCGTCTCAGCGGGGCATGCCTTCCTGAAAGCCAAGGGCGACTCCATCGTGTTGGTCTGCCGCACCCGCGGCGCTCAAGGCGCGTGGCAACGGCACGACCACAAAATCATGATCCGCAACGGCACCAACGCGCTCTGGACGTGCCATCCCTCGCAGGACGTGGCGGTCATCCGCTGCACGCTGCCGCCGCAGGCGGTCTTCAAGGCCCTGCCGCTGGAGGCCCTTGCCGACGAGGCCAAGGCCATGGACGCCGGCATGACGATCGGCAGCCGGCTTTTCTTCTGCGGGTATCCCCACCGGACCGAAGCCGGCAAGGCCGGCTTCCCGCTTTATCGCGATGCGGTCGTCAGCGGTTATCCGCTCTTTCCCGCGAAGAATCATCCTTCGGTCCTCTTCAGCGCCTCGACTTTCGCGGGCGACAGCGGAGCCCCCGTAGCGTTGGTTCAGACCAATGCCACGCGGCCGCTGATCGTTGGGCTCGTGATCACCCGCACCCAGCAGAACGACAAGCTGAAAGCCGAGGAATGGGACGTGACGTTCAAACGGGACCTGGGCCTCGGATCGCTCCTCCACGCCGCCTTCATTCGCGAAACGCTCAACCTGCTCAAGTAACCCTTTAACATGCCATCCTCCCGTCACATCCTATGCTAACGGTCATCATCCTTCTCCTGCTTTGGCTTACGATCAATTTCCTCCACGGACTTTGGGTCGGAATACGCCGTTATTTCTGGGAGAAGCGCATGGCCCGCGAGCCCAACGACCTCCTGCCCGAAGCCGCCGCTTACCGCATCGGCAGCGGACGGATCGCCCTGCTTTTCATCCACGGCTTCGCGGACACGCCCTGCATTTGGCGGCGCATCACGCGCCACCTCGCCGCGAAAGGGCTGTTCACCTGCCGCGCGATGCGCCTGCCCGGAAGCGCCGAGCCGCCGGCCTTCGCCAAGCAGCAGTCGCTCCACCGCTGGCGGGCCCAGGTGGCCGACGAAATCGTCCGTCTGCGCGAGACGCACGAGACCGTGTGGCTCATCGGCCACTCCCTCGGCGGCGCGCTCGCGCTGGACGCCGCGATGCGCCTCCCGGACATGGTGGACGGCGTGGCCGTCATGGCGCCCATGCTCGAGATTTCGCGCCGGCGCTGTCCCCTCCTTCCCGCGAACGCGTGGTTCGCCTTGGCCCGCGTCGCGCTCGGCCTCTCCCCCACTTTCGAATCGCCCTTCTCGGCCGACGGCGTGGCGGCCGACGATCCGTCTTTCGTCTACAAGCGCGACCGCTTCATTCCTTTCGCTGTTTACCGCGGCCTCTTCGCCCTCATTCGCGACCTCCGCCGGCAGTCGGCGCGTCTGACGTGTCCGCTCTTCGCCGTCACCGCGGGAAACGATTCCGTCGTGGATTCCCAGGCGGCCCTGTGCTGGCTCGCCGCCTGCCCCGCCCCCAAAGAGGTCCGCGTCCTGCCGGAGGCGGACCACGTCATTCCGCTCGCGGCCGGCTGGGAGGCGTTGGCCGACGACATCGCGGCGTTCATCCTCGCCCGCACGCCCCGAAAAGAGGCCGAGCCCGAGAGCGGGGAATCTGCCGCCGGGACGGGGAAAACAACGTTTGACGCCTAACGCCTCTTTACGCATCCCGTCCCCATGATGTATGGTGTGTTCAAACATAACCGGGGAGACGAGGGATGAGCGCAACGGCGTTTCGGATCACAGGGTTCTTATGCCTTTGGGGCGCGGGCTGCGCCTTGGCGCAAACGGTCGCGCCCGACGCGCGCGCCTTCGCGGCGGCGCTGCTCGGCCGTGCGACGGCGGATAGCGAAGCGGCCTCGCCGCAAGCGCTGTGGACCGCGGTCGAGCGGCACGACGAGGTGCTGGCCGACTGGCTCCGCCAAGACCTCAAGCTCGCCAGCGGCCCGGAGCTGTTCGCCGGCAACGGCGGCGCCGCCCGCTTTCTCGAACGCACCGCCCCGGCCTCCGCCCCGTCGCCCGACCTCCCTTCCCGGCTCATCGCCTACCGCGCGGCCTGCGCCGCGCGCCGCGCCCTGCGCCTGGCCCGGGTCACAGCCGAGATGCCGCGCCTCGTTTATGCCCGCCACTTCGTGATGGGCGGCTCGCACTATGCCTACACGGAAGCGCTCTCGGACGCCCAAGCCGAGCGCTCCTTCCGCGCGGGCGGAAAGCTCTGCGTGGCGGAGTGTCAGGACGGGCTATGGAAAGAGACCGTTCTCACCGAAACGAAAGACGGCATCATCCGCGACGCGGACGTGGACTTCGACGGCCAGCGGTTCCTTTTCGCCCTCAAGAAATCGGATCGCGGCGACGACTATCACCTGTATGAGATGGACGCCGCCTCGCGGGAGATCCGCCAGCTGACCGACGGCGTGGGCGTCGCGGACTACGAAGGCTGCTACCTGCCGGACGGCCACATCATCTTCAACTCCACCCGTTGCATGCAGATCGTCGACTGCTGGTGGACAGAGGTGAGCAACCTCTACCGCTGCGACCGCGACGGCCGGAACATCCTGAGACTCTCGTTCGACCAGGTGCACCTGAATTATCCGGCGGTCACGGACGACGGGCGCATTCTCTATACGCGCTGGGAATACAACGACCGCTCGCAGATGTATCCGCAACCGCTCTTCCAGATGGCGTCCGACGGCACGCAGCAGGGCGCGGTCTACGGCGAGAACTCCTGGTTCCCGACGACGATCATCCACGCCCGCGGCATCCCCGGCAGCGGCAAGATCTTCGCGGTCGCGACCGGCCACCATTCGCGCCAGCCCGGCGACCTAATCCTCGTCGACCCGGCCAAAGGCCGGCAGGAGGCGGAGGGCGTGACGCTCGTCGCGCCGGTGCGCGAAACGAAATCCGTCATCGTCGACGCCTACGGCCAGGACGGCGACCTCTTCGCCTATCCCTATCCCATCGACGAGCGCAGCCTGCTCGTCACGTACAACCCCGACGGCTGGGAGCGCGTCAACGGCAAGCGTCACGAAGACCGCACGACCGGTTTCGGGATTTACTGGATGGACGTCGACGGCAACCGCGAACTGCTCGTGTCGCGTCAGGGGCTGGCCTGCGGACGGCCGGTTCCCGTGCGGCCGCGGCCGCGCCCCGCCGCACGCGTCAGTTCCGTGGACTACAGCAAGACGGCCGGCACCTGCTATGTGCAGGACGTCTATGCGGGCGCGGCGATGGCCGGCGTGCCGCGCGGCACCGTCAAAACCCTGCGGGTGATCGGCCTCGACTTCCGCCTCGCCGGCATCGGCAGCAACGGCAACGCCGGGCCCGGCGGCGGCGCGCTGATCTCCACGCCGCCCTCGGTCGGCAACGGCGCGTGGGACCCCAAGATCCTCGTCGGCGACGCGCCGGTGCATGAGGACGGCTCCGTATTTTTCACCGCCGGCGCGCGCGAACCCTTCTACTTCATGCTGCTGGACGCGAAGGGGCGGATGGTGCAGACCATGCGGAGCTGGACTTCGCTGCAGCCCGGAGAGAACGCCTCCTGCGTCGGCTGTCACGAATCCAAGAACAGCGTTCCGCTCGCCACCGCGCGGCCGACCCTCGCGCTCGCGGCAGGCGCACGGCCACTCGCGCCCGTCAGCGGCCCGCGCCGCGGCTTCAGCTTCCTCAAAGAGATCCAGCCGATTCTGGACGCGCACTGCGTGACGTGCCACGACGGCAAAGACCCGAAGAAGCCGGACCTCACCGCAACGGTCGTCACGGATGCCGCCGCGAAGCGCCGCTGGACGAGATCTTATCTCGCGCTGACGCACGCGCGGCCCGACCACACGGAAGAGCAGACGCGCTGGCGCGGCGACCCCGCGCACAAGGTGCTGAACTGGGTCTCCTCCGCCTCCGCCCCGCAGATTCAGAAACCCCTCTCGGCCGGCTCCAACGCCAGCGGCCTTTTCGCCGGCATGTTGGACAAAGGCCACTGCAAGACCCTCACTCCCGACGCGGCCGCATGCCTCGCCATGTGGGTCGATCTCGGCGTCCCCTTCTGCGGCGACTACACCGAGGCGAACGCGTGGACCGACGCGGAGCGGGCGAAGTATGAGCAATACAAAGCCAAACGCGACCGCGCTGCGGCTGAAGACCAAGCCACGTTAATGCGGTTGGCAGCGGCCCGGCCCTGAAGCCTTTCCGTGCCGGCTGCGGCCGTCATTCCGTCATGCCACTGGCAAACTCCAAGGCGAGCAGGCTGTAGGAAGTGACGAGCACGGGGTCGTTCTCCCACCAGCGGTTGTTCTCGTTGATCCACGAGCCGTCCGACCGCTGAAGGCTGATCACTTTGCGGATCAGCGCTTCGCGCCAGGCGAGGGAGCCGCCCGCCGCTTGCGGGATGGCCTCCACGTTGGCGGCGCTCAGGGCGCGCGTCAGAATGTTGTAGTAGAAATAGATTCCCTGCCCGCCTTGGCCCGGGTTCTCGTCCAGCGTCCAGTGCTTCGTACAGTAGTCGAGCGCCGACGTCACGCGCGGATCGCTCCGCGTGAGCCGGGTGTGCATCATCGAGAGCAGCCCGACATAGGTGATCGACCCATAGGACCGCAGTTGCGGGCGGGCCCGTTCGCCGCCCCCCTGTCCGCCGCGTTGTGCCCCACCCGCGTTGGGATTGCCGCCCGGCGCGAACGATTTGGTGTACAGAAAACCGCCTTTGTCCGCGCCGTCTTTCTGCTGCATGTTCTCGACGTACTTCAGCGCGGCATCCCAGTTGAGATCCGCGCGCTTCTCGCCGGAGGGGCGCAGGTCCTCCACGCTCTGGGTACGGCGCATGGCGTCGAGCGCCATGCCGGTGTTGGTGAGGTCGGTGTGGCGGCGGCCGCCCCGGTCATATCCGAATCCTCCGGCGTGTTCGTCGGCGCCGATGAGCTGGGTGGCGGCGGTGTACTCGCGGGCCTTTTGGATCGCGCGGATCACGTCTTTGCGGCCAGTGGCGTGCAGGCCCATCATGCAGAGCGAGGTGTTGTAGTTGCCCAGCCCTGCGCCGCCGCGCTGAGGATCCGGGACGTAGATGCCGCCGTCGGGCTGCGCCTTGGAGAGGATGAAGGCGACGGCCTTGTCGACCTGCGACGTGTACTGCGCCTGTCCGGACGCGGCCAAGGCCCACAGCGGCAGGGCGGTCATAGCCGGATTCTTTTCGTCCGACCAGACGCCGTCCGGCTTCTGGTTGGCGGCGAGCCAGGCCAGGCCTTTGGCGATGGCGGTTTGGGCCTCTTTCTGAAGCGCGTCGGTCAACGCCGCCTCCGCGGCGCGCAGGGACGGGCAACTGAAGATCGAAGCAGCGACTAAGAAACACAGCATGCGCATAGATAACCTCCACCCGATTAAACGGCGGAGGGGAAGGTCCGGTTCAGCGACGCCAAAGAATGAACCGACAGAGGATTGTCGGCGTTCTCTTGTACGATCACTCAACGGGAGAGGAAGGAAGCGCATGGCGGACGAGGAAACGATGGCGTTAGAGGTGTCGGGCCTGAGCAAAGGGTTCGGCGAGGGCGCGAGACGGGTCACCGTTCTCGACGGCGTGAACGTCTCGCTGCAGCGGGGCGCGTTCGACGCCGTGATGGGGCCGAGCGGCTCCGGGAAAAGCACGCTGCTGCATCTGCTGGCCGGGCTGATCGCAGCGGATGGCGGCGTGATCCGTGTGGGCGGCACTTCGATCCGCGAGCTGAGCGACCACGACGTCACCTGCTTCCGGCGGCGCCGCATCGGGCTGATCTTCCAGGACTTCAATCTGATCCCCACGCTCACGGCCGAAGAGAACATCGCCCTGCCGCTGCTGCTCGACCGGCAGACGCCGGACGCCGCCCAGATCGAGGCGCTGCTGGCGCGACTCGGCCTGACGCACCGGCGGTCGCATGTGCCGCTCAAGCTGAGCGGCGGTGAGCGGCAGCGCGTGGCGATTGCGCGCGCGCTGGTGACTAAGCCGGACCTCGTGCTGGCGGACGAGCCGACCGGCAACCTCGACTCCCCGGCGGGACGCGCCTTCTGCGAGCTGCTGCGCAAGATGAACGAGGAGGAGGGATGCACGATCCTGATGGTGAGCCACGATCCGGTCGTGGCCGCCACCGCCAAACGCGTGCACCTGCTGAAGGACGGACGTTTCGTCGATGGCTTCGACACGGACCACGATGCGGCGTTGGTGTCGGCACGCTATCTGGAAACGATGAAGAAGTGAGGCGGACGTTGCCATGATCGTCAAACTGGTTTTAAAGAGTCTGCAACACGACACGATGCGGTTCGCGACCGCCACCCTCGGTGTCGCGGCCGCCACAGGCCTGGTGGTCTGGTCGCTCGGTCTGACCACGACCTCGATGGGCCAAAGTCGCGAGAAGGTCCGGCGCATGACCGCCCCCTACGCCTGCTGGGTCTCGACCGGCCAGGTCGGGGTCAAGATGGACCGCAAGGCCATGGGCGCGATGATGCGCCCGTCGCGTGAGCAGATGATGGCGTGCATTCCGCCCCCTGTCGTCGCGTCCATACAGGCGCTGCCCGGCGTCGAGGAGACGCTGCCGTGCAAGGTGATCCGCACCACGCTGGACTTCCGCCCGGACGGGCGGGTGATGCAGGGGCCGCCGCTGATGGCCTCCCTGGTGCTGGCCCCGACCTCGGGCTGTCCCTACGCCGAGTCGAACGTCACCGGCACCTGGCCCGATCCCGCCAGCGCGGAGCCCGTGGTCGCCGTCTGTTCGGCCATTTTCGAAAGGCGCCGTTTGCCGTTGCCGCCGCTCGGCTCGTCGCTGGTGATGATCACCCCGTACGGTACCGTCACGGCCAAAATCGGCGCACACATCGCTTTTAAGGAAACGGTCAACGGTTTCCCGACGGCGTTTGCCACGCTCGGCGCAATGCAGCAGTCCTCAGGCGGGACGTTTGATCCCCGGCCGAACCTGCTGCTCTGCAAACTGCGCGGAGATTCCGGCGCGAACGCCGTCAAGGCCATCGTCGAAAAAAACACGCCCCAGGCCGGCGCGCCAAGCCGGAACGCCGCTCCCGGGCGTCCGCCTGCGGAGGCAAATCAGGAGCCGCGACCGGCTCCCGAAATCGTCCCCGCCACGCTGAACGCCGTTGAACGCCGCGAGATCGAATCACAGTACGCCAGCGACCAGCTGCAGAACTTCAAACGGCAGGCCCCCCTGCTGCTGACCTTATCCGTCCTGACCGCGCTCTGCATGCTGGTCAATGCGCTGACCGTGGGCGTCGAGCAGAAGCTCCGCGTGCTGGCCCTGCTGCGCGCCGCGGGCATGACAGTCCGGCAGGTGGCCCATGTGGTCATGCTGAAGGGATTGGTCATGGCCCTCTGCGGCTGGGTCGTCGGCGTGCTCGGCGGCTGGGCGATTCTGACCATTTTCGTGAGCCGCACGGTGGAGGCCTTTCCCGAAGGCGTGGTGCTGGGATGGATAACCCCCGTCTGTTCCGCCCTCGGCGTGGCCGTGATCACCGCCGTGAGCCTGCACTGGCCGTGCCGCCGCGCCATGCGCATCCGGCCGCTGGATGTGCTGGTCGAGGATCAAGACGCGGATTCGGCCCCGCGCTGGTCGACCCGGCGGTCGCCTTGGCTGGGCTTCGTGCTGCTTTTCCCGATGTTGGTCTTCGCGCTGCCGATGCCCATCTCGGCCATGACCCGGAGCGTGCTGTTGTTGACCGTCGGCATGCCGCTGCATTTCCTTGGCCTGTTTTTGTTCCTGCCGTTCTTCGTGCGCCTCGTCGAGCGTTTGACCGGCCGGGCGGTCAGCGCGGTGCTGGGGCTTGATCCCAAGCTGCTGCACCGCCGCATCAGCCGACACTTCTCCCGCACCGCAGGCATGGTGATCACGCTGGCGGTCGGCTTGGGCTCGTTCTCGGCGATTCACATCTGGGGGTCTTCGATGATGGCGCCGTTCATCCCGAGCAAAGAGTTCCCGGACGTGATCGTGTCGGTGCTGCCCAACGGCGTCGCAAAAGACGCGGCGGACAAAGTGGCCAAGCTGGAAGGCGTGGACCGCGGACGCTGCCTGAACATCGAGGCGGCGCAGTTCTTCCTGCCGGCCGCGCTCACCGCGCGGGTGGCGCGCGTTTCGGGCAAATTGCCGATCAGCCCCAATATCCTTCTGATGGGGGTTGAGCCCCAAACCGCTTTCGGCGGCGAACAGCCGCTGGCACCTTTCCGCTTCGCCGCGGGAAGGCGTCAGGCAGCGGCCGACGCGCTCTCGAAAGGCGGGGCGTGCCTCATCACCAAGATGTTCTCCCGCGAGACGGGCCTTGCCGTGGGCGATGACCTCAGCGTCATCAAGCGGCCGCCGATGCGCAGCGGCCGCAGGGGGAGACGTCCCGGCACAGGAGGTCCCGGCGGTTTCGGCGGCGGCCGCGGCGCCCCGGAAACGGGTCCCGGTACCGCGGGCATCCCCGTTCAGACGGAGACCTTCAAGATCGCGGGCGTCGTTGATCTGAACTGGCATCTGGTCACCTCGCGCGCGCAGCTGCGCGGACAGAACAACATGCCGGGAGGCACCATGGGGCCAGTGTTCGTCAGCGAAGCGGACGCGCGCCGCCTCAGCGGCAACGAGGGGACCACGAAGTTTCTCTGGCTGAATCTGAGCAAGGAATACAGCAAGAAGGGCGCGTTGCCTGCGGGCCAGCTCTTGGAGGCGGAGATCCGCAAAGCGATCCGCATTGACGACGAGAACACCGTGCGGGTGCACCACCGCGACGAGATCGCGGATGGGACCATCGCCCATGGCGCCGACTTGATCGGCGACATGGCGCGCGTGCCGTTCTGGTCATTGGTCGTCCTCTCAACCGGCATCATCACCTTGCTGATCGCCTCGTTCCAGGCGTCGGCCAAAGAGATCGCGGTGATGCGCGCGGTCGGCATGACGCGCAACCAGCTGGGGCGGCTGTTGCTGGGCGAAGCCCTGATGACCGGCGCCTGCGGCATTGTGCTCAGCCTCATCTCGGGTTTCTGTATCGGCTGGACCTTCACCGGCTGGACGCGGGCATGGATGACGTTCGGCGGCCTGCCGGTTTCGCTCAGCATCCCGTGGCTGACGATACTGCAGGGCGTCGGATTCGCCTTTGCCCTGTGCGTCGCCATGGCGGTCCCGCCGATCCTTTGGCTGGTGCGCAAACAAGACGAGACCGGCGGCTTGACCGTTCAATGACGTAGCGCTCGACAACGGGTGCGAAAACCCGCATCATACGCACTTTTCATTTCTGGAGAGTGGCATGATGGCGGGTTCATTTTTCACGCCGGCTCAGATCTTGGGCTACGTGGCGCTGGTTCTCGGTGTCGCGGCGTTTCTGCAGAAGAGCGACACGCGCCTGAAGGTGCTGATCGCCGCGGAGAGCATCGCCTACGTGGTGCACTTCATCCTGCTGGGCAACTACCCGGCCTCGGGCAGCGCGGGGGTCTCGTGCCTGCGCAACCTGACGTCGATCAAGACCCGCGCGCCCTTCTGGATCGCGGTGTTCATCGCCGTCAACGTCGTGATCGGCGCGACGTTCGCCAAAAGCGTCACGGGCTGGCTGCCGGTCACGGCGTCGTGCCTGGCCACCGTGGCGATTTTCCGCATGCGCGGCATCTTGATGCGGATTGTGCTGCTGGTCTGCACGCTGCTGTGGCTGGTCAACAACGGGCTGAGCGGCTCGATCGGCGGAACGGTGCTGGAGGCGATCATCGCCATCGTGAATGTGACCACCATCCTCCGCCTGACCGTGGAGCGGATGCGTCTGAAAAAGGCGGGGGCGGCCGCCCGGGCCGTTTCCGCCTGAGAACCGCTCCGCTCGCCCGGAGGTCAGAATTTCGCTTGGAGCGCAATCTCGAACGTGCGCGGATCGCCGGCGAAACACTGGTAGTAGTGCCGGTTGGATTCGATGTACTGCTCGTCAAAGATGTTTTTGACGGCCAGGGACAGCGTCACGTTCTTGGGGCCCCCGAACTTGCGCAAAGGGATGTCTGCCGAGCCGTCGAACACGTGTGATTCGTCGCTGTAGAAGTTCTCGCCGATGTAGCTGCCGCGCATCGTGTGCAGGCTCTTGTGGCGGTACCGATAGCCGAAGCCGAGCACGACATCGTCGAGCGGCCCCGTTTCGATCCGGTAAGAGGTCGATGCGGTGACGGCGTGCGGCGGATAGCGGTCGAATTTCCTGACCGTCGCGGCGGAAGACAGGTCCTCATACTCGTTATAGGCATAGGCCGTGAAGAGCGACCAGTTCTCGGTGATGTTGCCGGTCATGGAAAGCTCGAAGCCCTGCGACTCATTTTTGCCCTCCTCCTCGTAATAGAGCGTCGAGCCATCGATCAACGTCGGCATGTTCTCTTGTTCGATCTTGTATACGGAGGCCGAAAGCCAGAGCGTGTCGACCGGCGAGACGCGGACGCCGGTCTCGTATTGGGTCGCCCGCCAGTCAGACGTCAGATACTCCGCAGCGCTCTTCTGATAGCCGAGGTTCGGCGCTTCGGTCAGCGACACGTTGCCGAAAAAGACCAGCCACTCCGTCGGCAGGAAGGAGAGTCCCGTGCGGGGGCTGACGGCCTCACCCGTATCGCCACTGTCGTTCTGGTGCTCATCGAACCGGCAACCGCCCAGCAGGCGGAATTTCCACCACGAAAGATAATCCTGTGCCAAGAAACCGTATTTGTGGACTTCGGACTCGGTCGCCGTCTTCGTGTCGATGAGTGAGCCTTCGTTCAGGTCCGCGGTCGAGGCGAAGTAGCTGCGGCCCCGGGATTCCTTTTGCGACCAGTCGCCCTGAAAGACCATCTGGTGCTCCAGCGGCCCCGTGTCAAAGGTCGCGGTGGCGCGCTCATACGCGTTGTATCGGCGGTACCGCATGTCGCCTTCCTGATGATCATAGCGTTTCGTCAGCGACGTGTTGATCGTGCCGTAGCTGGGATCGGTGGTCGCGACCGAGGTGTTCGCGAACGCCGACGAGCCCATGTGCTCGAACTCCACGTCCGCCTGCGAAACGCCGGCGCCGGTGCGCAACGTCCACACCTTGTTCGCGTCCCACTCTACATAGGACTGGACGGTCGCCCCGATGTAGATGTCGCGCATGCGCGAACTTGACAGGTCGGACTCCCAGCCGTAACCCGTCAAAGGCTCGCCCTTGTACATCGGGATGCCCTGATAGCCCGGCTGGTCGGTGTACTGTAAGGTGAGGTTGAAGCCGATGCGCAAGTCGTCCCGGATGTTCCAGAGGACAGACGGCGCGATGTAAAAGGATTCGCGCCACCGGTACGAATCCGGCATCCAGTAAGGCTTGCCATATTCGATGTTGCCGGGCAGGCGCACGGCCAGTTTGTCATCGACCACGTTCTCGTTGATGTCGTAGCCGAGACGGTAGCGCTGGCTGTCCGCGCCGAACGACGCGCGCGTCATGACGTTCATGAAGTCTGCGTCCTGTCGGGGTTGCTTCAGCATGAGGTTGATCGAGCCGCCCGACCCGCTGGTGCTCGCCGTCTGTCCCCCGATGGTGGAGCCGACGGGGCCTTTCGCGATCTCGATGCTCTCGAAGGCGGTGGGATCCATGAAGACACCCATGGGGCCCGCCAGCGGAAGCGTGCCGTCCAACATGGCCTCGCTGCCGCCTTTGCCGCGCAGCGTGTAGGAGCCGGACGAAGCGTCGAGCACGCTTTTGCCGCCCGTGTAAATGCCGGGCTCATAGCGCATGAGGTCGTGCAGGTCCGTCGGATTCATCTCGTCGATAAAGTCTTCCGTCAGCACGTCGACCGTCTGAGGAAGCTCTTCGGGTTTGGCATCGAACAGAGTGGCGGTCGAGACCGTCTCGGCGCGGTACTTCGAAACCGGGGACCCCTCGACCAGGATGGTCCCCAGATCGACAGGGGGCTGATTAGTGATCTGTGCGTGAGCGTATGCCACATACAGCAAGGACAAACAGGCGGCGGTGCTTTTTTTCATCGTCTCTCCGAATCGATTGGTTCGGATGATTAAACGGAAGGAGTGCAGCGGCGGTTCATTCCGAGGAACGGGGGCTGACTGTCGTTGCCGCTCATCCCAGAACTGTGGTACGGTATCGGCCATCGTGGCGGTGATCCTCACAGTCGAGCGGAAGACGGCTAAGGCGCGGATGTTTCTGGCGTTGGTCTATGCCGCGCTGTCCCTGGGCGGGGTCACGATGGTCTGGCCCTTCCTCGTGATGTTCGCCGCCTCCCTGACGGGTCCGTACGACTACTACCGCTTTTCGCCGGTGGTGCGCGCGCTGTGGGACCGTCCCGACCGCTTCATGCGCTATGTCGCCACCTGTTATCCGCGCTTCCCCTCCGACGTCTACCCCGACGCGCCCGCGCACTGGGGCAGCTGGATCATCGTGGCGCGCGATCGCACGGGCTGCGGCCGGTTCGCCGAGGCGCAGCTGCGGGGACTCGAAGACCCCCAGACCGCCGCGCGGTGGCAGCGGATGGCGGCAGACTACGCGCGGTTCAACCGCGGCTACGATATCCGCAACAGCGTCTGCCATTTCGACGCCCGCGACGTGGCGGGGTTCGTGCGGACCCATTTCGAGGAACAGGTGCGCGACGACGATCCCGCGGCGTTCGCGAAGCTGTCGGTCCCCAAGCGGCGGCAGGCCGCGCTCGACCGGCTCAACCGCGAGTGGCGTATCCGCTACAGCTCTTTCTTCGGCATCCGCATGATCGCCCAGCAGCGCGCGCCGCTGCACCACGCGGGCTGGGACTATCCCGCCGACGATCCCAAGATGGAGCTCTACCAGGCGTTCAAGCGCACATACCGCGACCGGGGCGTCTCGCCCATGACGCGCACGGTGCCCTACGAATCGCGGCCGCTCTGGCTCGCCTACCTCCGGCGGCCCGATGTGCAGGCCCGGCTGGGCCGGCCCAGGGGCCTGCCCTTCACCGCTGCGGACTACGCCCGCCTCGCGGAACAGCCCTGCGCCGCGCTCGAAACGCTGCCCTTCCCGCTGCCGCATGACGCGCCGCCGGCCCTGCGCCAAGAATGGGACGCGTTCGTGCGCGAGGCTTACCCCCGCAGGCTGCTGCGCGTCCACGTCACGCCCGCCCTCGAACGCGCCTACCAGGCCTATGTGCGCGACACCTGCAAGACGGTCCAGGCCTACGCACGGTTGACGGGACAGACGATCGCGACCTTCGAGGCGATCCGGCTTCCGGAGTACGAGAACAGCACGCTCTGGCGCAACTTCATCCCGCAGGTGCCGCTCGAAGACCTGACGATGCTCAGCGCGGAACAGTCCTGGCAACGCTTTCTGCTCGACACCCACGGGTCGCTCGAAGGCGTCAACCGCGCCTACGGCTGGTCCCTGGCCCGCATCGAGGAATCGCGCCTCCCGATCCGCGAGGCGCTCGCGGTGACCTTCGGGCAGCGCGGCTGGCGGGACTTCCTGGCGGGCATGGCCGCCAACTACCGGACCGTGAGCGAGTTCCTCTTCCTGCGGGGACAGGCTTTCGGCAACACGGTCCTGCTGGTGGTGCTCTCCATCCTCGCGACGCTGACGGTGAACCCCCTCGCGGCCTACGCTCTCTCGCGGTTCGGCTTGCGCTCCGCGGAAAAGATCCTGCTCTTCCTGCTGGCGACCATGGCGTTCCCCGCGGCGGTCACGGCCATCCCGGGGTTCCTGCTGATCCGCGACTTGGGGCTGCTCAACACCTTCGCCGCCCTAGTGCTGCCCACGCTCGCAAACGGGCTTTCGATTTTCATTCTCAAAGGTTTCTTCGACGGCCTGCCGCGCGAGCTGTACGAAGCGGCCGCCATCGACGGCGCGAAGGAGTGGCAGATCTTCATGAAAATCACGCTGCCGATGACCACGCCGATTCTGGCGGTCAACGCGCTCAACGCCTTCGTCTGCGCCTACAACAGCTGGGAATGGGCGCTGCTGGTCTGCCAGAAACAAAGCCATTGGACCCTGGCGGTCTGGATGTACCAGATGAGCCAGCAGCTGGGCGACCAGCCCTGGGCCGTGATGGCCGGCTTCGTGCTCGTCTCGATCCCGACCGCCATCGTTTTCATCGCCTGCCAGAAGATCATTCTGCGCGGCATCGTGCTCCCGAGCATGAAATAGCGGCGGAGCCGGAGCGTCATGTTTTACATCGACAAAACCCGGCGCGAAAGAGTACCTTTTCCAAGGTGTTTTAAACTCAAGAAACGGGGGAATCGCATGAAGAAGACGATGTTGGCGGGATGTCTGCTTTGGGCCGCCTGCGCCCAAGGGTCCGAAGAGGGGTTCGTGCCGCTGTTCGACGGCAAGACGCTGAACGGCTGGGTGCGGCACGGGGGTGAATCGACCTACGCGGTCGAAGACGGCTCGATCGCGGGCCGCTTCAAAGACGCCAAGCGCAACACCTTCCTCTGCTCGGAAAAAACTTACGGGGATTTCATCCTGCGGGTGGAGTTCAAATTGGAAGCGGGCAACTCCGGCGTCCAGTTCCGCTCCGCGCTGCGGGCGAATCCCGACAAAACGGAAACGGTCTTTGGCTACCAGTCCGAAATCGCGGGCGAGCCTGACCGCGTCGCGCGCATCTATGACGAGGGCCGCCGCGGCTTCAAGTTCGGCCGGATCTGGCTGGACAACACCGCCACCGGAACGCTGGTGACCTCTTCGTCCGCCTACAAAAAGGGCGACTGGAACAAGATGGAGATCCAGTGCGTCGGGCCGTCCATCCGGACTTGGCTCAACGACGTGCCGGTCGTCAACCTCTTCGACGGCGAGTCGCTCAGCGGCTTCATCGGCCTCCAGGTGCATGCGACCAAAAATCCCGACGGCAACGTCTGCGCGCGCTGGCGCAACATCCGCATCAAAGAGCTTGGCACGAGCCGGTGGACGCCCTTCTTCGCGAAAGGCGCGGACGGAAAATTCGCGCTGAAGGACGCCCGTTTCGTGCTGCCGGACAACTGGTCGTTTAACGAGGCCGAGGGCTATCTGGTCGGCAAACACAAATCGGACGAGAAGCGTGACGGGCTGGTCGTCTCCGACAAGGCCTACGGCGACTTCATCGTCCGGGTGAGCTATCAGCTTTTCGGCGGCAACAGCGCGCTCTACTTCCGCGCCGAGGAGGTGAATACGCCGTGGCTGCTCAAGGGCTTCCAGAACGAGATCGCGGGCAACGAGAAGGATTCCGCGCTCTGGCACACGGCGGGCGACAAAACCAAGGGCCGCGGCTGGGTCGCGCGGGACGACGAGTTCATCGCCAAGGTCCGCAACCCCAAGGGGTGGAACACCACATGCACCGCCGTCTGCGGCGACCGCATCGTGGAGATCCTGAACGGCCAGCGGACCGTCGACCTCGTCGACCCGCTCTGCGAGAAGAGCGGCAAAGTCGGCCTGCAGCTGCACGGCGGCGCAAACGTCGAGATGTGGTTCAAGGATTTCGAGATCCTCGTCGTCACACCCGAAATGAAAGCGCTGATCGACCGGTAGGACGCGGCGTCCGAGATCTTGCGCCCGCCGCCCCCGCGGGCAGGAACGGCCATGCCACGGGCGTGAAGAAGGAGGCCCCCGATGACGAACGCAGCCCTGATTCTCGCGCTCGACCAAGGCACTACCAGTTCGCGCGCGATGCTCTTCGATCGCGATCTGCGGGTGCGCGCCGTCGCGCAGCAGGAGTTTACGCAGCTCTATCCGCGTCCAGGCTGGGTCGAGCACGACCCGGAAACGATCTGGACGTCGCAGCGGGCCGTCATGAACGAAGCGATCGCACGCGCCGGCTGCGACGCTTCGGACGTGGCCGCCCTCGCCGTGGCCAACCAGCGCGAGACGGTCGTGGTCTGGAACCGCCGCACCGGCCAGCCCATCCACAACGCGATCGTCTGGCAGTGCCGCCGCACGGCCGATTTCTGCGCGGAGCTGCAACGGAGCGGCCATGAGCCGGTCGTCCGCGAGAAGACGGGGCTTGTGCTCGACGCCTATTTTTCCGCCTCCAAGATCCGGTGGCTTCTCGACCGCGTCGACGGCGCGCGGGACGCCGCCCGGCGCGGCGACCTGCTCTGCGGCACCGTCGACGCGTGGCTGATCTGGAAGCTCTCCGGCGGCGCCGCGCATGTCACGGATTTCACCAACGCCTCGAGGACCCAGCTCTTCAACATCCGGTCGCTGCGCTGGGACGAGGAACTGCTCGCGCTTTTCGATATCCCCGCCTCCATGCTGCCGACCGTGGTCCCCTCTTCCGGCGCGGCCGCCGTCTGCCGCCTGCCCGAATTCGGTGGCCGCGAGGTGCCGGTCATGGGCATCGCCGGCGACCAGCAGGCCGCGCTTTTCGGTCAGGGCTGTTTCGCCTCCGGCGACGTGAAAAACACCTACGGCACCGGCTGTTTTCTGCTGATGAACACCGGGGGTGATCCCGTCGCTTCCCGGCGGGGCCTGCTGACGACGCTCAACGCCCAGACCGGGCCGGGGTCGCCGTCTTACGCTCTGGAAGGCAGTGTCTTCATGGGCGGAGCGGTGATGCAGTGGCTGCGCGACGAGCTGCAGATTCTGGCGCGCTCGTCCGACGCCGGCGGCATCGCCGCTTCCATTCCCGACACCGGCGGCGTTTACCTCGTGCCTGCCTTCGCGGGTTTGGGCGCGCCGCACTGGGACATGTACGCGCGCGGCGCGCTGGTCGGCATGACGCGCGGCACGGGGCGCCGCCAGATCATCCGCGCCGCCGAGGAGGCGATCGCTTACCAGTGCTGCGACGTCGTATCGGCCATGCGGGCCGATGCGGCGCACCCGATCACCGTGTTGCGCGTGGACGGCGGCGCTTCGTCCGACGATTTCCTGATGCAGTTCCAAGCCGACACGCTCGGCTGCCGCATCGAACGCCCCGCCTGCATGGAGACGACCGCCTCGGGCGCGGCGGCCCTGGCGGCCCTGGCGCTCGGCTGGCAGTCGCTGGAAAGCATGGCCGCCCGGCCGGCTGAAAAGCGTTTCACCCCGTCGATGGGCGAAGAGACACGACAGCGGCACCTCGCGGGATGGCGCAAAGCCGTGACCCGCGCCGCGCAGTGGGAGGAGAAGCCATGACTTCGTTTGACCGTTACGGCTGTTTACCCATGGTTTTATGCGCCGAGATCGCATTGGGGATCGGCTCAGCGTTCGCCGGCGCAAAAGAGATGGTGGACTGCATCAACCCGATGATCGGCGCGATCACGCTGGACGGCTACGGCGGGCACGGGCTCGGCAAAACCTTCCCCGGCGCGGCCACGCCCTTCGGCATGATCCAGCTCAGCCCCGACACCATCACCGGCGGCGACAACGGCCCGGGCTATTCGCACCACCACGAGACCATCGAGGGCTTCAGCTTCACGCACATGAGCGGCATCGGCTGGTACGGCGACCTCGGCAATTTCCAGGTGATGCCGGCCACCGGCCCGCGTCAGCTCGACCGCGACTTGGCGAAGTCGACTTACAGCCACGACCGCGAGGAGGCGTCCGCCGCCTACTACCGCGTCGACCTGCTGCGCTACGGAATCAAGGCCGAACTCACCGCCGCGCCGCGTGCCGGCATCCTCCGCTTCACCTTCCCGGAAGCGCCCACCTCGCGCATCCAGATCGACCTCGGACGCCGCATCGGGCAGAAAGAGAGGTGGCTCGCGTACAGCCGGCAGTCGGTGCGGGTCGCGGATGACCACACGATCGAGGGCTTCATGGAATGCTCCGAAAAAGACGGCGGCTGGGGACACGGCAACGGCCATGTCAATTACACGCAGTATTTTTGCGCAGTCTTCAGCAAGCCGATCCAAACGTTCGGGGTATGGGACCAGAACCGTGTTTTCGAGGGACAGCGCGCGTATGAGGGCACGAACACGGGGTTCTTCGTCGAATTTCCCACGGCCCAGAGCGAGCCGGTGCTGCTGCGCGCCGGCTTCTCTTACGTGAGCGCCGAAGGCGCGCGCGCCAACCTCGCGCACGACATTCCAGACTGGGATTTCGACGGCGTGCGCGCCCGCTCGCGCGCCCGCTGGGCCGACGCGCTCAAGGGCGTCGACTGCGAGGGCGGGAGCGATGCGGAGCGCGAGATCTTCGCGACCGCGCTCTACCACTGCATGATCGACCCGCGCAGCGTCTCGGACGTCGACGGTCAGTACGTCGGCGCGGATGGCCAGAGGCACCGCGCCGACGGCTTCGTCTACCGCTCGATTTTCAGCGGCTGGGACGTGTTTCGCAGCCAGTTCCCGTTGCTGACGATCATCCGTCCCGACGTGGTGAACGACGAGGTGAACTCGCTCGTGCAGCTGGCCAAACTCAGCGGCCGCAACTACCTCGAACGCTGGGAGCTGCTGAACGCCTATTCGGGCTGCATGATCGGCAACCCGGCCGTCTCGGTGATTCTCGACGCCTACGAAAAAGGGATCCGCGGCTACGACGTCGAGGAGGCGTACCGACAGTGCCGCAACACGGTGCAGAAGTTCCGCAACGGCCCCGAGGGCTTCTCGCCCGGCAGCCTCTCCGCCACGCTCGAGTACGCCTACGCCGACTGGTGCCAGGGGCGCCTCGCAGAGCGGCTCGGCAAACCCGCAGACGCCGCCGAGTTCGCGGCCCGCGCCGGCGCTTATACCAACGTGTGGTGCCCGGAGGTCCAATGGATGCGCACGCGCATGAAGAACGCGCCGGACGGCGCCGCCGTCTGGATGCCGTGGCGCGGGAAAACCGGGCAGAACCAAGGCACCGTCGAGAGCAATCCCTATCAGCAGGGCTGGTTCGTGCCGCATGACGTCTACGGCCTGATGGGGCTGATGGGCGAAGAGGCGTTCCTGCGCGAGCTGACGGCCTTCTTCGATCAGACGTCCGAGGACTTTCTCTGGAACGACTACTACAACCACCCGAACGAGCCCTGCCACCACGTGGCGTATCTCTTCGCCTTTGCGGGGCAGCCGTGGCTCACGCAGAAGTGGACGCGCCGCATCTGCGAAAAAGCCTACGGCACCGGCGTGCGCGGGCTCTGCGGCAACGAGGACGTCGGCCAAATGTCGGCGTGGTATGTGCTCTCGGCGATGGGCCTGCATCCGGTCTGTCCGGGCGACGGCGTTTATGTGTTGACGAGCCCGGTCTTCTCGAAGATCGGCCTGCGCCTTGATCCGAAGTTCTATGCCGGCGGCACGTTTTCGGTGGTGGCCGGCGGCAACTCGCCGGCCAACCGCTACATCCAGTCCGCGACGCTGAACGGTCAGCCGCTGGACCGCGCGTGGATCACCCACGCGGAGGTCGCGGCGGGCGGCACGCTGAGCTTCGTGATGGGGCCGGAGCCGAACACGGCGTGGGCCGCCGCTCGGAAAAACCGCCCGCCCGCTTCACGCTAGCGACGTTTGGGATTGTGTTTCAGGCGGCGGGTCCGTAAGCTTTCGGATGTGTTCAAATCCGAATGAAGGAGAAAAAAATGAAACACGTTTCTCTGGCGTTGCTGTCCGGGACCTTGCTGACGGCGGGTTGCGCCCTGGTCTCATCCGATAAATCGTGCGGGGCCAAGCCGTGCGCAACTGGCGCGTCCTGCTCCTCTTGCCCGGTGTTGGTCAAAGAGAGCGTGCATCCGGATTCGCGCAACTGGCGCTCGCTTTTCAACCTCGATCTGGGCAATGCGGTCTATACGAAAGGCGTATGGTTTATCGACGGGAAAGGCGACCTGACCGCGAACAAGGACGAGGCGATCTGGTCGGACCGCGACTACGAGAACTTCGTGCTCGACCTGGAGTACACCTGCGACCCCGCGGCCAACAGCGGCGTGCTGATCTACGGCAGCGACCTGGCGAACTGGATCCCGAACACGGTGGAAATCCAGATCCTCGACGACAACAACCCGCACTGGGGCAAGGAGCAGCCCTTCGCCAAGAACGGCGGCCTGTACGGGCACCTCGCGCCCAAGGTCAACAACGTGAAGCCCGCCGGCGAATGGAACCGGATGACCGTGACGGCGCAGGGCAAGCGCATCAAGGTGGCGGTGAACGGCGAGATCACGGTGGATACCGACCTGTCGCAGTGGACCTCGGCCAAGAAGAACCCCGACGGCTCGGACATCCCGCCGTGGCTGAGCCGCCCCTGGGCGGAGCTGCCGACCAAGGGCCGCATCGGCCTGCAGGGCAAGCACGGCAACGCCGCGATCTATTTCCGCTGCGTCCGGATCAAAGAGCTGTGAGGCGACAGGCGCCTCGATCAGCCGAGAAGGCCGAGAACAGGCTTGACCGCGTGACCGGTATGGACGGCTCTGGCGGGCACCCGCTCTCCCAATAGGTGCGGCGGCCCGCCCTTATTCTCGGTCCATACCCATACTGCCTCGACGGCAATGACTTCTTGACGGGCATGGACACCTCGTGTACCAATTGTCAATGCACGTGGAACTGAGCAGCAAGCACCTTTGGCGTTATGGTCACTGGCATTCTTGCACCAGCGTACGGCAGCATCTTTCTTGGCCAGAACTTCACTTTCTTCCAATTCCTTGCGTATCTCTTTGCCGATCCACGTCAGTTCGAGTTTAAGTTTGTTCGGCATGGCTTAGGCTTTTTTGAGGTCTTCCTTGATGTAGTATTTCGCTCCGAAAGACGTCAGAAGCGCTTCCACATCTTCCCGAAACTTCCGCCAGTCCACGGTGGCTTCGACCACCTTGTTGTGGTTCAGTTTCCCGACCTTCCAAAAATCAACGACGGGGTGCGCTTGGCGGATGACCTCCAGTGCCTCGTCGGGCTTGATGACCGGTTCCATACTGACCCACGTGTAAATGCCGGCATCGTGCGCCTTCCGCAGGATCGCCAAGCGGTCTTCGACCGGGGAGGCGTACGGTTCCCACTCCCTGCGGGAAGCGTCGTCGATGAACCCCAGAGTGATTCCCAGATGGACGTCCGCCAGTTTCATCAGCGGGAGGTCGGACTCAATTAAAGCCGCGTCACCTTTGGTCAGAATGTCGATCTTGACGTTGTGCTTATGCGCGATCCGGATACCCTGATGGGTCAGCCTCTCCGTCCTCTCCAACGGTTGATACGGATCGCTGAGAAAACAGAAGAGAACGCGCCGGGCGTCACCGGAGAGGACCTTCACATCCTTCTCGAAAAGCGAGAGCACGTCTTTTCGCGGCACCGCGCGGTCATGCCAAGCCTGGGAGGTCTTGTGCATGCATCCCGGCGCGTAGCAATAGGAACAGCCATGCGTGCAACCCATATAGAGGTTGCATGCCAGAGGGGCGTACTCCTTGGCCCGACCTCGCGGTTCATAGATCACGTTCATGGTCTGACTCCTTTGTACACGATTTCCGTTTGACACCCGTGTTTCCAGCACTCTGCGAAGCTCCCCAAGGACTGTTTCGGCAGTTCATTGTCTTTAACAGCCTGCTGAAAGGCCTCTTTCGCATGTTTCGGCAACATTCCGTTCTCAACGGTAAAGCGCAGTATATCGAAATTCGTCCGGAAGTGCTTCTGTCGAATTGCTTTTTGCACAAGGGACTCAAACGCCTTGATTTTGGTGGGACGGTCGAACTCCGCAAACAAACTGGGCTGGCTCTTGTCGATATGATCGTCGTCGATGTCGTAGTTGGCATCGCCCGTTTCCGACAATTCCCAGGCGACCTGCAAGAACTTCAGTATGCCCAAGATGTGACGCGATCCGAAAACCAGTCCATAGACGTTCGCCTTGTTTTTCAGGGAAAAGTCGCCGAGGTAATAGTCGGACGACTTGGGAGGGAGCCAGTGCCGGTATGAGCGGCTCAGGATACGATGCACGTTCTTGCCGTTCATCTTAGCCAACTCGGCTGCGGACAACGAGGGGATGTTCGATTGGACGGAGGGGTGGTCCTTCATTCGATTCACAATCGCGGAGGAGGTGAAGAACAGGACGTCGGTCGAGGGTATTGCCGCGATAGTCCCGAATATATCCTGTGATACTTCGCTGATGCCGAATTGATCGATAAAGATGAGGTTGGCCGTGCCCTTTGCACGCATTTTGGTCTTCTCCAGCGCGAACAACTCGGCAAAGGGTTCGTCATGGACTTCCACACTGACATCGGCATATCTGAAGTGCCTTTCCCCTAGGGTGTCACGCAAATGACAGGCTTTCTTCTTGTCGCTATCATTCAGAATTAACCTGATGCGGAGTTTGGGGGATAGGCGGTCTTTGTTTGTCTCCAGCGCGGCTTCAATCTCCCGGATCGCTATGAGAGGGCTCCCGTCGTTTCCTTCTGCATCGGTTCCCGGACCAGCGAAGAAGTCATATACCTGAACGATGGAATACCTATCAGGACTATTCAAGAAAACGGGAAGCCATGCTTCCAGATAGCCCCGGAACAACGCAAGCTTGGTCTTCGTGCTCTCCGCAAACTCCTTTTGGTGAAAACTGTGATTCGGCATATTTTATCTCCGCAACATGAAGTTACACTCTTTAAAGCCGCGGGCATTCCGCCTTCTCCAACAGACGTTTCGCAGCCTCCGTCAGGCGGTATTTCTGCAACCAACTGTTGGTCTTACCGCGCCCGCCAGTTTTTCAAGACTGTCGGACGAGCACCGTTTGGTCAACTCGTAAGCGTAATATTTGGCGTGATAGTCAGTCAGGTTCATGCGTGTCTTTAAACGTCTATTGCCACGAAATCACCATGGAAAGGCGGTACACGGTCATCATGCTGTCGTACCTTATCACCACAGCGGGTTGAATTCCAGTGAAAACGGCCATAAACGGAGCTTGGACGAAATCGCGCCCAGAAAGGTAAAAGGAGAGCTCTCATGGTACGAAAAAGGTACGGGGCTGGGGGGAACATCCCTTTCGTTCTTCGTTGCACGCGCAATGGTGTGCGTGCCCCATCATGGGACGGACCCGGACCGACAACCCTCGTGGATGGGTAAGGACCACAGAAATGCGGGACGATGTATGCCCTTTTGCAATCATTTATCAGTCAAACCAGGATGCGCGAAAACGAGATTGCAATTGCGGAATCTGCCCGATGTGGTATGATTCGACCCCGTTTTTTCCAAGAAAGTGAAGGGGTTGCACATGAAGCAGTACAAAGTCGGTCTGGTCGGAATCGGTGCGGTGGGCACGGAGATGGTCAAAGTTCTCCGCCAGCGGAAATTCCCCGCCAGTGAGATCCGCATCCTTGCCACGCGCGAGCGCGACGAAGAGGTGGCGGGCGAGACGTTCCATGTGCTCGAAGCCAAGCCCGAAGCGTTCGACGGCCTGGACATCGTGCTCTTCGCGGGCACGGAAGGCTCGAAGGGCGCGTCCAAGCAATTCGGCTGGGAAGCGGTCAAGCGCGGCTGCGTGGTCATCGACAACGGCGACGATTTCCGCATGGACGACCGCGTGCCGCTGGTGGTCCCCGAGATCAACCCCGAGGCGCTCGACAAGCACCAGGGCTTCATCGCGAACCCCAACTGCAGCACGATCATCACGCTGATGGGCATCGCGCCGCTCCACAAGCAGGTTCCCCTGAAACACATGACGGCGGTGACGTTCCAGTCCGTGAGCGGAACCGGCCGCGCGGCGATCGAGGAGCTGGATCAGCAGGTGCGCGCCTATGCGAACGGCGGCGAACTGGCCGTCAAGGCCTATCCCCACCAGATCGCCTTCAACGTGCTGCCGCAGATCGGCAGCGCCAAGAAGGACATGCCCGGCTTCACGACCGAAGAGGCCAAGATGACCTTCGAGTCGCGCAAGATCCTCGGCTGCCCGGACCTGAAGGTCGCGAGCACCTGCGTGCGCGTGCCGGTCTTCTACGCCCACTCGATCGCGATCCACGCCGAGTTCAGCGCGCCGATGACGCCGGAAATGGCGCGCGAGATCCTGGCCAAGACGGAAGGCGTGAAGGTCATCGACGACCTCGCCAACAGCCAGTACCCCATGCCGCTCTTCACCGGCGGAGGGGACGATGTCAACGTCGGGCGGATCCGCATCGACCCCAGCGTGGAGAACGGCTTGGCCCTCTTCTGCTGCGGCGACAACATCCGCAAGGGCGCGGCGCAGAACGCCGTGCAGATCGCGGAAGTGATGATCCAGCGCGGCCTGATCTAAACGACGGCTCGACGAAGAGAGCAAAAAAGAACGGCTGGCCCGGTTGGCGGGCGAGCCGTTCTTTTTTATGCGCTTTTCAGCTTTGCTTACGCGCGGCCTTTAGACTTGAGGAAGTCGATGCAGCCGCGGATCTTCTCCAGCGTGTTCGGGTCCGCCTCGCTCTCGACGATGTACCAGTCGGTCACGGCGTCCGCGTCCGTCGCGGCGAAGACCTCGTCCCACTTCACGCCCTGCTTGCCTTCCGGAACCTGGCCCAGAATGCCGGGACCGGGGTAGATCTCCTTGGCGTGCAGCGTGCGCGAGCGCTTCGGGAATTTCTTAAGCCATGCGACCGGATCTTCGCCGGCCGAGACCACGTGCCCGACGTCCATCTGCGAGCAGACGTCCGCCGAGGCGTTGCTGAAGAAGATATCCCACTTGCATTTGCCGTCGAACTTGTCTTTGAACTCGTGCTGGTGGTTGTGATAGCCCACAACCATACCCGCAGCCTTGGCCGTGACCGCCGCGCCGGAGAAGAGCTTGGCGGTGTCGATCCAGCCCTGCGCGGTGTTTTCGACCTTCATGCCCGGCACCATCAGGTACTTGTTGCCGATGGTCTGGTTGAACTCGATGGTCTTCGCGAGGTTCTCGGGCTTGATGGTGTCCAAACCGGTGTGCGTCCCGCACGCGACCAAGCCGTTGTCGTCCAGCATCTTTTTCAGCTCTTGGGCGCTCTTGCCGTAGTAGCCCGCGAATTCGACGCCCGCGTAGCCCATCTCCTTGATGGCCTTGAGCGTGCCGACCAGATCCTTCTCGCACAGCTTGCGCACCGAGTAGAGCTGCACGCCGACCTGCGGCTTGGCCGAAGCGGCGCACACGATCGACGGCATGGAGGCCAAAGCCAAACCGGCGGCACCGGTCTTGAGGAAATTGCGACGAGAAAACTGCATCATGACGGATAACCCCTTTTCTGCTATCCCCGTGCTCCACCCCGGAACACAGGTTGGGTGGATTATGTCAAAAAAGAGGCCCCCAGCGCAATCCGTTGCTCGCCGCAATTTCGCACCTCCAGAGGCGTGAAGATGCGGACCGCTCCCTTTATATTCGGGCTCTGGTTACCGCCATTCAGCAATATAGTTTCCGTTTGAAAGAAGCGCGTCCCCGGCAAAACTGCGGAGCGGGCTCCGGCCTTCGCCGTCCGTCCTCCAGACGCCGAGCGGGCCGGCCCCGCTTCCGAGCGCCTCGACGCTCCACCGGTAGCTGCCCGCGGGGAGCCGTTTGAACGTGAGCTCCAGCCAGTCGGAGTCCGCGAAGGCGGGAAAATCGCAGGAGACGGCGGGACACCCGCCTCGACGCGCGGCGGACGCCGCGCCGTCCGCCGCGATCGACACGCGCAGCCCGCCGCCCACAGCCGAGCCGAACGCCTTGATCCTCAGTCTGGAAAAGGGCTCGGACGCGCTGAACCCCTGGCTCAGCGACGACCCCGCGGAAACGGCCTGCCCCGCATCGGGCGCCTTTCCGTACAGCCGGTTCCAGCCGTCGACCCCTTCGATGAGAAACGCCTCGACATCCCACGGCTTCAGCGCCACCTCAAACCTTGAGAGCGTCTCTCTCCCGACAGGCTTAAGGACGTCGGCCCCGTCATTCAGCAGGCTCGCGGCCCGGTAGCTGGAATAACCCTCCAGCCCCATCTCCGCGAGCCGAAGGCTGAGGCGCGCCGCGCGCGCCTCCGGCCCGTTGTTGCCGACTACGACGATCGCCTGGTTGCCCCTGAAGCACGCGCAGGCTTGAAGATCGCTCCCAGGGGACTCGACCTTGGCGACGTTGCGGTCCTTCATCCGGACGCAAAACGGGGACAGGATATAGTCGTAGCTCTTCCTCACCGCAATCATCCGCTTGACGCGGTCGCGGAGACGGGCTTTGGCCGGCTCCTCAAGCGACGCCCAATCGAGGTCCGCGAAATAGAGGACCTCCCCGTATTTCTGGGAGAACGTCGTCGCCCTCAGATCCATGTCGAACCCGTTCGCCAGCGCCTGGGGGTCGGAAGACAGAAAGCTGCCCCCGTACCGGCTGTTCTCGACTCCGTATGCGCCGACGTCCCCCTCGGCCTCGTCAAGCCTCAAGAGAAAATGCCCGTAGGCGAGGGCGTCGAGCTTCAACGCGAGCCACGCCCCGTCTCCGAAGCCGCTGAACGCGGCTTGGGCAAGCGGCTTGCCCTTCACCGTGTCGGACATTTTGTACGAGGCGGCCGAGCGGAACAGGGTGAGCCTCAGCCTGTTCGAGGGGAACTTGCCGGCCGCCTTCACGCGAACGGAAACCTCGGTTGTCCCTTTCACCGCGAAATCCTGCGCGAGATATCCGCCGCGCACGCACGGCCTAAACCGCCCTTTCACGGCCCCCTCCCCAGCCTGATCGCTAATCCCCCACGCCTTGTCGACGGCGAGCCCGGCGGGCGTCCGGCCCGTCGCGTAAACGATCGCCGCGTTGAACTCGTCGCCCATGCGCCAAAGCGGCGTGAACGGCGAGAGCAGCGCGCCGAACGCCACGGGCCTCCCCTCGGACGTGAACTTCAGGTAATCGTGAGAGGAGATCTCGACGGCGTAATAGGTCTCGTCGAGCGCCTTCATCTCGTCGGCGAGATCGAGCCCCTGAAAGCGGTCGCCGGCGTAATCCATCTGCCCGATGTGATAAGCCAGTTTACGCTCGGGGCTTCGGCCCTCGGACATGACCAGAACCGGATGTCCGGCAGCCTCGCACCGGAGCCTGACCTTGTCCCAGAGATCATAGCCCGAGACCGTGGGCTCGCAGTCGCAGCGGAAGCCGTCCAAGTCGTATCGCAGCGCCCATTTCGCGCACATCGTGCCGATCCACCACGCGCGCACGTCCGGCCGCGTGAAATCGAAGTCGGCCATCCCCCACGTCCCGACGATCTTTCCGCCCGCGTCCTTCTTGAACCACTCGGGATGGGCGGAGAGCAGCGGGCTGCCGAAGACCACGCCGTGCGGCACCACGTCGAGAAGGACCTTCAAGCCCCGTTCGTGCGCCTGCCTCACGAACCGCGCGAACTCCTCCGGCGTCCCCAAATAAGGGTCCAGCGTCTCGGGATCGGACACGCCGTAGAAATTGAAGAACGCAGGGTCCTTCCCTTGCCCGCCGCGGAAGGCGACCGGATTGAGGAGAATGCCGTTGACGCCGAGATCCGACAGGTAGCCGAGCCGCTTCGCGGCGGCGGCGATGAACGACTCGCCGCCCTGCGGCTTCGCAAACGTGTCGATGCGGAGCTGGTAGAAGCCGTTCAGCTTGTGGACCCAGTCCGGCCGCGCCGGCGTGCCGTTGGGAAAGACGGCCGGAATCCGCGTGCCCATGCCCCACACCGAGTCCTTGTAAACGGCGCCGGACGCCGGGCCTGCAGTAGGCTCCGGCCTGCGGCCGCTTTCCCAGGCGCAGGAAGGGACGAACCCGGTCAATCCCAGCGCCAGCAGCGCCGCGCCCGCGTTGCTGAGAAGCCGACACCTTCGGGACCCGCCTTCACAGGCCCCGTCTTCCGCCGTCCCCCGCATGGATCGCATCGTCTTCCCCTTGGATTGAGCGGTTTTCGCGCAGTTATATCGGCCTGCTGTAGAAGGGCTCTGCCGCCGGAACGATTTTCCGTTCCTCCGGGATGTCGCACTTGACGTTCTTCAGCTCGACCTTGCCCGCGCTCCACGTTTTGATCAGCGGCGCCTTCCCCGCCCCTTTGACGCTCACGTTGTCCAGCGTGATCCG
>Ga0209098_1000473_pt1 | contig 44389 bp, 38 predicted proteins | sample AD_JPNHW1_MetaG_FD_184429 | JGI IMG/M metagenome (GOLD analysis project Ga0209098, IMG submission 184429) | Active sludge microbial communities of municipal wastewater-treating anaerobic digesters from Japan - AD_JPNHW1_MetaG (SPAdes) (version 2) | ecosystem: Engineered > Bioreactor > Anaerobic...
TCGCCCAGGCAGGTAAACTTTTGCTTTTTGACTTATGACCTTTGACATTGCCCTGCCGTCTTACCCACAACCTCGCCCAGGCAGGTAAACTTTTGCTTTTTGACTTATGACCTTTGACTTTTGCCCTGCCGTCTTACCCACAACCTCGCCCAGGCAGGTAAACATTTAGCCGTTAGCCATCTGCTCCCTGCTCCTTGCTTCGTCCTCCGTTCTCCGTATTCCGTTCTCCGTTCTCCATTCTCCGTTCTCCGTCCTCCATACTTTTCCCTACCTTTGTCCCGTCAACTCACGGTCATGGCCTTAACGGTATACAGCGATGAATCCTTCATGCGCGAGGCGCTGAAGGAAGCGCACAAAGCGCTCGAAAAGGACGAGGTTCCGATCGGCGCCGTCATTGTATGCGCTAACCGCATTATAGCCCGCGGCCACAACCTCACCGAACGGCTCAACGACGTTACCGCCCATGCCGAAATGCAGGCTTTTACCGCCGCCGCCAATTTCCTGGGCGGGAAATATCTGGAGGAATGCACCCTTTATGTAACCGTGGAACCATGTGTGATGTGCGCCGGGGCCTCGTTCTGGACGCAGATCGGCCGTATCGTATATGGCGCCGGCGACGATAAACGCGGTTACTCGCTCGTGTCATCCGCCATTCTGCATCCGAGGACCAGCGTAACACAGGGAGTGCTGGCCGAAGAATGCTCGGCCCTGATGAAGGACTTCTTCAAAAAAAAACGCTGACAGGCCTCTGTTTCAGCCCGCATCCCGGGCCTTTTTCACATTAATCCGATTACTTTTGCATCAAATACAGGTTACATGGATTTTAAGACCATCAATAACGACATCACCCGTATCACAGCCGAAATTTCGGAAACGGCTTCCTATCTCTGGCAGAAAGGCTGGGCTGAACGAAATGCAGGAAACATATCGGTGAACATCACCGAATTTATCACACACGATATGCGGGAATTGTTTACGCAAGGCAAATACCCGTTCCAGCCGCTTGAAGCGCCTCACCCAGGCCTCGCCGGGTATTCATTTTTTGTGACGGGAACAGGCAAACGCATGCGCGACGTTGCCAACCATTTCGACAGGAATGTGCTGCTGATTGTTATTTCGGATGACGGGAAGGGCTATTTCACGGTAAAAGCCAACTCCGAGCAGACCGGACTGACCCCCACTTCGGAACTTCCTTCGCATCTTTCTATCCACGGGCAACTGGTAAAAGAAGGCCGGCGCGAACGGGCGGTTGTTCATACACACCCCAACGAACTAATATCTCTTACCCACATTCCCCGGTTCTGCAACCAGGACTCTTTGAACAACCTGTTGTGGGGCATGCATCCCGAAACTATGGTCGTAGTGCCCGAAGGCGCCGGATTTGTCCCTTACCTGCTCACCGGCTCGCTGGAAATCGCCGAAGCAACCCTGCAAAAATTCAAGCATCACCAGGTTGTCGTCTGGGAAAAACATGGTTGTTTTGCCATTGGCCGCGATGTTTTCGAAGCCTTTGACCTTATCGATACCATCGCCAAATCGGCCTGCATTTACTTCCAGTGCCGCGCCTCAGGCCATGAACCGGAAGGAATAAAACCGGAGCACCTTGCCGACCTCAGGGAACTCAGCAGGAAATTCCGGTCCTGAACATCATAAATATCATACTCCGGTAAAGTTTATATCCTTGGTTATATCCTGAAATGAAACAGAAACACATCCTGTCGGACGGAAAGAGAACCATCATCTGGAAAGGTGAACAGTGTATGCACAAAGCCTTATGCCTGAGAGGCATTCTTGAAGATATGGATATAAAGGAGAATACCATCCATAGTATCTCTTCGGCACAGGTCAGTTACCTTCTTCACCGGATTGAGATCTGCCCTTCGGGAGCCATAGTTAATGCTGAATCGGCGGAATAAAATTTTTAAGGTTTTTGTAAAAACACCCTGAATTTTATTATTATTGTACTCTTTAAGCATATTTCCCCCATGGGAGACATTAAAATATTCTGCCCGGTTTGCGGCTGGGAACCTGATGGCGGCGCATACTGGCAATGTTCATACTGCCATACGGTATGGAATACCTTCGACACGGCTGCCCGTTGCCCGGGCTGCGGATTCCAGTATAAATACACCCAATGTATTGAACACATGGGCGGCTGCCCTGCGGAAAGCCTCCACATCGACTGGTATCATGGATTGGATAAGATCGTTGAAGATGCTCTTAAAACGGAACCTGTTTCCATTGAAAGGAAAGAACTTACACCTGTCAATAAATAATTCCCATCATGAAAAAACTGACCCTGATCATTGCGTTACTGGCTCTGGCAACCCTTGCAGACGCTCAGTGGCAATCGAACGCCGCCCTGAATACTCCTATCGGCGTATACAGCGGCGAACAGGTTGTGACCAAAGTTGCAACCCATTCTTCGGGAATCACATACTACGCCTGGTTTTCGCTCGAAGGCGGCAACTATAACGTCCGGCTGCAGAAAACCGATGTATATGGCAATATCGCTTTCGGCAGCGCCGGACTCCTGGTCAGCAACCATACCTCCGACTCCTGGATAACCGATTTTGATATGACGGTGGACAACGATACCTGCGCCGTCATCGCTTTTCAGGATATCCGGACCGGAAATAACGATGTGTTTGCCTATCGTGTTTCACCTTCCGGTGAAATGCTGTGGGGAAACGACGGCATCAGGCTTTCCACATCCACGGATGCCGATTATACGCCGGTAGTCACCGTTACCGATGAAGGAAATGCCGTGGTAGTGTGGGAGGAGTCATCCTCGGTTGAAAAAGTGCGCGTGCAGAAAATCAGCCCGTCGGGTTCCAAATTGTGGGGATCGTCCGGCATCACCCTGCAGGGCGCCGGCACCGAGAGCTACACATTTCCCCGTGTTTTCGCCGCTCCCGACGACCAGGCCTTTGTGCTTTGGTTCAAGAAGGATGCCGGATTATATTCTCCCAAACATCTGTATGCCCAAAAAATTTCCCCCGACGGCAGTCCGGTGTGGTCATCCGATGTGGTTATCTTTGATGGTTCCGGCGTATCTATGATCCCTACCATCGATTTTGTCCCCGACGGTTCGAACGGCTTCTACGTGGCCTGGTACGACGACCGCAACAACGACTGGAATTACAGCACTTACGTGCAACACATCGACGGATTCGGGCAGGTACAAATGACGGTTAACGGGGTGGAAGCCATCGTCAACAATTCAAACAACCACATGTACCCTTCCATCACGCTGTCGCCCGACGGCCAGGATCTATTTGTCTTCGTTTCGGAAATGGATGCGGACCAGGAAATGAGGGGACTTTACGGACAGCGGATCTCATCGTCGGGGCAAAGGTTGTGGCCGAATACGGGAAAAATGTTCATCGGCCTCTCCAGCCTGGATGTCGGGATGCTCAAGGCACAGATGGCCGATACCAATATCGTGGTGATTTACTGCAAAAACAACAGTTTCGGCGGCGACCAGGTAAAGGCCATGAAGATTGATCCGACCGGTGCATACCTGTGGCCGTCGGGCGGGCATATTGTCGTTTCCTCCTCCAACGGTTCGAAAAGCGACCTGGTGGCAGGGGTTTACAATTCCGGGCAGTTTATCGCCGCCTGGAGCGACCAGCGCAGCGATGCCGGCGACATATACGGTCAGAATATTACGACCGAAGGGACGCTGGGCGCACAGCAGTTTGCCCTCGTCCTTTCACCCGATACCGTCATCTTTGACCAGAGCTGTAGTCCTTTTATGGTCGGAAAATACTTCTCCATCAAAAACCCGATGTCTTATCCCGTTTCCATCGACACCTTAGACCTCGATGCTTTTCTTCCTGAAGGCCAGCACTGGTACGTGGATACTGTTCTGAGTTTCCCGGTGGTAATACCGCCGGCCGATTCGCTCCGGCTCAACGTAAAACTGGATTGGATTATCAAAGATGATTTCGGAGGTTATGTGACGGATACCATGAATATCTTTTCCTCCGTCGGGCCCTACCGGGAGATCATCATGATCGATTCGGCGTATCTGTGGAGCGCCATTGATAAGGCTGAAAAATCAAACCCTCTCACTCTTTATCCTAACCCGGCGACCGACCTTGTAAGGATACGGTTTACCGGGAACGATCCGGTTGAATCTGTCGTAATTACCGACCCGTCGGGCCGGGTGGTAAAACAGGCTGCCGTGCCGGCTTCTCCGGCGCCGACGGTTCAGTTCAGCGTTGCCGGTCTGCCGTCCGGAGAATACCTGGTAAGGGTTTACACCCAAAGAGGGAAGCCGGAAACCGGGAAACTGATCGTCAGGCATTAATGCGACTTTTGTTCTGAATATCCTTCTGCGGTGAAATTCCGGAAGATAAACCCGGAAATCCCCCGCTGGAATCAAATCCAACTTTCTGATTACTCATTAAAAAACCGGCTTTACGCACACAGCCAGGCCGGGGTTATGTTCAACCGGGAACCGAGGACGAAGGACGAACTCAGCGTAAGCTAATTATCGCCGGATTCCCGCTCCGGGACAGGCTTTTCAGACCGAAGATAACCCTATTTACTGGCAATCGATGTTTTTAATAAATGTTTTTTTGCCGGCTTTTGAGTCTTAATAACAACCGTTTCCGCTATCTTGTCGTGAAGAGTCATTCTGTTTGGGTTCCAGAATATCTGAATAAAACCAAGTCCTAATTCAAGAGTGGATGCTATATATCCAAGACTACGCTCAACGCAGAGCCATAAATTAAGGCGACGATGGTAAAAAGATACAATTTTTATCCTTAATATCTTTTTCCCTATGCTCTGTCCATTCGTAATAAAGGTCGTCAGGGTAAAATAAATGGTTGGAATAAACCCAAAGAGTATTTTAAGAAGTTGAACTTTATTCTCACTGTATTTCTTTGCTTCTATTTCAATATGAAAAAGATTTTTCATGGTAATGTTATCTATTTTCAGACCAAGCCAATAGGATAACCTGGCCAGCGCAAGGAAAATACAGGAGATTACCACAAAATCAATCAGCATGGCTAATAATCTGCCTGAAAATGTCGCAAGCGTCTGTTCTGAATCTAACAACCATTCTTGTCGTTTTTTATATTTCATACTCTATTCGATTTTATTTTCTAATTACAGTAATTGCCAACGGTTGGCGGTTCGTGATTTATTTAATTTTCCCGACACTAAATCGTAATACCGTCTGCAATTTATCCGGTGAAACCTTTCTTGCATCACTAAGATAAATTTCTCTATGTGTTTTTGTTTTACGTTCTAATCTATCCATTTCGGCAAAATTTTCCATAATCTTAAAACTCTTCGGCTCATCGTCATAACTACCAATATGCAGCATTTGAATACAATCTCCTTCAACTATTTCCTCAAATCTGACTTTATCTAATAATTGATGTGGTTTTTTCTTTTTTGTCTGTTCTAGTATCTGCAATGCAAAATCGTTGTCGACAAAATCAGGTTGGCGAATCATTAAATTAAAAACCAAATCGTTCTTATTTATAGTTCCATTAAATGATTGTTTGGCTGAATCATTAATATCCCAAACTCCTTCAAGGGGGTAAACCGTGTAATCAAAATAACCTTTGGGCTCTGGTCCTTTTTTAGGACTCATTTTAATCCCGTAGGATAAAGAATATAAAACCCCGATGTATTCAGCAAAAAAGTCATCATTAGGATTCCCGTTCCCTTCAATTGTGAAAAATTTGAATTTCGGTATATTTATCAATTCAGGTTTGTTTTTAGGCAGATAGAATTGCTTCTCATTCTTCTTCCATTCATGTTTCATAATCCATCTTTTAAACTTGTTAAAATACAAAGGTAAATTTGTCAAATGACGACCCTGTGTCAGTAGTATTTGCCTTTTTTAGCATGACCGCCAACTAACAAATTTCACCACAAACATACCCCTTTTATTAATTTTTTTACTCTCCGGAATCTGGATAAAATAAAAGAGCAACCAGAAAAATACGCAGAAAATTACCGTTCACTCCTGAGAAGCCGGCTGGTGTCGCCGGGCGGAACATAACTTTCGCTTACCGGATAATCACCTCGTCGGTAAACAGGAACGATGGGTTTCCGGCGGCATGGTGCCCTTCCGGCAGGTTGCCCCGGCTGTGGGCAACGATTTTCAGGTATTGCGTGCTCATATTTTCAAAACCGGCTTTAAAAGTATGGATGATGGTGGTTTGCCCCGTGGGCGGCACATCATGGGTGAGCGTGGAAACCAGCCGGTAGTCCGATCCATCGCCGGAGATAAAAATTTGTACATCTTTCGGCAGCAAAATCCAGGAATAGGCATTCTGCAAAAAGTCCATCGAAACGGAGGAGACCGGAGTTGTTTTCCCCAGGTCAATTTCGAGTTCGAGGTCCTGTCCCTGGTAACCCTGCCACCTTCCGTCGGCAAAATTCAGCGAGCCGGTGAGCCCGTCGAGCAGCGCCTGGTCGCCGCCAGCGGCATAAGCGGGATTGTAAGTGCTGTATGCGGCTTTGATTTTCATCGGACAACCGATCCCTTTATGGACCAGAACGGATTGCTGCGAGACGACCCCCAGAGAATTGCCCGTTTTAACGGCCGCCTTGATGACAACCTTTGAATCGATCATCAGCGGACCGGTATAAACCTCGCTGCGGACGGTAGGTTCGGTGCCGTCGGTGGTATAAACAAGGATCTGGTCGCTGAAAAGAGTGGAAAGGATGACCGGACGGCTGCCATCGATCATCTCCGGCTGCGGTTCGATGAACACGACCTTATCGGCATCGTCGCACTGACGGGCAAGCCGGTTATAGTCGTTCAGGTTTTTATCGAGCCACCAGTCGCGGTTTTCCATTTTCCAGAGACGGATATACTCTTTCTTGATATCATAGAGTTCGTTTTTCAGCTTTTCGAGTTCCGGCTTTGCCAGGAGGACGGCGTATTCGCTTCCCGATTCTTTGGCCTGGTAAAGGATGATCCGGGCCAGGTTTTTGTCGGCCGAAAAAATAACCCGTTTCAGGGCAAAAACGGCATGGTCGAGCAGATATCGGTTTCTGCCGGCATCGCTTTTTAACTGCTGAATCTTCTGAATCAGGGTGTTGGCCCTAGTAACCACTTCCAGGTTTTTGTCGCCGTAATCCTCACTGGTATTTTCCAGGTTAAAATCGAGAAGATCCTGCCAGAAGGCGCCTTCGCCCACGATGCCCCTCACGGGCAGAAGGCGCAGGCTGTCGATGGCGAAAAGAGCCGGGGTGATGCCTTCGGCGCCAAAAAATAATCTATCGAAACTCCGGTTGAACTGAGCCAGTTTCTCATTTCGCTCCCTAACGGCCAGTTCTCCGGTGGAAGGCGGCGCCGGGCGCCAGGAGCATTCGGCGCCCCAGGCCAGTCCGTGCCAGTTGTAATTGAACAGGTTGTGGCCGTTATCGTCCCATGCTGTGTTCATCATGCCGATAGCGCCGAGTTTGGCGCCATCGCGCACATAATTATTGATATTGATGGCGGCATTGCTCATCCCGGGCCATAATTCGCTCCAGCAGCTCACCCCCGGCGCCACCATGAAATCGAAACCGGTATTTTTAAACGGCAGAATGGCGTCGTCGAAGCTTTCGGCGGCATGGTACCCCCAGGAAAGGATAACCAGGTCCTTCGGCAGCTTTGAGATGATCCCGCTGTTGTTCACGGCGATGTCGCCCCACATCATCAGCCGTTTGCCGTAAGGCTTCAATAATTTATCGATCCGGTTGATGTGATAAGCATAGATGCCGTCAAGGCCGATGCTGTCGGCCATCCGCTTGCTCCTGCCCTCGCCCAGCCCCTGCGTTTCATCACAGTTGATGTTGAAGAACGGGCTTTTATAGGCCGGCACGATTTCGGAATACACATCGCCCAGAAACCTGTAAGTATCTTCGCTGGCCGGGTTAAGGATATCGCCGTTTTCGCGCAGTCCGGAATAAAACGGGTTGGCAAGGATTTTCCCCATGTGCCCGAACGACTGAAAATTGCCGATCACATCCATGTGGTATTGCGCCGCATAGGCGGTAAGTTCTGCGATTTCTTCGGCGGTGAGTGACTCCGGAGGGGCAATATCCGGATACTTTTTCAGGCTGAAGGTATGTTCGGTGTAAAGTGTGAAGAAGTTCAGCCTGAATTCCGACATTTTCCGGATGCAGTCTTTCAGGAAATCCACCGTAGGAATCGGGCCGCGGCTGATGTCGTCCATCCAGCCCCGGTACCTCAGCGCCGGCCAGTCGGTGATGGTGAGCGCCGGAATGGAATTCCCGGTCCGGTTTGCCCGGATGAGCTGTTTCAGCGTCTGCACACCATAGAATAACCCCGCTTCGGTGCGGGCGGCGATAAATATTACATCTTCGCCGGTACAGAGGATATAGCCTTCTTCCGTTGCCTTATCGGGAAGCGTCAGGTTCCTTTCGGCCAACAGCTCGTCGATTTTCCGGTCGCGGCCCGTCAGGCCCAGCAAGATGCCGGCTTTTTTCGGTTTCGTCACTATTTTCGCGTCAAGGCCCGGGCCATCCTTCAGTTCCTGCTGCAACTGCCCGGCCGAAAAAGCGGTTTCGGCATATCCGGCATTGCTGATATAAATGTCCGGTTTCGCGGCCAGGTCAAAGGTCCCGGTTCCGGTTTTGATTTCCTGCGGCTGCGGCGACAGGAAAAGGGGCTGCTGTGCCTTCACAATCAATGGCAGCAGCAAAACCTGAAGGACAAACATCTTCAGGAATACAGGACGACTGAACATGGCTGATGTTTTTATACGGCGAAGTTAGCCATTCGCCGACACGAAAGGAAACACAGATGATACAAATTTGGCCGGAAATCAGGTTTACTCTCTTTATTCCTGATTTTTAAATCCAAAAATTACGACCTTCGTGACTTTCTTTTAAAGTGCTACCCTACAATGAAGAAATTACTCATTTTGTCTGCCATCATCCTTGGTTTTACGATAGTGCAGGCGCAATCCGTCACCGATCTGATTGCCAGGTCTTCCTACCCTGGCACAGGCATGGTTGTGGTGTTCGACAGCACCCGCGTACAGGTTGAAGAAAGCGGCCTGAGCCACGTTTTCACCCACCGGCTTTATAAAGTTCAGACGGCTGCGGGAGCTAAAAGCTTAAGTGTGATCAAATACGATTACGATCCCCTGTCGGCCTGGAGCCAGATCCGTCGCGCTGTTATTTACAAAGCCGACGGATCGCAGGTAGTCCTCGACACGGCTAAGGTCATGGATTATCCCCAGCCGGCACGCGCCATTTACTGGGGCGCCCGCGAAAAGATGCTTGCCGTCGGCAAACTCGAGCCCGGCGATGCCCTGGAAGTATTCCTCTATCGCAAAGGATTTACCTATGCCCTGCTGAGCGACGGTTCCGGCGACGACGACCGTTACGCTCCCCCGATGCGCGGCCATTACTACGATATCGTTCCTTTTTACAGCAACGACCCTATCCTGGTCAAGAGTTTCGAGGTTAGCATTCCCCGGACCAAGACGTTACAATACGAAGTTTATAACGGCGAGGTGACTTCCAAAGCATGGATTGCCGGCGACCGCATGGTTTATACCTTCTCCTGTAAGGACATCAGGCCGTGGAAAAGCGAGCCGAGGGCCGTGGATGCGTCGGACATTGCCCCGAAACTGTTGCTGAGCACCAGTCCTGACTGGAAAGCCAAGAGCCTCTGGTTTTATTCGGTGAACGAAGAATACGGCAGTTTTAAATCCACTCCCGAGATTCAGCAGAAAGTAAACGAACTATTGCGCAACGCGCGCACCGAGTTCGATTCGGTAAGCATTCTCACCCATTGGGTTGCCGACGAGATCCGTTATCTCGGCCTGACCATGGGCAAGGGAGAAGGTTATACCCTGCATAAAGGCGAGATGGATTTTGCCGACCGATGCGGCGTTTGCAAGGACAAAGCCGGAACCCTGATCACCATGCTGCGGGCTGCAGGTTTCGAGGCCTATCCTGCCATGACAATGGCCGGATCACGCATCGAATATATCCCGGCCGACCAGTTCAATCATTGCGTTACGGTGGTGAAAAGCCGCGACGGCCAGTACCATCTTCTTGACCCGACCTGGGTGCCGTTCCTCCGCGAAGTGTGGTCGAGCGCCGAACAGCAGCAGAACTATCTGATGGGCGTTCCCGAAGGCGCCGATTTGGCCGAAACCGCTCTTTCCGATCCGGGCAAACATTACCTGCGCATTTCGGGAATGTCGGAAATCCTGCCCGACGGAACTTTGCTGGGAGAATACTCCGTTACTGCCGAAGGTCAGATCGATGCTTCGATACGCAGCATTTATACCAGGGGTTATATCGCCGACCGCGCTGCCGCCATTGAAAAAGAGATACTTCATGTTTCGCCGCAGGCACAACTCCTGAAAATAAATTGCGACGACCCCACCAATTACATGGCAGGGCCCATCAACATGCATTTTTCGGTCAAAATACCGGATTATGCCCTTGTTACGGATAACGAAGTGATTTTCACGCCGTTCACCATAGCTGGGTTCTTCAAACGGGCCCAGCCGCAGGTATATTTCGAAACTTCTCCCGAAAAACGTGAATACCCCTTCCGCGACCGCACCTCGCACGCGGTCAGCATCTCGGAAAAAATCAGTCTTCCCGGAACGGCTACACCGGTTTCGCTTCCTTCAAATGAAACCGATACCGGCCCCGGGGCTACTTACCGGGGTGAATATGTGATGGATAACGGGAAATTATCGGTGAATTTTACGGCCCAGTTCCCGAAACGGATCTACCAACCCGAAGACTGGCCATCGTTTCGCGAAGCCGTTGAATACCAGAACAAACTGGCTGAAACGCCTGTCAGGCTGAAGTTGAAATAATTCCCGGAGGAATTCAGAAATAATTTAAGATCAGAACCATGAAATACCAAAATATCATCCCGATCATCGTTACCCTGGCCCTGGCATTGCCGGCCCTGGCACAGGAACCCGCCTCCGATGCCGTTTACCATCAGCAAACCCGGGAGTATACGCTCAACCATGACGGAAGCTGGACTTATCATTACAGCCATTCCCTGAAAATCAATACCTATCTGGCATTTCACAACCTGTACGGTGAAGACTTCATCGTTTACAATCCGAACGCCCAGAAACTGAAAATCAACAAATCGGTGACCACAACGCCGGCCGGTAAGGTAGTCCCTTCGCCGGACAATGCTTTTAACGAACTGCTGCCAGGTTCCTGCGCAGGCGCACCCGCCTACAATGACCTTCGGGAAATGGTGGTTACCCACACCGCCCTGGAACGCGGAGCCGTTATTGATTTCGATTATACACTTGCCACACAGCCGTCGTACTGGCCCTGGATGGCGGCAAACGATGTGCTGTGCACGAATTCGCCCATCGAAAAACTTACCTATATCGTGCATGTTCCGGCCGGCATTACGCTGAACTACAGCCAGTACAATATCACGCAACAACCCACCGTTATTAAAAGCGCCGGCAAAACTACCTACACATGGGTGCTGACTGATATTCCCGCCGCCATGCGGGAGGATTTCCGGTCGAGAGAGCAACTCGGCCGCCCGCGCATTGTTTTCTCCACCGCAAAAAGCCTGTCGGAAACCATTTCCGGTTTTACTTCACAGCTTGCCTTTACCTTAAGCACTTCCGACGAACTGAAAACGGTGGCCGCTAAAGTGCGCGATGAGAAAAAAGAGGACCTGGCCGTTGCGCTAAGGCTTCAGGATATCGTTGCCAACGAAATCAACTATTACCCTGTGCCGCTGGCAAATACCGGTAAAGATGTCCGTCTTGCCATGGAAACATGGCAGGAAAACGGCGGCACCGAAATTGAAAAAGCGGTTCTGCTGGCTACCCTTCTGAAAAATGCCGGTATCACGGCCGAACCGGTAGCCATATTCCCCGAAAGCTATTATGATGAAAAATCAGGGAACCTCTTTTGCATTGAGAAATATCTTGTGTCAGCCGCCATCGGGAAAAACGAAAACATCCTGTTGTCGCCGCTGCAGACCGACTCGTATGACGCCGGTCTTGCACTTCCCGGGAAAAAGATGGTGACCTTGCTCAACGGTAATAAGTTCAGATCCGAAAAGATAAGTTCGCCGCTCCCGGCCATATCATTAACCGGCAACCTTTCGCTGGATGATTCCATGAAACTTACGGGTAATGTTGACCTGCAACTCACCGGAAAGCTGAATCCTTACTTCACCCTTTCCGCCGATTCGTCGCGGGTGAAAAAATTACTCAACGGGGCATTCGGCGAAAAAACGGTGGCAAAATATACGGCGGGTGAACTCACCGCCAAAAAAACAGGCGTTCAATACACCATTGAAAACAAAGACGGGCTGAAAGAAGTCTCCGGGCTATATTTTCTGAGGATACCGGTCCTTGCTTCCGGCGTTGATTCCTGGCACATGACCGAACTTGTTTCACAACGGGTTGAACCGCTCGAAATTCCTTTCAGGATACGCGAGTCATGTCAATACGCCATCGCATTGCCGGCAAATGTGAAAGTCCTGACAAAGGATGCAGACGTCAACCTTAAAAATGATATGGGAAGCATCAGGATCATGATCAAACAAAATGGCAGAAACCTGGAAATAACCCGGGAAATAGCATTAAACCAAACGATCGTCAATCCCAGTCGTTACGGATCATTCCGGGATTTCATCAACACCTGGAATAACCGGAAATATGCCGAAATAGTCCTGGAAAAGAATAATTAACAAATCCCTTAAAACCGGGAAGCTATGCGCACGGCCATTCTCCTGTCGATTTTCCTATGTTTTTGGTCAACGTTACTCACTGCTGCCCCGGAGGGCGACCTGGTATCGTTTACCTCTTCCAACCTGCCCATTGTCATCATCAATACGCACGGACTGACTATCAAGGACGATCCGAAGATAAAAGTCGACCTCGGCATCATTGACAATGGTCCCGGTGTGCGCAATAACGTATCCGATCCGCTGACGTTCAGCGGTTATTGCGGTATCGAAATTCGCGGATCGAGCAGCCAGTCGTTCCCGAAGAAAAGTTACGGCTTCGAGACCTGGAACGCCATCATGCAGACTGTCGACACTTCGTTGATGGGCATGCCTTCGGAGAGCGACTGGATCCTCAACGCCAATTATTCGGATAAGACATTATGCCGGAATACGCTGGCCTACCAAACCTGGATGAATATGGGGCATTATGCCACCCGGTACAGGCATGTTGAACTTGTGATCAACGGAGAATATCAGGGTATTTATATTTTTTCGGAAAAGATAAAACGCGACAAAAACCGGGTGGATATCTCAAAACTGAAACCGGACGATATCACCGGCGATCAGCTTACCGGGGGATATATCATCAAGATTGACAAGACAACGGGGTCGGGCGGCGGCGGATGGACGTCAAATTATCTGCCCCTGGCGCATCCTTCGGGACAAACCATTTACTTTCAGTATGAATATCCGAAGGACGATGAAATTGTTGAACAGCAAAAGTATTATATCCAGCAAGTTATAGATACTTTTGAAACGGTTCTGGCCTCGCCCTATTTTTCGGATACCCTTATCGGGTTCCGGAAATATGCTTCCGAAAACAAACTCATCGATTACTTCCTGGTTAACGAGATAAGCAAGAATGTTGACGGCTACCGGCTGAGCACATATTTTTACAAAGACCGGAAAAGCAAGGGCGGCAAACTAAAGATGGGCCCTGTGTGGGATTACGACATCGCCTGGCACAATGCCGATTATTGCGGGGGCGACTTATATTCAGGCTGGGCGTACCAGTTTCCCTGCATGGACGATTATTATCAGGTTCCTTTCTGGTGGGGCAGGCTCTTCGACGATGCCCTGTTCAAAGACCGGCTGAAATGCCGCTGGCAACTGTTGCGGCAAACGTACCTGAGCGAGGAGTATATTGATGGCTATATCGATTCGATTGCGTCAGGTCTTGACGAAGCCCAGGCGAGAAATTTCATCAAATGGCCCATTCTGGGGGTTTATGTCTGGCCCAATCCGCAACCGATACCCGCGACCTATGCCGGGGAAATTGAGAGCCTGAAAGCCTGGATCGGCAACCGCCTCAACTGGATGGAAGCCCACCTGCCCGGAACATGTTCCACGACCGCCATTGCCGGTGCTCCGCAAGCTGAAGGAACATTTGCCAGTTACCCGAACCCGGTTTCGGGAGTGCTCACCCTCGAAATCGACATTCCTGCAGCGACAAAGGTAACCGGTACCATTTCAACCATTGAAGGCCGTGAAATCATGCGCTTCACCGACGGATTAAGAGAGGCCGGCTTTAGTTACGACCAGGTGAACATGCAGCAACTGAAGCCCGGGATGTACCTGCTGAAGGTCATCATCGGGAATACGGTCCATGTGAAAAAGATAGTAAAGTCGTAACCGGATCAGCGTGTTACGATACGCCCCAATTGCTTATTGATCTGGGCATTCAGGATTTTCAGGTCCTTGAACCTCCTCATCAGCGACATAACATCGGTATCAGGTTCAGGGTCCTTGATTTCCTTGCCGGTTTCGGCCAGCAGTTGTTCGATGCGGCGGGCTTTGAAGGCAAGCAGCGAGGAAGTCACAGCCCGTTCAAGCACTTCTTCGTCTTCCTCGAGAGGGATATGGATCTGTCGTTTGCTCCAGTCATGCAGCTCGTAGGGCGATGCCAGCAGGTCGACGGCACAACGGGCAATAGCCGGATCGGCGTGTTGCGTCATCATTTCAGGCTTTATTTCCGTTTCCGAATCGACCAATTTCTCAAATTCCCTGAACACTTTCACATAATTTTCAAAGGTCAGCTCCAGGCCGTCGTTGCGCAAGTCGTTGACGATGAATTCGGCCACGGAGGTAAAAACCTCTTCCGGTTCACTTTGCCCCTCAGCCAGCCGGTACATTTTTATCCGGCGGAACCCGTAAGCCAGCAGTAGCCGGGTAATTTCACGCTCCTGAAATTCGGTGCTGTTGAGGTCAAGGGTGGAGGGCTGTTCGGCCGGTATGACGGGAGGCTCAGGAATTGCCGCCTCCATCTCTTCCTTCGTCATTTCGGCTTCTTTCCTGAACTTATTCCGGAGAACCTTATTCAGTTCATTCAGGATTACCGCTTCGTCCATTTTCATGCGCTCCGCGCTTTCCTTCACATAGGCCATGCGCGTAAGGCGGTCGGGAATCAGCGCGATGCTGTTGATGAATTCCTTGACGATATGGACTTTTTTAAGCGGATCGTTACCGGTTTCATCGAGAAGCAGATCAATTTTGAAGCGGATAAAATCGGTAGCGGCGCTGCTGATAAATTCCGTCACCTCGCTGCTGCGCCGCGTGCGGGCAAACGAATCGGGATCTTCGCCGTCGGGAAACAGCACCACTTTCACGTTCATTCCCTGTTCCAGGATCATATCAATACCGCGGAACGAGGCTTTAATGCCCGCCGGGTCGCCATCGTAAAGAATAGTGATGTTGGGGGTGTACCGCTTGATAAGCTTGATCTGGTCGACCGTGAGCGACGTTCCCGACGAAGCCACCACATTCTGTATCCCGGCCTGGTGCATGGAGATCACATCGGTATATCCTTCCACCAGAAAACACATGTCGTTGGCGGCGATGGCATTCTTGGCGAAAGCGATGCCGTAAAGCACCTTGCTCTTGTTGTAGATTTCGCTCTCCGGCGAATTGACGTACTTGGCTTTGGATTTATCGGAACTGAGGATTCGTCCCCCGAAACCGATCACGCGTCCGGCCTGGCTGTGAATGGGGAATATGACGCGGCTGCGGAAACGGTCGTATAATTTGTCTTCCTTAGCAATAGACAGGCCCGATTTATCGAGCATTTCCCGGCTGTAACCGTTCAGCAACGCCTGTTTGGTCAGGCTGTCCCATTCATCGGGGCAGTATCCCAACTGGAATTTTGCGATGGTATCGTCGCTGAATCCGCGGCTGCGGAAATAGGACATCCCCACCGACTTGCCCTCGTCGGTGCCGGTGAGTTGTCCGGAGAAAAATTTCTGAGCAAATTCCGAGACGGCAAACAATCCTTCCCGTTCCGATTTGGCGGCAATATCTTCGGCCGACTCCTCCTCTTCCCGGATATCGATATGGTACTTCTTTGCCAGGTACCGTAAGGCTTCCGGGTAGGTAAATTTTTCATGTTCCATCATGAAATTCACCGCGTTGCCGGCTTTGCCGCACCCGAAACATTTATAAATGCCTTTTACCGGCGATACCGAAAACGAAGGAGTACGCTCGCTGTGAAAAGGACATAACCCGATGAGGTTGCTTCCGCGCCTTTTCAGCGAAACGAAATCACTGACTACCTCCTCGATGCGGACGGCATCCATGATCAGGTCTATGGTCTCGTGGGGTATCATGAGCGTATTAAAGGTCTGCTAAGTGTTTTGTCTCCCCGGAATGGAAATACTTCTGAAAAGCAAAGGTAAAGATCACAGCCGGACTTTTTTCATTGTTTTAGCGCCTTCCTCAGGCAGCAAGATTATGTGACCAGCTAATTTCTCTCAACAGTGTTGAGAGTTTTGGAGAGTCTTTGTAGGTCTCATAAAATTGCTTCATCCGCCAAAGGTTCTTGTCAGAAAAACCTTTTATTTCAGGTTCATTTTGCCGGATATATTTTGCTAATTCGGTCACCACGGATTCACCCCACTCAGATTGTTCAATTTTTTTGCTGACATATTCACCTATTATCCAATACAGGTTTATCAATTCAGCATTAACGGCTCTTATGGCATTAGCCCGCGATTGTTTTATCAGTTGAATGATGTCAATAAACCGAGTGTTCATTTTAATTATCGCCTGCAACAAATTTAAAAAATATTGACCTTGTTTTATCCTTGCAGTCACATATCATTCGGCTGAGTATACCGGTACTTCCTTTTTTGCGCTGGAATATTCATTCAATGATGCTAATCGTAAAAAAAAATTCCCCCGCCATCGAAAAGCGGCCCGTTGTAAAGTTCAACCACCTGAAGACCGGCTTGCAGGGTGAACTGCCTGACCTTTTCACCTTCGGCATAGCGGTTTAAACTTCCGGTAACGAACAGCTTATCCTGCCACACTCCGCAACAGCCCCCGAAAAAACCGTTCGGGAAACCGGGAAGAATGATCCCCTTGGGTGAAACATAAAGCGCTTCCAGGTTGTGGTTCCTGAGCACCTTTTCGATTCCCCGGTCGGATGTGATAAAATGTTGTTCGCTGAGCGGAATGAGGTTGCAGCGGGTGTATGCCTGTTTGAAAGTCAAAGGCAGAATGTCAAACGTCAAAAGCAATTTCCTGAGCTTTCCATCGGTGACGGAAGCATTATGAATCAGGAATTTTTCAGTGACGACAGCGTTGTAATGTGCCGTCCCGGGATAGCGGTTGCCGACCGGTTGTTCGCCGGTTGTATATGAAATATTCTTCGTATCCAGTTGCCTGAGAAATCCGGCAGGCGTGTTGGGCGCTGCCACCAGTCCGTGGGGCGTCTGGCAGAAAAAGATATCAGGATGCCCGCTGATGGCGTCGTACGTGATGCCTGAAGTTGAAAATTCCATTAATTCGCCGAAGGCCGAAAGCTTTTGCTTCGCCTGACCGGGAATTCGTTTATCGGCAATGATCAGCATACGGGATAAAGATCAGTCGGTTGAAGAAACGATAAAACGGCATTGTTTCCCTGAAAGCTCTTTGTTTTCCCTGAAAACAACCTTCCTGAATCTGGTGAGCAACATTTTCTTGTTAAGGGATTTATGCCCGACAGCCGCATTGATTTGTCCCGGCGGGACTTCCGCCAGCAGGTTCTCATTGACGCCGGACGAGTTGCCGGCAAGTTTCTGCCTGAATATCGCCGACCATTGCGCCGTGGCCACCAGTTCGCCGAAGGCCACGTGAAAAGGACCGGCTACAAGGCTTTCGCCGCTCAGCAAACCTTCGGACGGGTGCAAGCCTATCCTCAGGATTTTCACCCCGGCTTCCTCAAAGATGCCGGCGATGACGGCCGCACTCTCAACGGCTTCGTCCAGCGAAAGCGGCACATAGCTGCCGGCATGGTACATTTTTTCCAGTTCCGTATCGCGGATCACCAGGGTTGGATAAATCCGGGTATCGGAAGCCCCCAGCGCAACGATTTTGCGGGCGGTTGCCACCGACCTGGCAGGGGTGTCGCCCGGCAGACCGGTCATCATCTGCAGACCAAGCCTGAAACCGTTCTCCAGGATCAGTTCTGATGCTTTTTCCACATCGTAAACCGTATGCCCGCGACCGCTCAGGCGCAATACTTCCCCGTCGAGCGATTGCGCCCCTAACTCGATGTTTTGCACGGAGAATTGCTTCAGGAGACTGAGCCGCCGGTCATCGATATAGTCGGGGCGGGTGGAGAGACGTATGGACTTTGCTTTTCCGGCCCTGACATATTTTTCGGCGATTTCGAGGAATGATTGCTGCAGTGACGGTTCTATCCCGGTAAAATTGCCGCCGAAGAAACCGATTTCCGTTTCGCTGTCCGGCGGGATGGTGGCAAGGTGTTTCTCAATGATGCCGGCCACCTCGTCCGGTTGCGGCATGGCCATAGTGCCGGAAATATTCCGCTGGTTGCAGAACACGCAGCGGTTGGGGCAGGCGAGTTCCGGCACAAAAACGGGAATGGCGAAATGGCGGGGCGTCATACCCGGTAAAATTACACATTATGGTCATTGTTACAGGATTCGGGCGGGCTTAGAAATTGGTGCCGGATGTACTAATATTGAGTTTATGTTACCTGCAGATTGATAGATAATTTAAGCGCACGCGTCAGGAGACGCGCGCGCGAGAGAGAATTTATTTAGACAAAAAGTACTTCTTATTACTGCTTTGCATATTCATATTTCTTTCAATTGGGTCGTACCAATGTTCTTTTTTCAGGCTCCATTCCCATGGCCAATTTCGAAAACTGTTTAACCATTTTCTTCTGTTTCTCTGTTTATAATCTATATAGACTGGACCTATAAGAGTAAATGACGATTTTGATGAACATTTTATCAGATAAAAATTATTTTTTAATGGTGGTTGGTCGAAGGTTTGGATTAAAATTCTTTTCCCCAATAAGTCATCATTGTACAAACTGTATTCAAATTTATCTCGATCATTCATGCAAAAAATATTTAATTTGTACAATCCATCTACTGAAAGATTAACACTATCTCTATTTTTCATATATAATTCTTTATACTTTACATTTTCATAATTAAATAACTCAATTACAAGGTCTATTTCGATATATCGTGACATATTATAAAAGAAAATTGAGCACAAACTATCCTTAGTATTGACCTCAGAAGTCAGGACATTAGCAATCCTAAATGATGAATCGTTATTTGGAATTAAAAAAAGTGTGTCATAATTTCTCTCATAAAATCCTGACCTGAATACTAATTTTTTATCAGAAATCTTTGTACCCTCTTCAAGTATTGAGTAGAATCTTTGTTGATTTTGGAACTCAATGAATTCTTGATTTCTTGAATAGAATAAACCTAATGTTTGAGAAAAACCATCGGTTACGGAAATTGAAACTGCGACAATTAATAAGAATTTATTTAGAAGTCTCATCACAATCTATGTATTATTTTATTGACCCTTTGCACTTTGCTGGCACAAAGTAAAGGCATTCTATGACAAAAAGCATAAAATTCCCCTTCTACCGAAGTTATAAAAAAACCGGGGAGAGATTAGCCCCGGTGCAAGCAGTGATTTGAGGTTTAATATAAAGAAATCAGCCTTTGGAGGCTTTTTTCTCTTTCTTTTCAGCCCGTTTTTCCTTCAGCGACTTGGTAGCCTGTTTCTTGGGCTCCTTTTTCTCTTTATCCATCGATTTTCCCATGGCAATTTGGTTTTATGGTTTTTGAGGTAACTAAATTACAATACATTTTAGTATGATGCAAGGAGAAAAATTTTGGCGTTATCCGGCTTACGCCGATTTTACCGTCGGGCAGCGCGGCGGGTGAGGCGCCGGTCATTAGCCTGCCGTCATACCCATAACCAACCCCCAGGCAGGTAAACTTTTAGCCTTTCGCTATTCGCAATCAGTGGCATTTCCCATTAACCCGGTCCGGGTCAGGCACTTTGGCCCTGATCTAAATCCAGCCTTTGAGCTTATAATAGGCAATCGCGAAAGCCTCCCGCCCCACGTTTACTTCATATTTCAGGTGGTTCCAGAACTGGTAACGCACTTGTGGCCGGTGACCTATGGCCGGGATATTCCGGTTTCCTTTCAGTTCCTTATCCTCGAATTGCATCTGGTTTTCATCAATGGAGCTTTCAAATGTCGGCGCGCCCGATACATAGGTAAACCCTGCCTTTTCGAAGCAGGCTATGGCCCGGTACATATGCTCGGGGCCTGTTACCAGGATGATCGGTTTTGACAATCCTTTCCCCTGCCATCGTTTTGACAGATTCAATGCCTGCTGACGGGTATTGCGCCCCTTGTTTTCGAAAGAAATCCGTTCGTCGGGCACGCCCCTGATCATCAACTCTTTTGCAAACAATACCGGCGAATCGGCCGAATCGGAAAGATCGCCCGGAATGGCGACGACAACCTTTGATTCAGGAAACCTCGCGGCACATCCGGCTGCATAATAACAACGCATCAATCCGTTTTCGCTGGGCATCCCTGCGCCTCCGAGCAGGATAACAGCGACGGGTTCTTTCGCCGGCTTTCCCCTGGCCACGGCAAGTTTATACATGGCATAGAAAGGGGCGGTAGTGAAAGCAAAGATAAGGGAAACGAGGAAAATGGCGCCCAGGGATATCAATGTTATGCGCAGCCATTTTAACAAACGGCCTGATTTTTTGGGTTTTCGCTTTTTGGGGGAAGTGGCCAAAGGCTGTCTGATTTTGGGTTAAGGCCTGTTCACTAGAAAAGGGGGCGTCCGCAAAACATTGCTTTTATTGAGGGCGCGATCCTGGATGTAAACCTCGAAAGCAATCGTATCACTCTGCAGGGCCATAAAAGCGTAATACATTTCAAGGTACATGCTGATATCGCCGCGTATGTTTTTGTTTTTACCTTCCGGCGTCAGGATCGGGATACGGGAATTGAAGGTGAAGTTAGTATCGGCTAATGCGACCTCCTGGAAGGAGCCATCCCTCCACTCGAGAAATTTGAGGAAGTAATCGTATTTGTAAGGTTCAACCGTGTCGTAATCATACAGCCCGATATCTCCGTCTCCGTCGGTATAGCTGATGGTGAGCACCGCCAGCGAATCATAGCCATCGGACCCGCTCATCACCCCATAGCTTTTAAAAGTAATTGCCGGCACTTCGGGATATTCCACTTTATCAATACATCCGGCCAGGGAAGCTGATAAAATGAACAGGACAAATAGATGTATCTTTGAAAGCGCTTTCATAAACCTTTAAATAGCGGAATAAAATTACAAAATTATTGTATGGACGTTCATGCAATCCGAAAACAGATGTTTGCCATCACCAACGACCGGCAATTTAACGACGTGGCGCTGGAAATATTTCATTACCAGTATGGTCAAAACCCGGTGTACCGGCAATTTGTGGATGGGCTGGGCGTGAATGTCAACGATATCCGGTCTTACGGTCAGATCCCGTTTCTGCCGGTCGGTTTCTTTAAGACGCACCGGGTTGTTTCCGGTTCCTTCGGGGAAGAAGCGGTTTTTGAAAGCAGCGGCACCACCGGTTCCGCCACGAGCCGTCATTATGTTGCCGATTTCTCGCTGTATGAAGAAAGCTTCACCCGGACCTTTAACCTTTTTTACGGCGACGTTGCTCAATACAACATTTACGCCCTGCTCCCCTCCTATCTCGAACGGAAAAATTCCTCCCTCGTGTACATGGTGGACCGGCTCCTGTGGAAAAGTAACCGGGAATACGGCGGTTTTTATCTTCATGACCTGGAAAAGCTGGCTGCAGAGATCAGGGAAGCCCTTTCGGAAAATAAAAAAGTGATGTTGCTTGGCGTGACCTATGCCCTGCTTGATCTGGCCGAAAAATTCCCGATGCCGCTCACCGGGGCTGTTGTGGTGGAAACCGGCGGCATGAAAGGCCGCCGCGAAGAGATCACCCGCAGCGAGCTGCATGAGAAGCTCATGAGAGCCTTCGCAACGGATTCCATTCATTCGGAATACGGCATGACGGAACTGCTTTCGCAGGCATGGTCGAAAGGCGGCGGACTGTATGCCTGCCCTCCCTGGATGAAAGTGCTGATCAGCGATACCAACGACCCGCTGTCGCTGTTGCCGGCCGGGCGCACAGGCGGCATCAATGTGATTGACCTTGCCAACCTGCACAGTTGTTCCTTCATCGCCACGCAGGACCTCGGAAAATTAAATAACCACGGGCAGTTTGAGGTGCTCGGCCGCTTCGACAGCAGCGATATCAGAGGGTGCTCGTTATTGACGGTATAACGGAGAAACGGAAAACGGAGAACGCAGAACGCAAAACGCAGAACGCAAAACGCGAAACGCAAACCTCCACTGCCAGGTAAGCCTGCCCCCTTACACACAAGCTCGCCCGGACAGGCAGACCTGCCACCTTACGCGCAGCCTTCCCGGGCAGGCAGGTCTGAAACGCTGGAACCCTGAAACCCTGCCCCCTCACCCACAATCCTTGCAGGCAGGCAGGTCTGAAACCCTGCCTCCTCTCCCGCAACCTCGCCCAAGCAGGCAAGACAAAACTTATGAACAAAAAGCTAAAAGCTAACGGCCAAAAGCCAAAAGGGTGAGAGTCGGCGCGCGGAGAGATGAACAAATATTCCGGTAAAGCGGGGAGACCGTTTCGTCGTTTTAAGCCCTGCGGGCTTAAACTCCTCTCGGAATAGTATGGCTAAGGTAGTCTCAGGATATGAGGCGAGGCCAACGGCCCATGACTAAAGCTAAGAGCTAATGGCTAACGGCCAAAAGCCCATAGCCAAAACGCAGAACGTAGAACGGAAAACGGAAAACGGAAAACGGAAAACGCAGAACGCAGAACGGAAAACGCAGAACGCAGAACGCAGAGCGGGGAACGGAGCAGGGAGCAGGGAGCCAAAAAGACTTACAAAATATACCGGCGACATATTTACTTTATTGAATTGTTGATAACTTTTTACCCCCCCCTTGACTATTCATAATTGTTTCTATATTTGATTAAATAATAATTTCAGTTAAGAAATACAGAATCATATTGCAAGGCAATCTCTAACCAACATAAATATATTTAAAATGAAAAGGAAACAAATTATCGGTTTTAGTATTATCTCTGTAATCCTGCAGTTAGCAACCGCCCCTTTTGGCGGATATTTTGGCGGCCATCCCGTCAAATTTCTTGTCGCCGGAATATTCTATGCAGCCGTCACCTGGCTATTACTCAGCAGGGTATCAACTATAAAGGGGCAGCGTATTGTCCTTGCTATAATGATTATACCAATACTTATACCTTTAGCAATTGATTACACCAATGGCTTTGTATACGGAGATAATATAGCGGATTATATAAATTCAACAAGATTATCATGGCCAAGCACCCTTGTACAGATTATCAGTGTTTTTATCGGGTTGTGGCTTTACAGGGCAAGCATGAGATCACGAATCATCATCGGAGTTGTGTGGGCTGCCTTCTGTGTATGGGTAATGCTCGCCGGTTATCAATTGTGGATGAATAAGATTAGGTTCGATCACATTTTCTGCTCTGTTGATGAGCCATTACCTGAATTCGTGTTCAGCGATGCCAACAACAATACATTTGTTAAGCAGGACCTGGCTGATAAGACAGTGGTGCTTGATTTCTGGTTTACAGGCTGTGGCTATTGTATAAATGAAATGCCCGGATTTCAGGAGTTATTCGAAAAATACGGAAGAACAGGAAAAGTGCTTTTTTACTCTGTGAATTTACCCACAAGGGGTGATACCCTCGGGCAAGCCAGAAACCTGATCGATAAATATCATTTTACTTTTCCGCTTTTGTTCGTTAAGGATGATGTTACCAGGTCATTTGGAATCAAAGGTTATCCGACATATATCATCTTTTCAAAAGATAGGATCATCTATCGCGGAGGAAAGGAAGGTCTCCAAAAAGCAATAAAAAACTGCCTGAAATGAATCCCGCAGATGATCCGGATTCCCACTTCTACATAGAGTATAAAAAATCTGTCAACCCCGGCAGCGAATATCTCATCGTGCAGTCGGGTCCGCAGGTAAGCGGCGCCGTATTCAGGATGTGCGATATGCAGGGCCGGCAGGTGATGGAAGAGCGGCTGACCTCAGCCCAGATGCGCTTTAACACCGGCGGCCTCGCCTCCGGCGCCTACCCCTGGCAGATCATCTTCAACAACAAAGTGATTGAAAGCGGGAAGTGGGTGAAAGGGGAGTAGTTCGCTTACACATCGACCAGGCCGATAACAGTTCCTGAATCACCCTGTGAATCATGCGGAACTTGTCCGGAACACAGCCGGATTCGAAGGATTAAAAAGGCAAAGGGAAAAGGCCAAAAGTAAAAGGTGAGAGTCGGCGCGCGGGGAGATGAACATATATTCCGGTAAAGCGGGGAGATCGTTTCGTCGTTTTAAGCTCTGCGGGCTTAAAACTCCTCGCGGAATAGTATGGCTAAGGTAGTCTCAGGATATGAGGCGAGGCCAACGGCCCATGGCTAAAGCTAAGAGCTAATGGCTAACGGCCAAAAGCCCATAGCCAAAACGCAAAACGAAGAACGAAGAACACAAAACGCAGAACGGAGAACTGCCCTGACAAAGGCTCAAATCCAAACCCTGAGACCCTGAAACACTGAAACATTGAAACCCTTCCCACGAACAACAAACCACGAATTTCACGAATGCAATCACCAATTGCACGAATCACGAACAACGAATCGAGAAAACACAAAACACAGAACGCAAAACGCAGAACGGAGAACTGCCCTGACAAAGGCTCAAATCCAAACCCTGAGACCCTGAAACGCTGAAACCCTGCCTCCTCTCCCGCAACCTCGCCCAAGCAGGCAAGGCAAAACTTATGAGCTAAAAGCTAACAGCCAATAGCCAAAAAGGTGAGAGTCGGCGCGCGGGGAGATGAACATATATTCCGGTAAAGCGGGGAGATCGTTTCGTCGTTTTAAGCTCTGCGGGCTTAAACTCCTCGCGGAATAGTATGGCTAAGGTAGTCTCAGGATATGAGGCGAGGCCAACGGCCCATGGCTAAAAGCTAAAAGTTTACCTGCCTGGGGTGGATTGTGTGTGAGTTGGCAGGCCAACGGCTAAAAGCCTCACTTCACCGGAACCATCACTTCCGGGAAATCATTGGCCGGCGAGTTGACGAGTTTCGAAACCGGGAAGGCATCCATTTCGCCCGGATAAGGCTTCAGGAGTTCCAGCAATTCACCGGCATTATTGCTGCCCAGCCACAATTTTTCATCTTCACGATTCAGGATCACGGGCATGCGGTTATGAATGGCCTGCATGAATTCATTGGCGCCGGTTGTGATGATGGTAAAGGATGATATCTCGCTGCCGTCGGGGGCGCGCCAGCGGTCCCACAAGCCGGCAAAGGCAAACAACCTGCTGTTTTTCAGGAAAATGCGGTATGGAATTTTATCTCCGTTCTGCCGCCATTCGTAAAAGGCATCGGCGGGAACGAGGCAGCGGCGGGTACGCAGCGCTGTTTTATAGGAAGGTTTTTCGCTGAGGGTTTCCGCCCTGGCGTTGATCATTTTATGACCTGTCGAAGGGTCTTTGGCCCAGCCGGGTATCAGTCCCCATTTAAAATAGCTTAGCTGCCGCGGCTTTTCATTGGTGATAACCGCCAGCATCTGCGTCGGAGCGCAGTTATACCTCGCCACATAAGGGGCATCGCCGCCCGAAGTCTCAAAGAATTCGTTGAGTTCGGCTTCATTAACGGTAAGGGAAAAACGTCCGCACATGAAAGGCTGATTTACCCAATAAATTTACGTTTTATTTCGCTCCCCTGTTCCTTATCTTTGTGTAATAATCACAATGCTTCCCGGGATGAAAAAATTTGCTGTGATACTGGCCGGTTGCGGTACTACCGACGGTTCCGAAATTCACGAATCGGTGATGACGCTTTACGCCATTGCCAGGCATGGCGCATCATACCATTGTTTTGCCCCCGATATCAAACAACACCACGTGGTAAACCATTTCACCGGCAAAGAGATGGCCGAGACCCGCAATGTTCTGGTTGAAAGCGCGCGGATAGCCCGCGGAAATATCCGGCCGTTGCAGGAACTGGAAATCCGTTCGTTTGACGCCGTGGTTTTCCCGGGAGGTTTCGGGGTGGCGAAAAACCTGTGTTCTTATGCATTCGAAGGCGCCGATTGCAAGGTAAACCCGCAGGTTGCCGAAGTGATCCGCGAAGCGGTGACCTTGCGCAAACCAATCGGCGCCCTGTGTATCGCCCCGATCATGCTTGCCAAAGTGATTGGCGATGTAGAAATCACGCTTGGCCAGGATTCAACGGCTTCCAGGGCGGCTGAGAAAATGGGGGCCCATCATAAGCCAACCACGCATGGACAGGTTATCACTGACAGCAAGCACAAGCTGTTTACCACACCCTGCTATATGCTCGACGCCACCATCGCCGACATCGCCAACGACGCCGACAGCCTTGTGAAAGCGATGCTGGAAGTGATGTAAGACATCATAATTCTCCGGGCATAACGGGTTTCCCTATTCTTTTTACAGCCATCCCGATCACCCGGTTGTGGTCGAAAGCCATGGGCGGCAGGCTGCCAATGTGAAACCACCGGGTTTCCGAAGCATCGTCGCCGGCTTCGGCTTCCATCGAACTGTTGTTCAAAATCCCATAAAATACTGTACTGATCGTCCTGTGGCGCGGATCACGGTTGACGGCGCTGAAGGTATGCAACTGCTCCATCTCAACCCCGTCAAGGCTGGTCTCCTCTTTCAGTTCCCTGGCAACGGCTTCTTCGAGGGTTTCATCCATATTGACAAAACCGCCGGGCAACGCCCACATGCCCCTGAAAGGCTCGTTGCCCCGCCTGATCAACAGTACTTCATAACCGCTTTCCGAAGCTCGGAATACCGCAGCATCAACGGTAACAGCGGGTCGGGGATATTCGTAGGTGTATGGCATAACTAATATTGATCTGATTCTTTTGTTATGGTTATTGGTAGTCGCTATTCTTCGTTAATGTTCTCAGGAGCCGGTTCTGGAATTTAAAAATTTGAAAATGTGCAAATTTGAAAATTTCCGTAGTCCAGCCTTTTTTAGCTGTTGGCTGTTAGCTATTGGCTATTGACCTTTGGCGTTCTGAGTTCTGAGTTTTGAGTTCTCCGTTCTCCCCTGCCTGCCTCTCACACAATGCCATACACCGGCAGGTAAAGTTTTCCGTTCTCCCTTCTCCGTTCTCCGTTCGCCCTTCTCCTCGCTCCCTGCTCCTGGCTCCTTTGCCCTGCCGTCTTACCCACACCCTCCCCAGGCAGGTAAACTTTTGACCTTTGCCCTGTCGTCTTGCCCACAACCTCACCCAGGCAGGTAAACTTTTGACCTTTGCCTTCTGGCTATTGGCCGTTGGCCTTTGGCGTTTTGAGTTCTGAGTTCTGAGTTTTGAGTTTTGAGTTCTCCCCCTGCCGGTCCCCACAGGCTTAAGCAAGGTAAGATTCTCCGTTCTTCGTTCTCCTTGCTCCGTTTGAATTCTGATTTCTGAGTTCTGTGTTTTGCGTTTTGCGTTCTGTGTTTTGTGCTTTGCGTTATTAGTGCCTAAAGTTCTCCGTGCTCCTCGCTCCCTACTCCCTGCTCCGTTCTCCCTGCTCCGTTCTCCGTACTCCGTTCTCCGTTCTCCGTACTCCGTTCTCCCTGCTCCTTACTCCGCGCATCCTTCCACCACGATCACGATTTCCCCCTTTGGCGGATGGGCCTTATACCAGGCGACCAGGTCAGCAATGCTGCCCCTGCGGTTTTCTTCATAAACTTTGGTGAGCTCGCGCGAAACGCAGGCTTTCCGTTCATTCCCGAGAAATTCGCCCAACTGTTCCAGGGTTTTCACCAATCTGAACGGCGACTCATAAAGGATGAAGGTTTGCCGGTAAGCGGCCAGTTCCTTCAGTTTTGTCTGCCTGCCTTTCTTATGGGGAAGAAATCCTTCAAAATAAAACCTGTCGCACGGGAAACCGGAATTTACCAGGGCAGGGACAAAAGCGGTGGCTCCGGGCAGACATTCCACTTCAATTCCTGCCGCCAGGCAAGCTCTTACCAGCAGGAAACCCGGGTCGGAAATGCCGGGCGTGCCGGCATCGGTGATCAGCGCGGCCGATTGCCCGCCGGCAATACGCTGAACGACCGTTTCAACGGTCTGGTGTTCGTTGAACTGATGATGCGCCATTACCTTTTTATCGATTTCGTAATGACGGAGCAGATTGCCCGAGGTACGCGTATCCTCGGCAAGGATCACATCAACTTCTTTCAGTATCCTGAGCGCCCTGAGGGTGATGTCTTCAAGGTTTCCGATCGGCGTTGGCACTAAGTACAGTCGGGACATGGGGATGATATTGGTTTAAAAATTGCCGGCTGCAAGCCGGAAAGGCTGAAGTTAATGATCATTGGGTTTGAAGCCATCCATAAAATCGGACAACAGCCTGAAAATATCTTTATATTCACTCAGGGGCAACTTCTCAGCGGCATCATCAGGATTATGATATTCGCTGAATTCATCCCCCATCGAATAAATAAACACGGCGGGCACCCCTTTTTTATAAAACGGGCAATGGTCGCTGTTGCATGATTCGCCGCGCTCTTTCACGGTCCGGATGTATTCGTTGTCGGCATTGATCTTCACCATCCGGTTGTAAGCATCCCTGAAAACCGTTGCATTTACCATTGTAACGCCTCCGCTGCCGGTTCCGACCATGTCCAGATTTACCAGGAACTTAATTTTATTCAGCGGGAATGGCGGATGCTCCGCGCAATAACTGGAACCGAGGATGCCGGCTTCTTCGCCGCTCAGCGCAAAGAAAGCCATGGAATAGTAAAGCTTATTTTCAGGCATCGAATAATGGCGCGCCAGGTCGAGAAGCATGGCCGTACCGCTGGCATTATCGTTGGCGCCGGGAAAGTATACCTCGTTGCCCATCCGTCCAAGGTGGTCGTAATGAGCGGTAAAAACCAGGAAAGTATCCGGTTGGACGCTTCCTTTGACAAATCCCAGAACGTTTTGCGTCCTGTAATTGTTAACAAACTCGTTTTCGATGACTATTTTAACTTTCCGGAGGTTTCGGGGCAAACACTCCTGTTTAATCTCCACGACAGGGAAAGGTTTCAACGAGGCTCCTGCCATCACCGACCAGGTAAGCTTTTTATCTTCAACAAAGATCAACCCGGCAGCATTGCGCAGGTTTGTGTTTTTCAGGGAATCAAGCACGAAAAGTACTTTTTTATCTTCGATGCCCTTTTTATCAATCATCACCATTTTTCCGTGATGATTTTTCCGGATAAACCGTTTCAGTTTTTCCGGATCAGCGATTTTCTTTCCGGCCAGCGACTGTACCCGGAACTGCCCGATAATTCCCGGTGAAGAAGCATTGATAAGAAACTCACGCGCAGGGACCAGTTTTTTATTGTTGACAACTACCTCCACCTTGCCGGGAAACGTGTTCATGGGAAATGAATATTCCTGGAAATAGCCGGCGTATAAAGGCTCCAGCCCAGTATTCCTGAACTGCCCGGCGATATATTCTGCCGCCTTATGGTCGCCCCGGTCCGCATACCCCCGGCCTTCCATGGTGGGCGATGCCAGCGTATCGATGACCTTCCGGGCATAACCGGCATCCTGGCCATAGATCAGATTGAAGGTCAGCAGGAATAACGAAAGGAAGATTAATATTAAAAATCTCATCATCTGAATCTTACATGAAGCGGCGGTGGACAAACTCCGTAAACCTTGACAAGGCAGACATTGAGTCGTCCCAATGATATTTTTCGCCCAACGAAGCCAGGAAAGCCAGGGCCTCCTCCCGGTTTGCAGCATTGTTCAGTTGTTTAACAGCCTCATCAAAACCCAGCAGGTCATTGGCGAACAGGTCGGTGATAAAATTAAACCTTTCGTTGAGGCCGATGGCGGCTTTTAGGTCGGCGATCGGTTGTGCCTGCATCCGTGTGCCCAGGCTTGAATCGGCTACAGGTGAGACAATCGTTTCACTCAACGACTTTTTCTCGTTGTGAAAGGTGTCGGCCAGGGTATGCTGCGGTTTTTCGGACTGTATCGGAGACCTGGAAGTTTTCGTTCCGGAGGGTTTTGGTGAGTCCTTGACTTCCGGTGGCGGAGAAATCCGGGATTCTGCCGGCTGTTCATGGTTTATCTCCCTGCGGGGCTCATTTTCTTTTGGAGGTGGCATGTGTTCAGGCGCCGGAGTTTTTTCAGGCGCAGTATTCCGGTCTGTCTTTTCAGCGTTGAATTCTTCACTCTGCGGAGGCTGATGTAAAGGTTTTGCTACGGTTTCGGATTGCTGTTCCCCGACCGGCATCACCCTTTCTTCCTTTGGTTCCGGCCAAGTCTCCGCCGGGGGATTTGCCGGTGAAGGAGCAGCCGAAGCAGGCTTATCAACCCGGATTGCCGGAGGCATCATGTTAAGCTGGCCAAGCAGCTTGAATTTTTCATACAGTTGCCGGATATCGTCGAGCATAAGGTCCAGCTCAATCTGTGAAGCACGTCCCTGTTGTGTATAAAGCCCGTTATACCGTGCCACGACTTTCCTGATCAGGTCGTCGGCTTCCTTAATTAATTGAATCATTTCCATGTTCTAGGAGATATTTATCTGTCAGCTACCGAAATATTTCAGTTTATCATGATAGGCTTCATAAAGTTAACAAATCCTGTTACGGCTACCTATCCCGTTTTAAACGGAATTCCGTATGTTTGTAACGCTAAGTATGAAGGCTTAAAATTAGCAAACTATAAACAACGCCGTTCATGTTTCTCGAAAATACCGCCAACGTTTCTCAACACCGTGGATGGATTGAGGTGATCTGCGGATCGATGTTCTCGGGCAAGACCGAAGAACTCATCCGCCGCATCAACCGTGCCCGGATCGCAAAGCAGCGGGTTGAAATCTTCAAACCTGCCATTGATAAACGGTATGACGACACGAATGTTGTATCTCACGATGCTTCAAGCATACAGTCGATTCCGTTGGAAACTTCCTCGCAACTGCTGATGTTTATCGACAATACGGATGTAGTTGGCATTGATGAGGCCCAGTTTTTTGACCCCGAATTGCCGGAAATCTGTAACCGCCTTGCCGGGATGGGAATCCGCGTCATCGTGGCCGGTCTCGACATGGACTACCTTGGCAAGCCTTTCGGTCCCATCCCTGCCCTAATGGCTACGGCAGAATATATCACCAAAGTACATGCCATCTGCATGCGCTGCGGCGACCTGGCCCATTACTCGCACCGTATCATCAGCAGCGACAAGCTGGTAGTCCTCGGCGAAAAGGATAGCTATGAACCCTTGTGCCGCAAATGTTTCACCGAAGCCCTGAATATAAAATCCAGATTATGAAAATCCAGATTATGAAAAAGTCGGCCTTGTTTGCCCTGGTGTTGATGATGGCAGCATGCAACCATAAACCAAAGGGCGACATTGTGCTCATCAGCACGGAGTATGGGGATATCCAGGTAAAACTTTACGAAAACACCCCTATGCACCGTGATAATTTCATGAAACTGGCTGAAAACGGTTTTTACAACAATACCTTGTTTCACCGGGTGATACCGGGATTCATGATACAAGGCGGCGACCCGGCCTCGCGCCATGCCAAACCGGGCGAATTTCTCGGTAACGGCGACACAACCTATACCATCCCTTTTGAGTATATTCCTGCCTACTTTCATAAACGCGGCGTTCTGGCTGCCGCCCGCGAAAGCGATGATGTAAATCCTGAAAGGGCCTCCTCCGGATCACAGTTTTACATCGTGCAGGGAAGGAAATTTACCGATGCCGGCCTTGACTCGGCCGATGCCAAACGCGAACGCTATGCAAAAACGGGTATCCTGATCAACATCCTGAAAAACAGGAAAGACACGCTGGAACTCAGCAGGTTCAGAAATTACATTGATAACCGGGATATTGAAAACATCAATAAAGTTATCGGCAAATATTCCGACCAGGTGAATGCTCTGTACATGCAGAAACCTTTTGCCCGTTATACTCCCGAACAGCGTGAAGCTTATAAGACCATCGGAGGGGCGCCGCATCTTGACGGTGCATATACCGTTTTCGGCGAAGTGATCAGTGGCATGGATGTTGTTGACAAGATCGCGGAAATTCAGCGCGATAAAAACGACCGTCCTGTAAAAGATATCCGGATGACGATGAAAATAATCAGCCGGCAAAAACGTTAATCAACCATAAAAATCTAAAAACATGAAATCCCTGATTTTTTCACTTTTTCTCACCCTTTTAATTACCATGAATCTTGAAGCCCAGAATCAGACTAAAGTTCTGATAAAGACCGATTACGGCGACATTACGGTTGCCCTTTACAACGATACACCGCTGCATCGCGACAATTTCATCAAATTAGCCAAAGAAGGCTTTTACGACAATTCCATCTTCCACCGGGTCATCAACCGTTTCATGATCCAGGGCGGCGGGGCTCCTGCCGGCAAAACCGAAGTTGATTACCGTATTCCGGCCGAAATCCTGTCCAACCACTTCCACAAATACGGCGCACTGGCTGCAGCACGCATGGGCGACCAGGTAAACCCGAAGAAGGAATCGAGCGGGTCGCAGTTTTATATTGTTCAGGGACAGAAATATACTGAAGCCCAGCTCCAGCAGTTTGAAGCCCGTATGGGTAAAAAATTCACGGAAGAACAACTTAAAGCTTACACTACTGTTGGCGGAACGCCTCACCTTGACGGCGCCTACACCGTTTTTGGCGAAGTTGTTTCGGGCTTCGAAGTGATCGATAAGATTGCTGCCGTAAAAACCGGCGCTATGGATAAACCGGTTCAGGATGTAAAAATGACGATGAAGGTACTGTAATAAATCCGGTCAACCCCGGTAACCCATTCAAGCGGGCAGCCGATTCTGTTTGAACAGATTGGCGCCCGCTTATTCATTTTCTGTTTTTTTTCCGACCTTTGCAATCCTGTCAGGAATGACCCCGGCAGGATTTCTTCTAATTAACAGGTTATGAAAGCGAAAATTGACCGGTTGCTTGCCGAAGTACAATCATTTACCGCCGAAAATGCTGAAATGCTGGAACAGTTCCGTATCCGTTTTCTGGGGCGGAAAGGTTTTCTGCAGGAGCTTTTCGATGAGTTTAAGACGCTTCCCGGCGATCAGAAACGTGAAGTCGGCCAGTTGCTCAACGTATTGAAGAATGCGGCGCAGGACAAGGTGAATGCCTTTAAGGAAGGCCCGGGAACGGGTCCGGCCGCTGTATCCACAGTAGCCGATCTTACCCGTCCGGTGAATTTTCTGGAATCCGGGAGCCGTCATCCGCTTTCGCTGGTGCGCAATGAAATTATCCGCATTTTTTCGCGCCTGGGATTTTCGGTCAACGAAGGCCCCGAAATAGAAGACGACTGGCACAATTTCACGGCTTTAAACTTTGCTCCGGAGCACCCTGCCCGTGAAATGCAGGATACCTTTTTCATTGAAAAAGATCCCGATATCGTGCTGCGCACCCATACCAGCAACGCACAGATCCGCGTCATGGAAAAAACGAAACCGCCGATCCGGGCCATTTTCCCGGGAAGGGTTTACCGTAACGAAGCCATCTCGGCCCGCGCCCATTGCTTTTTCCATCAGGTGGAAGGGTTGTACATCGATAAAAATGTTACGTTTGCCGACCTGAAGCAAACCCTGCATTATTTCGCCAAAGAAATGTTTGACGCCGATACGCAGATCCGCCTGAGGCCATCCTATTTCCCATTCACGGAGCCTTCGGCCGAGATGGACATTTCATGCAACCTTTGCGGCGGAAAAGGATGCGGCTTCTGCAAATACACCGGATGGGTCGAAATTTTAGGCTGCGGTATGGTTGACCCGGCAGTTCTTGAAAACTGCGGCATCGACAGTAAAGTATACAGCGGCTATGCCTGGGGCATGGGCATCGAACGCATTACAAACCTCAAATACCAGGTGAAGGACCTGCGCATGTTCTCGGAAAACGACCTCCGATTCCTGAAACAGTTTGAGTCAGCTATGTGATCGACGAAAGAGATTATAAAACAAAAGGCAAAAACGGGAAAACCCTGCTTTTGCCTTTTTCTTTTTCCCCCTGATTTTCTTATTCCGCCAGCACCAGCACTTTATTTTCAAGCACTTCTACAACTCCGCCTTTCACATCGAAATACTGAACCTGTTGCTGTTTGTTCAGGATTTTGATGCGTCCCTTTTTCAGCACTGAAATCAGCGGGGCATGGTTGTTCATGATTTCGAACGAACCATCGAGGCCGGGTAGCTGGGCCAGGGTAATCTCACCAGTAAAAATGGTGGTATCGGGGGTTACTATTTCAATATTCACTGAAGTGACTTTTAAGCATTCATTTATTGGGCAGCAAGCATCTTTTTGCCTTTTTCGATGGCTTCCTCAATGGTTCCCACCAGGTTAAAAGCCGATTCGGGATATTCGTCCACTTCACCATCGAGGATCATCTTGAATCCCTTGATGGTATCTTCGATGCTGACAAATACGCCCGGGATTCCCGTAAACTGGGTGGCTACATGGAAAGGTTGCGAGAGGAAACGTGAAACACGGCGGGCACGGTGGACCACCTGCTTATCCTCATCCGAAAGTTCGTCCATACCCAGGATAGCGATGATATCCTGCAATTCTTTATAGCGTTGCAGTATCTGTTTAATGCGTTGGGCGGTATTGTAGTGCTCTTCGCCCACGATATCGGGTGCAAGGATACGCGAGGTTGAATCGAGCGGGTCAACGGCAGGATAAATACCCTTTTCGAAGATCTTACGGCTTAACACCGTGGTTGCATCCAGGTGGGCGAAGGTGGTAGCGGGAGCAGGGTCGGTAAGGTCGTCGGCAGGCACGTAGATAGCCTGTACCGAAGTGATGGAACCACGTTTGGTGGAGGTGATGCGTTCCTGCATGATACCCATTTCGGTTGCCAGGGTAGGCTGATAGCCCACAGCCGAAGGCATACGCCCCAGCAATGCAGATACTTCGGAACCGGCCTGGGTAAAGCGGAATATATTATCCACAAAGAAAAGGATATCATTGCCTGAACTGTTTTCCTCCCCATCGCGGAAATATTCGGCCACCGTAAGGCCCGAGAGGGCGACACGGGCACGTGCTCCGGGCGGTTCATTCATCTGTCCGAAAACCATGGTAAGCAATGATTGCTCCATAGCTTTCATATCAACCTTAGAAAGGTCCCAACCACCAGCTTCCATGCTCTTTTTAAACTCATCGCCATAATTTACCAGCCCTGCTTCGATCATATCGCGCAAGAGGTCGTTTCCTTCACGGGTGCGTTCGCCAACGCCGGCAAATACCGAGAAACCGTTATAATGCTTGGCAATATTGTTGATGAGTTCCTGGATGATGACGGTTTTACCAACGCCGGCGCCTCCAAACAACCCAATTTTCCCACCTTTTGAATAGGGCGCAATCAGGTCAATAACCTTAATACCTGTGAATAAAACTTCTTTGGAAGTAGTAAGATTCTCGTATTTTGGCGGCTCACGGTGGATGCTATATGACCGTTCGTGCGATACCTGGTCCAGGCCATCAACAGCATTCCCGGTAACATTGAACAACCGGCCTTTGATTGCATCGCCCACAGGCATGGAAATGGAACGCCGGGTTGATATCACCTCCATTCCGCGGCTTAATCCGTCGGTTGAGTCCATGGCAACAGTACGAACGGCATTTTCGCCGATATCCTGCTGGCACTCAAGCACAATGACGTTGCCCTGATCGTTGGTAACCTCAAGGGCTTCATAAATATTGGGGAGGGGAACATTTTCGTCGAATGAAACGTCGATTACCGGGCCGATGATCTGGGAAATTTTGCCAACTATCTTCTCTGCCATAACATTCTGTTTTGAGGGCGCAAATTTACTAAACATATTGGTTGCAGCGGATAAAACTTCTTCCGAAAAATTCACTTACTGGTTTAGGCTCAGCTACATTTCGGCAAGATTTTATTTTCGGATATCCCGGGAACATCCGCATGCGGCTGCCTTAAATTTCCGGGACTGTTAAACCCGTTGGTGATTTTTTTTCTGTAGAAGGTTTCCGGGACGAACCACGATTCAGGAATAGTTACTGCGCCACGGTTTCCCATTTGTGGTTTTCTAATGCTGACTGCGTTGGCAGACCTGTCAGCGTTAACAGATTGAACGAAAATGTATCAGGGTCATCTGTGACTTCCGCATGACAGAACTAAACCAGATCACCAAATTCTTTTCATCATAGTTTTTCAGATTCTCGTTTAAAGGTTCCTTCTACTTATGTCACCCGAAGAACCTCCTTATAAAAATGATCGGGGTGAGATCCTTTGGGGAGCCGGAAAATCACGAGATTATTGATTATTATTCTGATTAGCGCAATACTTTTCAATCATAATACCCGCATCATTATTGCCAAGTTTGTATGCCTGTGTAAAATCAGCACAAGCATTATTTGTATCGCTTAGCTGAAGATAGGCAATTCCCCTTCCATAATAGGAATCTTTATCATTAGGATTTGCTAGAATAGTCTCCGTAAAAAGGGAAATAGCCTTCCTGAATTCCTTTTCCTTGAGGAAGTCGGTAGCAATATTATAGAAAACTGCTTCGATCGCTTTTTTATAATCCTGAGCATTATAATCTTTTGCTTTAATAATATCATTAATAGCACCTATTTTGTCGTCCAGATAGTACTTACATATTCCCCTGTTTGCATAAGATTCTCTGAAATTTAATCCGTTATATTCGATTGATTTCGAGAAACTTTTGATTGCTTTTTCGTATTCCTTTGCATTTATTCTTTCCAACCCTTTTTGATAGTCGGTATCCTGGTCGTTATCACTCATACCCTCAAGTACAAACTTAGTCGACATATTGTATCTGACACTTACAGGCTGTCCGTTTTTTCTGGCAGGAATCCATTTTGGCATCGCCTGTATCATTCTTATTGCTTCTTCATCACAGCCACCCCCTATGCCTTTCAATATTTGAATGTCATGAATCGAACCATCTTTTTCAATTATAAATGTCAGGTAAACGGTACCATGAATTCCTTCCTGACGAGCAATATCCGGATAATGAAGTGTCTGTTGAAGAAATTTAATTCTTTCTGTTTCACCACCCGGGTATACCGGAGGTGCTTCAAGCGGGTCCGTCAAAACAATGTCCTTATCATCTTGCAGAGAATGCATGGCAGGCATTGAATCTGTTTCGATGACAATGGTCGCATCAGTGTTTTCCTGAACAATTTCAGGATTCTTAAGCGCTTCTTTTTGTTTGATTTCCTGTGGAATCTCAATGCTTTTACAATGTTTTATGAAATATCCTTCTGAAACTTCAATCCCGTTGTTTGATGCAATATACCAGTCTTCGCATGCTCCCTGTAAATCCTTTGTCCTGTAACGTGTTATGGCCCTGTTGGCATACGAAGGATAATGATTCTGATTTAAGGATACCGATTTGTCATAATCGGATCTGGCCGAAATATAATTATCCATTTTCAGATAGCTGTTCCCACGATTGAAATAAATACTAACCAGATCATCTGCATTTCTATTATCAAAGCTTGCTAATGCATCAGAATATTCAATTACAGCGCTGTCATATTGAATCAATTTCTGATATATATTACCCAACAGGTAATGAAACTCATAATTCCCGGGCTGGTATAAAATGGCTTTTTTATAATCCAGGATTGCATCAGTATAATCCTCAATACTTTCTTCACAATAGGCCTTATTATGGTAGTAATTGGAATTTGTTGAATCCATTTTGATGGCTGCATCAAAACATAAAATTGCGCCCTGATAATTGCCGGACATCATTAAATCATAACCCAGATGATTGTTATCATCAGCATTTTTCTGTGAATCAGATGACTGCGCAAAAGTTGAAACACATAGAAGAGAAAAAGATATCAGTATCGAAATACAATGATGGTCCATAGAAAAAGATTGAGTAATAATTGACATCCAAAAATAACAAATCTAACCAGATGATAATTCTGATTGATAGTAAAACGTATATGTTTTTTAATCCTTAGAGTAAAGGTTATTCTAAAGCACCTGACTCTTCCTTTGTATCTATCTCATCAGGCTTTCCCTTCTCTTCCTGGCCCTGGAAAAATTTCCGCTCGAAGATGATCAGGCTCAGCACACCGGTCGTGATGGCGCTGTCGGAGATGTTGAAAACGGGACGGAAAAACAGGAATTCCTGGCCGCCCAGGAATGGGAACCATTGCGGATAAGTACCCTGTAAAACCGGGAAATAAAGCATATCGACGACTTTACCGTGCAGGAATGAGCTATAGCCGCCCCCGGCAGGAAACATTCCTGCAACATCAAAAAAGGTGCTCTCGGAAAAAATCATCCCGTAAAAGGCGCTGTCGATGATGTTTCCCATGGCGCCTGCCATGATGAGCGAGAAACAGGCAATCACGCCGAATTTGGTCCCGCGTTTGGCCAGATACCAGATATACCATCCCAGGAAAATTACGGCAACGATCCGGAATAAACTTAAGGCCAGCTTGCCGTAATCGCCGGCAAACTGCATACCGAATGCCATACCGTTATTTTCGGTAAAATGAAGTATGGCCCAGTCGCCTGCCATTGAAATTTCCTGACCAAGGGTCATGGTGGTTTTTATCCACACCTTGAGCGCCTGGTCGGCAAGCAACACAAGAAAAACAATTAAAAACGATTTTTTAAGCATCCTGCTCTTTCAAATTTTTAACTTACTTCTGGCTCAGCTTGGCTTCGATGCTTAAGGTAGCATGAGGAACGCTACGCAACCGTTCTTTGGAAATAAGCTTCCCGGTGACCCTGCAAATGCCATACGTCTTGTTTTCGATACGCAGCAGGGCGTTTTCCAGGTTTTGTATAAATTTTTCCTGCCTTGTGGCAAGCCGCGAATTTTCTTCTTTCGACATTACCTGGTATCCTTCTTCAAGTACCTTGAAGGTCGGGGACGTATCCATAGTGTCGTTATCGTTACTGTTGGTATATGCTTCGGTAAGCAGTTGCAGATCACGACGGGCTTTTTCGAGTTTCTCCAATATGATCAGCCGGAACTCCTCAAGTTCTTCATCGGAATACCTGGTTTTGGTCGTTTCCTCTTTCTTCTGGTCCGCTTTCATGATTCCTAAGGTATTAGTAGTACGGTTAATAATTTGCCCCGGTTATATCCCGTCAGGTTATTTTGGTTACCACGATACTGATCGTGATCTCATCCGTAAGTTCAACGGTGTCCTTGTCGGGATTATTGTCCAGGTTTTCGGTGGTTAATTTTTCAGCTAGGGTCTCGGAACAAATATATAGTAAATTGTTCGCTATTGCAGATTCGGTCAAAGGATTTTTTTCAACCTTCAGCGTGATCTTATCAGTAACTTCAAATCCTTTGTCCTTACGAAGGGTCTGGATGCGGTTGACAAGTTCGCGGGCGATGCCTTCTTCCTGCAGCGAAGGTGTCAGGGTGATATCGAGGGCCACGGTAAGCGCTCCCTGGTTCGCCACGACCCATCCGGGGATGTCTTCGGTGGCTATTTCAACATCGGCGAGCTCCACCTCCACCGGCTGTCCATTAATCTCTATCGCGTATCTGCCGTTCTTTTCTATGCTATTGATCTGTTCCCGTGTGAAAGCGCTGATAGCAGCGGCAATTTCTTTCATCAGTTTGCCGTATCTGGGACCCAGCGTTTTGAAATTGGGTTTTATACGTTTCACCAGGAAACCGGCATCTTCAGCCAGAAATTCCAGCTCTTTCACGTTTACTTCGCTCAGGATGAGGTTGCTCACCCGTTTTATCTGCGCTTTAAATTCCTCGCTGGCAGCCGGTATCAGTATCTTCTGCAAGGGTTGCCGCACACGGAGGCTGGTTTTCTTGCGCAGGCTCAGTACCATGGAGGAGAACTGCTGAGCCAGTTCCATACGTTCTTCCAGCGGCTTGTCGATCATGGAGGCATCTGCAACCGGGAAGTCGGTGAGATGAACCGATTCGGCCTTCACCTTACCCGTTACTTTGTTCAGGTCGATGAAAAGCCTGTCCGTGAAGAATGGGGCAATGGGCGACGCCAACTGGGCAACCGTGGCCAGGCAATGGTATAACGTCTGGTATGCCGAGATCTTGTCCGTGGAATATTCTCCTTTCCAGAAACGGCGGCGCGACAGGCGCACATACCAGTTGCTGAGGTGGTCGTTTACGAAATCGGCGATCAGCCGGCCGGCGCGTGTCGGTTCATATTGTTCGTAGGATTCATCCACGTTCCTGATGAGCGTGTTCAGCTCCGAAAGTATCCAGCGGTCAATTTCCGGACGTTCATCCGGAGCAACGTCGGCTTCGGCATACCTGAAACCGTCGATATTGGCATATAAGGCAAAGAAGCTGTATGTATTGTACAGTGTACCGAAGAATTTACGCTGCACTTCGGTAATGCCGTCGGCGTCAAACTTCAGGTTGTCCCAGGGCTGCGAATTGGTGACCATGTACCAGCGCAACGCATCGGGCCCGTATTTTTTGATGGTTTCAAAAGGATCGACGGCATTGCCGAGGCGTTTCGACATCTTGTTGCCGTCCTTGTCAAGCACCAGCCCGTTGGAAACTACGGTTTTGAAAGCTACCGAATCGAAAGCCAGCGTTGCAATGGCATGGAGGGTGTAAAACCAGCCGCGCGTCTGGTCAACGCCTTCGGCGATGAAATCGGCGGGGAAATATTCGTTCAGGCCGTCTTTGTGTTCAAAGGGGTAATGAATCTGCGCATAAGGCATGGAGCCCGAGTCGAACCACACGTCGATGAGGTCCGGTTCGCGGAGCATCTTCTTCCCTGTGGATGAAACCAGCACGATGTCATCCACGTAAGGCCGGTGAAGGTCGAAAGAGGTATAATTTTCGTGCGAAGTATCGCCTTCTTTGAAATTTTTAAGCGGGTTCTCTTTCATGAAACCGGCGGCCATGCTCTTCTCAATTTCAGCCTTGAGCTGAGCGACCGATTCAATGATCATCTCTTCGCTGCGGTCTTCCGATACCCAGATGGGCAAAGGCGTGCCCCAGTAACGTGAGCGCGAAAGGTTCCAGTCAACCAGGTTTTCGAGCCAGTTGCCGAAACGCCCCGAACCGGTGGCTTCCGGCTTCCAGTTGATGGTCCGGTTGAGTTCGATCAGGCGGTCTTTGAGCGCCGTGGTGCGGATAAACCACGAATCGAGCGGGTAATAAAGAATGGGCTTGTCGGTACGCCAGCAGTGCGGATATGAGTGCTCGTATTTCTCGGCTTTAAAGGCGCGGTTCTCTTTCTTCAGCTTGACGATGATGTCGATATCCACATTTGCGACCGTTCCCGACTCAAAATCGGGGGAGTATTCCGGTTTGACGAAGCGTCCGGCAAATTCACCCATCTGATCGTTGAAACGGCCATCCTTGTTCACCATCGTCAAAGCGCCGATGCCATGCTGCCGGGCCACCTTAAAGTCGTCGGCGCCGAAGCTGGGGGCAATGTGAACGATGCCGGTTCCGTCTTCGGTAGTGACAAAATCGCCGGTCACCACCACGAAAGCGTCGCCTGTTTCCGGCTGGGCGTAAGGAAGCAGTTGTTCGTAACGCAAACCGGCCAGTCGGGCGCCCGTAAACTCTTTCAATACCTTGAAAGGTATTTGTTTCTGACCCGGCTGGTATTCTTCGAACGAAAGGACGGCGTTTGCTTCAGGGAAATAACGGTTCAGCAGGGGTTTTGCCAGCACCAGTTTCACCGGAAGGTAAGTATAGGGGTTGAAGGTTTCAACCAGGACGTATTCGATGCCGGCGCCAACGGCAAGGGCGGTGTTCGAGGGCAGCGTCCAGGGTGTGGTCGTCCAGGCCAGGATGAAGACTTCCCTGCCGTCGTTGCCGAACAGGTCGGTAATCAGGGGATGATCCGCGTCGTTGCGGACTTTGAACTGGGCAACCACGGTGTTGTCTTTCACATCGCGGTAACAACCGGGCTGGTTCAGCTCGTGCGACGACAGGCCTGTCCCGGCGGCCGGCGAATAGGGCTGAATGGTGTATCCTTTGTACAGCAGGCCTTTCCTGTAAAGTTGTGCCAGCAGGTACCAGCAGGTCTCAATGTAGGTATTTTCGAAAGTGATGTAAGGCTGGTCAAGGTCGACCCAGTAACCGACTTTTTCGGTCAGGTCGTCCCACATATCCTTGTATTTCATCACTTCGTTGCGGCAGGCTTTGTTGTATTCGTCCACCGAAATGGTGCGGCCGATGTCTTCCTTGGTGATGCCGAGGGTTTTTTCAACGGCAAGTTCGATGGGCAGTCCGTGGGTATCCCAGCCGGCTTTGCGGGCCACATGAAACCCTTTGAGCGTTTTATAGCGGCAGAAAATATCTTTGATGGCACGGGCCATCACGTGGTGGATGCCCGGCTGGCCGTTGGCCGAAGGCGGCCCTTCATAGAAAATAAAAGGTTGATGGTCAGCGCGGTATTCGAGACTTTTATGGAAGATGTTATTCTGTTTCCAGAAATCGAGCACCTCGCTGCCTATGCGGGTCAAATTAAGTTGCTTGTATTCAGGATAGTTGTTTTGCATCCGGCAGAACGTTGAACGTGTTTTAAAAAAGGCTGCAAAGGTAGTAATTTTTATGAGAATTAACAGGATGGAATTAAACGGATTACGACGCCTCCAGGCCTTCCGGCGTCCGTCTTTGCGTCAGGCAGGGCGCAGGAGAGAATACAGGGTATGCCGTTGTATTAATGGTCCGTGCGAACCAGAATAAAATGAATAAATATGGCGCTTTATTGTTAAAATTTTTGTACTTTTCCCACATTGCTATGTGTGATAAGGCCGGCGGAATAATTGTTTTAAGGTATTGCTGTTTGAAAAAGGTGTTTAAGAAGCAGGAGTAATGAAACGGATGGAGACGCTTATTAAGGATTCCCGCGCAGGCGTTGCAACATAGCGAAGCGATCTCACCAAAGGTAAACGCAAGAGCGGGGGGAATTTGTGACTTTGACCATTTTATCATGAGAATTCTCTTTTTCTTCTTATGTATTATAGTACTACATATCAATACTGTTGCACAGGAATGGATACGATATTATGGCCAGGGGCAAAACGCTATTGCCTGGAATGTAACTGAACAATACGACAAAGGCTACCTGATAGCAGGAAGTATAAATTTATCAACTTATTCCTGGTTAGTAAAGACTGATGTAAATGGCAATGTACTATGGGATAAAAAGTTTGGTAACGGTAATTATATTACAGTTCTAATGAATGTTGAACAAACAACTGATGGAGGTTTCATACTTTGTGGCTCAACAATGAAATTATCATCTAATGATGCATTTATTCTAAAACTAAATCCATGTGCTGAGGTTGAGTGGTGTAAAATATTGGAAGGGCCAAATAATTTTGAAAATGGTATAAAGGTAAAGCAGTCGCCTGACGGGGGATATATAGTATTGACTGCCTATTATCCTACCAACCCCGAATCCAATATTTCATTATTTAAATTTAACCCCGCAGGTGATCTTGTATGGCATCAATTCTATCCTCATGCTAATTATTATAATGATGACCAACCATGTGATCTCTTGACTGATGGTGATGGAAACCTTATAACTGCCTCACGTTATGCCCCCGATTCAGGCACAAATTCACCTCAGGTTATCAGAAGCTACTTTGTTAAAACCGATACTGCCGGGAATAAAATATGGGACCTGGTTTATGGTACCAATAAACATTACTATAGCGATGTTTGGGAAACAACTAAAAATAGTAACGGTAAATATTATCATTCCTGCACCCATTCAGCTACAAATGGAACAAATCCCGGACTTATCTGGATCAGCCATAACGGGAGCGAGTCAGGAGATAAGGATATTTTTGAAACCGGTAGTCCAAATTTCTGTGGACTTTCAACCATTACGATGCTTCATGATACAAACCTGGTTTTCTTTGGTGGTTTTACAATTAATGGCACTTTCCAGTGGCAAGCCCTTAAAACTGATACATTAGGCAATATAATAAATTCTAGTAGTATTTCTGTAGTGATCTTGTATTGCTCCGCAACAAGAACCTTTGACGATAAATTTGTTACAGTTGGTGTGGACACTTATAACAATAAATATAGAATTGTCGCTTTAAAAGTCAACTCCAACTTAGAATACGACAGCCTCTACACCCAACCCTTTACCTACGACAGTCTGTGCCCGCACCCTATTGTAAGCGATACCATAGACCCCAACTGCGATAATGTAATTGTGAGCGTGGATGAACCTTTCAAAAAGCCGGAAACCAC
>Ga0209098_1000475_pt1 | contig 44317 bp, 36 predicted proteins | sample AD_JPNHW1_MetaG_FD_184429 | JGI IMG/M metagenome (GOLD analysis project Ga0209098, IMG submission 184429) | Active sludge microbial communities of municipal wastewater-treating anaerobic digesters from Japan - AD_JPNHW1_MetaG (SPAdes) (version 2) | ecosystem: Engineered > Bioreactor > Anaerobic...
TTCGGAGACGAGCGAGTAGAAATGGATCGTCCCGCCGGGCTTGACGAGCCGGAACGCCTCAGATAAAAATTCTGTACCGGAGAGCGGGAGGTTCATCACGACCCGGTCAAACTTCCATGGCAGGATATCCGGGAGATGCCGGGCATCCGCGAGCACCGGGAGCACGTTTCTTGCCCGGTTCAGGGTAAGGTTCTCCAGCATCAGTTCGATCGCTTTCGGGTTGAGATCGGCAGCCACCACACAACCCGCCCGGGCGGCAAGCGTGATCGCAAACGGCCCTACCCCGGCAAACATGTCGAGGATGAGTTCTCCCGCATGCACCTGCGCAAGAATGCGCTGCCGCTCGGTAGAGAGCCGGGCCGAGAAGTACGCACCGGCAAGATCCACCACGAAATGGTGGCCGTGCTCGGTCACCTGCGTCCGGGTCGTCTCCTCCCCGGCAAGGACCGAGAACTCGCGGGTCCGGTACTCGCCATGCACCTCGCCCTCTGAAAAGACCACCGTGTGGAGCGAGGGGCGCGAGGCCAGCAGGACCTCTGCCCCGGCAGGATCATCGTCCTGCATGATCGCGATGCCCCCCACGAGCTCGTGCCGGGGCAGGGGCTTCTGACCCGGGTGCGGCGCGAACTCATACCACGCCGCGCCGTCGCGCTCCGCGAGAACCGGCAGGATCAGCTCCGCGCCTTCGCGCCGGACTTTCAGCGAACTGTCGAGCGCACCCTCCCGTAAGAGCGCCTGCCGCATCTCCTCGCCCTGCCGTGCCGGCACCCGGACTCCCCACTGCCCGACCTCTTCGCTGACCACGTGTATCATTACGGTATAGGTGCTAATCATTAATCATGGCTGATGATGGCGAGCGCCGTACCGGGCAGGCATCCGGCCCGGGATCGGATCAAGACAGGGAGCGGGATGCTATGATTCATGCAAAACTGAAGAAAGGATCGCTGAAACTCTATGACCTGGAGAGGGACCTCTCGCCGATCGACGCCATCAGGGTCCGGCGCGAGTATATCGAACAGGAGACGAACACCCAGTTTGAGAATGTCGGGATCTTCAGCATCGATGTCGAGCGCGTGGTGAAACGGAACTGCGAGAACATGATCGGTACCATCCAGGTACCGCTCGGCGTGGCCGGGCCGGTGCTCGTCAACGGGGGGTATGCAACCGGGAGTTACTGGCTCCCGCTCGCAACCACCGAGGGCGCGCTCATCGCCTCGGTGAACCGCGGGTGCAGCGCGATCACGAAGGCCGGCGGGGCGGAGGTCCGCATCCTCCACGATGGCATGACCCGGGCCCCGGTCTTTGCCACGGACAGCATCATCCATGCCGTAGAGGTCTGCGACTGGGTGAAGGCGCACCGCGACGAGCTGGTGGTGGCTGCCGAGAGCACCACCTCCCACGGCAAGCTGAACGAGATCGTCACGTTCGTTGCCGGTACCAGCGTGTACGTCCGGCTCGAATTCGATACCAAGGATGCGATGGGCATGAACATGGTGACCATTGCAAGCGCGAAGGTGGCCGACCTGATCGCGCAGGGGACCGGGGCACGGCTCGTCGCCCTCTCGGGCAACATGTGCACCGACAAGAAACCCGCGGCCATCAACAGCATCATGGGCCGGGGCCGGAGCGTTGTCGCCGGTATCGCGCTCACCCACGAGCAGATCAGCACGATCTTCAAGACCGATGCCCGGTCCCTCTTTGACGTGAACTACCGGAAGAATCTGGTGGGCTCGGCCCGGGCCGGCGCAACCGGGTTCAATGCCCATGCGGCAAATGTCGTGGCCGCGATGTTCATTGCCTGCGGGCAGGACGCCGCCCACGCGATTGACGGCAGCACCTGTATCACCACGGTGGATATGACCGATACCGGGGCGTACGTTGCGGTCACCCTGCCCTCCCTCCCGGTCGGGACCGTGGGCGGGGGAACGACTGTCGAGACCCAGCAGGAGTGTCTGAACCTGCTCGGCGTTGCCGGCAGCGGGACACCGCCCGGTGCCAATGCAAAGAAGCTCGCGGAGATCATCGCAACCGGGGTTCTGGCCGGTGAACTCTCCCTCATCGGCGCCCTTGCCGCCCAGCACCTTGCCCGTGCCCACCAGCAGCTCGGCCGTGGATAATTTTTTTCCTGAAATCCCTGTCAGGCACTCATCAGCACCAAAAAAGAACAGCCAATAAAAAAACCAATAATCTTTTCTCTACCAAAAAAACCGGTTCCGCGTCAAAACCGGAACCACTTCATCATGACGAGGGCGTCCTCGCCATTGGCATAGTACTGGTCGATACCAAAGACCGGGCGGTATCCCATCTTCTGGTAGAACCGCTGCGCCCCGGTGTTGGAGACCCGGACCTCCAGCTGGACGCCGGTTGCCAGTTCAAGGGCGCACTGGTGCTCGACCCGGCTCACAAGGAGCTTTGCGATCCCCCGACGCCGGTACTGCGGGGCAACGCCGAGATTGCAGAGATGCCCGTAGACATTCTCGCCGGTATCCTCAAGGCCGGCCACAACAAAGCCGGCGACCATCCCCTCGCATTCGGCAACAAAATACGTTGTCGGGTAAAACGAGAGCGCCTCCAAAAAGACCGGCATGCCCCACGGGTCCGGGAACGACGCTTTCTCGATGGCCACGATCGCAGCAAGGTCCTGCGGCATGGCCCGCCGGATCAAAGGCAGCGGGTACACAACACTCTCGCGGGGTCGGATCATGGATGGCCTCCCGGAATCGTCCGGTACCAGTAGTCATGCGTGCAGGTCATTCATAGCATTTTTCAAAGGGTGCCTGCGAAAGCTGGCCACCGGTGAGACTTGGCTATTATATGGGATCAGGCACAATGATGAGAGCACGAAGAAAAATCCCGGGCGGTCAGAGGTATGGTGAAGATTTATCGTTTTGCAGGAGTGCGGCCCGTACCCTCGGCCGCCCCGGAGATTGCGGCAGTCCCCTACGATGTGGTGACAGCCGACGAAGCACGTGCCATCATTGCGAAGAACCCGAAGAGTTTTCTAAGGGTGAGCCGGTCCGATGCCGAGCTGCCGGACATCCCGCCGCACGATGACCGGGTGTACGAGCGTGCCCGGGAGATCTTCCGTGCGCTGGAACACGAGGGGCTCTTGAAACAGGATGCCGCACCCGGCATGTACCTGTACCGGGTCGTGCAGGGCGGCGATGAGTTTCTCGGGCTCTGCTGCTGCCTTGATGTGGACGATTACCGGAACAACAATATCCGGAGGCACGAGCTGACCCGGTACGACAAGGAAGAGGACCGGACCCGGCATATCGAGGCCGTACAGGCCCACAACGGGCCGGTGGTGCTGCTGTACCGGGACGAGGATAAGATCTTCTCGTTCATCTACAGCCTGGTAAAGCCCGGCACCGCGCCGGTTGCTGAAGTGAAGACCGAAGCCGGGGTGCTCCACCAGGTCTTCCGGATCGCTGACCCCGAGGTGCTCTCCAGCCTGGAGCGCCGCTTCTCCCAGGTTCCCGCCCTCTACATTGCCGACGGCCACCACCGGGCCAAGGCCTCGGTGAACCTTGCCGACCGGATTATTGCTGCGGGAAAGAAGCCGGGCGATGAGGTCTGCCGGTTCATGGGCGTGATCTTTGCCCACAACCGGGTGAAGATCCACGGGTACAGCCGCCTGCTCACCGATCTCGGCACGTTCACCCCGCAGTCGTTCCTCGACAAGCTCGGCACCTGTTTTACGGTCAGACCGTACGGGGCCCTTGATGCCAGCGGGTACAATATCGCCCCCGCAATCGCCCATCCCGGGAACTACCATGTCGTCCACCTCTACCTTGCCGGTACCTGGTACGAGTGCACCCGCCCGCGGGACCCGCAGGCAGACCCGATCGCATCCCTGGACGTCGCCATTCTCCAGAAGCATGTCCTCGAGGGCATGCTCGGGATCACCGATCCCCGGGGCGATGCCCGGCTCCAGTACCTTGGCGGCGCCCGCCCGGTCGCGGACCTTGAACAACTCGTGGATGACGGCACCTACCAGCTGGCGTTTGCCATGCAGCCGGTACAGGTGGAGAGCGTCCTCTCCATTGCAGACGCCGGGGGCATCATGCCGCCGAAGTCCACGTGGTTTGAGCCCAAGCTCCTGAGCGGGCTCGTCATCCACCCGTTCGAGTCATAAATTTTTTAATAAACCCATCCTTTTTGTGTGTTTACAGCGATGTTGTACGGTATGTTCACCCTCGCACTCCCGAAGGGCAGCCTCGAGGCGCAGACCCTCCAGCTCTTCAAGGAAGCCGACCTTGAGGTCAGGCGCACGGACCGCGATTACAATCCCCGCATCGCTGACAGCCGCATCGGTAAAATAAAAATTCTCCGCCCGCAGGAGATCCCCACCTACGTTGAGAAAGGCTACTTCGACATCGGGATCTCCGGCCTCGACTGGGTGCAGGAGACCAACTCGGATGTCATCGAGGTCGCCAACCTCTCCTACAGCAAGACCGGCGAGGGCAATGTCAAGATCGTGATTGCGGTGCACCGCGACGAACCCATCGAGGACGTGCACCAGATCCGGCCCGACAGCCGGGTCACGACAGAATATCCCGAGATGACCAGGCGGTTCTTTGAGGGGCTGAAGATCCCGGTCCAGCTCTTCCACTCGTTTGGCGCCTCGGAAGCCAAGGTGCCCGACCTCATGGACGTGGTCGTGGACCTCACCGAGACGGGAACAACGCTCAGGAAGAACGGCCTGAAGATCATCGGCCAGATCATGGAGTCGCACACGGTCATCATCGCCAACAAGGCTGCGTGGGCCGACCCGGAGAAGCGCCGGGAGATCGAGGAGATCAAGACCCTGCTCTTCGGGGTCATCGATGCCCGGAACAAGGTGCTGTTGACGATGAACGTCCCGACTGCCGCGATGGAGCGCCTCGTGGCTGCCCTGCCGGCCATGAAGAAGCCGACCGTGAGCCGGCTTCACGGCATCAACTACTACAGCATCCAGACCGTGGTGCAGAAGAGTGCCGTCAACGGCCTCATCCCGAAACTCAAGGCCTGCGGGGCAGAAGATATCCTTGAGATCCCGATCTCGAAGATCGTGCCGTAACGGCGCTATCGCGGCCCGGTGAGACCACGGGGCCGCCCATTTTTTTGGTGCGGGCGGGGGCCCGGATCCTTTTTTTAAAAACGGGACACCCCCGGGCCGCGCTGTTTTTTATTTTCCCACCGGGGGAATCACCTCGAATCCCCCGCGGGCCCGGTTCTTGTGCGGGGGTCAGGCCGGATGTACCGTCTCATCCGTGAACCGGTACGCCCCTTGTGGGACAACCATCACAAACCGTGCGCCCTTCCCCGGCTCGCTGGTCTCCGTGATGGTGATCGCGGTGATCGCCAGAATCTCGCGGGAGAGGAAGAGGCCCAGACCCGTATGCTTCCCAAAGCCCCGCTCGAAGAGACGGCGCCGGTCTTCGTCCGCGATCCCGGCCCCGTCATCCTCGCAGGTGAGAACCAGCCCCGCGCCGGTCTCCTGTGAGCTGATGCGGATGGTGGTCAATGATTCTCCGCCATAGTTCAGGGCATTGTCGATCAGGTTGTAGAAGACCTTCTCGAACAGCGGGTCTGCATACACCGACAGGTCGGTCCGGTCCACGTTTACCCGCACCGCCCGCATGGGCAGGGCGGCAATTGCCCGCCGGATACCCGCAGCGACATTCTGCCAGGCGGGATCTTTGGACCCCATATCCTCGTACTCTTTGGTGAAATCGAGCTGGCGTTCCATGGTCTGGGCAATCCTCTTCTCGGCCCTGAGATACTCTGCTGCCAGGGGATTGGCACCGAGTTCTTCTTCCGAGAGCTCGAGGTAGGCTGCAAGGGCCGTGAGCTGGTTCTTGATGTCGTGCCGGGTGATTGATGAGAGGATGGTGAGTTTTTGATTTGCACGAAAGAGTGCATCCTCGGCGGCCTTCCGGTCGGTGATATCGGTGATGACCGACAGGCCTGACGGGAGCCCGTTATCCTCGATCCGGGTGGTCTTGATCAAACAGTGGCGGATCGTACCGTTCTTCTGCAGGATATCGATCTCGTTGAGATGCTCGCGGCTCTCGCCCCTGACAAGGGCATCGATGACCTCCCGTGCAGCCCTGGCACTCGCGGGTGTCAGGATGGAGTAGATCGATTGGCCGACAAGCGTTCCTTCTGCGGGCCCCAGGAGCCGGGTGGCTGCCGGGTTGGCGTAGTGGATGAACTCGCGGTCATGGATGAGAACGTAATCCGGCAGGTTATCGGCAAGGTTCCGGTACCGCTCCTCGCTCTGCCTGAGATCGTTCTGGGACCGGGCCATGTTGAGCATCAGGAAGGATGCAGTGAGGACGATATCCATGAGGATCGTGACGATGAAGAAGATCGGGTTGATGGGATCCGGTCCCCCGAGCGAGTGGTCCCCGGGAGTAGTAACCCCGTTGATGACGATTGCGGTCCAGAGGAACGCGAGCACGAGAGGCGCTGCGGCAAAACTGTACCTGAGCGACCGGGTCTCTGGTTCCTTTGACCAGAGCGCGATTGCGGCCGTTGCAACAAAGCAGGGGATGATGAGGAAGCCGATGGTAACGCCACGCCCAACTGCCGAATCGTTCACGATCATAAACCAGAATAACAGGATGGCGGCCGGTACCAGGATGCCGTACACGATCGGGGGAAGTGCCCGCGCCTGGAAATAGTTCCGGGTACTGTCGAGCCGCATCATGACCGAGAGCAGGATCAAAAGATTTGCCAACGTTGAGCCTACAAACGCGGGCACGGATGTACCGAGCATGTACAGGAAGTACCCGCAGGACGTGACCAGCAGGGAGAGCATCCAGAGCCGGAAGCCGTTATGGGTCTTCTGGGACCGCCAGAAGAAGAAGAGCATCACCGTGAGGACCGCGTTCACGAGGAAGAGGGTCAAAAACAGGGTTCGGATATCGGGCATCCACATGGTTTTTTGCTCCATCCGGGGTTACCCGCCGGACGTGTCTTCGGTACTTGGCTTGAGATTATTTTCTCTCTCACATGATGAAGATTCTCACAGGGGATTCCCTGACGATGATCCTGGCAATGAGGTTCTTCATCTTGTTCCGGTGCCGGGCGATCTCCCGCGATGGGGCCGGCGTATGATTGTGCGGGGGGGAAGGGAGCCCCGGTCTCTTAAAAAAAAGAATTAATGGCTGGATACAGATGATTGGTATATGAGATCGATCCCTGTTCTCATCAGGATCGATACTGATGGGGCGAAATCTTCATGGTTTCCGACCATCCGTTCAAAGGCTGCCACACCCAGGTAAACCCATTGATGCGGCATTCTTGTCAGCACCAGGGGCGTTATCGAACCATTCAGGGAGGATTCGTACGTTTCCGGGTATCAAAATATACATTAACTCCGGTTGATAACAGGACAGTAAGGATCAGCGATTGCTTTGTGAGGGAGACGAAGAACATGAAACACACACGTATGCGATATACAGTCCTGATGGACAAAAACGAGGAGGGTGGGTATACGGTTACCGTGCCGGCACTGCCGGGGTGTATTTCTGAAGGATCCGACTGGGATTCAGCGCTGAAAAATATCGAAGATGCGATCAACGGTTATATCGAGACATTATCAATTCTGAAAAAACCGGTCCCGGTTGAAGTTGAAGTGACATTGAAGGATCCGGTTGTCGCATGAAACTCCCCCGGGTCAATGGTGACAAGGTAGTCAAAATCCTCCAGCGTGCCGGATTTTCCCTGGTCCATGTCAGGGGCAGCCATCACTATCTTCACCATCCCGTACATGACTGCATTGTTACTGTGCCGGTGCATCCGAAACAGACACTTGCGCTGTAAGACGCTCAAGTCAATCATCGAGCAGTCCCATCTTTCCCTTGAAGAGTTTACTTCGTTGCTGTGAGGGGCCTGCACTGCCAACGGGCTGACCGGATTAATTTTTTCATGCCCCACATACAATTCCCTGCCCTGGTAAGCGGGCGGCAGGGGGAACTCCTGGACCGGTACGGACCCTGGGCGATCCTGGCTGTGTCGGTTGCGATGATTTTGGAGATATGCTCGCGGCGGTTCCGGGCGATCTCCCGCGATGGGGCCGGCGTATGATTGTGCGGTGGGGAAGGGCTGGTACGGGGTGATGGGGATCTTTTGCGATCACCGCAACGGTCTCGCTCTTGCGGCTGTGCCGGGGGAAGAGGGGGGAGTGACGCTCAGGCGCCAGAGTGGGCTGGGTCCTGCCGAAAAATTTCTCCGACGATATCAAAACACAACATATATCGAGAACCGATTCAGATAGAACGAGGATAACCCATGGCAAAATTTTTAGACGGTTCCGGGGTTCAATCTGCAATCACTGACATTATCAAAAACGCAGAGAGAAAATTATTGATAGTATCGCCCTATCTTAAAATTTCCACCCAGACGAAACACTATCTTAAAAGCATCGATAAGAAGAGCGTTCCTACGGTTATTATTTTCAGGACCGGGGAAAACGGGAAGAAAAATATCAATGCTGATGACCTTGTTTTTTTCAAAGAACTGAGTCACCTGAAATACGGGCAGTGTGAGAATCTCCATTCGAAATGTTATCTCAATGAAAAAGAGGGCCTTATCACTTCAATGAACCTGCATGAATATTCTCAGACTCACAACTGGGAGATGGGAATCCTCTTCACCAAACAGAACGATCCGGAAATTTACCGGGATGTCATCAAGGAACTCGGGCACTTGGTAACGCAGGCAAAACCGTACGCGGAAGTGAAGGCATTTTGCATCCGATGCGGGGATATCATGGAAGCGTTCGATCCAAGTAAACCGCTCTGCAATAAGTGCTTTGCAAGCTGGGCACGATACAAGAATAAACAATATCAGGAAAATCATTGCCATGCCTGCGGGAATGATAAGACAAATACCCGCCTCTCATTTGAGAAGCCGCTGTGTAAGGAATGTGCTGGCAAGCTCCAGAAAAAATAATTTTTTGTTATTTTCATTGGGTCTGACGCTCAAAAGGGGCTCCGCCCCTTGCCGCGTGGGCTAACCCTTGAATAAATATGTGTCTCGCTTTACAATGAAGGAACAAAAAAGTAGTATTATCGTATGAAAAATCATTGAATTGTTTTATTGAGTGTGAATACATGGAGTACGGTTGGCTATCCGATTTACCTTCTTTTGTTCAAACAGAACCTCGGATCATCCGTCAAACATTAGAAGATTTTTTACAGGATCATAATAGTTCTCAAATTCGAGCATGGGATTCAAGCATTCCGATTGTCCAACGTGAAGGACAATATGCGCTTTCAGAAGAAGAGCCAACAAAAGCGTTTACCGTAATTTTAGAATATGAATTACCACGTCAAGGCCGACGACCTGATGTGATCATACTTGAGAACGGAATTGTTGCAGTAATTGAATTCAAAGGAAAGGGATCTGCAATTGAATCAGATATCGATCAAGTTGCGGCGTATGCACGAGATTTAAAAAATTATCATTCTGAATGCCATGAATTAAAAGTCATTCCAATTCTTGTTTTAACTCGAAGCAAAGCGGAAAGATCAGAAATTAATGGTGTAACAATCCTTTCACCAATGATATTAGGAAAAGAACTTGTAGAACTCTGTCGCAAAAGAATCGGCCCCCAGATTTATCCGGATATCTGGACAAAAGGCGAATATGCACCACTGCCGAGTCTGATTCAAGCGGCGTACCTTCTTTATCATAATCTTCCACTTCCACAAATTCGAAAGGCAGCAAGCGCAAAAATTCCCGAAACGGTTGATCTTATCACTCAAATCGCTTACACCGCAGCAGAAACAAAAACGCGGCATTTGGTGTTGTTAACCGGAGTTCCGGGTTCAGGAAAAACGCTTGTTGGTTTACAGATTGCTCACGAACCGAAACTGAATGACATCAGAGTTGAACGAAATGGAAGAAAGGTGGGAACTCCCGTTGTTTTTTTATCCGGAAACGGACCTCTTGTGGAAGTGTTACAAGATGCCCTTCATAGTACGGCATTCGTACAAGGCATGAAAAAATACATCATTTATCATGCTATCAAACGTCCGGATACAATTCCCCAAGAACACATTATTATCTTTGATGAAGCTCAGAGAGCGTGGGACGAAAATTTAGTTGAAAAGAAACATAAAATCAAAGCCTCTGAACCATCCCTTCTCATCTCTATTGCAGAACGAATTCCCGATTGGTGCGTTATAATTGGACTTGTTGGAGAGGGTCAAGAGATTTACACGGGGGAAGAAGCCGGGCTATCTCAATGGGCGAAGGCGATCAATTCGGGCGAACAAACGAATTGGATTGTTCATTGCCCTCAACATCTTTCCACGATATTTGAATCAGAAAAAAAGGAATGTAAAATCGAATCTTTATTGAATTTGACGGTCTCCCTTCGATCCCATTTAGCGGAAGATCTCCATAAATGGGTTGAAATTCTTCTGAGTGACCCAATGAACAATCTCCCTGAATTAATTGAATTATCAAAAAAGATTATTGGGGCCGGCTACCCGCTTTACGTTACCACCGATTTGGAAATCGCAAAACGATATGTCAGGTCGCGTTATCAAAATGATAAAAATGAAAAATTTGGTTTACTTGCTTCGCGATATGCGAAAAATCTTGAAGCAATCGGGATTGACAACCAATTACATTTCGAACGAAGCCAAAATCTCAAGGTCAACCGTTGGTTTAATGCCCCCTCAACCGATTCAGAATCCTCTTGTGCTCTCGCACGTCCTGCAACAGAATTTGAATGTCAAGGATTGGAACTTGATTTTTCAATTTTAGCATGGGGCGATGATTTTACTTTTGATGGAAAATTATGGCACTTTAAAATGAATACTACAAATAAAATTAATAATCCCCATCAAATCAGAAAAAATGCGTATCGAGTTTTAATGACACGCGGCCGAGATGGATTATGCGTTTTTGTTCCCACAAAAAAATTTGAAAATATGAAACCAACTTATACAATTCTCAAAGATGCCGGGATGAGTGAATTAATTCAAAATCATGATGATGAATAATCATACGACTTGATTGAAATGCGTCCAACCTTCCGGGCAAGCCCACGCGGCTGGGGCATCAGCCCCTCTTGAGCGTCAGACCCCCCTCGGAGATTCCCGACCCCCAAAACAGCCCTTCTTTTCATCTGGCCATACGGTAGCCTGATCAAACCCGACTTTCGCCTCTGGATATTGTTTATTATTGGACAAAAATCCCAAAGGAAATAGCCCGGATCACCTCAAATATGGGTAAATCAGCCGATTCCAGAAAACCGTGTACATAATTACCGCATTTTTGCACCAAATTCGCCGGACCACCCCCTCCGGGGGGCAATCGGAGCCCGACGGGGGCCCGGATTGAGGGGGTCGGGATACCCTCCCGGAGCACAGGTACATCCCCGGCGCAAGCTCATTTATACTCCCCGGCCTATACCCTGAAGTGATACAGGCATGACAGCAATACCCCGGAAATACATCACGGATGCCTGGAACCAGAAGCAGGCGGTGATTGTTGATCTCGCAACCTTCAACCGGATGGAATCCATTATCGAAGATCACGGGCTTGGAAAATTCATGGAGGAGGCAGAGGATGATCCGGTCCTCTCGGTTCATGAAGCCAAAAAATTCTACAAATCTTTGAAAAAGGATTGAAATACCTGCCTGTGGCACAGGAAACTTTTCTTAAAAGATCTTTCTGTGATCCCGGCACGTCACCGGTCCCGGATTGAACGGCTGGTATTCGAGAAGATCCCTGCCGCAGAGAATATTTTCTCCGGGTTTGACATCAGCCGGATGAAAGGATTTGAAGATTATTATCGTATCCGCGTGGGACACTACCGGATCGGGTGCAGGATCCAGAGAGACAATACGATCATATTCTACCGGGTAAAGAGCCGTGAAGAGATTTACCGGGTATTTCCCTGATCGTTGTGGTAGTATCCCCTGGCAATCGCGGGCCCCTGAGCCCCCCCGGGCATCACACGCGTCATCTCCACCTCATATCTCCATCGGAAAAACCCCTGTTTTTTCACGGTAGTGAAAACCGGGCATACAGTCGGTAAATGACAGCAGACCAAAAAAAAGACCGGCTCACGTCACGGCCGGACCATCTCAAATACCCGTCGTGCTGACTCAACCACGAGACGGGCCGACTCTTCATGGTAAATACAGCCGTAATCTGCACCTTCGCGGAGATCCATGGCAAAAGAAAAATGTTCCAGCACTTCCGGCTCAAGGATGCCCTCATCCACGAGCAGGGCCTCCACGGCGTGTTTCAGGCACCGGTGACTCTTCTCCCGGTAGCCCCGGCCAAAGACCTGTGACCGAAGCGAGTGGAAGAGCGAATAATACCCTTGAATGATCGCCCATTTCTCCTGGTGCTCAGTAAGCGATCGCTCTGCGGCAGCGAGATCCGCTTCAGCCTCGCAAAACTCCTTTGCAACCAGTGCAGGATCCACCGGGATCGTTACGATCTTTCCCCGCTCAATACATTCATCAAACCGGTATCTCACAGCGGCTCACCTGTAAGGATCTTCCCGGCCTTTATCCGCTCGAAAAGCGGGCGGTCACGCGTACGGAGCTGAAGCGCTTCATCCGGTGACAGGATGATCGGGGAAATTTTCCGGGTAATGCCGGACCCGGCGTGGGCGAGCAGGGCCGTTGCTGCCGGCCGATCGGTTGTCTCGATGTACAGATCAATGTCGCTCTCCTCAGAATCTTCACCAGACGCACAACTGCCAAAGAGGATTATCCGGAGAATTCCGGTCTTTCCGGACGAAATGAAAAACGAGAGTTCCAGCAGGGTGGAAAAAATTTTTGCTTCCCGCACAACCGGGTGCGAGATGTCAGCACGGAACAGGAGGGTCCGGCCTTTCTGATCGCTCGACACGAGACCGGCCTCCTGCAGGGTACGGAGCTGGCCGCTTGCGGATCCGGTACTGATGGAGAGAATCTTTGAGAGTTCCCGGACATAGTAACTGTTTCGCGGGTGACGGCCCAGGAATATGAGCGTCTCAAACGCGGGGGTTGCAAGAACGTTCATATTTTTGAACATATGTTCATTATTATGAACAGTACTATTTAGGTATTGCGCAGGAGATACCGCCTCCCCGGCAATTGAATTCCTCTTCAGGATCCTTCAGGAAAAATCTTGTTTTTTTCGCTGATGTGTGGGTCGAAGAGACTTAAACGCCGGGAAAAAAAACATCAGATCCCATCATTTCTCCGACGTACGCGTGGGTCATCAGAACCACGAGGCGGAGAATGCCGGGGGTCAACAGGCCCGAAGCAGGAGAAGAACGAAGTTCTTCACCTGAATCCGAAGAATTCTCCGACGTAAAACTCAGAACCCCGCCAGACCCCCCATAGCAGCCGCCGGGCCCCGGATCACCCCCCGCCACAACCCAAACCTCATCGTGCCACCCGATCCGCGATGTAAACAAGCTCTAAACAGGCCGGTTTTTTCGCTCGTAAAATCTCCGGATAAGCAAACCGGGCGAATTCCGTGATTTCCCGTAAGACTCCCCGCTAAAACGCCCCTAACAGGCCGGTCGCTGAAAACCCAAAAGAGCAAAACGGGGCGTATTGCGGGCCCGGATGGGTCATTTTCACCGTTCCGGGGGGGTGAGAGTACTGAGAGTCGAAAGAAGAGGTGGTTATCCTCCCTTGCCAGAAGAGGGGGCAGGGCTCACCGGGTGTAGTCATGGCAGACCCGCACGCTCCGGTACAGGTGCCGGGGGAGGGTGGTTTCGGAGGGGTTGTTTTAAAAAAAGGGGTTTTCCGGCTGGGGTGATGCGGATGGCAGGGAGGGGGATGAGACAGATCCTGCGGGAAGGTCTTTTTTCGTCTCAATGCCGGTGATATGCCGGCTTACAGTGTTTCAACAAGATCCCCTGTAGAATAGACCTTCAGGAGATCCTGCCCGCGAAAATGCCGGTCTTCGGTCCAGATTCCCTCGATCCCAAGAGCGAGCCCGACCGCAAGAAACGGTGCATCGTTTTCATCGACCGGCTCCATAATTCTCATCGCACGATCGTACTCACATTCAAAATCTTCAAAAGGAACAAGTTCGATAGTGTCCAGAAGAATCTGCATCAGCAGATCAAACTCATCTTTTGGGATTTTTGCCTTCTTCACCAGGTAGGACTGGTGTTTGTTCAGTTCAGTTTCGATATAATCGGGAGCGTAGAAGGAGAAAGAATCATGCAGGATAATTTTCCGGGAGGTCGAGTCCTTAAGAAGGCCTGCCATGATCCGGTTGGTATCAATAACGAGTTTCATCGTATCCCCCTTTAAAAAAAAGGTTCTCGTTTCAACCATCAGGAAATGTCTGTTTTCCGGCCGGATGCTTTACTCTTGTAATGCTTCTGGATGCCTGCCTTGACCGTCTTATCGAGAACAGCGATATCCTCTTCGGTAAGCTCGCTGTTCTCCGTCATCGCATTCAGGAGGGTGATCTTTCTGGCGTACTCCTCAATTGCCCGGCGTGCGATCGCACTCCACCGGACTTCATTATGTGCTTTTACGATCCGGTATACATCTTCCGGCAGGGACAGCGTCATATTGGGCATCACATTCACCGCACATATCTATGTGTATTCACATATTTAAGAAAAGCGTTGAGACGAGCGCAGGCGCACAGATCGTTGGCCCGGAATAGTTGTGTGAACCATCGTAAGGATTCGGTCGGGCGTACCGTCTCAAGCCCACGTGGGCGCCACAAGCGCCGGACCCCCCCGCCCCGTGATCCGGCATTTTTCGCTCATACCGTTCTGATCTACTTCAGTAAGATCCCGGAACCGTCACCCTCTTCGCGATCGATCCCGTGATCCTGCCCCTCATTGTCACGCGATCAAAACAGGGTGTAGACGAGGCTCACGAGCATGAAGAGCCCCACGCAGACAATGTACGTGCCGGATACCCGGTTGATCAGGATCAGGGTCTCAGGGCTGATCCGGGAGCGGACCGACCCGACAGAACCGCACAGCACGATCCACCACGCCACGGAGCCGAAGAGAAAACCCCCGATAAATTCGGCTGCGGCACCAAGCGAGCTCCCGCCCACCACAAAACCGAAGCCCGGGAGGGTGACCATCAGAAAGATGATCGTCATGGGGTTGGCAATGGCGATGGCAAGCATCGTGGCAAAATTTTTCGTGTAACTCCCGGCGGGGTCGCCCGCCTGTTTTGCCGCAGGCCGGGAGAGGAAGATCCGTATACCCACCACGATCAGGACGAGGCCGGCAATGATCCGCAGCGGGGACTGCCACGAGAGCAGGAAGCCCGATACCACCGTGAGGCCGAGGAAGGCGACGCTCGCATAGAAGGTGTCAGCCGTTGCAATGCCGAGCCCTGCGACAATGCCATGGAGCCTCCCCCCCGAGAGGGAGGTCTGGATGCACATCAGGGAGAGGGGCCCCACCGGTACGGCAAGGATGAGGCCTACAAGAATTCCCTGTATGACGAGGCTGGTGTCCATGAGGCTCCCGGGATATGCGCTGCTGTATCTGTTGACTGTCCCCTGTCATCAATGTTGCACCGGCTCAAGAGAAAAAAAGTCTTCCCCGTGTGAAAAAAGGGGAGCGAGTATCCGGCATTTCTTTCAGGAGCAGGGCAGCGTTGCCGGAATACAGGGAGTGTGAGGGGTCGCGTGGGTACAACATGCCGGGAGGATGGCCGGACTAAAATTTTGTTTGTGTAAATAACCGGAGGAAATTATCGAAAATTATGAATACGCTTCTACTTCGGCGAGCATTTTCTCAAACGCTTCGTCAAAAACGGGAATTTCCCGCATCTGGTGCCGCAACGATACGTTCCAGGCTGCAGCAAACTGGTCACGCTTCTGATCCAGGAGAGTTCGATCCACGATGACACCCTTTGGTTCACATTTTTTTGAAAGGATTGACTTCACATCTTCCCTGTTCACCCGATCTGCCAGTTGCCAGATATCATACAGGTCACGGGACCGGGTCCGCTGGAAGAGCGAGCGGATCTTCTCTGCCATGATCTCTTCAAGCGCATACGAGATCACGGAGGCATTCAGCGTGTCCGAATAAGGATGGAAGATCGGTCGTTCCTGAACGGGAAGAAGAACCTGTTCATTGTCCGGGCCGGTAAGGTCCAGGTCGATATTTATCGGCGTTGTTGTGCTGCCGTGCAGGATCCTGAACCTGGCCGTGGCCCTGAAACCACTCACGGTCTCAATCATGCCAATGTCTTCTTCGAACAGGATGCCACTCTCCTCCCGGACCCGGGCTGCCGCATCATGGACTGCTGCGTGCAGTATCTCCTTCTCGACCGACTCAAGGAGCGTAAAATCCAGGTCATCGGAAAAGCGGTACTGTTCGATGAACACTTTCCGGATACCCGTCCCGCCTTTCAGCGCCATAGGGATCGGACTCAGCTGCGAAAGGAGCCAGTTCTGTGCATAGTCCCGTTCAATCGTTGACGGAGGGACTCCGTATTCCCGGGCGTTTTCCTTTATTTCACGTGCCGGGATCATTCGGAAGACCCCGAAAGGAGGGTGTCAGCGTTTATTTTAAGCCGCCACTTCGCATCATTTTCGCCTTTTGCTGGCATTGTGGGATCGAGCAGGAGATAACTTTTAGATCGCGGCTGGGGAAGATCCAGCGGGACATCCATTCTCTCAGCGAGATAACCAAGCCTGCGGATCACGGCGAAATTGTTCATCCGGATCGCATAGGTTCTGAGCTTGTCGTAGTCCAGCGAACGGTTTTTCAGGGCCTTTGCTGCTTCGATGATGCCACCGGCATAGTGGGGCTTGTCAAGGCAGTCGATGATCGTCTTCTCCTTGTCGGTGATGCAGACAGAAGTCTCCTCGATCCATTCCTTCCGGATGCCGAAAAACTTGTCTTTCTTCATCCGGACGATCTGGTAATTCACACCGAAAATTTCCATCAGGTTCTTTTTCTTGCGCGCAGGCGTCTGGATAAACACGGTGCCGGGGATCTGTTCGGTGAGCCCGTAGTGGTGGAGCGCGCTCCAGTAGGAGATTGCATACGGTTCCACAAGGTAGGAGGCAATAGCAAATTCATGGAGTGTATATTTCCCCTTCTCGCTGGAAAGAGGGATGATCAGGTACTTGCCTCTCTCAATCCGCTCGATGGAACCCTTCTCCTCCATGCGGGACAGGATGACCTTGAGTACCTCTTTTTTGATGCGGGTCTTCTCGTATAACTGAGAGATCGAAAATACCTGGCCCTCCTTTGCCATAGACTTGAGAATATCCAGTGTCATGCCTCGCCCCTTATCCTATGTTCCTACTTAGGTACACCAACGTTAACATTAATGTTAACTTCGGTGTATGCGATCGGGAATTTTCGCATGGGCTTTAATCCAGCCCCATGAGAACCTTCATCTGAGTTTTTAATGCAGTGTGTCCTGCGTTTGAACTCCACAATGGTTGCAGAACGTTGCTGTTGTCTGATCCGTGACCGCAGGTACGATCGACCCGGTGTCGCGATCCGGTTATCATCGCTCAGCCAGGCTCCGATAAAAAAAGTTACGCAGGGTCTGCTCAAAAATTTTTAAGCAGGGTCTGGTTGAAAAATTTTAAGCAAGGTCTGATTGATCGGCTCGCGGATTTTAAGCAGGGTCATGGGGGGTGCCTGAAATTTTTCAAGCAGGGTCCGGTTAAAAAAGTTCATGCAGGGTCTGCTTGCAAGCACTTCAGGCAAGGTCTGCTTAAAAAATTTCACGCAAAGTCTGGTTGAATTTCCGGAGTCTCCTGCGACGTGAAGACAATTTTCTGGTTTTTGGTTCCGGCAGATCCGTTTAACTTTTTGCATGCAAGGTCTGCTCAAAAATTTTCAAGCAGGGTCTGGTTGAAAAATTTCGAGCAAGGTCCGATTGATCCGGATCAGCAGATCGGGCAGGGTCGTGGGGGGGTGATTGTTTTTTTGTGCAAGGTCCGGTTGATCTGCTTGCGGGTTTTGAACAGGGTACTGGGGGGTCGCGTGGGTCCAAGATACCGGGACGGTGAAGAATTGGATTTTTCAGCGAGGCCTGGTTAAAAAATATCCATCTGGCAATGTGAGGGATATTTTCTGGTGGGCTCGAAGATAATTAAAACCTCAAAAAAAACATTAAAAAGTAATAAAAATCATCCGCTATGATACCAGTACCCATTCGGATAATAGATTGTTATTTTACCATCATCATCATGGAAATATTTTCCGCCCGGATATCGCGATTGCCAATCAAGATTCAGCCAGTATTGAGTCACTCCATCTTTCGTCTGTGTATGGTACGCAATCCCTTTGGTGTGGTATCGTTTGTTGATATACGCAGAAATTTTCTCAAGACAGGCTTTATCTTTGCATATCATTACTTCAGGATATGCATGCCCCCCCTTCTCATTGTATGCTGTGACAATCCGCGAACTGCCACCTATCGACTGGATGAGAGATCCAACGGTGATAGCATAGTCATCGCAGTCTCCTTTCAATCCGATCTGGATCGTCCGACTTGCGGGAGAATAATACCCTTCTCCTTGTGGATCACTGACATAAGTCCATTTGTTGTATACCCGATCCCATAAGTCGCAGATCTGAGCAATATTGTACTTCCCTTCGTGTGAATTAGGAATGAGTGACACAGCATAATCACGGGTCACAGGGTTCATATAGTCCATTGCAATCTTGATCTTTTCTGCCCGCCTGCTCTCAACAGATTGAGCGGTCAAAGGTGATGGTGTAGATGAGGTATCAGATTTACCGGGTACAATGATATTTTGGTTATCAGGATCTGAGATATCCGCCGCCAATCCCGCGATAAATGGACCGGCAAATAAAAAACTGAATATTCCGAAAACGATAAAGATCGCAAAAAATCCCCATGTCCCGAGCCCTGATTTTACCGGTACGGTTTCTTTGGTATACTGCTCATATGATTCATTAACATCGTTCTCAGAAGCAAGCGGATAGAGTGCATCATCAATTACAATGTACTCCTGTCCCTCTTTTATAACATGTAATGTATTGGTTACAACAATCTCATCGCCATTAATAATGAACGATTCCTCTCCAGAAACCACAAATGACTCCTCGAACTCATCATCTTCAACTGGAGCATAATTCCTCCTCGCCCGTCTTCGAACCATTGAAAACTGGTTATACTTGATATTAATTATGTTTTATTTTTTTGATTTTACCAATATTGGGTATTAGATTACATCATACGAAAGAGCATTCAATCTGGTGATAATGAGAGACTACACTCAATGGCCATTTCTTTCAAAAAAGCGTGCCGCTAGTGACGTAAAGTTACAAAACAGAACTAGCAGAATTGCAGAGTGGCATTTTTTTTAGGATACCTATAACCCGATGCCAAAATGCGAGAAGCAGGAGTTGAACCTGCGAACCCCTTCGGGAACAGATCTTGAGTCTGCCTCTGTTGGCCACTTAGATATTCTCGCGCAATTGGGAATAATGTTGGAAAGGGAAATAGATAAGGGCACTGATCACATGAAGTCGGCAAGACCCAGCTGCTGCTGCTTCTCCTCGCCGAACGTGGACTCGATCGCAAGATCGATCACTTCCACCCGCTGCTTGGTGTACTCCGAGACCTTGTACTTGCGGCAGATCTCGCGGGACATCTCAAGGTATTTCTTGACCGAGCCCTCGTGCACCGTGGGGATGATGTTGCCGTTGCAGACGCCTTTGCCCCGGAACTTCGTGCACTTACCGGCGAGCGGCATCCGCCGGTAACTCGTGTTGCACTTCGTGCACCGGAACTTCTGCTTGGAGAACGCGGAGAGGTTGCCCATCAGGTCGCGGATGAAGTGGGTGTTCAGGACCCGCTCCGCCACGTCATCCGCGTCAACGGCCCGGATCTTCTCGGCGAGCTCGAGTTCCGCCCCGAGCTTGTCGGTCATCGTCTTCATCTGGGTGTACATCGATTCGATGGGGCCGGCGGAGATATCCGAGGTGTCGTGGGTGAACTGGAAGCCTTCGAGCTGGGCGGCGGTGCCGATCCGGTTCTCGACCCGGTCGATCAGCTTGACGATCGTCTTGGGCTCGGCATACACCAGGGCGCTCTCGTAGACCTCGATCGGGTAATGGTCGCAGACATCCACGTTGAGGGCCTCCTTGTCGATCTGGGCCGGGTCGATACGGCTGGTCAGCACCAGCGGGGCGTCCATGGTGCCGCCCCGGTTCTGCGGCAGGAATGAGCGCGAGAAGTTGATGAGCCCGTCGAGGAGGAGCATGATGCAGTCCTCATCGCCATCGCACTGTCCCGTGAAGATCCCGTTTGCCACGAGCGTATGATCGTCGGCAACCGTCAGGCAGTAGACCCGGTCCTCAGGCGACGGGACCGGTTCGGCGAGCCTGATGGTATCCGCGATGACACAGGAGCCCTCGAAGACCGGCACCGAATCGCCGGGTTTGAGTTCCACCGCCTTGATCTTGCGGAGATAGCCGGTGTCCCAGACGAGCATCGCGTGATCCGGGGTGACCACCAGTTCCTTCCCGCGGCTCGTGGTGAACCGGATCAGGGACGCGGGCGAGCGGTGGATGGAGACCGTGGTGATCTTCCGGATATGGACCTGGCCGTTCGTGTCAACGGTCCGGGTGGCATACGGCCGGGCCGGGTCGGAGTAGTAGGTGCCGAGCCGGTCGAGACCGGGGCGGCTGAGATCGAAGTTCTCCAAAACAAACTTCCGGATAGGGGTCCTGGTCCACGACCTCCCGTCATAGACCTCGATCACGGTGTCGCCGTAGAAACAGTTTCTCCGTTTCGCCGCATGGAAGAACGGGTGGGCATACCCCACGTTCGCCCGCGTGAACCCGACGATCCGGGCAAGGACCCCGGCGCTCGTGTGCGGGGCAAGGCCGATGACGAGATGGCCCACGAGGTCCTCGGGGCCCTTCAGGTTGTAGAACGGTTCAAGGCCATAGCACTTGACGAGCAGCTCGTCCATGAACTTTGCCACGCTGACCAGCCACTCGGCGCAGGAGTCGGCGACAAGGATGTCCTGCGCATGGAGCTCCACCACCTGCTTCCCGCTCAGGAGATCGTACCCGTGGGTATCTTTGGTATAGCCGAGCGAGCGCATCTTCTCCACGGAGACCCGGACCTCATCCGGGCGGATGTGTGTTAAGGGCAGGTCGATCATATCGAACCGGGTCGTGCCGTCCTTGAAGACAAAGATGTTCTGCCGGGCCCGCAACAGACCCTTCTCCATCGCCTCAACGGTCTTCTCCCGGGAGATCACTCCCTTGACACCTTTGACGAGCGCAATGCTGTCGGTCTTCAGCCCCATCCGCTCCATGGCTTTTGCATATTCTGCCTTCACGTTCAGGCTGATCCGCTGGCTGCACATGGCAGGGGCATCGCAGCTCGGACACCGGTCCTGCGTCAGCTCGTGGCCGCACTTGGTGCAGGTGAAGATCGCGGTGGTGTGGGCCTGGCACGTGTCGCACCGGTTCAGGTAGGTGATCTCCCCGCAGTCTGTGCACCGCCGCCTGCCCACCTCGATCTCGATGATGCCCCCTTCCTTCTGGAAATCAAGGGCCGTGTCATCCATGTCCACCTCAGCGGTGTGGGCGGAGGCGGACTGGAACGAGCGCCGGCTTCCGCCCGAGTCGCCCAGCGGGAAGAGGACGTGGGGCGGGGGATTCATCTTCCGGGGCTTGGACTTGCCCGGCCGGCCCATCCGGCCGCCGATCCGGGTGCCGGACCGGGACCGCATCTTCAGGCCGGAGAGGTGCATCACCAGCGCCAGCGGCCCGGCATCGGCAGGAGCTGTCTCCCACGTCTCCTGCTTCTTCAGGTCGGTGCCAAGCCCGAGCCCGGCAATGAATGCCTGATTGGTCCGTACCTGCACGATACCCTCGCGGACTTCATGCGGAATCAGCAGCGTCTCAAGCGAGGTCTTGATGGCCGGATCGTCCGGGAACGAGAGAACGCCATCGGTCAGGTGGCCTGTGGTGGCAACGTGATCCGCCAGGGCACGGATCTGGTCGACCGTGATGTCGTCCCAGAACCAGGTCCAGGCCGGGAAGAGGTATCCCCCGCTCCTTGCATATGCCAGCGCTTCGGCTTCATCCTTGGGGGGCTTTGTGCCCTCGCCGGCATCGAGCTGCCACCACTCGGAACAGTAGCCCGCGGGAATGAGCGGGTGGTTGTTCTCTAAAAATTCCCCGTACGAGATGAGGATCTCGCCGACGTCAAGGATCTTCTCGATCCCGGGGGCGAGGCGCTGTGCGGTCTCCTCATCGTCGATCCGGAGCACGTCCCCGTCCCGCAGCCGGACCGTGGGTCCTTCGATCGTGTCAACCGGCACCACACCGCAGGCCTTGCCCGGCCGCTCGGTCTTCATCTGGGTGCCGGTGGCAAGGAACTCGCCCAGCACGTACAGCGTTGCGGGGTGCATGCCGGCCGCGGCAAACCCGGTGTTCCGGGATCGCCCGTACCGGAGCCGGAACCCTCCCTTCCGCATCGGGTACGCAAAGACCGGCCGGCCCCCGATCAGGTCGCGGAGGTACTTGTCGAGCGGCTTGATGCCCACCGTCTTCTCGCCATCGCCGCTCTTGGCTGCACCGGCGATCAGCTTGTCGAGCCAGTCCCAGCCCTCCATCTTCATCTTCTCGACCCGGCCTTTGAGCTTCCGGGCCTTGCCGGCGATACCTTCGCCGATGACGAGCGCCATCCCCCCGCGGACGGAATTCGTCTCCACCCGTTCGAGGTTCCGGTGGCCCGAGACCTCCTCCTGTTCGGTGGCCTCGCCATCAACGCAGACCGGGCAGTTCTCGATGATGATCCGGATCTCGGCCTCGCTGGGGAGGTACTGGAGGTTCATGATCGAGTTGTACTGCCGGATCTCCTCGATGTACCGCTCCACCTCATCCTGCCTTGGGATGTAGCGGTTGATGCCCAGTTTCTGGCGCACGTAGTCCCCGACCAGCACCGACATGGCCTGTGCTGTACCCCCGGCACTCCGGATCGGCCCGGCGTAATAGATCGCCAGGTACTGGCTGCCGTCATCGTTCTTGCCGAGCGCTACCTTGGCGATCCCTTCCGTGGGTGCCGAGACGACCCCTTCCGTCAGGAGGGCCATGGCAACACGGATCGCGTGGTCGAGGACCTCCATGACATCCTTCTCCCCGAACTTACGGGCAACGAAGTCGTCGCCGATCCTGAGGGCCGCCTCCTCGCGGGACATCTCTGCTTCGAGCTCGCGGATCCGGGCTGCCACCCCCTTCACCCCGACCAGCACCTCCACCCGGTCGGCGAGATCGCTGGCGATCGGGATCTCGACATCCATACTGGGATCGAGACCCCGTGACCGGGCCACTTTTGCTATCGCTATCTCGCGGTTCAACTCGTCGAGAAGAGACTTCTCATAGGCCTCCATCGCGGGCGAGAGCACTAGCATACCGGTAGGGTTTTTGCACCGGGTGAATTTATGGATGCTGATCCGGGCAGGAGAGACAAGTCAGCCGGGTATCCGGACAGGTTGTATTTGGGCGCTCACAAAAAAAACGAGAAGAGAAGATTTGAGAAATTTCCCCTGAATACCCGGGGATCATTCCTTCTTCTTGAGATGAGGGAAGATGGTGGCAATGGCGCCGATGCATGCGGTGATGATACCGATCATGGCGGCAAGCACGGTCGGGCTTTCAAACAACCCTCCCGAAGAGGTTGTTGTCGGCACTACGGTAACGATCTGAACGGGAACGGTAACCACGGGGGTCGGTGCTGCCGTGATGACGACCGGAGCCGTGGATCCCACGGGATGCAGCGTGCCATATATGGACGTGACCTGGCCCGGAACCACATAGACCGAGCTGTCGTAATCATAATAGCCGCTCAGGGTCAGCCTCACGATGTGATTCCCGGAAGAGATCCCGGTGAGGTCTACCGGCGTGGTTCCCCGGTACACGCCATCGATCAAAAGCGCTGCTCCCAGGGGAGAGGAGGCTGCCGTGATGTTGCCGGTGGTCTCAGCAACCGCTGTTGTAACGGGGACCGTGGTCACCGCCGTTCCCGGGGCGGTTGTAACCGTTGTTGTATTCTCTGTCGTGGGAATGATCGTTGTGGTAGTGACAGCCACGGTGGTGGTCTCAGGCACCACCGTTGTTGTCACCGGTATTTCTGTCGTGGTTCCCAGGATTGTCGTTGTTGGTGTGACGTTTGTCTCATTCAGGTCCGCTCCCAAAGCCGGCACTACCATGAGTGCAACCATCACAAGCGCGAGAAGGTATATACAGATTTTCTTCATGCAGTCAACTCCATTTTTGACATGTACAGTAGACGATTCCCTGCCCCGGAACGTCTGGTCGATCAGGGAGTGCCCCGTTCGAACAGACCATCACCGTATCTTCCACTCAGGGGATCCTGTTCCGGCCAGATGCCGCGAGCCGGAAGATCACACTTCAGAAAGCTATTGCGAATCCCGGCCTGATGAATGTTACCAATCCTCCTTCCAGAATGTTTCCCGGACAGAGGATCCTTGCCGGTCTACCAGGAGCAGATAAAAAAAAAGGATTGTATCGGGAGATCCTCTCTTTTTTCCCGTGACCTGCAATCCAGGATCTCATGCACGGGTGAAAGGGAAGTTCCTTACCTGAACCTTACTTGGAGATCGCTTCCATGAATTTGGTCATGATCTCTTCGCTGCGGTTCTTCATGCCGTACCAGACGATGATGGCAATCGATGCACCAAGGCCGATACCGATACCCCAGAAGATGGGCGTGAGGATCGTGTAGATGATGGTGAGATCGAGCATGAGCTGGGAGAGTGCCAGCATGACGACAACAAAGTACAGGAACACGCGGAGGAGTAAGAGTACGGGGTTGATGAGCTCGATAGACCCGGTCCTTGAATACGTCTTGAACACATCGATGAAGTAATCGATGAGGAGGATACCGACAACGATGATGATCACAAAGGCAATCACGTGGGGGATATACTCAACAACCTTGGTCATGAACGAGCTGAGGTAATCCATGTTGAGGATGTCAACTGCCGCAAGGATGGCGATCAGGTACACGATGACGCGTACTGCAATGTCACCCATATACCCGAATGACACATTGGCTTTCACCACGGATTTTGCAATATCGGAATCCCCAATAACCGGTGTTGAAGTAGCGGTTGCCGTTACTTTGTCAAGCACAATATGCACTGCCTTTCCAAGCAGGCGGCCGACAATCCAGCCGATGATAAGAACAACAAGCGCACCAATGAGGGCAGGAAGAACCGCCATCACGTTTTGAAGACCTAATGAAATAATGTCAACCATTGTTACCATAACTACCATATCTCCGTAATGCTTTAAAGTTCACTAATGACCGGGTTGCACAATCACCTGTGTGCTAACACCACCTATGATTTTTGTCGATGTTTGTATTTATATTTTGACTTTATTGGTTATACATTACACTGATTCATAACGATTATAAATCTGGCTGGACATACATTTCAGCAGAACCAGTTGATTCACCCGGCCCCACCATGATGCAGGATTACCAGCAGGAACTCATTGTCATACGGGATCTCCTCAAGAAGAACCCGGCCGGCATGAGTGTCACGGACATCTCAAAAGCGCTGAAGAAGAACAAGAATACCATCGGGAGATATCTCGATATTCTTCTCATCTCGGGTCAGGTGGATATGCGGACGTACGGGATGGCAAAGGTGTACTCCCTCTCCCAGCGGGTGCCCCTCTCCGCGATGCTCAGCTACTCAAAAGATCTGATCATGGTGCTCGACAGCGAGTCGCGGATTTATGACATCAATGCAAATTTTCTCGAGCTGCTGCACCTCTCCCGCCTCGAGACCGTGGGCAAGAACATCTCGTTTCTGCAATCCCCTGAAGTGGATGTCCACGAGCTCCTCGAGAACCTCTCTTCTGACCTCGGGGAGAAGGAGTGTACCGTCACCTTCCAGCTCCGGGAGCGTGGCGAGAGGATCTTTCATGAAAAGTGTATCCCGACCGTCTTCGATGACGGTGCAGAGGGCATCACCATCATATTAGAGGATATCACCGAGCATATCCTTGGCGAGCGGGAGATCCGGAAGAGCGAGGAGCGGTTCCGGATGATGGCGGATAACATCCAGGACGCCCTGATGATCGTAGAGAACGGCAAGACCATCTATGCCAACCACCGGCTCGCCGAGATCACCGGCTATTCCTTGAAGGAGTTGTGGGCACTGCCCTCGACCCTTACGCTCATTGCGCCGGAATGCCATGACGAGGTAACTCAGCGAATCCGGGATATCGAAACCAATCCTGACAAGCCCAACACGCTCCAGATGTGGATCATCAGGAAGGACCGGGAGCGGAGGTTCGTGTATGCCCGGATCAGCGGGGTGCGGCACAACGAGAACTTCTACAATTTCATCATCTTCACGGACATGACCGCGCAGAAGGCCCAGGAAGCCCGGATCCGCGAGAACGAGCAGCGGTTCCGGATGATGGCCGAGAACATCCAGGACGGTCTCATCATTGTCGAGAACGAGCAGATCGTCTTCACAAACCGTCGCATCAACGAGATCACCGGGTATTCAAACGAGGAGATGGCCGCAATGGGGCTGCATGGAACGATCGTTGTTGAGGAGATCTCCAAGGTCTCTGACGCCGGGATGAACCCCCCGTCGGATATGAGCAGGCTTGAAGATCTCGTGAAGAGTGTTCAGCCGGACTCAGGAGCTACCGGGGAATTCAGGATCGGGATCACGCGTAAAGACGGTGCGCAGCGGATCCTCCAGATAAAAGTCACGGCAACCCGTCACAAAGAAACGACCAGTACCTATATCACCCTCACCGATATCACGAATTTTGCCGAGCGGGAACGGAACCTGCGCGAGCGGATCGATGCGCTCCAGGAACTCCTCCACTGACGCCTCTTTTTTCATCACCGGGCATCTTCATGCCGACGAAATAATCTGGTTGTTGAAGAGACGGATGCCATTGGCGATTCGTATGTATAACCCATAAGAACAACATTTTAATAGCTTTCATTCCAATACTAATGATACGTTTGTGAAAAAATAGCGTGAGATTCATCATGACAGTTCGAGATACAACCATGATCCCGTCACCCGGGATGAATACCAATCCTGATACGAAACGGTTCGGGCCCGGCAATCTCCTTGCGTTCCTGTTCCTCGCGGGGATTGCCTGCGCATTGATTGCAAGCTGCCCGGTAAGTGCCGGGACACAATATATGGCCGGCAGCCCGGACCTTTCTGCCTACATCTCCGGCAACAACGAACTTTCGCCGGGGACCGAGGTCCAGCTCCCCGTTGTCATCCAGAACAGCGGTGTCAACCAGTTCAAGTTTGTGAAATCAACCATTGTCGACAGTGACGACCTCCCCAATACGGCAAAGTTCTTAAGCGTGGGTCTCGGTGCGGGAACCTCCCCCCTTGTCGTGAAGTCGGATCCGCAGATGCTGGGCGATCTTGCCGTATCCGGAACCGCCACCAAGACGGCCAGTTTTACGGTCAGGGTTCCCGCGGATGCAAAAGCCGGCACCTACCTTCTTCCGGTACAGCTCAGTTACACCTATCTCTACACCGCAGAGCAGTACGGGGATGACACCATCGAATACCGCTATAAAGCAATGAACAGGACGGTGGAGATCCCCGTCACCATCAAGAAGAATGTCAACATCGAGGTCATCTCCTCCAAGGTTGACGCCCTGAATGCCGGGACGGAAGGCTACGTCACGCTGGTTGTGCAGAATGTCGGGCATGAAGACGGCAAAAAAGCCATCCTTGTCATCGAGCAGAACGGGAAGAGCCCGATCGTTCCCACGGAAGGAAGCACCTATATCGGGGACTTCCCGGTCAATGCAACGGCCACCGGCCTCTTCAAGACCTCGGTTGCCAGCAGCGCCGAGGCCCAGACCTATCCCCTGAACGTGAAGGTGAAGTACGAGAACAGCGAGGGCGACCAGGTGACCTCGGATATCGAGACCATCGGTATCCCTGTCGGGGGAAAGATAAAATTTGAGATCATCTCCGATCCCCAGACCATCTCCCCCGGCCAGAAGAAAGTGATCACGGCCACATTCAAAAATACCGGCGATGCAACCGCCTACCAGGCCCTTGCCCGTATCAGCATGGTCGACCCGTTCTCAAGCAATGACGATTCGGCATTCCTCGGGAACCTGGCACCCGGCGAGACCAAGGAAGGATCGTTCCTCATCACCGCTGAAGCAGGCGCAACCGCGAAGGTCTATGGGATTGACGCAGAGATCAATTACCGCGATGTCCTCGACAACAAGGTCATCTCCGACCCCCTGAAACTGAACCTGGAAGTTGTTGCCAAGAAGGGTCTCGTTGACACCCTGATGGAAAACCCCCTGGTACTTGCCATCATTGCCGTCATCATCATCGCCATCGGGTATTTCCTCTATCGCAGGAAGCAGACCCAGGTATAGGAGGAGAGTCATGACCTCCACCCGTCTCGTTGCATCTTCCGGCAGACGCTTTGCACTGCTCATCCTTGTCATCTGCAGTGCCCTCCTCATCGCCCCGGCCTGTGCGGCCACGATGTCCCCGATACCGGGGTCCCCGACAACCACCTCCAAATATCTTGGCGGCAGCCCGTCGCTCTCCGTGAGCATCCCCGGCACCAATGAATTTTCCCCGGGGGACGATGCCTCCATCACCATTCTCGTGAAGAACGCCGGTGTCAGCACCATGAAACAGCTCAACCGGAGCACCATGGTACCCGACGACCTGCCGACAACGGCAAAGTTCTCAAAGATCGCGCTCACCTCAACGAGCGATGCCATCGTCATAAAATCCGATCCGCAGCGGGTCAACACCATCCTCTCCGGGGATGCCGGAACGTCCCTGACGTACAAAGCCTCGATCAGCACGAGCGCAACGGATGGCGTTTACACCCTGCCGGTCATCATCACCTACCAGTATCCCAAGATCGTCCAGCAGGAGAAAGACACGCAGTTCGTGTACACGTATAACGAAGCGACCGTGACCGTTCCCGTCACCATCCGGATCAAACCACTCGTCAAGATCGATGTCGTGGAAGCAATCCCGGACCCGCTGGCTGCGGGAACCGAGGGCTACCTCACCGTGAAGATCAAAAATGACGGCCCCGAGAACGGCCGCATGGCCTCGGCGAAACTGATCCGTGCAGGAAGCAGCGCCATCATCCCCACCAGCAGCACCGTCTTCATCGGAACATTCCCCAGCGGTAACGTGACCTCCTGCCTCTTCAGGATCGCGGCCTCCATGGATGCCACCGATCAGGTCTACCCGGTCGATGTCGCCGTATCCTACACGGACCGTGAAGGAGCAACCGTCACCTCACGCGCCGAGACGATCGGCATCCCGGTGAGCGGCAAGATCACGTTCTTTGTCACCTCGCCGGCCCGGACCCTCAACGCCGGATCGAAAGGGTCCATCGAGGTCACCTACCGGAACAACGGGAACCTGACCATCTACGATGTCCAGTCGCAGATCCTCCCCCATGCGCCGGTCACCAGTGCGGATGGGACAGCGTACCTGGGAACCATCCTGCCGGGCGAATCCGCCACGGCACGGTACGATCTCACGGTTGACGGTTCTGCTGAACCCGGCACCTATTCCTTCGACAGCAAGCTCCGGTTCCGGGATGCCCTGCAGAACAGCCAGGAATCGGATACCATTGTCGTGCCCGTAGAGATCCTTTCGGGAACAGGAGGAATTCCGATCACCACGATCGTTCTCGCCGTCCTCCTGGTAGCGCTCATCGCCGGGATCGGGTACTACCTGTACCGGCAGAAGAAGAGCCAGCAGTGAGATGTCATGAACGGATACAGCATTCTTTTGGCCCGGTGCCGGAATCAACCCGGGTGCCACCCCCAGAACGGTGACGGGAGACGCCGATGATCAAGGAACTCTTTGAATTCATAGCTCACTCCATCATCAGGCACCCAAAACTCGTAGCAGCGCTGGTCGCCCTCGTCTTCATTGTTGGCCTTGTTGGCATGACCTCGCTCTCCATGGCAACGGGATGGGAGACCTATGTTGAAAAGGACAGCCCGGAGGGAGCCCTCCAGCAGACCTACAATGAGAAGTATACCTCGGATATGATCATCCTCATTGTCGAAGCTGCGAATCCGTACAGCCCGGATGTCCTTGCCTATATCGAGACCCTTGAGGATGATCTCAACCAGCAGCAGAATATTGAGCGCTCCCAGAGCATCGTCGATGTTCTGAAAGCCGCCAATCACGGGGTTCTCCCATCGTCGCAGGCCGAGACCGAACGGATCATCAGTGCCCTGCCCGTGAGCACCCGCAACAAGGTGGCGCCCTCCAACGTGATGACGCTCGTGCAGGTCCAGCTGGGCGAGGGATTGTCGAAAACGGTTCAGGAGACGGTGCTCGCCAACGTGGGCTCGATCGTTGCCACATCAACGCCGCCCCCGGGCGTAACCATTGCCATATCCGGCTCCCCGGCCTTCACCCAGCAGATGGGGACGGGGCTCTCAAGCAACATGGGCATCCTCATCGGGGGTGCACTGGTTTTGATGATCATCACGATGGGCGTCCTCTTTGCCTATGTCCGGCACCGGTTCATGCCGGTGCTTCTGGTTGCGATCGGCCTCATCACCTCCCTTGGCCTGATGGGCCTTGCCGGCATCAACCTGAACATGGCGGTGATCGGGGCATTCCCGGTGTTGATCGGTCTTGGGATCGACTACGCGATCCAGTTCCATGCCCGGTTCGATGAAGAGGCGCGGAAGGGATCGCTTGATAACGCGGTCTTCATGACCGTGACCCGCACCGGTCCTGCCGTCATGTACGCGATGCTCGCCACCTCCATGGGATTTCTGGCCATGATGGTCTCGACCGTGCCGATGATCCGTTCGTTCGGTATCGTCTCCATCATCGGGATCAACACCTGCTTCTGGGTATCCTGTATCGGCATGCCCACGCTCGGCCTCCTCCTGAACTACCAGCCCAAGCAGCAGACCGGGCAGTGCTATGCGGTCGGAACGGAGGCCTGCGACACCATCATCGGGAAGGAGAAGGCAAAGAAGAAGGGTTCGTTCTCCTACGGCGATTTCCTCACCAGTACCACCGTCAAGATCGCAAAGAACCCGATACCGGTCCTGCTCTTTGCAGGCCTCATCGCTTTGATCGGGTTCCAGATCGACCCGACCATCCCGGTCACCTCTGATGAGAACACCTTCGTTCCCTCGGACATGCCGGCCAAGATCAACATGGACAAGGTCACCCGCACCATCGGGGCAACCAGCACCATGGACCTGATGGCCATGGGCTCCCGGATCACGGATCTCGATACTGTCAGGTGGATCAAGAAATTCCAGGACTACGAACTGGCGCACCATCCGGAACTCACCGGGGCAACCAGCATCGTCACGTACATCCTCCAGTATAACAACGGCCTGATGCCCGAGACCCAGGCCGAGCTCGATGCGGTGCTCGCGAGTATCCCGGAAGAGATAAAAGACTCGATCCTGAGCAGCTCGATGAACGGGGTTATCCGGTTCAGCTCTGAAGACATCTCGATGGACCAGCAGAACACCTTAAAAGACGCGATGGTCTCGGAGATCGCATTCCTTGAACCGCCGGTCGGGATCACTGTAGTACCGGCAGGGAGTTTCGAGCTCTATACCAGTCTCTTAGGAGAGATGAGCGAGTCCAAGGATAAGATGACCGTTCTCGGGTTCATCTTCGTCTTCATCTTCCTGATCCTCGTGTACCGGCACATCCACGCGGTCTCCCCCATCATACCGATCATCTTCGTTGTGGGCTGGAACGCGGTCATGATGGTCCTCATCGGCCTGGACTACAACCCGCTCACGGCCACCCTCGGGTCGATGACGATCGGTGTTGCTGCCGAATATACGATCCTGGTCATGGAGCGGTACACGGAAGAGGAGGAGCGGCTGCACGATCCCATTGCCGCCATCCAGGAGAGTGTCGAGAAGATCGGGACCGCCATTACGGTCTCGGGCCTTGCCACCTTCTTCGGGTTCTCGGCACTCTGCCTTGCAACCTTCCCCATCCTGAGCAACTTCGGCCTCTCGACCCTGATTGCTATCGGGTTCTCGCTGATCGGCGCGATCTTCATCATGCCGGCCGTGCTCTCGGTGATGGGCCAGCTCACGGAGTGGCTCAACCACCGGCACGCGAGGCCGGCCCCCGCCCCCGCAGCCGCTGAAGTATCAGAGTGATCCCGCACCCCTATTTTTTTAAGGAATTCGCGCCGGGATTTCCAAAGGCTCCGGTGGATATAAAAAAAAGGCCGGGTTATTCCGACTCGTTGTTCAGGTTCTCGATGAGCGTTGGCACCCCTTCCTCCCCCATCTTCCAGAGGGTGAGGATTGCGCAGGAACGGAGAATCTCGTCTGCATCATTGAGCCGCTCTTTGAGGGGTCCGACGGCGGGCCGGCCGATCCGGCAGAGCGCCTGCGAGAGAACGCCCCGGAGTTCCGCATCCGTGCTCTTCATGGCAAGAATGAGCGGCTCGATCGCCGGGATACCGATCTCGCCAAGCGCGGCTGCCGCATAGCGCCGGAAGTTTCGCTCCGGGTTCGTCTTCATCGCGGTAAGTACCGGGACAATTGCCGGTTCGCCGATCCGGGAGAGGGCGACCGAGGCGTACCAGCGCCGGTCATTGTCTCCGGCATCGGCTAGCATCCGGAGGAGCGGTTCGATCGCCGGTTCGCCCATCTCTTTGAGCGCTGCCACCGCCGCGTGCCGCACCTCAACCGAGGGATCGGCCAGTGCCGCAATCTGCCGTGCGATCTCCGCATCCGTTTCGTTTGTCGTACCTGTCCGGGCCATAGGTAACACTGATCTGGGTACTCTTTTTTTAAGGTTGTTTGTATTCCGAACCGGCCACCATGCCGCGTGCCTCTCACGCGAGCCCGAGGAATGCCGGGACAAAGAGGATGGCAAAGAAGATGCCCATCAGCGCCATGCCGAGCGGCAAACCTACCCGGGCCCATTCGCTGCTGCCGATCCCGAGCTTGCAGGCCGCGATGATGTTGGGGATGTTGCCGGGGATGAGCATGCCGCCCGCGACGAGCAGCCCCATCAGAGCGCTCGTGATCTGGTCAGAGGAGAGGGCCGGGTTGATCTCGGCTGCCGCCAGCGTTGCGTTGTCGAGCACCGCAGAGACGATGTTGATCCAGTAGAGCCCGGCCGACGGGATTGAGACGATGTACTCAAGGATGATCGGCTTGAACCCTTCACCAAGGAAGACCAGCGCCATGATGAAGAGGTAGACCTTGCCGGCCCGGACCAGGATCTCACGGATTGATTCGCGCTCCACGATACATTCGAGTTTCTGCTCCCCGGTATGGCTCCGGGAGAAGAGAACGACACCCACAACCCCGAGGGCAAGAACCGTCGGGATGATGTAGAGCGCAAGCCGGTCGAATAGGAAGGTGAACCCGGCATAATACGGGGCGCCGGAGAGTTTCGAGACCACGATGGTGGTGAGCGGTTCGCCCAGCGGGGTGAGGCCGGCCCCAAGACCGATCGAGAAGCAGGAGACCACCGCGATATCGATCTTGGCCTTCCTGACAACCGGCAGGGCGTTGATGATCTCGACAAGGATGATCGCCGCAAGGATCGCAGAGATGATGCTTGAGACAAGGCCCAGGACAACGATCAACAGAAAGACGATCCATTTCAGGGAGACCCGGTCGATCAGGCCCACGATCGCTTCCTGCATCCGGTGGTGGAAGACATAGATCAACAGGCCGAAGACGAGCACGATCTGGACGATCCCGATCGGTATACCGAACAGGCTCGTGACCTGGAGCGGGGAGATGAGTGCCTCCTCAACGATTGCAAAACTCCAGCCGGTCGTTTCACCGGGGATGACAATCAGGCCTGCAATGGTCAGGGCCGCCACCCCGCAGGCAAAGAGGAAGACCTCAAGGTTATGCTCGATGCACCTGACCTTGAACGGGAGCACGAGCACGAGCGCGAAGATGAGTAACAGGCCGATGTTTACAAGCAGGTCCATACGAGGTCTCCCGGATGCCCGGCCTTTGAGTGTGCGCCGGTTCCTTAAAAAAATATGAGCGCCCGGAGGATTAATGGATTCTCACGTTTTCGCTCCTCGGGAGAGAAAGTATATATCCCCGATAGACGGTACAGGCAACTAATCATCTCCTGGGGGGGTGCGGGTCATGGCGCAGGATCTCTTACGAACCATCAGTGCACTGCAGACCACGGCGATCGGCAACTGCCGGAAACGGATAGCAGATGCAGCACTGAAGGCAAAGGGAATTCTCGGCAGCGATGATCCGGATCCGGAGACCGTGGACTCCTGCCATACGCCCCCGTGCGGGGTGACCTCAGTCCTGAAACGAAAGCACGGGCTTTAGGGGGAGGGGGGCAAACATGGACGCGGAAAAGACGCTCCTGCAGCAGATCCGGGACAAGGAGCAGGAGCTGGCAACAACGGTCGAGGCTGCACGAACAGAGGCGGAAACCTTTGTTGCCACTGCAAGGGCCGAGGCAGAAGACCTGCTCTGCACGGCGGACAAGCTCGGGAAGACCACCGCCGAACAGGTGTACTGGAAGGAGCGGGGAAGAACCGAGATCGAGATCGAAGACCTGAAGAGAGCGGCTGAACTTGAACGGGAGACCACCTTGGAGCAGGGCGAGCGAAACCTCCCTGCTGCCGCGGAACGGATCGTCAGGTACGTGACCACAGAATAAGGCCGGGAGCGCCCGGCAGGGGATTGTCGTGCTCCAGCAGATGAAACGCATCCAGGTGATCGGGCCAAAAGAGGATCTTAGCCGGGCCGTGGACCTGTTGTACCGGGCGGGCACTGTCCACCTGGAGAATGCACCGGCGCTGGTTTCAACGTCCGAGATCCCGCTCGCGAGCGTCCAGCAGGATGAGGCGGATGAGATCACCGCCGTCCTTGCCACGATCAGCGCCATCTTCTCCACCCTTCCTGTCATCACAAATGACCCTGGCCGGCAGGCAGAGCTCAGGGTCCGTCTGGAAGATGAGACCCACCCGGAACTCATTGCACGGGCGCAGGAGATCATCCGTACCCTTGAGACCACCACCCGGGAGCTGGCGGCACAGAAGAGCGAACTCGCGCTCTTGGTCGTCAACCTGAACCGGTACGCAAAAGTCCTCGAGATCATCCAGCCGGTAGAGAAGGAACTACCGGTGCTGGAGGGGTTCGAGGTCACGATCCTGCTCATCCAGGAGGAGCACCGCGATGTCCTTGACCTGATCAAAAAAGAGCTGGACACGATCACCGCTGACCGGTTCGAGATGACCGCGACAACGGTCGATGCCGAGACCCTTGCCGCCATCATGGTCTTCCCCAAGAAGTATTCCGAAGAGGTCCACTCCTTCATCTACTCCGTGAACGTGAACGAGGTGCGGCTCCCCAAGGAGTACGCCGGCAAGCCGTTCTACGAGATGTATGCCCTGCTCGAGATGAACCGGATCCGTGCGCTCGACGAGATCGCCAAAATCGACGCGGACCTGCTCGCCCTCTCGAACACCTGGTACCAGGAGCTCGTGGTGATCAAGAAGCAGCTTGAGAATATCCACGGCGAACTCGGTGCGTACCGGAACTTCGGGACCTCGGAGTACACCTTCATCATCATGGGCTGGATCCCAAAAAAGTTCTTGAAAAAGACACGAGCTGCCCTGCACGAAGCCTTCAGCGACCGCGTGGTCGTCTGCGAACTGCCGACAACGGAACAGGATCTGGAGAACGCCCCGGTCTTCTATGACAACCCCTTCTGGGTGAAGCCCTTTGAGTTCATCATGCAGCTTGTTGCCCCGCCGCGCTACCGGGAGGTTGACCCGTCCCCCATCCTCGCCGTCTTCTTCCCGCTCTTCTTCGGGCTCATGGTCGGCGACATCGGGTACGGCCTGGTCATCCTTGCACTCGCGCTCCTGATCCGGTACCGCTTGGCGGCCATGGCGTTTGCACGGAGCCTCTCCGATATCCTGGTCATCTCATCGATCCCGACGATCTTCTTCGGCTATCTGTTCGGCGAGTTCTTCGGGGATCTCGGGGAGACAATGGGCTGGCTCCACCCGGTCACCTTCCTCGGGATCACCTGGAACCGCGTGGATGCGATGATCCCGATGCTCATCGTTGCCATCGCCATCGGGGTCGTGCACGTTGTTCTCGGCCTCCTTATCGGCATCCGGAACGCGGTGATCATGAAGAGCAGGAAGCATCTCTTCGAGAAGTGCGGTATGCTGATGATGATTGCAGCACTCGTGGTCCTGATGGGGATGCTGGCAGGCGTTGTGCCGGAGGCCGCGATCTACCCGGTGATCGTGCTCATGGTTATTGCCCTGCCCCTGATTTTGATGGGCGCAGGAGTCTTCGGCACGATCGAGGTGATGAGCACGGTGGGAAACATCCTCTCGTATGCGAGGCTGATGGCGATCGGCATGGCCTCGGTGATCCTGGCGATGGTGGCGAACAAGCTCGGCGGGGCGTTCGAGTTTGCCCTCATCGGTATCATCGTTGCCATCCTCCTCCACGCGCTCAACATCCTGCTCGCGATGTTCTCCCCCTCGATCCACTCGGTGCGTCTCCACCTTGTCGAGTTCTTCAGCAAGTTCTATGAAGGGGGCGGGATGGTGTACCGGCCGTTCAAGAAGGATGCCGAGATCGAAAGACCGGGGTCGTAAGGAGGGGGTCCGGGACTTACATACCCCTGGAAATTATCTCTTTGATTTGGGCGTATTTTGACGATCGGAGACTATTTTAACAAACCACTTTTTTGATACTCGCGTTTTTTGGTGAATAATAGAGTACTGATTTTGAACGAGGGCTGAATTTTTGTTATTTTGCCCGGATGGGGGTTGTTTCAGGCTCTGAAAAACGTCTAATTGTTGCCTTTTGGATAAGCGACCACTCCCAAAATGGTAGTAGGAGCTGGAGAATGTCGAGAATCATCAGATTTGAGACACCAGAGAAACGAAGTTCTTCGAAGGAAGACCGGCGGCCTTTTTCGAATCAGAGGTGAGCGGATATTCTGTGGAAAAGGCTGGCCGGAAAAATGCGGAGGTTGGATCTGGGGATGGTTTAGGTAAGATCGATGAGTGGAACCACATGAACTGTTGTTCGATATTTCACTCGTTCCAAATTATGCAAACAACCATATCCCTCAAATTCATAGAATGAATTGAACACAAGGATACCTTCCCCATGCCGTCCCCATCGAAGATGAGTATCGAGGAGATCGCCGAACTGCTGGATATCGAAGATCTTTCCGAAAATACTTACATCGAGATCAAAAAAGCAACCGGTGGGGACGGAAGAGGTCAGTTACCCGAATCGTTTTTTCCGACCTACAGCGCATTCGCCAATACTCAGGGCGGTATCGTTCTTTTCGGTTTTCAGGAAGTTACTCCCGGTGAATTCGTTCTGATCGGGATCGCCGAACCCGGCCGGGTCATCGACCAGCTGTGGAGCAACCTGAACAACCGTGAAAAAGTCAGCATCAACACCTTACAAGACGACGATGTTTCTGTCGGGACGCATGAGGGAAAACAATACATCAGGATCGTTGTGCCACCGGCACGGCGCGAGCAGAAACCTGTATACGTGGGGAAAAATCCCCTGACTGGGACATACCGCAGGAATTTCTCCGGGGATTACGTCTGCGACGAATCCACAGTCAAGCGGATGATTGCCGAGCAGGTCGGAGAATCCCGCGATGCAAAGTTGTTGCCCCATTTCACCGAGAATGACCTAGATAACAGTACCCTCCGGGCGTACCGTAATCGATTCAGCAGCACCAAACCGACACACCCATGGAACAACTATGATGATCGTGAATTCCTGCGGTCAATCGGTGGGCTCACGCGGGATCGGGCATCGGGAGAGGAGGGCCTGACCCTTGCCGGACTCCTGATGTTTGGCAAACTGAGGCCAATCCTCGATGCAGTCCCCCATTATCTTGTTGATTATCAGGAGCGCAGACCTGAAGATGATGACGGAACACGGTGGGTGGATCGGATAACCACAGATGGAACATGGTCCGGCAATCTCTACGATTTTTTCCAGATTGTCATTCAGAAACTGTACCGGGATCTCAAGGTGCCGTTCAAACTGGCAGGGCCCTCCCGTATTGATGATACACCAGTTCATGAATCCTTGCGTGAGGCACTGACCAACACGCTTGTTCACGCGGATTACAGCGGGACGGTCCCGATCCTTGTCATCAAGCGACCCGATATGTTCGCGTTCCGGAATCCGGGCACTATGAGAGTTCCGGTTGAGGATGCAATTCGTGGGGGTGTCAGCGATTGCCGTAACAGGAATCTCCAGACGATGTTCGATCTCATCGGTTATGGAGAACGGGCAGGCTCAGGTCTTCCGAAAATTTTCCAGAACTGGAGAGAACAACTCTGGCGTCTCCCCGAACTCAGAGAAAAATTCAATCCTGAACAGACGCTCCTCCTCATGCGGATGATGAGCCTTCTTCCCGATGCCGTCATGAAGAATCTCGAAAGCCGGTTCGGATCGGAATTCAATGAATTGTCCGAAGAGCAGAAACTCGCACTTGCTACGGTCGCCATTGAAGGCAGTGTAACCCATGCACGAATTAAGGAGATGTCGGATATCCATCCGCATGACCTTTCGAAGGAATTGAAGGACCTTGTTACCCGCAGATTCCTCCAGTCTGCCGGGGCAACCCGGGCAATGGTGTACACATTCGCTGGTGTACCAGTAGTCGATACGGAAGGAACCGTTCAGTCCCGGCTCGATGCCATACCGGGACAAGAGACGGTGAGCCCCCCACACAACGGGAACAACTCCTTACATAGTGACAAGAGCTCCCCACACAACTGGGAGACCCCCCTGCATAAAAAATTTGGAACCCGCTATGAAGCCCTCAGCCAAAAGGTGTTTTCCCTGCTTGAAGGAAAAAAACGGGTATCCCCGGATCTCATTCGCCAGGCAATTCTAATGATTTGTGAGAACGATTTCGTATCCGTAGGGGACATTGCCACGATGCTCAGCCGCACACGTGATACGGTGAGTGTTCATTACGTTTCTAGGATGGTGAAGGAAGGGCTGCTGGAGCTCAGATATCCTGAAAATATCAGCCATCCCCACCAGGCATACCGGGCCCGGAAGTAACTCATATCGTGAGCATTGTTGCAAAAGGTATGCTCACGGTTCAATTACCGGGCATTTCGCGGATCATAATTGACAGTGAAACGAAAGAATTTCATTTTTTGCGCACACCAATTCCCAACATCAGGCCCCTCTCACCTCATCCCCGCCATCCGCTTCTCCTTTACCTTCTTTTTCTTCTTCTCTAAGATACTCTTGACCTTCTTTAAGCGGAAGAGATCCTCCCGCTCCCGCTCCTCGATCGCGTTCTTGATGTACTTTGCCTGGCTCTTGAGCTCGGGGATCAGGATCTGCTCTAGGGCATTGACCCGGCGCCGGTTCATCTGGATCTCGGACCCGAGCCGCCGCATCGCCGTCTCGCTCTCGGCAAGCTTGATTAAGAGGTCCAGCTCCACCTCGTACCGCTCGGCCGTCTCATCGATCCGGGCACTCGTGGTGATGATCCCGTAGCCCCGTTCGAGCATGTTCTTCGAGACCCGTTTCTTCTCGATCACCGGGACCGGGACGCCCATGATGTTCTTTCCCGTGATGCCGACCATGATCGACCGCCGGGTGGCAAACGCCGCAGACGCGAGCGTGACCGGGTCATCGGTGGCTTCCGCGATGAGGAGCGCGAGGTCGGCGGCCCGCGAGACCTGCTCCAGCTCGTCGCGGGAGTCCGAGACGGACGAGAGGATCTTGAAGAACTCCCCGATCAGGGCATCCATCTTCTCCCGCAGCAGGTCGCGGCCCTGCTCGGCGAGCTTGATCTGCGCCTTCTTCTTCATCAGCTCCATCCGCGTGGGCTTGACCTGCTCCATTGTTCAACCCCCGTCAGTCTCTTCTGCAGCCGGTGCCCCAGCTTCCTGCGCTCCCGGGTGGTATTTTTTGATGTGCTCCCGCTTGATCCGCTTCAGCTCATCCACCGGGAGCGTGGCAAAGAGGTCCCAGGCAATGGCCAGCGTCTTCTCGATAGGCCGGTCCTCGTCGCCCTGCGTGATGAACTGCCGCTCGAACCCGTCGGCGAACTTCAGGTACTTCCGGTCCAGGTCCGTGAGGGCTTCTTCCCCCACGATCGCAACAAGCCGGCGCAGGTCGCGGCCGTACGCGTAACTGGCATAGAGCTGGTCTGCCACACCCCGGTGATCCTCCCGGGTCTTGCCCTCGCCGATGCCTAGGTTCATCAGCCGGGAGAGGCAGGGCAGGGCATCGACCGGGGGATCGCCCCCGCGCCGGAAGATGTCCCGCGAGAGCACGATCTGGCCCTCGGTGATGTAGCCCGTGAGGTCGGGCACCGGGTGGGTGATGTCATCGTCCGGCATCGTCAGGATCGGGATCTGCGTGATCGACCCGCTCTTGCCTTTCAGCCGGCCGGCCCGCTCGTAGATCGAGGCAAGGTCCGTGTACATGTAGCCCGGGTATCCCCGCCGGCCCGGCACCTCCTCGCGGGCGGTCGAGATCTCACGAAGCGCCTCGCAGTAATTGATCATGTCCGTCAGGATGACGAGCACGTGGAGGTTGTGGGTGAAGGCCAGGTGTTCCGCGACCGTGAGCCCGCACCGCGGCGCCGCAAGCCGCTCGACCGTGGGATCATCGGCCAGGTTCATGAAGAAGACCACGCGGTCGAGCGCTCCTGTCCGCTCGAAGTCCTGCATGAAGAACGAGGCCTCCTTGTGCGTGATCCCCATGGCCACGAAGACCACCGCGAACTCCTCGCCCTCGCCCCGGACCTTGGCCTGCCGGGCGATCTGGGCGGCGAGCTTGCTTGCCGGCAGGCCCGAGCCCGAGAAGATCGGCAGCTTCTGGCCCCGCACCAGCGTGTTGAGGCCGTCGATTGCGGACATGCCGGTCTGGATGAAATCCGCCGGCTTGTCCCGGGCCGAGGGGTTGATCGGCGTTCCAGCAATGTCCAGCACCGCCTCCGGGATGATCTCAGCGCCGCCGTCCCGTGGCGTCCCGACGCCGGAGAAGATGCGGCCGAGCATGTCCTTCGAGACATTGATCCGCGCCGGTTCCCCGATGAACCGGACCGTTGTATCCACGAGATCGATCCCCCGGGTGCCCTCATACACCTGCACGACCGCATGCTCCTCCGAGATGTCGAGCACCTGCCCGGTCCGGACCTCGCCATCCCGCAGGGTGATCTTCACGATCTCGCCGAACGATGCCCCGAGGACCCCGTTGACGAAGATCAGCGGGCCGGAGACATAGTCGATCGTCCGGTACTCCTTGGTTACGAGCGGGGCCTCTTTCATTTCTCCACCTCCAGCCGGGAGATCGCCGTCGTGACCTCATCGATCATCTTCCGGACCTCATCCGTCCCGGCATCCTTCATCCGCCCGATCATTGCCTTCAGCGGGAGCGCCTGCACCTGCCGCAGGCTGACCCCCCGGTTCATCGCGAAGTTCGTCTGCTCGTAATACGTCATGATCACGTTCAGCATCAGGTACTGTTTCTCGATGGGGCAGAAGGAGTCCGTGTCGCTGTACGCGCTCTGCTGGAGGAAGTCCTCGCGGATCATCCGGGTCACATCCAGGATCGCCTTCTCGCTGTCGGGCAGCGCATCGGGGCCCACCAGCTGGACGATCTCCTGGAGCTCGACTTCTTTCTGGAGCAGGTAGATCGCCTTCTCCCGGAGCTCCCGCCAGTCGCGGGCAATGTTCTTACTATACCACTCCGCGATCGAGTCAAGGTAGAGGCTGTAACTCTTGATCCAGTTCACGGACGGGAAGTGCCGGCGGTAGGCGAGGTTCGTGTCCAGCGCCCAGAACGTCCCCACCACCCGCAGGGTGTTCTGGGTGATCGGCTCCGAGAAGTCCCCGCCGGGCGGCGAGACCGCGCCCACGACCGTGATCGAGCCGTTCCGCTCACCGGCGCCGAGGCAGATCACCCGCCCGGCCCGCTCATAGAAGGCCGAGAGCCGGGTGGCAAGGTACGCCGGGTATCCCTCCTCGCCCGGCATCTCTTCGAGCCGGCCCGAGACCTCGCGGAGCGCCTCGCCCCAGCGGGAGGTTGAGTCCGCCAGGAGCGCCACATCGTACCCCATGTCCCGGAAGTACTCCGCGATGGTGATTCCCGTATAGATCGAGGCCTCGCGGGCAGCCACCGGCATGTTCGAGGTGTTCGCGATCAGGATCGTCCGTTCGATCAAGGGGAGCTTTGTCCGGGGGTCGACGAGCTCGGGGAACTCCGCGAGCACGTCCGTCATCTCGTTGCCCCGCTCCCCGCACCCGATGTACACCACCACCTGCGTGTCCGACCACTTCGCGAGCGTCTGCTCGGAGACGGTCTTGCCGGTCCCGAAACCGCCCGGGATCATCGCGGTCCCGCCCTTGGTCACCGGGAACATGCAGTCAAATACCCGTTGTCCGGTGATCAGCGGCAGCAGGGGATCGAGTTTCTTCTTGTGGGGCCGGGGGAGCCGGACCGGCCAGTGCTGCATCATGGAAAGTTTGATTGTAGTGTCGAGCACGCAGACGCATTCCTCGACCGTGAACTGCCCGGCCTGGATCTCTGTCACCGTCCCGGACACGTTCGGGGGAACGAGGATCCGGTGCTCGAACTGGAACTCCTGGACGGTACCGATCACATCCCCGGGCTTGAGCGTGTCGCCTACCTTTGCCACGGGAACGAATGCCCATTTCTTCTCCCGGTCAAGTCCCGGGGCGGTGATGCCCCGGCCGATGAAGTCGCCGCTCAGTTTCAGGAGGACCGGCAGCGGGCGCTGGACGCCATCGTAGATAGAGGCAAGGAGCCCGGGTCCCAGCTCCACCGAGAGCGGGGTTTCGGTATTCTCCACCCTCTCACCCAGCGTGAGCCCGGTCGTGTCCTCGTATACCTGGATCACCGCCTCGTCGCCTTCGAGCCGGATGATCTCGCCGCGGAGGTTCTCGGCTCCGACTTTCACCACGTCGTACATCCGGGATCCCTTCATGCCCTTTGCCATAATCACCGGGCCCGAGATCCGTGAGATTGTTCCCGTAATCATCTCGTCACCTCTTCAAGACAATGTTGTACCCGATCGCTTTTTTCAGCAGCCGCTCGATATACGTCCGCCGGTCCACATCCTTCTTCTTCGAGGGGATCGGGATGATGAGCGGGCGGTGCATCTTCTCGAAGAAGAAGGATAGCTTCTCGTCCAGTGCGAGCATGTACTCCTCGTTCACCGCCACGATCCCGATGTCGTCCTTGTGCAGGAGCGGCGGGATGACGACCCGTGCCTCCTCCACGTTCCGGGCCTCGAAGACCTCCGCCCCCGCGAGCCGGAAGCCCGAGGCCCGGTCGCTGTCCGTGACGATGACGAACTTATACATACACGAGTTCCTCCTTCAGGTGCTCGACCGGGAAATCGGCGGTCTTGCAGCGCGCGATGATCCGGATGTTGGTGATCTCGTTGTACTTAGCCCAGAAGTACCCGATCAGCGAGGCAACACTCAGGGGGTCGCCCAGAAACGACCGTGCAGCCTGCTGGATCATGTACCGTTCCAGCTCCTTCTCCATCACCGAGATCTTCTTAGCCTCGATGGCGGCGTCCGGGGTTGCAGCAAGGAAGCGGTACCGGGTGTTCGCGAGGGCTGCAACCACCTCAGCGATCGTGGCGAGAGCGAGGAGCCGGCGCAGTCTCTTCTCATCGAACTCAAGGCCCCCGCCAATCAGGAACCGTTGAGCCTCTTCCGGCTCGACACGGTCCCGGACCATACGCAGGATCGTCTTGATGTTCACCACATCGATCTCGGTGGCAAGCGCCTGCCGGATCATCGCGTTGTTGCTGCCCGGGCCGGAGGCCGCATCGAGTGCATCCTCGTAATAGAACCGGTCAAGGGCGCACTCCAGCATGCCGATGTCGCCGCTCTTTGCAAACGCCGGAAACGTGGTGGTGAGCGGCCGGGCGTACGGGATGCGCCACGTGGCGAGCAGGTCGATCACCGCTTTTACATCCTGCTGCCGGACGAGTTCGGTCAGGGTCGCCTCGTCCAGCTCGCCCGCGGGCAAGATGCAACTTACGATCTCCTCGTTCGTCACGTGGATGTTCTTGCCCCGGAGGATCGTCTTGATGTTCTGGACATCCCAGCGGTGGAGGAAGATCGTGATGTAGTGGCCGGCCTCCTCTTTTTTTGCAAAGGCGAGCACCTTCCGGAACTCCCGGGCGAAGTTGTTCCGCAGGGCGTACTCGATGGCGGGGATACCGGTGTACCGGCCCTTCGCCGCGATGAGGTCATCGCGGTACGGCGTCTTCT
>Ga0209098_1000476_pt1 | contig 44309 bp, 36 predicted proteins | sample AD_JPNHW1_MetaG_FD_184429 | JGI IMG/M metagenome (GOLD analysis project Ga0209098, IMG submission 184429) | Active sludge microbial communities of municipal wastewater-treating anaerobic digesters from Japan - AD_JPNHW1_MetaG (SPAdes) (version 2) | ecosystem: Engineered > Bioreactor > Anaerobic...
ATTCTAAATCCCGCCAGTGGAGCGGCCACCGGGGGCTCTGCTGCCAGTTATGTCAACGGGCCTTTGAAATGGTCACTTGCCGGCGGAAACAGTTATTGTTTTCCTGTAGGTAAAGGCGTGAACTATTATCCGTTTTATGTAGCTCCCACCGGAACAACACCACAACTTCTGGTTGAATCGTTTAATGTAGGTTGTGGCGGATCGCCTGATGCTACAACCATCATGGCCATCAGCAATACTGAATATTGGAAAGCCAGCGTAGTTTCAGGAAGTATTACTAACGCTGTCGTTGGCCTTGGACGGACAATACCTGTCAGTCCTTATAATGTGATTGCAAGGAGCGCTTCAATGGCAGGTATATATTCCACCCTTTGTGGTACACCAACTACAAATGAAATAATTAATTCTAATGGTACCGGTTCAACCCTTGACTATTTTGTAATGGCACAGTGCAATGCACCCATCGGTGGCTCTGTAAGTGGCCCCAATAGTGTTTGCGATGGTGCTACCGGAGTTCAATATACCTATAGCGGCGGCAACCCTGCTACTACTGCATGGAGTTGGACAGTGACAGGCGGTACTATTACATCCGGCAGTACTGCAAATACCATCACTGTTAACTGGGGATCAGTAGGTGCAGGGCAGGTTACATGTACGCCTAGTTGTATGCCGGGAGGTGCCTCTTGTAGTTGTTACGGTCCAACGTTCGTTTATCCGGTAACTATTAATCCGTTTCCGGTTGTAACCGCATCTGCTTCTCCTGCTGTCGTATGTTCAGGACAAAGTTCTTCTCTTTCTGCAAGCGGTGCGTCCACGTATACCTGGAACACGGGCGCAACGGGTTCGCCTGTTATTGTCAATCCAACAACATCAACAACATATACGGTTACAGGAACTTCTGCGGCAGGGTGTTCTTCAACGGCATCAGTTTCCGTAACGGTTAATCCATCACCGCTTGTAACCGCATCGGCTTCTCCTGCTGTTATTTGTTCGGGACAGACTACCTCTCTTTCTGCGGGCGGAGCAACCACATATACCTGGAACACGGGCGCAACGGGTTCTCCTGTTACCGTAAATCCAACAACATCGACCACCTATACGGTTACCGGTTCATCTGTCGGCTGCTCTGGAACAGCATCTGTTACCGTAACGGTTAATCCATTACCAACTGTTACTGTTTCAGCCTCTCCTGCGGCCATTTGTACGGGACAAAGTTCTTCTCTTTCTGCAGGCGGAGCGTCCACGTATACCTGGAACACGGGCGCTACAGGATCGCCTGTTACTGTTAATCCAACAACATCAACAACATATTCGGTTACAGGAACTTCAGCGGCAGGGTGTTCTTCAACGGCATCAGTTTCCGTAACGGTTAATCCATCACCGCTTGTAACCGCATCGGCTTCTCCTGCTGTTATTTGTTCGGGACAGACTACCTCTCTGTCTGCAGGCGGAGCGTCCACGTATACCTGGAACACGGGCGCAACAGGCTCACCTGTTACTGTCAGTCCAACAACATCAACAACATATACCGTTACAGGGACATCTGCTGCCGGGTGTACTTCAACGGCATCAGTTAATGTGACGGTTAATCAATTGCCGGTGGTAACCGTCTCTGCTTCTCCTGCTGCCATTTGTCCGGGTCAGAGTTCTTCTCTTTCTGCAAGCGGAGCATCCACCTATACCTGGAACACGGGCGCAACGGGTTCGCCTGTTACTGTAAATCCAATAATATCAACTACCTACACGGTTACCGGTTCCACCGCAGGCTGCACAGCCACAGCCTCAGTAACCGTAACTGTTAATCCAATACCAACCGTTACTGCTTCAGCCTCTCCAGCGGCCATATGTACGGGACAAAGTTCTTCTCTGTCTGCAGGCGGAGCGTCCACGTATACCTGGAACACGGGCGCAACAGGCTCACCTGTTACTGTCAGTCCAACAATATCAACAACATATACGGTTACAGGAACTTCAGCGGCAGGGTGTTCTTCAACGGCATCAGTTTCCGTAACTGTTAATCCGTCACCGCTTGTAACGGCATCAGCTTCACCTGCTGCCATTTGTCCGGGACAGAGTACATCTCTTACTGCAGGCGGGGCATCCACATATACATGGAACACAGGCGTTATAGGCTCACCTGTTACTGTTAATCCAACAACATCAACAATATATACGGTTACAGGAACTTCATCGGCTGGGTGTACTTCAACGACATCTGTTAACGTAACTGTTAATCAATTACCAACGGTTACCGCTTCAGCTTCTCCTGCTGCCATTTGTCCGGGACAGAGTTCTTCTCTTTCTGCGGGCGGAGCAACCACGTATACCTGGAACACGGGCGCAACGGGTTCGCCGGTTACCGTGATTCCAAGCGCCTCAGCGACATATACGGTTACAGGTACTTCTGCTGAAGGTTGTTCTGCAACGGCTTCTGTTGATGTAACTGTTAATCCATTGCCTGTGGTAACTGCTTCAGCTTCTCCTGCTACAATTTGTTCAGGACAAAGTTCTTCTCTTGCAGCTATGGGTACCACCACCTATACATGGAACACCGGTGAAACGACACCAAATATTACTGTAAATCCTACTACAACTACAACATATACAGTTACCGGTGTTTCCGGAGGATGCACTGCAACAGCCTCAGTAATGGTAACTGTGGAGCCTTTTTCTGATATTGTAACCATAACAACCAACGCCAGTTGTAATCTTGATAATGGTACAGCAAGTGTGGTTAATGTTTTACCCGGCTACACGTATGTATGGAGCACGGTTCCTCCGCAAAATACTCAAACGGCCACAGGACTTGCTCCGGGAACATATAGTGTTACTGTCAGTAATAACGGGTGTTCAGGAACAGCGAGTGTTTCTATATTGGAAGAACCTTTGCCTGATGCATCGTTTTATTTCAGACCTGAATATATTGTTATTGATGAAAGCATGGTATCTTTCTATGACCAATCTTTTGGAAATATTGCAAGTTGGAATTGGGATTTTGGAGACGGTTCTGTTGGTACGGGCAAAGAAATAAATCATGAATATGCTGATACCGGCTCCTATTTAGTAACACTTGTCATAGTTGATGCTAACGGGTGTTCTGATACAGCGCGCGAATATATCTGCGTATATCCCTCGTTTGCATTCTGGATCCCAAATAGTTTCACACCTAACGATGATGACAGAAACGAAGTTTTTCTGCCCGTAGGAGTTGGTGTGGATTCAAAAAACTATTTCATGATAATCTATGACAAATGGGGAGGTGAAATGTTTTATACGACTGATATTAATGAAGGGTGGAAAGGTACTCTCCAAAATAAAAAAGACTATACCGATTGTGTTCAGGGAACTTATGTATACCTGATAAATGTAATGGATCTCAGAGGTAAGATTTATACTTATAAAGGTATTGTTACTCTTGTTCAGTAAAACGTATTGTTGGGAAGAAAAGGAGATGTATCGGAAGGGAAATTTGATTTTCCGGGATCAGCAAATGAATTTTTTTGTTCAGAATTAGAAGATCGATACATTTTGGTGTTCCAATGCAGGTAAACGGCTCAAAAGCAGGCGCATTCTGCCGCTTTGACTAAATTCATATCAAATCAGAACTTTTTCAGGATTTGTGGTTGTTTGCCGTTATGTGGTGTATTTCTTTCAGCGTCTGTCATTTACCTGTTTAAAAGTTTCAATGTCAAAAGATCCACTGACCAATATACAGTAAAAGCAACAAAACCTGTTAGAGAAACTAAAATCAGTTCTTTAATTCCAAAGTTTGTTTCCCAAAACACCAATCCGAAAGCCAGTCCTGATATTATACAGAGTAGTGCAGTAGATTGAAAAAGTGTTAACCCCCAAACTTTTTTCTTAGATTCAAATTTTTTCCAAAAGGGAAGTGTCAGGGTGAACTGAATTGTCAGTGCCATAATTGTTGCTATTGGCACAAATAGTTTAAAAAAACTATTGTCCGGAGAGTTAAAAGCATCTCCATTGTGCACAATAAGATTAAACCCTCCTAAAAGTCCAACTACTGTCATTATTCCGAGTATTGTCGGCACTATTGTTTCAATGATTTTAGTTCTCATATTATTTTTGTTTCTCACTTAACGGTTAAATCTTTAAGATATTTTACCTGTCCATCTTTCTTTTCTTACTACGCCGCATGATATTAATATGCATGTTGATATGATTGTTGTTTTTACCTGATTTTAATTCAACTTTAATACCTTTGCGAAAAAAAACTTTTTGAAACTCCCATCAAATAAAGCCATCTGGGCACTTACGTATCCTATTATCCTCAGCCTTTTTGCCGAGAATATCATCAATGTTACCGATACGATCTTTCTCGCGCGCATCGGCGAAGCAGAGCTTGGGGCATCAGCAATAGGAGGGACCTTTTATGTGCTTATCTTTATCATCGGGCTTGGATTCAGTATAGGAACACAAATAATTATCTCGAGGAGGCTGGGTGAAAATAAAGATAGTGATGTTGGAAGCATTTTCGAGATCAGCGTGATGTTTCTGATGTTGGTGGCATTACTGCTTTTTGCTGCTGCACAATTTTTTCTGTCGCCGCTTTTAAGGTGGATGCTTGCATCCGGTGAAATAGTTGCACCAACAGAACTCTACCTTAAATACAGGGTTTGGGGCATCTTCTTTACTTACCTTGGGTGTGTTTTCAGGGCTTTGTATACCGGCCTCTTCAAAACAAAATTTTTACTGGCCAATTCGCTGGTGCTGGCAAGTGTCAATATTGTGTTTGCCTGGCTGCTGATCTTTGGCAATCTCGGATTCCCCCGCATGGGTATTGAAGGAGCCGCCATTGCGACAGTAATTGCTGAATTTGCTTCTGTGTTGTTCTATTTTGTTGTAACATACAAATTTATCGACCTGAAAAAATATCAACTTTTCAGGCGAAAAAAATATAACTTCAGCGAAATCCGCGGCATACTTGATGTTTCCGGTTTTATCATCCTGCAACATGTGGTATCTTTAGCTTCGTGGTTCGTTTTTTTTCTTGTCATAGAGCGCCGGGGGGCTCATCAACTGGCTATCACAAATATCGTGCGCAGCATATATCTTTTTCTGATGATACCGGGCTGGGCTTTTAGCTCCGCCACAAGCACTATGGTCAGCAACATTATAGGAAAAGGAGATACCGGAAATGTGATACCGCTGATAAAAAAAATTACCCTGATGTGTTTTTTATCTATTCTGGTGCTGGTAATTCCGGCTGCTATATTCAGGTATCCATTATTTGCTTTATATACTTCTGATATGCACCTGGTCAGCGAAAGCATGAATTCATTTTATGTGGTCATGGTTGCACTGGTTATTTTTTCGCTGACCATGAATTTTTTCAGCGGTGTCATCGGCACAGGCAGCACCAGGGCCGGCATGCTCATCGAACTTATCGGAACAGCGTTTTATCTCCTGTTCGTATATTTTGTGATCCTGGTCATGAATATGCCGCTTGAGATTGCCTGGCTGACGGAAATCCAGTATTTTTTATGGCTGTTTATCTTTTCCTATTTCTACCTGAAAAAAGGAAGTTGGAAACGAAAGATTATTTAGGCATGAACCTTTACTTTTTTGTAATTTTACTGACCCAAATAATATTTTTAGAATGAAAAGGAACCTTATTTTGTCGGTATTAGTTTTCAGTGTTTTGTTATTTCTACAGTCGTTTAACCTGATCCATAATGAAAGAATTGATGCTGTAGCCGGCACAGATTCTGCCTATCTCATTATCGACGGCAAAGTGGGCAGGCTCGAGATAAATATGGATGTTTCGACCCTGAAAAATATTTTTCCTGAAGAAAGAATGAAAGTCAAAAACACGTCATCAGACGGTGATGAGTATGCAACTTATAAAATATTTGAAGATGATATCAAAACGCTTGCTCTTGAATTAGAGTCGCTTTGTGCGGATATATGCCTTGTTTCGCGTATCAACGTTGTTTCTCCAAAATACAAAACCCTTGCAGGTATTGGAGTGGGCAACACTTTTGCAGACATCAAGAAAAATTATACCATGAAAAATATTGTCGGAGGAGAAGACAATAATTTTATGATATACGTCAAAGAATTTGCTGACATTGCTTTTCTGGTAAGATCTTCTGATAATAAACCCAAATTGGGCAAGCCCTATGGCGCTTCCGATATCCTGAACACCGACATTATCTCACAGATATATATCTTCTGAAACAACCTTTTTTGCAATGAGATTGCTTATTAAATACATTATTGTAACAGGGATATTTTTCTCTGGTTTTATCATTTTTTCGAAAATTACCGCCGATCAGGCTATAGTACCTATTGTACCCGGCCACGATTCTTCTTTTTCGATAATTTTTGCCGGCGATGTTATGCAGCACAAGCCGCAGATTGAAGCAGCGTGGGACGATTCGTTGCAAACATATAGTTATGACTCCTGTTTTAAATATGTGGCGCCTATTTTACGGGATAACGACCTGGCAATGGCCAATTTTGAATTTACTCTTGGCGGGAAGCCTTATGACGGCTATCCGCAGTTCAGTGCTCCCGACCAGATGGTGACTGCCTTGCTGTATGCCGGTTTTGATATTGTGGCTACCGCCAATAATCATTCCTGCGACCGGGGAAAAAAAGGCATAGAACGTACCATCCGCATCCTCGACAGCATGGGCTTAAAACATCTGGGTACTTATGTTGATTCGGCAAGCAGGGCAAACTCATATCCGATGATCATCACGAAAAATGGAATAAAACTGGCCCTGCTAAATTATACCTACGGGACCAATGGAATTTCAGTCCCTGCTCCTAATATCGTAAATATGATAAGCGAAGAACAGATCAAAACCGATCTGAAACGTGCCAAAGATTCCATGCCCGATAAGACCATTGTGTTTATCCACTGGGGTGATGAGTATATTTCTAATCCTAACCAGTATCAGGAGTATTATGCCAAACTGTGCTTTGATAACGGCGCTGATATTATCATCGGCATGCACCCGCATGTGATTCAGAAAATCGAACGGATGAATTATCCGGATAGCAACGGAAGAGAAGTTTTTATTGCGTATTCACTGGGAAATTACATCTCAAACCAGCGTACACGTTACCGTGATGGTGGCATGATGGTAAAAATTGATCTTGTGAAGCACCACAATAAGGTTAGTATTGCTGATTGCGGCTACTACCTTAATTGGGTTTATACCCCTTTGGAGAATGGTAAAACGAGATTTTATATCCTTCCTGTTTCTCAGTTTGAAAACAGAACCGGTGTCCTCGATACGGCTTCTTTTCAGAAAATGATGCTTTATGTAAATGATTCGCGTGGCCTGATGAAAAACAAAAGCAAAAACATTAAAGAGTTTTTATACGATATCAATACCAGCGTCTGGAAACAGTCTGATAAATAAAAAAAAGAGGGTGTCTCAAAATATTTTTTAAATGATTTTCACCGCCTTCTTACCCCTTCCCTAAAGGGTAGAAGTCGCTGAAAATCAGCACACCCTTCAGGGACGGGGTAATGATGATTTTCAGCAAGGGCAATTTTTGAGACAGCCTCTTTTTTAGTTTTTATATTTCCTTATTAATGCTTCACAACAAATTTGCCGCTGGCTTTATTGTTGGCATTAATTGCATTATAGAAATACATTCCATTGGGAAGATCTTGAACAGAAACTTTCACAAGATCAATGTTTATAATGCTCTGTCTTGAAATTTCATTACCTGTGACATCATAAATGATAATTTCATTGTAACCTGAAATATTGGAAATGGAAATAAAATCGTTTGCAGGATTTGGATATACTGCAGAATTTAAAAGCTCATTTTCGTTTATGCCTACGTCAGGCAGGTCATATGCCCATTCAACAGCAGCTATCTGGGTTGGTGCGGGTCCCGGCGCCATGGTCATTTTAACTATGGGCAATCCGAAATCTTTGGTCCACCATGAATAAGTTACTGTGGTATCCTTGCGGTTAATCAAAGCGTACCAGCCTGAATAAGACTGATAGGGTGCCGGAACGTTGGCATATCCCCAGATAGAATCATTGCTGTAAGTAATATTTTTTTGACGTAATACCGGAAAAGTGTAGGTGCTTGGCATAGTAACCGTGCCCCAGGCGTCAAGTTCATCAGATTTGTACTGTTCATGTTTTATCCGAACAGTATCAATTGGTACAGAAACGTTAAAGCCGCTAATGACAGTATCATATGTATAGTCGCATATTGACTTAGTGTCGCCGGTGCTGAATCTGTAAGCAGAATTCCCGTAGACGCCGGGCAATGCAAGGGCAGTGTCGGGAGTACTGAGGACAAGCCGTATGGAGTCTCCGGTTTTAAGAAAATCATTGATAGTGCCATGTAATATGAGCCCGGCAGCAGAACGGTTGAAGAAATACACAATAATGGCGCTGTCATAAATTGTTGCGAGATTTGCCGAGGGAAATAATGAGTAGCCCGGTATAATTGATGGATTTACCACATCTATCGGAAGCGGGTTGTAGTTGTTCAGTGCTGAGAAGTTCCATGTTTGATTGGCCCCGGGGTTGCCAGGTGTTATGGCAGGATTAACAGCCGTGTCGTTCCTGGCATCGAAGTTCTTTACAGGAGATACAATGTCATCAATGTCAAGGGTAATTTGTGCCTGTGCAAAACTAAAAGTGATGCAGAACAAGCATACAATGAGTAGGATTTTTTTCATATTTATTTGATTTAAATTATTATTGGCAAATTTAATAATAAATAAATTATCAGGAACGTTTATTTGCTTAAAGTTTCTTAATTCTCCTGTTAGCCGTAGCTAAAATCTTATCTTTGCTGACTTATTATTTAATATGAAAGACCTTACAGTTGGCAATGAAAGTATAGTGATCTTCAATTTTGCGCTGCCCATGCTGCTTGGTAATGTCTTTCAGCAGTCGTACAATATTGTAGACAGTATCATCGTGGGTAATTACCTTGGTGAAAAGGCTCTGGCTGCTGTTGGTGGGTCATTCCCGGTTTTATTTGTGCTGATTTCGCTGGTGATGGGCATTTCGATAGGTTCTACGATAATTATTTCACAATTTTTTGGCGCAAAAGATTTTACTAATGTTAAAAAGGCCATCGACAGCCTGTTGATATTTCTTTTTTTCGCATCTATAGTGCTGACACTTTTGGGATTGGTTTTTGCCGAATACATCTTCCGGTCGATGAATATGCCCGAAGAAATTATTCCTGATGCCATTAGTTATTTTAATATCATGATGTACGGGATGATTGTTATGTTTGGATTCAACGCGGTCAGCTCTATTCTTAGGGGTTTGGGCGATTCCCGGACACCGTTGTATTTTCTGATTATCGCCACCGTATTGAATATTTTTCTTGTCATTCTATTTGTAAGGTATTTTGGCTGGGGAATAAAAGGTTCTGCCATTGCTACGGTGGTAGCGCAGGGGGTGTCTTTTATTCTCAGTATCATCTATCTTAACCGTTTTCACGATATCATAAAGTTTTCATTTTTCGACATTAAGTTTCACCGTGATATATTTCTGAAGAGCCTGAAAATTGGCATTCCATCGGGCTTACAACAAACTTTTGTTGCCCTGGGCATGATGGCTTTGTTGCGCTTTGTCAACGGCTTTGGTACCGATACCATCGCCGCCTATACGGTAGCAGGGCGCATTGATTCTTTTGCCATGCAGCCGGCGATGAACTTTTCCATGGCTCTTTCCACTTTTGCCGGGCAGAATATGGGAGCTAACAAAATAGATCGTGTAAAAAAAGGGTACCGCGCAACCTTACTCATGACAGCTATCTTTTCTATCATCATTACTTTTGTGGCTATATTGTTCGGTTCGCAAATCATGTCGTTGTTCACCGATAGCGGCGAGGTGGTGCGTATCGGGCATTCCTACCTTGTCATTGTATGTTCTTTTTATATTCTTTTTTCCACTATGATTACCACACAGGGCCTGATACGTGGGGCAGGTGATACCTTAATACCAATGTTTATCACCCTTTTATCGCTTTGGTTGCTCAGAATTCCACTTTCGTATATTCTTTCACGAGCAATCGGATCTGATGGTATATGGTGGAGTATCCCCATTGCCTGGGCTTTTGGAATGATAGCTTCGTGGATTTATTATACCACCGGCAGGTGGAAAAATAAAGTGGTGACAAAAACCATTAAACGCTCAGAAGATTAATCCCAGATTACGCAATAGGAACGTAGTGAACTTTGAGTAGGGCACAGGATTGTGGGTTGAATCTGCCCGTCCCGCACACGAACCTGTCCCGCACCAAAGGTCGGGAGTGCCGGGGGGGAACCCCTGCTTGCAGCAGGCAAGCCGACTTAGTAAATGTGAGGCTGTCTCAAAAGTCAGTATTTGAGAGTATCTAACCTTAGTGTACCTTAATGTGTCCTTGGCGATCTCTGCCTGAATGACTTCAGTCAGGCAAGCCTTGTGGTTCAATTACTTATATTTACCACTAAGTCTCTCAAAGTGATGCACAAAGGCGCACAAAGGACTTTTGAGACAGCCTCTTACATTTATCTTGTCGATTCCGCATTAAAAATTCACATTATAAGTTATTTAAAAACAGTTAATTACACTAAATTATTCCTAATGCTATGCATTAGGAAATTCTTAATGCGGAATTTGGATTAATTCTTCATTCTGTATTTGTTGTATCGCTGGGTTCAATATGTATATAAACTTCAATATTATCAAGTTTATGTTCAATCTCATCTTCGATGAGGTCGCATAATTTATGCGATTCATTGACACTGATAATGCCCGGGACTTCCAGATGCAGGTCAACATATCGTTTTGCCCCGGCCTTGCGTGAGCGCAGCATGTGATAACTCATTCCGGAAGTGAGGTGGTTATTGATCGTTTGTTCAATGATTTTTATTTCTTTTTCAGGCAAAGGAGTATCCAGAAGGGGAGAAAAAGCTTTTTTTAACAGGACATAGGATTTTTGTAAGATCATCCCGGCAACAAGCATAGCAATGATGGGGTCAAGAATTTTTATTCCTGTTATCCAAATCAATGACAATCCCAACGCTACACCGAGAGAGGTATACACATCTGTTTTCAGGTGCAGCCCGTCAGCTTCAAGTGCTACAGAGTCAGTTTCTTTGCCGACCTTATAAAGCCGGTTTGCTATAAAATAATTTACAATAGCAGAAATACCCATCACCAAAGTTCCAATGCCAAGTTGTTCGGGCAAGGTTGGGTTAATAAGTTTATGAATGGCTTCGTAAATGATCCATCCGGCCGCGACAAAGATCAGCAAGGCTTCGATCACTCCCGAAACGTTTTCGAATTTTCCATGCCCGTAAGGATGATTTTTGTCGGGCGGCATGCCCGAGATCCTTACCGCGAAAAAGGCTATAAAAGCTGCCATCAGATCCATGCCTGAATGAATGGCCTCGGAAATAATACTGACAGATCCGCTTAAAATACCGGCGATCACCTTAAGAACGATCAAAAAAATATTCGACATGATCGACAGGCTGGCTGTCTGGACTTTTTTTCGCTGTTGCGTTGATGAAAACATGATTTTATAATAAATAATTAAGAAACCGTTATGGTACTACAAAAATAATGAATTACTATATTAAAAAATGAAATAATTATTTTACTGCGGCAATAGTATATCCACGCTGTTCAAGCAGTTGCAAAATACCATTCTCCCCGGGCAGGTGGGCCGCACCAACCGCAATAAAGCAACTATGAGCCTTTATTTTTTCTTCGATCAGCGGTATCCATTTCCGGTTGCGCTTAAAAATAAAGTTTTCGTTGAATTCGCTGTTAGCATCAGCACCTTTTACTATGAAGTCATATAATTTATTTAGGTCCTGCTGTTTATACGCAGCCACCATATCGGTAAGCTGTTGTTCGGTTTTTTTATAACTGCCCACTTCCGTCACCAGCGATTTTGCCTGTTCTTCGATGGGTGTTTCATCAATCAATGATAGCTGAAAGTCAAACGATTCAAGCCCGTCGGAAGGAATGCCATTGTTTTTGGCTATTTTATACAACTCCCGTTCGTAGGCTTTTATTTTTCCTGCCATATGTTTGGCGATGATAGAGCTCATGAAAAAAGGTTTCAGTCGTATATATTTTTCGAGTTTTGATTTTTTTATGCCCAGCGAATCAATCATAAAATTGCAGAAGTTCGTATATTCTTCAGGGCTAACATAATCGCGCAGTGTTTTGTTTTCAGGCAGGTACATTTTTTTTGCCAGTTCGACTTGTTGCATGATTGGTATGTTCATGTCAATTTCAGTAACAAAACTCTGGCATTTTTTCAGTTTGGATTCCATGACATCTGTAATGAAAAAATCCTGCTTTTTGATCATGTGTATCGTCCCGAAAATATAAGATTTTTGAGTTAAGCCATTTCCGGAAACTTCCCAAAGCAGTGAATTCTCCTTCTGGGCAACACACTGAAAAGCACATGCGGCCACAAAAACATACAATACAAACTTTCTTAACATGGATTTTTTTTGCAAAAGTAGTATTAAACAGTATTACATGAAAATGTTTTATGCTTTTAAACAAATGTATATCAACATTTAGAAACTGTTTTGATTTTATTATTAATAAATGCAGGTTGTTGATTTTCAACATTTGCCCCACCCTAAAGGGAGTGTTGAAAATCAATCTGCTCCCTTAAGGGACGGGGCAAACAAATTGATTTTCTTTCTTAAAGCATAAAATAAATCAACTAATTTTTAAATTCAAAACAGTTTCTTATTATATTTGGTGAGACAAACAATTATAATCATGAAAATCCTTAGCAGATCGCTTATTTTGATTACGGCGATCCTCTTTAATGCTCAGTTGTATGCTCAAACAGAAAATATATCTGTTATTTCAGCTGACAAAATGAATGTTTTTTATATTGGAATGGACAATCCTGTGACGATAGCGGTGCCCGGAATTACCAGCGACAAGCTTAAAGTTTCTATAAACAATGGGTCTATTAAAGGCAATGATGGTAAGTATGTCGTCAGGGTTGATAAGGTCATGGAAACGATAATTGAAGTATCGGCAGAAATAAAACCCGGAGAAGAAAAAAAAGTCGGAAGTAACACCTTCAGGGTTAAAAGAATTCCAAATCCCCAGGCATGTATCGGAAATAACTGCAGCAATAATATCATGATCAGCAAGGAGGACTTGCTGAAAAGCGGTGGGATAACTATTCAGTTGAACATGCCTTTTGATCTCGATTATGAAGTGATATCGTTTGTGTTATCTTATATTGTCGATCGTGGAACAGAAAAGGACCTTGTTGAGCTCTCAGGTAAGGGGAACAAATTCGACCAGAACATGATAGATGCTATTAATAAAATTGAAAATGGCGGAAAAATATATATTGAGGATATTAAAGCCAAAGGGCCTGATGGATCGGTAAGAACTCTGTCTGCTATTAAAGTCCTGATCTCTGAATGAGCATAAAATCCGGATTATGAAAAAAGAAGTAAAACTTGCCCATATCAACATAGTTGCAAAGGATTGGAAAAAACTTGCGCAGTTTTATTTAGATGTATTTGAATGTGAGCCGGTGTATCCCGAAAAAGACCTGCATGGAAACTGGATTGACAAATTGACGGGAATACCTGATGTGAAAATTAAAGGAATTTTATTAAAACTGCCGGGATGTGATGAAGGAGTAGGCCTTGAGATCTTTGAATTTAATGAGATGCCGAAAAAAAATCAAGATCCTTCGAACAACGATCAGGGATTTGCCCATATTGCTTTTCTTGTCAGCGATATGGATAATACCATAAAAAAAATAATTGCCTATGGCGGCAAAGAATACGGTGAAATAACAAAGAAGAAAACAGTGAGCATGAAACCCTGAAATTGATCTATGCCAGAGACCCGGAAGGGAACTTGATTGAATTGCAGAGTCTGATAAAAGGATAGGTGCTTGGTTTCTAAAGTGGGTGATTTTTTAACCGGAATATCTTTTAATATCCGAAGCATTAAAAAACCTTCGGATTTTTTGCTTATTGACATACAAATATTTAATTTTGACGGTTTAATAATATCGTTTTTAATTGTCCGGTAAAATATCATAGAATGATGAACTGAGGATTTTTCTTAAAAAACCCTCAATTTAAATATAAATAATTTTGAGTATGAAAAAATTGCTATTTGTATTTTTGTTCCTGCTAAGTATTTATACTGCCGGGACTGCTCAAACCACTGTTATTTCTCATGGCTACACACCGCCCACTTCCAACCAGGTTTACGGATGGATGCTTGATATGGCAAATGCCATACGCTTCAGGCTCGGCGATGCAGTAGTGAGAGTCTACAACGGCCAAACAGGAAATTTTGATTACCTCATCGGGACAGGCACGCAGACCATCCTGATTTTTGACTGGGAGACGGCAAGCAATAATTTTCAGGCCGGGTTTAGCGAAGATGCCGGGGCTGCTTTATTTACCTCCCTTATCCAGGGACATTTGCAGGGTGATTTTGATATCAGCACCCTGCATCTTATCGGGCACAGCCGCGGCACTGTGGTCAACAGCGAATGTGCTGAGCGCCTTCTTGTGTCGGGTTTTCCTGTGGCGCAGACCACTTCGCTGGATGCGCACGACTGGGGCGCTGTGAGTTTTTTTGATGATTATGATGTCAATCCTGTGTTATGGCATTCCGGAGTAGAAGCATGGCAGGGTATTACCTGGGCCGACTCTTATTATCAGGACAACCTGATAGAACTTAACGGGAGGCCTGTTAAAGGTACCTGCCAGTTTTATCTTGGCACTATTGGGCATAACGCAGTTTACGGATGGTACACCGAAACCATTCTTGATTCTACGCGGCACGAAGGATATTATTATTCTATAAACGGCGCCGGCTTCAACAGCCGTCCGCCCATAACAGGAACACCGGAAACTCCTTACTTCACCTTCAGCAACGATGGTATTGTAAACGGCAATTTTGAGAGGGGTAATTTTATTGATGAAACTTTTCCGGGTTGGTCGTATAACGGCGGCAGCGGTAATGCAACTATCGATGGCAATTATCTTGGATTGAGATCTTCAGGAGCCTGCAATAAAATTCACAACAGGTTTTATATTCCTGACAATGCTTTGGCCATAAAGTTTGATTATATGATCTATGAAAAGGATGAAGAAAACCCTTCTCCTGACGTGGACCGTCTTTTGGTGTTGATAAACAACAACCTGGCATATGGCCCCATATTAATGGATAACACCATGACCGAATGGTCCAGCGTGTTGATTCCTATCACCAACTATCGTAACAGTATCAAAACTATAGAATTCAAGCTGGTGGACGAGTGCGGCGGTAGCAGTGAGATCAGTTCTGAAATGAGGATAGATAATATTAAACTCCTCATTGACTCTACTGCCTCGGTACATGAACTTATGGCCAACAGTTTCGAAAGCACCGTTGTACCCAATCCTTGCGTCGGGAAAACAACTGTTTTGTATAATGTGAAGCAGAACGATTATGTTACCATAAAGATATACAACCTCATGGGTAGCGAAATATCCACACTCGCGGAAAACCAATATGCAACAAGCGGCAGCCATATAGCGGTTTTTGATGCACAGAACCTGACTCCGGGGATCTATATCGTGAAAATCAATGTCGGACAGGATTCACGGAACCATAAGATCATTATAGCCGGGTGAAATGGCTGTTTTTTAGATGGTTGAAATATTTTTTATCGTTACTGTCAGGGAAAAATAAATTGGAACTTTATGCCAGCAGCCGATATTATTAAAAAGTATGTTTACCGGACGCTTGGCATCATTGTATATTTTGCGGCCAAAGTATTGGCGTGGATGGCGAATTGTAATAAAAAGCATCTTCATCTTTACCCTGATATGGTGCGTAGAATTGGTTTTTTATTTCCTTCTCTGGATTTAAGCCGGGTGCGGATAGTAAAAAATGCCCGGTTGCCCGCAAATTGGTTTAAACAGTCAAAACATACCGCGGGTATGACATTTGGCCGAACTATTTTTTTAAAGGACGGCGATCCGTTTGATTTTGAAGAAATCATGTTGTTGATACATGAACTGAATCATGTTGAGCAGATGCAGCGGCTTGGCGAATTTAAATTCGCAACCCGCTATGGTGAGCAGTATAAGCAATATGGTTATTACAATATGCCCCTCGAGAAAGAAGCCTTTGATTTTGTTTCAGATATTCCTTTTTCCCCTTCTTTTTATCTGAAAAACAATGAAGATGTGAGAATTGCTGCCCGGGATTCAGATACCGGGGCTTTTATTCATTGGTTAGATCATGGCATCTACGAAAAAAGAGACAGTACGGATTATTTTAATTCTTCAAAATACTTGAATAATTATGATGATCTGTTGAATACCCTGGGAAAGACGAATGATAAAGCAGCCATCCTACATTGGATAAAAGTCGGAAAGCAAGAAGGCCGTAAAGGAAAATGAAGGAAAACCATAAGCGGATTAATAAAAACATCTATGACCTTAAAAACTTTAAATCAAATCATCATAAATGTTTTTTGTTCATTTAGATATTTATTAACTTTGAAAAAGATTTCTGAATGTAAATTAATAAACTTAAAAAAGGAGGAAGAAATATGTCCGACAAAGGAACCAAAAAGAAATTGACACGGGTTGAAGACGAAGGAACTCAGCCTGTAAATCAAACTCCACCTCAGGAAACAAAACCTTTTGTGGCCAGCGATGAAAGCAAAGCCCAAGCCAAAAAGCTGCGCATTATTGCCGTCATTTCCTGGGTAATTGCTATTGCACTGGAGGTGGTAGCGATCATCCTGATCAGAAAACCGCCTATCACAACTGCCATTATGGTTTGGCTCATCGTGCTGATCGTACTCGACCTGATTTTTGCCGTCATCGGCTCACTGATGTGGAAAAAATCCAACCGCTACGATCCGGCCTCAGAAAAAGACAAGTTCAGATTTTTTGTTCAAAACCAGCTTGGCGCCATCGTTTCCATGATTGCTTTTCTGCCCTTGGTCATTCTCATCTTCACCAACAAGAATATGAGCGGAAAACAAAAAGGTATTGCAGGCGTCATTGGTATTGTTGCATTGCTGGCAGCGGGTTTTTTGGGTATTGATTTCAATCCCCCCTCGCAGGAGGATTATACTCAGAAAACTGAGCAGGTAAAAGAACTTAACCAGGGCAATGATTTTGTCTATTGGACCAAGTCGGGCAAACATTATCACCTGTATCAGGACTGCCCCTATATCAACACCACCAAAACAGATGAAATATTCCAGGGAACTGTTGTGCAGGCAAGAGAAAAGAATATTGATGACCTCTGCAGCTACTGCGAAAAAAGAGCCATAAAAGAAAAAAATCCGGATATCCCAAAGACGGACACCGCGCAATGATCTCTTCGGGTTTGTTTCCGGTATCTATGGTTATTTGAAAAGGTTGTGATCATCGGGGGTTAATATTCAGAAACACTTTGCAGATATAGATTATTCTTGTTTTTGTAGTTGGTTATTATGGTTGTTTAATACTCCGTAAAATGGTAACCGGAAAAATTATAATCCGCAAATAGTAATCATAAAGTTATAAATATGAACACAGAAAACGAAAACAAAGAATGTTGTCCGAAATTCAATCCTGAAAAATGGGACCAGAAAACTTTTAAGTGGGATAACAAACCATTCATTAAAGAAACCATGGGTACTTTTTTGCATATACCATTTCCTTCTGCCATAGGGAAAAAAGTTGGAAAATTGTGTACATTGGCCGATGATGCAAAAATGGCAGAGGCAATACCTGAAGACGCCTTGTTATTATTTCGTGATCCCAGCGCATTCAAATCGGAAATCTACCTGTCTGTAAGCGGCACGGTTCCTGGTGCGGACAATGTCAGCATCTCGGGTACTTTTGCCGCTAAGGTATATGCCGGCCCTTATAACGCTGTTCCGAAATTCATTAAACAATTTAACGAATATCTTGCAACCAAGGGACAGAAAGCCAAAGACTATTATATTCATTACGCCTACTGCCCTAAATGTGCGAAAAAATATGGCGATAATTATATGATCATTTTTGCATTGGTATGATTTGAGTTTGTCCATAATGTCCGATTTCTTCCCCGCCTGATCCGCCAGTTGGCGGACAGTCGGGCAGGCCTCGAATTCGAACATTCTGGTTCAAACTCTGAATTATTGACAGACATTAATAATAAATTATTACGGAATCTTTAGCCGGACTCATTTACAAATGCCTTTCATACAATAAACATAATCGAAGCTAAGAGTTATTCTGATCTTATAAATAAAAGCCCGGCGGGCGCCATCAAACATTTTAAACAATTTTTCGAATGTTGTCCGCAATGTAAGCCCTGAAAAAATGAACAAGCTGTCATCTGAGTCAGAAACGTTTCCTGGTGTAACCGGACTTAAAAAAGACCAACTGGCCTTCGATCTGATTATTCTGTTTTCTTTTATTTTTTATTGGATACTTACCCGGGCGACAGGCCATGACGTCTCACAATTGTTCAGCCCTGCGGCCACTTACGTATTGTGTATTTTTTTCCTGTTTTTACTATCCATGAATTGCGGCTATCTGCATTTGCTGTATTCAAAACAAAAAATGTTTTTTGGTTATGTGATTATTTTTGTCGCTGTGCTATTAATGAGTTTTCCGTTTGTTATTTCCAACCCGGTGGGCGGTTATACAACAGCAGGCATCATTGCTACTTTTACTACAGCAACAGGATTTGCGATCGGACGCTCCGTGATGACCGGTAATATTCCCAAAACTATAGAGCGCTTTGTATTGTTAATGCTGTTAGTCCCGATATCGGTTGGTCTTATCATCTGGATGATCCAATTTTCGGGAGACGATGGATATATTGGTGTATTTATATGTATTTTCGGATTTTTAGGCGTTGCATTGCTGGGTTTTCTTATTGCCTGGCTATTTAAAAAAAATAACGCATCACTACACGCATGGTGCAATACTAAACGATTTAGGCGAAGCATTAAACTTTTAACGGTTTTATTTGCCGGGCTGACAGCTTTTGCAGTAAGTACATGGGAAGAGAGTATGTATGGCGCAGGGATAACAAGCGGTGTCGACAGGATATTCAGGTTAACCGTTACAGGTATACTCCCGTTTCGGTTATTATGGGCTTTTGCACCTCCAAGGAACAATATCACAGTCATTATTGCTGTTGTTGTCTTTTTGATCAATATCGTTTTTGTGTTTTTTGGTTAGTGAAGGTGCCTGTTGATCGGGCAAATCTTCTGCGCATGAGCGTTTTATTTCAGTCCCTGGATTTTTTTTCTACAGGTTTAACCCAGATTGCGCAATAGGAACGCAGTGAACTATTGGGCAGTGCGCGGGATAGTGTGTTGAATCTGGGTAACCCCGACTTAGAAAATGTTCCCCTCCGGTATGGATTGCATTTTCTTAGTCGATTACGCATGATAAAGTGAATTATATTGAATATCAGATTGTAAGGGTTGATTTGCTCTTATGCTACGCAATAGAAATTTCTAATGCGTAATTTGGGTTTAACCTTGACTGACCATCAGAAAACAGGCGGACTATGCATGATATTTTAGCGCATCCATGCTTCGATCCCCCAAGGCGTACCTTGCAGTCATGGCTTGTTCTGAATTTTTCTTTGGTGTTTTTTGATGTCACAAATGACAGGTGCAGCCTGCCTGGCTCGGCAGACAGGCGTACCGTAATATTGTATTCTTGATTATGGTATCACCCAAATGTATTGGCGCATACATCTTGTTTACATATACAATAAGAAAGCATTATTAGCTGGCATTTATATGGATTACAGACATGAAATTCTTAGGATGGATACCATGCAGGTACATCTTTATTTTTATGTATGGATCAAAATATATTACGGTGCTCTGCACCTTGATATTAAACTGCTATATTTTGCTATACATATTATCGGTGCTCTGCACCTTACATTTCATTGGGCATCACTACTTACAACTATTTCAGCGCGCCATCCATGCCGTCCAGGCAGGCTGCCTCTATTTACCTTTTATTTCTTAGTCTTGTTTTCAAGAATGCGCAGTTCTTCTCTTTACTTACAGTAATCATTTTTTCTCATAGCGCCTCAAAAAAAGAAATTACCTTTTAAACCGGTATTTGAATAATTCATAAATTTGAGAAATAATAACAATACAAACATGTCACACCAGAGTGCCTCTGTAAAATCAATACTTTTTGCTTTATCGGCCAATCTTGGGATCGCCATTACCAAGACAATCGCCGCAGTCATCACCGGTTCAGGCGCAATGCTGGCCGAATCCATCCATTCTTTTGCGGATTGCGGAAACCAGGGGCTTCTGTTCCTTGGCTTAAAATCATCAAAGAAAAAACCAGATATAGAGCATCCGCTGGGCTACGGAAAAGAGATTTATTTCTGGTCTTTTGTGGTTGCGCTGATTTTATTCAGTATGGGTGGCTTATTCTCGATTTATGAGGGCATACATAAGATCAGTGTTCATGAGGGGCTGAAAAGCCCCGTAATTGCCATTGTTGTTTTATCCGTCAGCTTGATTCTTGAAGGGACTTCGCTGTTAGGATGTTTAACACAAATAAAAAAACTGAGGCATAAGGAGAGCCTTTGGAAATGGGTTAAAAACAGCCGCCAAAGTGAATTGATTGTTATATTAGGCGAAGACATTGCCGCCTTGCTGGGATTGACTCTGGCACTTGTTGCTGTTGTTCTTTCGGCCATCACAGGAAATCCGGTTTTTGACGCTTTTGGAAGCATCAGTATTGGTATTTTACTGGTCATAATTTCATTTTTTCTTGCTTTTAAAGTCAAGAGTTTGCTGATAGGACAAAGTACTGAGGATAAAACCCGTGAGGAGATAAAATTATTCTTGGAATCGAGGCCTGAGATCATCACCGTTTATAATATGATAACGTTACAATTAGGCCCTGATATCATGGTCGCCGTAAAAGTAAAAATGAAGGAAGTGGATTCCGTAAAACTACTAATGAAAAATATTAATAAATGCGAATCAGAACTTAAACAACTAAACCCCGCCATCCGTTGGGTGTTCTTTGAGCCGGATAGTAAAGATTAATAAATATGTTGATGCGATATATCAGTTCAAAAGGTAATTTTTTGGTTTATAATATTTTTATGTAAGTTTGTTTTCGCTGCGGCGGACACCTGACGGTAAGGCAGGGCTTGCACAGGCGCATAAAGTGTTTTTGAAAACAACCTCCTTTAATTGTAAATTTAATCATGGATAAAATGACAGCAGCTAATAAAGAAAACCGGCCGGAAGGCATTCTTAATCGAATAAGGAATAATAAAATTGTTTCCATCCTGATTGTGACAGGTGTCATTATTACCTCTTTAGCAACCTTTACGGATTCGTTTGAGAAATTATGGTCGAAATGTGCGAATCTCTTTACTGACAAGGGATTCCGGATAGAGGGCGACATCGTATATGAACCCGGCGCCCAACCTGCCGAAAATATTCTCGTAACAATTATTTGGGGCCTCGACAGATCGGAAAAAGAAGGAGGGGACACACAATTCCAATCTTCTGTTATAGCTAAAGTAAAATCAGACGAGGGCCGGTTGAATTACAGCCTGGTATTAACCAAAGACCCGCCCGAAGAGTTGCTGATGGATTTTGATAACATTAAATTAGGCGTTGGATATATTGTGGCATTTAATGATAAAAATAATAATGGCTTACTCGACCTTGACGAAAAAATTTTAGGAGGATCGGCAAATTATTGTGTAACATTTTTAAATGGAGACCTCAAAACCTGGGCGGAAACCAAAGGGAAGGGTAAGCTTTATACGTTACTGAAGTTAAAACAGGGTTATTGCCTAACGAAAACGGTGCCTCCGGAAGTACATAAATTTCCTGTTCCTTTTGATGACCTGGTTCCTATAGATTTAATACCTGTTAATATTGTTATACCCAGAGATACAAACAATATAAAATTCCCGAACTGGACCTGAAAACTTCCTTGTCCGCTATGTGTCCGATCTGTTGAATCCTGCGGTTTGTTATGGCAGGAAGTCGGCTCCCACAGAGCTGAACTCTAAGGTATTATTCGCATCAGTCGCGCCTTCGAACCGGACACCGATGGAGATGCCCACACCCCATTTGATTTCGGGTTTACCGGGTACCTCATAACGCGGCCAATTCCAGGAGGATGGCGAAAGGTTAAGCCCGTCATGGGAGGCTATTTTGGTTTCGCCGTCATATACATGAACATTGGTAATATCCGCCTGTACCGAGCCGCTCCTGAACCTGATCATCACCGAATCAATAGCCAGCCGGTTACCGTCGACAATAACCGGGGTGGGTATTGCAAAGTGAAACCAGTTGGTGGTCCCGGGCTTCCCGACAACCCTGTAAAAGAAGCCTGCTTTCCATTCGCTTTTTATTCTGTCGGGGTATTCAATGACCATGCTATGACCATGAGCCCACATTGCTTTTGCTAGTGTCATAATATTTGTTTTTTTATTTGTTTTACTTTTTTTTCGTTTTCACGTATTTTGAAGGGCCGTATTGACATCTTTTATCTTATAGATCATGGTTTTTGACGTTCTTTGATGAGATCGCGTATGAACTTTGAGGAACTATCCTTAGAGAGTTTGGCAAACTTGGCTTTCAGTTTGACGGATTTGCTTGAACCGGTTGCTTTGATCACCAGTTTCTGTAGGCTGATATCCGCATCGTCGATAAGTTTTTCGGCTATCATATCTCTTTTTTCTTCCGGCATATGTTCCAAAACGGAGGCGGAGGCTATCCTTTTGAGCAGCACCGTGCTTTTAGCAGCGCTTTCTACGATGGCGTGCCCCGAGGGCTTGCTATAAAGCCCGGCCAGATAAATGGCTTTGGTTGCGAGCATAACATCCTTTGCTTTTGACAGGGTGGAGAGATAAGCAATTGCTTTTTCATCGAGTTTTGCAAGGATCTCTAAATACTGTGGTTCTTCGTTGCTTAAAGCAAGGAGAAGATCTTTTTCTGAAATGGCCATATTTTTAATGTTTATGGGTTAACGCTTAGACTGCTGTTTTTCATTGTTGTAATTTCTGAATTGATCAGGTCGGGAGGAGGATTGGTAATGTTTGCCGTTCCGTTTCCTGTCATCAGACGGTTATTGTCGTTTACGTGTGATAATCCGAGGACATGTCCTATCTCGTGGCCCAGAGTCCATTGTGTAGCCCCGCTGGCAATAACAGCCCCCGGACGGCCATCAGGATGAGCGGCACAACCATTATAAGGCGGATTAGTTGCGAGAACAAAATAGGCAACGACATCGTTGGCGCCGACGTTGTTGCGGTTGCCAAAAAGTGTATCTTGTTCTGCTGTTGTAGACCCTCGCACACACGAGCCAACATCCACGGTATTCAGGGTAGGGAGATTCAGATTTTCATCACTCATCCTGAGTACCCGAAATCCCTGGGGTTCATAAACCTGTCTCATCGCAGAAATCATCTGATCGATCGAAACAGTGGGAGTGGTAAGAACCTTAACATGTAACCTTACCGACTCAAACAGGTTGAAATCGCATCCTGCAGAACTGAATTCCATGGTGTTTTGAGCATCAGTAGTGCCGGTAAAACTAACCCCGACAGAAATCCCGACACCCCAATGGATATCCGGTTTCCCGGGGACATCAAAACGTTCAAGGCCATAGGCGTTGGGATGAAGATTAAGCCCGTCGTGTGCAGCAATCTTTGCTTCTCCGTCATAGATATGGACACTGGTGACCTTGGCGTAGCCCGATCCGGATTTAAACCGTAGCATCACCGAATCAATCATCTGTCTTTTATCTTTAACTATAACGGTAGTAGGAATGCTGAAGTGAAACCAATTGGTGGTGCTGGGTTTTCCCACTATCCGTGCATAAAACCCGGCCCGCCAAATGCTTTTGATTCGTGTGGGGTACTCCACTTTAATGCTATGTCCGTGGATCCACATTGCTTGTGTAATAGCCATAATTAATAGTTTTTATTTTAAATGACAATATTGAATTTATTTTCCGGACGACGAATTTAATACGTAAAGTTCGTTAAGACAATTTATTCCGGTCAGCAGTCGTCGAAGTATTTCATGTTAAAATATTTTTAAATATCACTATTATTAATAAAAAACAAATATACAAAATTCAAAAGGTAAAGTCAAGAGTTTTATTAAAATTCTCTTTCATTAAAAAATAGTATTGTTTATAATTTTTAAGTGTTGACAGGTGATTCATACCATGGTTGTTCTTTTTGTGATGTTGCGAAAGAAAAGATATTTTAGAGCACTATTCTTTTCTTTAATATTGCATGAAACCGCAAAAGGTAAAATGTTGTTTTTTAACAAACCACTGTTTATTATTAACCAACTCCTGCTTTTCCGGCATCAAAAAATAAAATATATTTGACCTGTTAAAGCCCGATCATGAAACCGATTTTCAAAACAATCGTTTTATTTATTTTTGTTTTTTGTGTTTTATCATGTGGCAACACTAAAAAAAAGGACGAAACACGTACAGTATTCCGTTACAACGAATCGGCGGGAATAAGTACGCTTGATCCGGCATTTGCCAAAGATCAGGCGCACATCTGGGTGTGTAACCAATTGTACAATGGTTTGGTACAACCCGATGATTCCATGCACATCATGCCATGCATAGCGAAATCATGGAATGTCTCTGAAGACGGGCTTAACTATACCTTTATTTTGCGCGAGGACGTTTTTTTTCACGATGATACGGTTTTCCCTTCGGGCAAAGGGCGCCGTGTGGTGGCTGCTGATTTTGTCTATAGTTTCGGACGGATACTTGATGATAAGATCGCCTCACCGGGAGTATGGATATTTGATGATGTGGCGAGAGATGGTTCAGGACAAGGATGTTTTGCAGCCCCGGACGACACTACGTTTATCATTACGCTAAAAAAGGCATTCCCGCCTTTTTTAAGCCTGCTGGAGATGATTTACTGTTCAGTGATTCCCAAAGAAGCAGTTGAGTTTTATGGTAAGGATTTTCGTTCACATCCGGTGGGTACCGGCCCTTTTATGCTGAAAATGTGGAAAGAAAATCAGCGCCTGATCCTGGTCAAAAACAAAAATTATTTTGAGAAAGAAAACGGTCAGCAAATGCCTTATCTTGATGCCGTTTCTGTTTCGTTTGTCGTAGACAAGCAGTCGGCGTTTTTGGAGTTTGTCCGCGGGAACCTTGATTTTATGTCGGGGGTGGCTCCCAGCTACGTAGATGAACTGATCTCCAAAAAGGGTGAGCTGAATGAAAAATACAAGGACCGCATCAATCTTCACGTTCAGCCTTACCTCAATACCGAATATCTGGGCTTTCTTGTTGACGAAACACTTCCTGAAAATAAAAACAATCCTTTACTGAAAAAGGAAGTACGGCAGGCGATAAATTATGGCCTCGACCGTCAGAAAATGATCAAATACCTGCGTAACAGTCTGGGAACTCCCGGTATCTATGGCATGGTGCCTGTTGGCATGCCGTATCTTGATACCACGAAAGTAAAAGGTTATTCTTATGATCCCGATAAATCCCGCGCCTTGCTTGCTGAAGCTGGATTCCCTAACGGAAAAGATCTGCCTGAAATAATCTTATCGACCACGTCTTCGTATCTTGATCTGTGTCAATTTTTACAATCTCAGTTGGGCGAAATAGGAATTAAAATTAAAGTGGATGTGAATCCACCCGCGACTTTGCGTGAGATGATCGCCAAATCAAAAATAAGCTTTTTCAGGGCCTCATGGATAGCCGACTATCCCGATATGGAAAATTACCTGGCTTTATTCTATTCGAAAAACTTTTGCCCGAAAGGCCCGAATTATACACATTTTTCAGATGCTGAATTTGACAGGCTTTTTGAAGTTGCCCGCCGGACTACCGACGACAGCCTCAGAAGTATTCTTTATACCCAAATGGATAATATCATCATGGAAGAAGCGCCGGTGTTGATTTTATATTACGATATGGTGCTTCGTTTCACACAAAAAAATATCAGCGGATTAGGCAGTAACCCTATGAATTTGCTTACGCTGAAGCGGGTGAGGAAAAGTAATTAGGCTGTTAGGCTGTTATATTTCGTATTGAACAGCTTTTTCGGCAATAACAATATTTGAAAAGCGGTTTTCTTCAAGGATTTTCTTGTAGTCATTGATTACCTGTTCTTCTCCATGAACCAAAAACATTTTTTTGATCTGTTTTTTATCCTGACAGCTCATAAAAACGATCATTTCGGCATAGTCGCCGTGGGCACTGAACGATTCAAGCACTTCAACATTGGCTTTTACATCGTAAGGATTACCAAAAATGGAGATTTTTTTATCACCTTGTTTTATTCGTGCTCCCAGCGTGGATGGCTCACAATAGCCAACTACCAGAATGGTATTATTGGGATTTGAAATGTTGTTGGCCAGATGATGTTTTACACGCCCGGCTTCCATCATCCCCGAGGAAGAAATGATAATACAGGGTTCTTTAGAGTCGTTCAAACGCTTGGAATCCTCGATGTTTTGTATGTAAAACAAATTATTGAACCCGAATGGATCGGGATCATTTTCCATTACCTGTAATATTTCTTTGTTAAAACATTCAGGATGCATCCGGTAGATATTGGTAGCATTAACAGATAATGGACTGTCCACAAAAGTTTTTACTTTTGGTAAACGGCCTGCTATTTCCAGTTGGTTAAGAGCATAAACTATTTCCTGGGTTCTTCCGACACTAAAAGATGGAATAATTAATTTGCCTTTTTTTTGGATACAGGTATTTATCACCACTTTCAGAAGTTTATCCTGAGCTTCTCTTCGTATTTCGTGCAAACGATTGCCATAAGTAGATTCAGCAACAATCACGTCAGCCTGGGGAAAAGGCTGGGGGTTTTTTAAGATACTATTCGTCTGCCTTCCTATGTCACCGGTAAAACAAAAGTTAATGACCCTGTCATCTTCCTTTACCTTGAGATTAACGGCAGCACTGCCCAGGATATGGCCTGTATCGGTAAATGTCAGCGTAACGTTGTCGGTAACACGGAATTTCTGCCCGTAAGAAATGCTGACAAATTGCTGCATGCTTTTCAATGCATCATCTGCGGTATAGATAGGCTCAACAGGTGGCAGGCCCTGTTTTAACAACTTTTTGTTATATGTTTTGGTGTCGTGCTCCTGAATTCTGCCGGAATCCTGAAGCATGATGGCGCACAGGTCGCGGGTGGCGTGAGTGCAGATGATCATACCCTCAAAACCATTTTTTACAATATAAGGAATAAGTCCGGAATGGTCGATGTGGGCATGGGATAGTATCAGGTAATCAATTTCTCCGGGATTAAAACCTAAGTTGCGGTTCATTTCATCAGTTTCCTTCCCTTTGCCCTGAAACATACCGCAGTCAAGCAGTATCTTTTTTCCGTCGTTGGTTGTAATCAGGTGTTTGCTGCCTGTAACTTCTTTTGCAGCTCCGTGAAATGCTATTTTCATATCAGAATATTTTAGCAAAGTTAGGCAAAAAAAAACCCGGTACAAGCGTACCGGGTTTTTTTCTGAATAATTGAATTATTCAACAATCATCTTTTTGGTTATTCTTTCACTTCCTGATTGAACAGTAAAGAAATAAATACCCGAATTGAGGTTGCTGACATTAACGGTCAACTTATGATTACCTGAAGAGAGTTGTCCGTAAGCTTTATTGAAAACTTCCTGACCAACGAGGTTTGTAATGGTTACATTGACTTTAGAAGCTGAAGCGAGGTTCAGGTCAATATATGAAAAATCATTGCTTGGGTTAGGATAGATGTTCATGCTGACAGTGTTGTCATTTTCTTTAATACTTACATCTGAGCAAACATCAGTTTTTAAAATGCTGGTATAATAAATGCTGTTGTTGCCATAAGTAGCACCGGTTGTGCCTGCAGCAACACCGACAGTTTCGTCCGCTTGATAAACGATGTGAAGTTTATCATCACTGGTATAGGAGAGGGATCCAAACATACATTCATCATATTCATGTAAAATATCAGCGGTGATGTCTGTTCCACCACACCATGATCCTGCTTCAAATTTATTTACAAATAAATGCCGTAATAATTTCGTACTGTTCGCGTCAATTCTATCTTCGCGGCATTGTGAATAGGTTACATAAACAATATTGCCATCAACAAGAATTTGCGGGAAACTTGATAATGACGACTGATACTCACCGAAGGGCCATTCGCCGGTGCCTGCGGCCGGGAAATTTATCGTATCGTCGTTATTAAAATCTTGCATATAAGCGGCCAATTGTCCGTGAGTGTCCAAAGAATCTAAGTTGCCGAGTTGTGTAGTATCCAAAACAGGCATATTTTCATTCCAGTAAACCAACCCATCGGTGTAAGGACGATAAGAATAATAACCTATAGAATCCGGATCGCCGGAAGATTTCTGCATTACCATTCTTCCGAAAGCAACATGAGCTTTTCCTGCGTTGTCAAGCGCTATTGCAACAGCCCCGTCAGTTGAACAAAACATGGGGGAGGGGAAAACGGAGAGGGTGGGGAAATCATAAACAGTAGTTTTGGTCCATGTGTCACCGCCATCGAATGATTTCATTACAAACATATCCTGAAATACATCACCATAAACAAAAGCAATGGTATCACCCTGAGGTTTTGCCCATGAATAAGCATCGCCAGAAAAACCCCTGACACAGTTGTTTACTATACTTAAGGAATCCATTCCGGGAAGAATAACAGGAGCATCCCAGGTAACACCACCATCAGTTGACCTGATATAAACTATTGCTAATGCAAGTCCTTCATAATACCAAACATCCGGTGATTCAGCCTGGTCGGTACACGCAATGATATGTATTGTATTGCCTGAAGTGATCATACGGGGCCATAAAAGTGCTGTTGTGCCGTTGCTGCAAGGGGGGCCGATGATGACAGACTGTGACCATGCGCCGGTGCCTTTGGTAGCACGTGTGTTGACTAACAGGCCTGTGCTGCCGTTATGAGTGACAACCACCTCGCCTGTTGCTCCCAATGGAGCGTATGATGGCCAGCCGCATCTGTTGGCTTCAACACGTGCAGTAGGGTTTGCAGCCCATGCAGAACCATCGTAATAATTATATCCGGTTCCCCTGTCTGCAAATGATGGATTTGTAAGACCAAAGGTAAAAGTTGCACCAATGGTGCCATCAGAATAAAGATGAATTCTGTTTTGAACAGCATTGTTGGTTTGCAGGTCGTAAACGGTAGTTCCGATTTGTGTTTCGCTAATGGCCTTTGGCGGCATAGGTGCAACAGAGGGATTGACATCTGTGCTGAAATTCAGGACTTCGTGAATTGTTTTTTTGATTCCTGTTGCTGTGAGATTTTTGTATTTGTCAGGAATTTGTGCATGTTTTACCTGCGCAAAAGTCGAAAATCCAAATACCAAAGCAACTGCTAATAATAGAACTTTTTTCATGTGTGTTGTTTTTGGTTAATAATTAAATTGTTTATTAGAATCAATTTTGATGGCAAATTTACAAAAATATTTTAATAAGGAATAAAAATTATTCTTTATAGCGGTATTTCATAATTAGCCTTTGATTACAGGTTAATTCATATCCGGCAAGTACGAATAATTTTTTGAGTAGTCCATCATTTGTTTTGTAAAGTCCGCAGGGTAATCCACTCTGATGTTGATGATCTCATTGTTCTTCATTTCGGGAACAAGAACGGGGTTGATAAATCCTGCGTAAGGCGCCAGTTTTAGCTTTTCATAGCGTTCTTTTACTTCTTTGTGCAGGATAGGGTCGATCTTTATTGCGTATTTTTCCACCAGTTCTTTTCCTGCGTTAAAATCTCCTTCGGATTTGATGCGCTGAATTTCTTTAAGGAGTTCTCCAAAAAGTCCGCGGAGTTTTAAGTAATCGTTGACAACAAAATAGGTTTTTCCTTCTTTGAGCTTTTTCTCAATAACTTTGTCTTTTTCGCCTTTTTCATAAACCCATTTAGCGATGAGCTGACGGTTGCGCATATGGGCCTGTTCGATGTTTTTACCAAGTTCTATCCGGACAAGTTGAGTCATCAGTCCATTGCGTATATAGGCGTCATATTCTGCCTTTGCCACTTCAAGGCTCGGCATTAGTTTCAGGTCGACCATTTTCTGATCCATCGTAAAATACAATGCAAACAAGTCGGCACGGGCTTCTTCCAGAGCTGAGTGATAGTTTTTCATGGCATCGGAGCTAACGCCGGGAAGCAGTTGACCGGATCCATGCCCAACACATTCGTGCAGGTCGGTGTTCAGGTTTCCGGCAAGGTATCCGTATTTTTTGGCACGTTCAATTTCTTCCTGCGAAAAGCAGAATTCCTCCAGAGAACCGCTGCCCAGTGAAGATTGGTCGTATGAATACATGATATTGTCCATGGTTACTGATTTGGAACCATGCTGCTTTCTTATCCAGTTGGCGTTGGGCAGGTTGATGCCAATGGGTGTGCTCGGATGACATTCGCCACCGAGTTGAACAACGGTAATAACTTTTGCGGAAACACCTTTTACTTCTTTCTTTTTAAAACGCGGGTCCACGGGCGAGTTGTCTTCAAACCACTGTGCGTTCTGGCTTATGGTTTCTGCACGTTTTGTTGCTTCCACATCTTTAAAATTAACCACAGATTCCCAGGTGGCTTTCATACCCAGGGGGTCGCCGTAGACTTCAATAAATCCGTTCACATAATCGACGGAGGAAGCAAGATCTTTTACCCATAACACATTGTATTCATCCCAGATTTTCAGGTCGCCGGTTTTATAATATTCAATCAGTTTTTCAAATCCTGCCTTTTGATTTTCATTTTCCGCGACAGTTTTGGCCTGTTCAAGCCAATAAACTACTTTTTCGATGGCAGGGGAGTAAATCCCGCCTATTTTATAAACCTTTTCTACCGTTTTGCCATTTTCTTTTATCAGTTTCGAATTCAGCCCGTAGGATATGGGTGTTTCACTTTTTTTATCGATGATGCCTTGGTAATATTTCTCGACTTCGGGCTGTGTGACATTTTCATAAAAATTACAAGCCGAATTGGTGATAAGATCTTTGGAAGGGTCAAGGTTGATGCGTTTCGGATATAATGCCGGATCAAACATGATCGGGATGATCTTTTCAAGTAATTGATCAATACTTTCGTCTTTCCGGAGTGGAAATTTTCCGTCAGGGGAATTTTTAACTAATTGTTTAAAATATTCCTGTGAAAATTCAGGTAAAAACTTGTCGCTCGAATAATGATGATGAATGCCGTTGCAGAACCAGACACGTTTGGTATAGGTCATGAATTTCCCAAAATCTTCAGATTTACGATCGCCGGTATATTTATCAACAATAGCTTCGAGGGTACGCCGTATGGTTAAATTATACTTGAAATTCTGGTCGTAAATAATATCTCTTCCGCAGAGTGCAGCCTGACTGAGGTAGTACAAAAGTTTTTTCTGGTTTAGCGACAAGTCATTAAATCCCGGAATCTGGTAGCGCAGGATCTTTACATCTGCAAATTGTTCAGTCTTATATTTAAAAGTGTCCTGTTGTTGGTCATTTTTAGCTTCTTTTTTGTTGTTGCCGCAAGAAGCGATCAGCAATGCGATCACACTCATAAATAACAAATTTGTATTTTTCATTTTATAGGGTTATGGATTAAGAGACAAACATATAGAAATAATTGTTTTCAGACAAATCCGAAAAGGCTTTTAACAATAAATTAGCAAGGGGAGATCGCTTATTTACTCGGGGTTTGGCCTTCCGATTGGCTTGCCGGTCTGCCACATTTTTTCAGTTTCTTCATCTGCTTGTTTACGCTCCTTGCTGATCTCTTTGTTGTCCAGCCGGCTGAGGTCGGGCTGTCCGGCATTTACCCATGCAGTGTACCAAAGGCTTGCAACAGCATGAACGGCTCTCTGTATACGACGTCTCACCATATCATTGGTGCGCCTGTTAAATTCGTCGCAATATTCTTTTGAATACTGTTTTTTTACCACGGTACCCTTTTCGTCATAAACGAATATTCTGTCTACGGTATAATTTCCCCGGAGATAGGTTTCAACTTCGAAAACAGTATCTATGCATGCATGGCTTTCTTTTACCAACTGCCATATAAACAGATATGGTTTGTCTACATATTCACGGCCAACGAGGTAGTTGAAGTCATCCGCATAAAGTTCGGGAATACGAGTTTCCCAGAAAGCATGTATGCCTTTCTGATCGAGGCTCTTGCCGTCATAATAATGAGTCGTATGCAGGGGTGTGCAGGCATCGGCTATGTAATGCCCGAGGTTTGATGCGGCATAAAGTATATTGTCGAGGTTCTCTTCTTTAAAAGCAAGTGTGAGTGAATAAACCATATTACTAGTCCACCAGGGATTGATTCCCCACGAATTGAGCGAGTCTTCGGTGTATTTTTCCACAGCAACTTTCCAGAATTTCGGGATGTTTTCCAACGTACTATCACGAAATAGTTCGATATCTATGTAATGTTTTATGTCTTCACCCACTACGCCCCGCGAACGCTTGTCCGGGTCAATGGCATGCTCGACAATATAATCGATATGGCTTTTAAAAAATTTGATCATCTCAGGTGGAAGTGCAAAAACCGCCATACGGTTTATTTTTTTGTGTGCAAAAAATCCGAACGAAAATGACTTCTGAGTTGAACATACAACTAAAACCAGTGTAAGTAAAACGGCAATATTTTTTTTCAATCTTTTCATAAGTTAATTATTGTTTCTCCGGACAATACCGGTAATTTGTCTGTTTTGTCAAAGGTATGACAAAATTCGATATCCCCGTCATAGCCTAATTTTTTAAGGCGTCTGCTGTGATCGCCTTTATCAACATAGCTGAGCAGATCATACTTTGTGTTATTCCACAGATCCACAGCGACAATCGCAGCGTCATCATCTGTTTCGAAAAATTCCCCTGTAATAAGCCTGTGGCATAAGGCTCCGGCAAAAAGTGTGTCCTCGATGGAAAATTTATTTTTCCATCCGGAACATAAGAGCACGACATCATGATTATCATTTTCAAGATAATTGGCAAGGGATGAAAAATTGAGATATGAACCGATAATGAGTTGTTCAGCGTTTTTTGCAGCATTTATTGCTTTGGTACCATTGGTAGTGCAGAATACTACCGAATTGTCTTTGATTTTATCGTTCATAAAATCAAAAGGAGAATTCCCGAAATCCGCGAAAATCAGTACTTTCCCGTCACGTTCGCCGGCAACAATAAATCCTTTGGCCTTATATGCCAGAGCTTCTTCTTCGGATGCCACTGGTATGATCTCTTTTACGCCCCATGCAAAAGCCGTGCATATGGTAGATGTCGCCCGAAGGATGTCAATGAGCACAACATTTTTTTCAGTAATGCCGTAATGACCGGTCAGGGCGGGAGAGAAGCAGACTTCGATATTTCTTTTAGAATTACAGGGCAATATGCTGTTTTTTATGTAACAAAATTACAAAAAAATGTGAGAGTGGAAAGCGAAATAAGTACCATTCGGGATTCCGGGTAAAATTGCAATTTTGCGCACACATATTTTCGTCCCTGCAAGAATATGAAAACAACAAATTTTTGAGGAATACAAAAAAACATCTGACCTGAAAAATGCCAAAATAATGGTCATGCCTGTACCTTGCTACGGGGCAAGTACCTGGATGAGTTTGGATTTTGGGTTATTATATTTACTCCTTCAAAAACTTTTTTATAACAACTCCTTCCGCTGTGGTAATTTTGATAAAATATATACCTTTTGCAATATCGTCTAAATCAATTTGCGTTTTTTTCTGAATGATTGGTTGTTGAATTAAAATTTGACCATGAATATTCAATACAGAAATGATGTCGTTTTTTTCGAATGTTGGAAGTTCAATGTGTATAAAATGAATAGCCGGATTGGGCAATATTATCACACCATTTTCATTAACTGTGTGTGAAATTCCACTCGTATTTTCCTGATATAAGGATAAAATTTCCTTTTGATTTAATCCGAAATTATAAATTCTAACATCATCAATATCACCATTGAAAGCACCCCTGATAGTACTTCCTGAATTTTGATGCCTTCCAAAATCCACATAATCAATATCTGTTATAAAGTCACCTGTATGCGTAAAAGGTGTTTTGCCAACCTCTTGTCCATCTATATATAATCTCATTGTATCACTTGCATCCAATACCCCGGCATAGTGGTGCCATGCCCCATAGCCCTTCGATAGCGTTGATATCGTGCCATCAGAAGCCATTGAATTAATACTGCTTCTGATAATAAACAGCATATGCCCGGTATGATCTTCAGGCATCAGTAAAATTGTTGATTTTGCAGTAGTTGTTGCATCATCACAACGCTGTTCATAAATGTTATTCTGCCCTAAATTGCCCCCACCAGGTCCATCCATTATCGCCCAGGCAGAAATAGTAAAGGAATTAGAATTTATAATTGGTATGTTATTATTTAATACGATATAGGCTAATAATCCATTAAAATGATATGCACTATAAGGGTTCCCAAATCTATCAATTGTCAAACTTGCTCCATTATTTACTCCATGATATCCATTGCCACTCATATCATTAGCATTTCCTGAAAAGGGCCAATATCCAATAAGTCCAGTGGTTGGAATTTGAGCGATAGCTGTAATGCTGAACATTAAAGCAATAAAAAATAAGTAGTTTCTTTTCATAATGTTAATCGGGTTAAGGTTTTGGTTCCGAATTATAACAAACACTTGATTAATAAACAAAGTACAGAAATTAAATTATTCGCATCCGGGAGGCTGAGTTGCCCTGGCTGTAAACAAGCTCAGTCAAGACTTTTGCGTGGGCGTATCACTAAATATATTCATGCGGTTTTATTAAAATTATCAGTTTACTTGTGAGGAATAATAGCTTGCGATTTTTATCAAATCTCATTTGTTGTATAGATGTAAAGAATTCAATGTGTAATTATTCATAATATTCCGATTGCAAATATACCAAAAATTTTGTGGGTTTGATAAATTGGTAAATATTTTTTTATTTGTTGAGTGTAAACAAATTAAAAATACATATATGCCTCGAAAAAAGATTTTGTCAAAAAAATACTCTTCGGGATTTCAGCTATTTATTGTAATTTTGCACATAAATATTTTTCACATAAAAGAACATGCAAGCAACAAATTTTGGGGGAATACCAAAAAAATTCGCAGATCTGAAAAATGCCAAAATAGTGGTCATGCCTGTACCTTACGATGGTACCAGTACCTGGATAAAAGGCGCTGACAAAGGACCTGCCGCCATACTCGAGGCTTCGGCAAATATGGAATTGTACGATATTGAAACCGACAGTGAGGTTTATAAACAAGGTATACATACGGCCAAAGCGGTTACAGAAAATTCCAGTCCTGAAAAAATGACGGCTGCTGTTTATAAAAATGCAATGAAATATGTGCCGGATGGTAAAATTTTAGTGACAATCGGAGGAGAACATTCGGTGAGCGTCGGCGCGATTCAGGCTTATGCGGAGACATATGAAAAGCTTACGGTACTCCAGTTTGATGCACATTCGGATATGCGCCCTGAATACGAGGGTAGCCGGTATAACCATGCCTGTGCCATGTCGCGTGCCGTTGAATTCTGCCCGTTGGTACAGGTGGGTATAAGAAGTATGGATGTCGAAGAAAAAAAATATATTACAAAAAGCCGGGTTTTCTTTGCTGAAGAGCGAATGAAAACTCCCGGATGGATGGACAAAGCGGTAAATCTTCTTTCGGAAAACGTATATATCACGATCGACCTTGATGTGTTTGACCCTTCCATCATGCCTTCGACGGGCACGCCCGAGCCGGGCGGATTGTTCTGGTACGAGGTACTTGAGATGATACGCAACGTGAATAAAAAATGTAATATAGTCGGCTTTGATGTGGTGGAACTTTGTCCCAATAAGGTAGATAAAGCTCCTGATTTTCTTGCTTCTAAGCTTATCTATAAAATTCTGAGTTATAAATTCAATAAAAAATAAATCATCATGAAATTAAAAAAGAAAGACCTGTTAAAAGAAACCATCAAGCATTTTGATATAAAAAAGGTAGACACTACCGCTGTTGTCAATGCTATGCGCGATATGTCGTTCACTTCGCGCGATACCGCTGTTGCCGCGGATATTTTCGACCGGATGATCAAAGACAAGGATTGTACGATCATGCTGACTCTGGCCGGCAGTACCAGTGCCGGCGGATGTATGCAGGTATACGTGGATATGGTAAAAAATAAGATGATCGACGTGGTTGTTGCAACAGGTGCTTCCATCGTTGATATGGATTTCTTTGAAGCCCTCGGGTACAAACATTACAGAGGAACTCCGTGGATAGACGACAGCATGTTGCGCGGCCTTTACATCGACCGTATTTATGATACGTTTATCGATGAAGAACAACTACAGGCATGTGATAATGCGGTTTATGAAATAGCCAATACGCTGGAACACCGCCCGTATTCCTCACGGGAATTTATTTGGGAAATGGGAAAATACCTAACCAAACATTCGAAGAAAAAAGATTCGCTGGTTCAGGCCTGTTATGAAAATAATGTTCCGATATTCTGCCCTGCTTTCAGCGACAGCAGCGCCGGTTTCGGGCTGGGAAAACATCAGTGGGAAAACCCTGAAAGCCATGTAAGCATCGACTCTGTAAAAGATTTTATCGAGCTTACAAAAATTAAGATGGCGGCCAAGACCAGCGGATTATTCATGGTTGGCGGCGGTGTCCCGAAAAATTTTACACAGGATACTGTTGTTTGTGCTGAAGTTCTTGGCTTTGATGTCCCGATGCATAAATATGCCATACAGATCACTGTGGCTGATGTTCGCGATGGCGCCTGCTCCAGCTCTACGCTGAAGGAAGCTTCTTCCTGGGGTAAGGTTGATACGGTTTACGAACAAATGGTTTATGCCGAAGCCACCACCGTTGTTCCGCTGATTGCCAGCTACCTCTATCACAAGGGCGACTGGAGCAAACGTAAAAAATACGAATGGACAAAGTTGTTTGACAAGAAACAGGCCGGCAAACCTAAGAAGAAATAATTTCGCTACAGGCAGACAATAATTTTCTTTGTATAAGTTGTCATGTCCGTATTTACAACAACAAAATAAACTCCGTTTTCGTGCAAAGCAATATTCATCTGTGATTGAATATTGCTTTGTGTTTTTTCTATCATATGCCCGGTAGCATTGAAAACCGTTACACAAGTCGTATTTTGCGGCAGTGACACTGTAAAGGTGCCATTGCTGGGGTTAGGATAAACTTCAAATGTATTGTTTGTTTCATTGTCAGCAATACCGACCGGAGTTACAGCGAACTGAAGTGAGTCGGACCAGTTGCTCCAGCGGAGATTCTTGTCGCGATAACGCATACGCCACTTGTATGATTGACCGACAGACAACATCCCTGACGGCAAGGAATAGGTTGTCAGATCAAGCCCGGCATAAAGATTTACGGGGTTATAAAATGGTGATCCGGAATCACCGTAATAATTTTCAGTATCGACAACAACATCTGTCAGCGGGCTGCTGAATGTTCCGCTTGATGAAACAAGTTGAAATTCTGATGACATCAACGTATCTGATCCTGAAAATGCTGAAGCGATAAGTGTTGGCTGAGGCGAGGAATACAATTCAGGGGAAATGCCATCCGGTTTATCGGGTGCCGGCTGGTTCAAAATGCGGTGCCATTTGTCCATTACCTGCAGATTGCGGGGTTTGTCGGTATTTCCCAGGCTGTACATGGTTGCGAACATGGTTTTTGCAGTCATATTAATATCCACCAGAATAAAGTTATAATGATCGAGGGATTTTTGTATTTCAGTGTAGTCCGTTTGGTTTGAGTACATTCCCCATCTGTCGAGATCACCGCCTGCACCGCCCGACAGCACTTCCCAGAAATCCCAGTTGCTGCTGTGCGTACCTCGTATGATTCCCCTCTCGTAATTGTGCGAATGGCCGTGGGTTGTCATAACCATTTTGGGGCAAGCAGCTTCCAGTGGATACACGTTATCCTCAACATATGCCATATTCCCATCGGGCCAGACTTCACTGTGCCCCGGCTGGTGGTTATAAACAAAAACAAAATCCGTAGAGGCATCGGCATTGGCTTCATTCAGACGGTCCTGCAGCCAGTTTGTCTGGGTAAAAAAGTTATAGGTTCCGGTAGTATTTAAAGCAATGAATTTACAGTTCCCAAGATTAAAACTGTAATACCGTTCAGAAAATCCTCCAAGATCCTCGTATTTCATAAACTGATAAAAATAATTGCTTTCCCCTTCATGATTGCCAATGGAAACCATAGAAGAAATATAAGGTGATAAACCTGAACAAGGATTGAAATACTCATTCATGAATTTTCCAAGATCAGCGCCGTTTTCGCAGATATCTCCCGAATTCATGATGAAATTCACAGAATCCTGCCAGTCAGGGCCGTAAAGCTGATGATACAGAAAAGCTATCGTGTCAAGAATCCCCGTGCTGGTAAGTGTGTTTGTCTGATTATCGCCGATTTTAGCAAACCGGATATGTTTTCCGGGTGTCCCCGGGGTTGGTGGCGTGCGGAAATGAAAAACAGATGAAGTGTCGGCCCCGCTGATACAACGGTAGTAATAACGGGTGTCTGCTGTCAATCCGGTTAGTTTTACCGTATGCCATCTGTTGATCGTCGGCGAAGTGCCGATATTTTCATACGAACCTGTCTGAGATGAACCTAACGAAGGCGTTGTACCATACTGTACCAACGAAGAGGCTGTGTAATATGAGTTCCAGCTGATATAATTTGAACTGGTGGTTGGCGATTGCAGGTATGGTGTAATGTTTGAAGCGTGAAAACCACCAAGCCCAAGGACTTCTGCCTGAGAAAGCGAAGCGTTGAACAAGGCCACCTGTGCCACATAGATCATATTATCCTCACTGTTTTCATCCGCAAAGAACAGTACGGTAGGGTCCAGAGAGTAAGTCCCGTCGACGGGTTGGCTTACACCATCGAGTACAAGTTTACCGTCGATATAATAACGCAGGCTGCTTCCCAGATCAACCGTTACGACAACTCTGTACCAGGTATTGGCTTTTATTGAAAAGCCCGTGTAACCTGTCGCTGAAATACCCAACTGACTGTTAGGATTGAAAAAAACTTCCCCGTCGTTACTGTTACTCTCGTTAGTCTGGTAAAGGCAATGAAATTCCTTTGGATTGTCGATCATCACATCAAACATCATAGAATATTCATTTACGTATGAGCCTCCGCCATTTGCAGGTATTCCGTGAGTGCAGGTGTAATAGCTGCCGATATCAATAGCTACGGCACCATCACCCGAGGCCGGTCCCGGAAAAGCCGTATGCGATCCTGTCAGAACAAGGTTGTTGCCGGTGGTTGCCTGAAGCAGATTGCCCGGGTTGTCAAAAGTCCAGCGTCCTGTCAGGCTTGTTGGCCATGTTTGTGCGAAAACTGTTGCGTTTGTCAATATAAAAACAAGGATCAGGTAATTTTTTTTCATAATATAAATGGCTTGAGGGTCTTTAAATATGTTTATTTTGGCAGGGAATATGATAATTTTTTGTGGAAGCGAAATTAACTGAAAAAACAATAGTTTGATGATTTTTCAAAGTTAGTTGTAAAATATTATTAAAAAAAAACGGCCATAAACTACCCGGCCATTCCTTATTTGAAGAGAAAATGAGTGTATTAAATGGTTGTTTCGATTAGTAATAAGGAATTATTCTTGTCCGGATATTTTCATGTAAATAGCGCTACTTCCGGGATACAACAAAAACATGGCCGCAATGAATTTTCGTTCCTCGGGCTGGCGACCGGCTTCACCGTTCAACAGATCGACATTCAAAGCCTTGCCCAGCTTTACGCACAGGTTTTCTTTCTGAAGTTCAAAATCTATGGCATCCATTTTTCTCGAATCGTTGATCACGGTTTCTGCTTCATCCAGCAGCTTTTTTTTGTCTTTTTTCCTGATCCCCGGCAACTTGGATTCTATAATGTCATCAAGCGGAATGATGAACAGGTTTTTATAATCCTGCCATTCCTTGTCGGTCAGCGCCCTGGCCTTTCTGAAATATTCAATCCACTCATTGGTGACGAACGACTGCCCGAAAATTCCGGGGTTGGCAACATCCTCCTGAGGAACCAGGCAGCAGCGGAAACTGCCGAAAACATATTTTTGCTCGTTGGTAAGTATCTCATCCACCTGGTCGCGGAGGTTCCACAACAGCAGGGTGCCTTCGTCGCCAAACAGGCCTTTTACATGAGCCAGGTCAATTTCTTTGCGGTCTTCGGCGGTGATGGGTTTTGTATCTTTAGCAGAAATAGTTCCTGAGGGAAATTGTGCCGGAATAGCATGACATTTGAGGCATCCTTCTGCATTATACCCCGGCATCTGTGCCGCCAAAAGGCTCCGTTTAATGATATCCGAATGTTGTTCCCGTGCACGGTAAACACAATTTTTTATGGTATCGGTAAGTGCCTCATCTTCCAGTAAAATCACGATGAGTTTTTTGTAGGTATCGCAAATATCTGTAAGGTCTTTGCTGTAATAGTTGGTATTAGCGGGAATGTGAATGTTCAACTGATCAAGTTGAAGGGCGAGGGGCAATAATTTCCCGACCTGTTCTTTACTGAGTGAAAGCCCGTGAATAAGGTTGATGGACGAAGTCCTCATCACAAGGAAATTCAGGCTGTTGAGCTGTTCCTCCCAGGTGTCAGGCTTTTCTTTTATGAGATTTTTATCTTCAAGGTTTTTTGATGTAAAAGAAAGGCAAAGAACAACGACGGAAACAAAAAATATCCATACAATGTTTTTCTGTTGTTTTACTTCCATACCCCATTGATCCTTTCACCGCAGAAGCCGCATTTTCCGTCTTTACTATTGTTTGAAATAATTGTGTATCCCTTGCGTTCGATGATTTTCTTCTTGCACTTAGGACAGTAGGTATCGTCGTATTCTGTTCCGGGAACGTTGCCGATATAAACATGTTTTATGCCCGCCGCAAGGGCGATCTCATGTGCTTTGTTGAGGATATCAATGGGTGTGGCCGGCAATTGCGTGAGTTTGTAAGTAGGGAAGAACCTGCTGAAATGCAGCGGACAGTCTGAAAATCCTGCATCGTAGAGCCAGTCGCACATTTCTTTTATCATGTCCGCGTCATCAGTCCAGCCGGGTACAATAAGGTTGGTAATCTCCAGCCAAACGCCTTCTTCTTTGAATATTTTCAGGGAGTTTTTTATACTTGACAGTTTGCCTCCGTTCAGTTTGCGGTAGGTGTCTTCTTTAAAACTTTTTAGGTTTATGTTGGCAGCGTCAAGGTATTTGCAGAGTTTACGTAAAGGAGCTTCGTTAATATATCCGTTGGAGATGAACAGGTTTTTCAGGCCTTTTTCGTGGGCCAGCTTGGCGGTGTCGTGAACGTATTCATAGAAAACTACCGGCTCTGTATAGGTATATGCTATGCTTTTGCAATTGTTTTTCAACGCATAGGCGACCACATCTTTCGGAAACAGATCGTAGTTCTGGGTGTCAAAGGGCGAAACCTGGGATATCTGCCAGTTCTGGCAGTTCAGGCACGTAAAATTACATCCGGCGGTAGCCAACGAAAAAGCGGTGGTTTGCGGAAGAAAATGGTAAAGAGGTTTTTTTTCTATCGGGTCGCTGTTGATGGAGCATGGGTTCCCGTAATTTATCGCATACAGGTCGCCTTTGAAGTTTACCCTTGTTTTACAAATACCTTTACCGTTGAGTGGTATCAGGCAGGCATTCGGACAAAGCCCGCACACAACACCTTTTTCCGTTTTGGTATAATAATGGGCGAGGGTGTTCCATTTCCAGATGTCGTCAGGTGGTTTCATAGGTAACAGTTTTTTGTCGCCGGCCAAAACATCAAGCCCTGAAATGCTTAGTGCTGCTATGCCTGCATACTGCACACAGCATCGGATGAATTCACGCCGGCTCATTTTTTTGTTTTCGCTCATCGAATTGTAAAAATAAAAAAAATAAGGTAACTGGCAAAAATAAAACGACGGTTCATTGCACATTATTATAAACTCAATAATATAGCCTTATTCAGAGATGAAATTATTCTTTGCCCCGTTCGTGTGCATTTGGATACGAGCGTGTGCCCTGGGAAGGTGGTAAAAAACTTCTATGAACTGTGATGTTCAATATTCTTTGATCACGTCTTGTTCGACTCTCAGGTTCTTGATGATAAATTCCTGTCTATCGGGTGTGTTCTTGCCCATATAGAATGATAAAAGATCGTTGATGGGCGAATCTTTGGTGAGCATTACGGGCTCGAGCCTTATATTGGGGCCGATAAAGTGTTTGAACTCATCGGGGGATATCTCGCCAAGGCCTTTGAATCGTGTGATCTCGGGGTTTGCGCCTAATTCGGAAATGGCTTTAACCCTTTCGGCGTCGCTGTAACAGTATATGGTTTTTTTCTTATTCCTTACCCTGAAAAGCGGGGTTTGCAGGATGTACAAGTGTCCGGTACGGATAACTTCCGGATAGAACTGAAGGAAGAACGTGATCAGCAGCAGGCGGATGTGCATGCCGTCGACATCGGCATCGGTGGCCACCACGATATTGTTGTAACGCAGGTTTTCGATGTCATCTTCTATATTCAGTGATGACTGCAACAGGTTGAACTCTTCATTTTCATAGCAGACCTTTTTTGTCATTCCATAGCAGTTCAGAGGCTTGCCCCTCAGGCTGAATACGGCCTGAGTATCCACGTCGCGCGATTTTGTGATGGACCCGCTGGCGGAATCGCCTTCGGTGATGAACAGTGTGCTTTCGTAACGCCTTTCATCATTGGTGTTATAGTGTGTACGGCAGTCACGGAGTTTTTTGTTGTGAAGGCTTACCTTTTTGATGCTGTCTTTTGCGAGTTTTTTAATGTTGGCAAGCTCTTTACGTTCTTTTTCAGATTGTAAAATTTTCCGCAGCAGGATATCAGCCGTATCAGGGTTCATGTGCAGGTAGTCGTCGAGGTGTTTTTTTACAATGTCCTGCACGTAATTCCTCACGGTAGGCCCTTCGGGTTCTACGTGTATAGAACCAAGCTTTGTCTTCGTCTGTGATTCAAATACAGGTTCCTGAACTTTAATGCTGACGGCAGCTACAATGGATTCGCGGATATCACTGGGTTCGAAATCTTTTTTATAAAATTCGCGTATCGTTTTTACGACAGCTTCGCGGAAAGCCTGCTGGTGCGTGCCGCCTTGAGTCGTGTGCTGCCCGTTGACAAAAGAATAGTATTCTTCGTTATATTTTGTGGCGCTGTGTGTGATGGCACATTCAAGACCGTTTTCTTTAATATGGATGATCGGGTAGAGTGTAGGCCCGTCAATATTGTTGTTCAGCAAGTCGAGCAGCCCGTTTTTTGCAACAAATTTCTGACCGTTGAAAATAATAGTCAGCCCATTATTGAGGAATGCGTAGTTCCACAGCATTTTTTCAATGTATTCGGTAATGAAGTGGAAGTTGCCGAATATTTTTTCGTCTGGTGTAAATTTTATCAGCGTGCCGTTATATTGCTCAGTATTCGTTATCGGAAAGTCGCTGGTGATGACGCCTTCTGAAAATTCAACGGTTTTGATCTTTTTTTCGCGTATAGATTGTGCCACAAAATAGGATGAAAGCGCGTTGACAGCTTTGGATCCGACGCCATTCAGCCCGACAGTTTTTATGAATACTTTCGAGTCGTATTTTGCACCTGTATTTATTTTTGAGACACAATCGGCCAGTTTGTTAAGCGGGATACCGCGGCCGTAGTCACGCACGGTAACGGTCTGCTCCTTGACAGTTATTTCGATGGTTCTGCCGACGCCCATGATAAACTCGTCTATAGCATTATCTATGGTTTCCTTGAGAAGTACATAAATTCCGTCATCGGGAGAAGTACCGTCGCCAAGCTTACCAATGTACATTCCGGGTCGCTGCCTGATATGCTCGTTCCATTCAAGGGTACGTATGGCACTTTCGTTGTAATCACCGGTATTCATCGTAAAAATAATTTCTGCAAAATTACGAATACTTTGCCAGAGTAGGAGGGAGACTGTAATTTATTTATCAACAATGGAAGGTTATTAAGATGGAGAATGGAGGAGGGAGATTGGGAGATTAAGAGAATGGGGGATTGGGAGATTGAGGATTAAGTCATTAGTCATTAAGTCATTAGTCATTAAGTCATTGAGTCATTAGTCATTAAGTCATTGAGTCATTAGTCATTAAGTCATTGAGTCATTAGTCATTAAGTCATTGAGTCATTAGTCATTAAGTCATTGAGTCATTAGTC